>Ga0316218_1000124_pt1 | contig 116708 bp, 93 predicted proteins | sample TBH18003metaG_FD_203634 | JGI IMG/M metagenome (GOLD analysis project Ga0316218, IMG submission 203634) | Freshwater microbial communities from Trout Bog Lake, Wisconsin, USA - TBH18003 | ecosystem: Environmental > Aquatic > Freshwater > Lake > Hypolimnion/Profundal zone | place: USA: Wisconsin... | reverse complement strand
GTTTTGCCTACTATGGGCGGACAAACCGCTTTGAACCTTTGTAAGGAGGTAGATGAGCTGGGTATCTGGAATAAATATGGTGTACGGCTGATTGGGGTAGATATTGCTGCCATCGATACTGCCGAAGACAGGGAACAGTTTCGTCAGTTAATGGTAAAAATAGGCATTGCCGTGGCCCCCAGCCATGTAGCCAATAGCTTCCTGGAAGGAAAGGAGTTTGCCCAGCAAATCGGGTTTCCCCTGGTAATCAGGCCTTCTTTTACATTAGGTGGCACCGGAGGTGGTTTTGTGCATGGTAAAGAAGATTTGGATGCTGCATTAGAAATTGGTTTAAAAGCCTCCCCTATACATGAAGTGTTGGTAGAAAAAGCAGTATTGGGCTGGAAAGAATATGAACTGGAATTATTACGCGATCAGAATAATAATGTAGTCATCATCTGTACGGTGGAAAATGTTGACCCGATGGGGGTGCATACCGGTGACTCTATCACGGTAGCCCCGGCCATGACACTCAGCGATACTGCCTTCCAGGATATGCGTAATAAAGCCATCTTAATGATGCGCTCACTGGGTAATTTTTCAGGAGGCTGTAATGTGCAGTTTGCCCTGAACCCTGAAACAGAAGAATTGATTGCCGTAGAAATCAACCCAAGGGTGAGCCGTTCCTCGGCCCTGGCTTCCAAAGCAACGGGTTATCCGATTGCCAAAATTGCCAGTAAACTCGCTATCGGTTATTCATTAGATGAATTAAAGAACCAGATTACCATGACCACCTCCGCTTATTTTGAGCCGGCGCTGGATTATGTGATCGTTAAAATACCCCGTTGGAATTTTGATAAATTCAAAGGAGCCAATGATACCCTGGGCTTACAGATGAAAAGCGTAGGTGAAGTAATGGCTATCGGAAGAAGCTTTACAGAAGCCATCCAGAAAGCCTGCCAAAGCCTGGAGAATGAAGCCATCGGTCTGGGCTACTATGGCAAAAGCCTCATGAAAAGCGAAGAACTGGTAGAATATATCAAAACCCCGAAATGGGACCGGATATTCCGTATCAAAGATGCCTTGATGCAGGGCTCTACCGTAAAATCCATCGCACAGGCAACAGGCATCGATCGCTGGTTTATTTACCAGATCCAGATCATTTGTAACCTGGAAAAAGAGATTGCCCAATATGCTTTAGATACCATTCCGGTTGATCTGCTGAAAGAATCCAAAAGGAATGGTTTCAGCGATGCCCAAATCGCCCGCATATTACACGGCGATTGCACCGATGAAGACGTATACGAAAAAAGAAAAGCATTAGGCATTACCCGGGTCTACAAAATGGTAGATACCTGTAGCGCAGAGTTTGAAGCGAAAACACCGTACTTCTATAGCACGTTTGAATAATTATTAATTATTAATTTGAAAATTTGAAAATGTGGCAATTTGAAAATTTGAATAAATATTTCATTTAGTAAATAACCTTGCTTTCCATTTTCAAATTTTCAAATTTTCAAATTGCCACATTGTTACATTGTCACATTGTTACTTTTTCCTACCCCGTACACTTTTATTGTTAGGTTCCTGAGTTGCAGATTCAGTGGTGTGATTTGTGTATAGAATGATAGGTCGAAAATCATGTGGGTGTAGGCTTTGTAATCGCTTAGGGTAAAGAGGTCGTTGGTGGAAACGGCGTTCCATTTCTTTTCTACATAATCTCCCTTCGACATTTGCACAATATTATGGTGTGTCCAGTACACAAAATTTCTTCCGCGGTTCAGTGTATCAATCATGGCTAAACGAAAAGAGGGTTGGTCTTCCAGGCCGGGCGTGAGCAAATTGGTTTCGGCTGATAATTCAACATATAGGTATTGGTAATTTTTCGGAACATTGAATTCGGGCATAATGGTAGTATCAGATAGTTTTGAAAAATAGGTTTTCACTGCTGAGTCTGAATAAGAAAAAATCAATTCCCGCTCACCGGGCAGAACAGCTTGTTTTGCCGGGAACACTTTATTGTTTTCCGTTACATAGGAATTAATAATCTTAAAATTATTCAGCAGACGAATCATATGATTTTTTATGGAATCATTATCTGCTCTCTCCTGCAATAGATCGGGGGTTAATTTATAGAGTTGTGTTCCTGAAATCAGGTAGTCTTTATAAATATAATCCGTGATCTCACGGCTCCATTCCATAAAGGGCATGGATTGAATGTTACGGAACGAAGTTGCGGTATCCATAACATCTGCCAGCCAATGCACTTCTTTGGGTTTATTGGGTAGGGCGTAATTATTCAATACTAGTGCCGTAATGGTAGGTGCCAGGTTATTATGTGAATTAACCGAATAAAATTTCTTAGGCGCTTTCAGCATAGGCGAGAATACGATCAGCGGAACATGGTAATCATCAATAGCACCCGTGGATGGAAAAGAACCGATATGGTGATCACCCGTAATAAAAAAGATAGTGTTTGCGTAATCGGGTCTTTTCGCATATTTCGCTAAAAAATCCCTGATGCAATCATCTGAAAACATATAAGTCACCAAAACCGTTTTACATTCTTTCAATGTTTTTTTGATAGCGGGTGTTACCGCCATGGTTTTTATTTTTTTGTCGAACTTCTTTTCATAGATATGCTGTTGCTCAAACAGATAAGGCATATGCGTGGTGGCAGTATGGTAAATATTCAGGTAAGGGGTTTGGGGCAATGAGTCCATCACTTCAAAACTCCGGCTGAATAATGCATCATCCGGATATCCCATCGACCAGCCTTCGGAACCCACACCCATTTCTTTGTATTTGGAACCATATTTCGACAGAATCATATCCGTACCCTGTAAACGCATATACCCGCCCATATTATCAAAATCGGGATTGAACCCTATCAGGAATTTTGTATGGTACCCGTTTGATTTCAGGATCTTAATTAAGGAGAGATGATCAGGCATTACATTGATCAATGAAAATCCTCTCTTACCATAAGGCAGCGAACCGGATATAGCAGGATGTGCGGCAAATGTGCCCGGTGCCGTGCTTAAGAAATTATCCCAGGAAAGACTTTGTTTGGATAGTGAATCTAAAAAAGGAGTGAAACTGCCTGCATAAGCTTTCTCACCACTAAAATCACGCGATAAACCTTCTACTACCAGGATAACAATATTGGGAGGCGTTGCTTTCAGGTTAAAAAAACTACCCAGTACATCCTTGCTATTGTTCACATGCAGTAAAGGATATTCTTTGCTGGTAAATTCGAAGGGTTGGTTCTTTTGGTAAAAATCGATTTCGGCAGCCAGCTGTTCATTATTCAATTTTCCTGCATCAAACTGGTCCTTCGTGGTAAAATAATGATAGGTATCAGCCACCCAAAAACTGAACTTATTGGCGGTAAAATAATAGGCAGAAGTTTGCTGAAACCATTTTTCGGGCGGGTTGGCATATTTGATCAACGAAACCGAAACCAAGGACAGCAATCCCATACCCAGCATGAATCTGCGACCAAATTGCGCTTTTGTCAGTAATACACGATAACTAAAAAAATAGATAGTGATATACAGAATAAAAGGGAGGTACAGTAAAAACCCGCTTGTCATCATTTGCCGGGTAGTAAGCCAGGATTCTCTCAGGCTGCGGGTAAACATCTCATGATCAAAAGGCGTATTTCTTTCAGAGAATACTACAATCAGGGAAAGATAAACAATCAGTAAAAGAACATTGATGCAATGAAAAACGATGGTGAACAGCTTTTTGTTAATGCGTCTTAACAGAAAATAAGGCAATAGCAAAACCAAACCATAAATCAAACAGGCCCAGGCATCATAGATCCACCCGGCCATTTCGAATAAATAGGTATGATTTACAAATGATTTGGAAGCAATATAAAAGTACTCGGTAAACCGGATCAGGCAAACAGCTATCAGTAATGCCAGTATCCCCTTGAAATATTTTTGAAAAAAAACGGAAGCTTCCTCTCTCATTGGCTTTGAATAATGACGTGAAAATAACTTTTTATTAATTTTATTCGCCAAAAATCAATATCGCATCATTACCTTGCTATATTAACGGTACAGTTCTTGTAATATCTGTATTCAATTATGTCGGATAACTCGCAAATTTTTCAAACCACAACCAAAACCCGCTGGCAACGCTTTAAATGGGCAGGAAGGCTGCTTTTATTTTTTACCATAATTGCGGTGGTAGTGATTGTGATTGCGATGCAATATATCGACAAGAACGAGCCGGATATTTCGGTGGAAGGCCGGGCCATGAAAAAAGTGTTGACGGAGGGCATACCCGAATACCGGGAAAGTAAACTGGGAAAAGAATACCGGGGTTTCCGAAAAGCCATCAATGCCCGTTGGGCCGTTGGTAAAGGCTGTGGACAGATGGATAGCGTACTCGATCTTTCTAATTCCCCTTTATTTAGTGATAGTGTTGGAATACGGGCCGCATTTTATGTGGCATGGGATAAGCAATCTTTTACCTCTCTCGAAAGAAATATCTCTAAACTAAACCTGGTAATACCGGAATGGTTTTTTATTGATCCTACTGCCGATACATTGTATACGAATATTGATGCCAAGGCCCTGAACCTGATGAAAGCGGCCGGCGTAGAGATCATGCCCATCCTTTCGAATAACTATAAACAGATTTTCAGGGGAGAATCTGTACACAGGATTCTGACCAATACGGCAAAAAAAGAAAGACTGATCAATGATATTATCAGGTTATTGCGGCAATATCATTTTGCCGGTGTAAACGTAGATCTGGAAGAACTGGTAGAAACCAATGATGCCCCCCTGGTAGCTTTTCAGAAAGAATTATACGAAAAATTACATGCGAATAATCTATTGGTTACCCAGGATGTGATTCCTTTTGATGATAGTTATAATTTTAAAGCACTGGGCAAATACAATGATTACCTGATCTTGATGGCCTATGATGAATTTCATGACGAAAGCAAACCCGGACCTATCTGCTCTCAACAATGGATTCAGGCGGCACTCGATAAAATGGATGACCAGGTGCCTGCTAATAAGATTATTCTGGGAATGGCAGGGTTTGGGTACGACTGGACTTTGAAAAGCAAGAAAAATGCAGCCACAGTAACTTACCAGGAAGCATTGGCCAATGCACGCGAAAGCGGGGCGGTTATCGATTTTGATAACAATACCTATAATCTGCATTATCGTTACTATGATGATGCGAATGCATTACATGAAGTGCATTTTACAGATGCGGCTACCAATTTTAATACTTTACGTTTTGCCACTGAATACCAATTAGCGGGAACTGTTTTGTGGCGCCTGGGTAGTGAAGACAGCAGGATCTGGGATTTCTATAATAAACCCATGACCAAAGCTGCCCTGAAAACTTTTGATTTTAATGAATTCAGAAAAGTGCAACCGGGTTCTTCTCCCGATTATATCGGCGAAGGGGAAGTGCTCGATCTGATTGCCAGTCCTACCGATGGATATATCACGCCTGAAATTGATAGCGTGGATATGCTGATCAGTGAAGAGTCATATGATAAGCTACCCTCCACCTATGTGATCAGAAAATTGGGTACTACCACCAAAAGAAAACTGGTACTCACTTTCGATGATGGTCCTGATCCATTATACACCCGGCAGATATTGGATACGCTTGCATATTATCATGTACCTGCCAGTTTCTTTATCGTAGGTTTTGAAGCCGAGAATAATATTCCGCTGGTAAAAAGAATATTCAAGGAAGGGCATGAAATTGGGAACCATACTTTTTTTCATCCCAATATGGCCAAGGTAAGTACCCAGCGTGCTAACCTGGAAATGGATGGAACGAGGTTACTGATTGAGTGTATAACCGGGCATAGTACCGTTATGTTTCGTGCTCCGTTTAATGCAGATAGTGAGCCGGATAAAAGTGAAGAGTTGGTGCCGGTTGCTTTAAGTCGTACCAAAAATTACCTTACTATCGGTGAAAGTATTGACCCTGAAGACTGGCTGCAGGGTGAGGTGAAAGGATTTAATGCAGATACTATTTTTAACCGTGTTGTTGCTGTATATGAGAAACGGATTCATAATGAAGATAAAGAAGATACTTCCGGCGTAAACGGTAATATTATCTTATTGCATGATGCAGGTGGTAACCGCGCAGAAACGGTAAAAGCTACAGGTATGATTATCCGGTTTTTCCAAAGCCGGGGATACAAATTCACAACCGTTGCAGATTTGCTTGGCAAGAAGCCCGATGATATGATGCCACCTGTTCCCAAAGGAAGTGGTTATTATATGCTGCAGGCCAATTATCTTTTTGCGGAATTAGGCTATTTAGGCGGTCATTTTCTGTTTGCCCTCTTTATTGTATTTATGATATTAAGCGCGGCCAGGTTATTATTAATTGGATTCCTGACCGTATTGCAAAAAAGAAGAGAAAATATACTGGCAGTAACTTCATTCGAAAATCAGGCACTCCCGTTGGTGTCTATCATCGTGCCGGCCTATAATGAAGAAGTAAATGCAGTGGCCTCTCTTCAAAACCTGCTGAAATGTAATTACCCTTCTTTTGAAATTATTTTTGTGGATGATGGTAGTAAGGATGGCACCTATGCAAAAGTAACAGAGGCATTTGCCGGGCATGAGAAACTAAAAATATTTACCAAACCCAATGGTGGTAAAGCGTCTGCCTTAAATTATGGAATCGCACAATCTGCTGCACCGTATGTAGTATGTATTGATGCTGATACCCAGTTGGCGGTGGATGCGGTAAGTATGCTCATGACTAATTTTCTTTCTGAAACCGGGCGTGGGGATAATAAAAAAGTAGGTGCAGTGGCCGGAACGGTAAAAGTAGGCAACGAAGTAAACCTCATTACCCGTTGGCAAAGTATCGAATATATAACCGGACAGAATTTTGACCGTCGCGGTTTTGCTTATCTGAATGCAGTTACCGTAATACCCGGAGCCATAGGTGCGTTTGATAAAGAAGTGTTATTGGGGGCAGGCGGATTTACCACGGATACACTGGCAGAAGATTGTGATCTGACTATCCGTATCCTGAAAGCCGGCTATCTGGTAGCCAATGAGCCCAAAGCAGTTGCCTATACCGAAGCACCTGAAACAGTGAAGCAATTTATGCAACAGCGTTTTCGCTGGAGTTTTGGTGTGATGCAGGTTTTCTGGAAACACAGAGAATTATTATTCAACACGCAATACAAATCATTGGGTCTGGTGGCCATGCCTGATATATTGCTTTTCAAATACATAATTCCATTTTTTACTCCCATTGCCGATCTGTTGATGTTTGTAGGATTGGCAACAGGAAACGCAGGTAAAATAGGATTCTATTACCTTATATTCATTGTTGTGGATGCATTAATTGCTTCTATCGCATTTGCTTTTGGTAAAGAGAACCCATGGAAATTAGTATGGATGATTCCGCAAAGACTAATCTATCGTTGGTTAATGCTGGTGGTATTGTTCAGATCATTACGCAAAGCGATTAAGGGCGAATTGCAGAACTGGGGTGTATTAAAAAGAACGGGTAATGTGAAAGAGGTAAATGAAAAAACGGTCTGAAAATTAAATTCTCCGCATGGTCTCTCGACAGAGGATTTTGCAGGTAGTGAAAAAATAATTCAGCTTTAGGCAATACGTGTAATTTCAGCACCCAGGTTTTTCAATCGCTCATCAATGTATTGGTACCCTCTGTCAATCTGTTCAATATTCTGAATCACACTTTTTCCTTCTGCACTAAGCGCAGCAATCAGTAAAGCCTGCCCGGCTCGTATATCGGGACTGCTCATAGTTATACCCCTGAGATTATATTTTCTGCCCAAACCAATCACCGTTGCCCTGTGCGGATCGCAAAGAATGATCTGCGCACCCATATCAATCAGTTTATCTGTAAAAAATAAACGACTCTCAAACATTTTCTGGTGAATCAATACACTGCCCCTGGCTTGTGTAGCTACAACTAACAATATACTCAATAGATCGGGTGTTAATCCCGGCCATGGGTGATCGGATATGGTGAGTATGCCTCCATCCATATAAGTCTGAATCTCATACATATCCTGAGACGGAATATAAATATCATCACCTTGTATCTGAAACTGAATACCCAGTTGTTCAAATTTTTCAGGAATGATACCCAGATGGGCAACCCCTGCATTTTTGATGGTGATCTCACTTTGGGTCATGGCGGCAAGCCCGATAAAACTGCCTATCTCAATCATATCCGGCAGCATCTGGTGATGTGTGCCTCCCAAACTGCTTACGCCTTCAATCATCAGCAGGTTACTACCAATACCGGATATTTTTGCGCCCATGCGATTAAGCATATTACAGAGTTGCTGAAGATAGGGTTCGCAGGCAGCATTGTAAATAGTGGTTACGCCTTCCGCAAGAACTGCCGCCATTACAATATTAGCGGTTCCTGTTACGGATGGCTCATCCAATAACATATAGGTTCCCTTCAATTGCGGAGAAGACAATTTGAAACAACCCAATTGTTCATCGTATTGATAAGTAGCACCCAGTTTTTCGAACCCGATAATATGTGTATCCAATCTTCTGCGCCCAATCTTATCGCCTCCGGGTTTGGGTATATAGGCTCTTTTAAACCTGCCCAGCATGGGTCCGGCTAACATGATACTTCCCCTAAGTTTACTGCCTTTTTTCCGGAAGGTATCTGAAGCCAGAAAATCTGCATCAATAGTATCAGCCTGAAAAGTACAGGTATGCCTGTTGGTGCGGGATATTTTTACACCGATATCACCCAATAATTCAATCAAGAGGTTTACATCGAGTATATCCGGAATATTGGAAATGGTAACTGGCGATGCGGTAAGCAACACGGCAGATAAAACCTGCAACGCTTCATTTTTCGCACCCTGCGGTGTGATCTCACCCTTTAGCCTCTTGCCTCCGGTTACTTCAAATGAACTCATATTCTTTAGATTGACTTGTCAGCATGATATTCTTTTACGAAGATAGAGCGTTGTGCCATCAAATTATTACCCTATTTCTCTGCGTTCCCTGCGGTCTTCCGCGGTGCTGGTTTTCCAGAAGCTAGAAAAAGCAGGAGCGCAGAGAACGCGGAGGACCGCAAAGGACGCAGGGGAAAATCAAATCATTATACCGAGAAAAAAAGCACTATAGCTTTTTATAATTTCTTCAACAAATAACGCGATACAAAATTCTTTTTTGATAAAAATGCAATCGCCGAATCCAATAACCATGGAAAGCGCGAAGAGATTCGCAATAAACGGGTATTTCGTTTTAATTCCTTGCCCAGGGTCCGGTAAACAGCTTTATCATATGCCTGATTGGTACTGGCATCAAAATTACCTTTCGAAAAATAATTACGAATATGTTCTGCGGCAATTTTTCCGCTGGTCATGGCATTACCGATTCCATCACCTGATAAAGGGTCTATCAATGAAGCCGCATCGCCACAGAGCAAAAATCGGTTGCCTGATAAAGGCAGATCCCGACTGCCAAGGGGTAATCCAAATCCGTCTATTTGCTGAATGGGTCCGGATGCTGAAAATCGTTGGGTTAACTCCGGAAATTCTTCAATCACGGCTACCAGTGATTCTTTCAGGTTCAGTTTTTTTTCTGCAATCGCTTTAGATAACATGCCAAAACCGATATTAAAAGAATTATCCGGCAAAGGGAATAACCAGAAATACCCGGGATATGCTTTTTTGGAAAAGAAAATCTCATTCAGGTTAGGAGTAGAACCCGTTATGTTGGAATGATACGCACGAACCGCCCCTGCATAATGATATTTATTGACGGTAAACCCAGCCAGTTTTTTGGCAAGTAAAGAATGTGCCCCATCACAACCCACAATAATATCCGTTGAAAAATTACCTGAAGATGTTTTCAGCAATACCTTATCCGCTTCTATGGTTACCGATTGCAGTTCGGTGTTTTCAAACACGGTAGTTTTTGTATCCGATTTTACCCAATCAAATAAAAGGTTATCGAATTCCATTCTCTTACAGTTATACGCACGGTTATTCCAGTACTTAATAATTTGTTTACCTGAAGAACTCACTACCCGGGTAGCGCTTACATATTCGGTATGCGCAAACTTTGACAAGATTTCTTGATAACGCGGATCTATCTGCCCCAGCAACTTAACCGATCTGCCCGGAATAGAATCCCCACAGACTTTATCTCTGGGAAATCTGGCTTTGTCAATCATAGCCACTTGCAGCCCACTGTCTTGTAAAGCCAGTGCGCAAGTAGTTCCCGCCGGGCCTGCACCTATAATGATGACATCAAAATGATGAGATATATTTTGATCAGTTATCTGCTTTGCTTCTTCAGGCATTTTATCTAAAACTAATTATTGATTTCTGTGAGCAGGAAATACGCATTTCTTATACTTGAATAAAAGTAAGGCATTGTGCTATTAAAAATTACGTGTCAATCAGTTCATCACTAATATTTTCATACCCCCCTGCGTTCCCTGCGGTTCTCCGCGTTCTCTGCGGTGCCGCTTTTTCTAGCTCTTGGAAAACCAGCAACTCAGAGAACGCAGGGAACCGCAAAGGACGCAGAGAAAAAATGAAATCATTATACTGCAAATAAAAAAGCACCGAAACCTTCGGTGCTTTTTCTATAAAGAGGTAAATCCTAATATCTTTTTTTAAACTGTCCATTCCTTCCATCCGTTCTACCTCCATTATTATTCCGGTTTCTTCCATCAGGTCGGTTATTACCACCCGCACCCGCTCTGTTATCTCTGCTACCCGATCCGCTACGGTTATTATTACCACCGTTGCCACCGCTTCTGCCACCGAAATTATTCTGCTGCCAACGACCACCCCCATTATTGCGTGAAGGATATTCATCACGCTCAAAATTCTGGTTACGGTGTTTGATATAAGGCGTGTTACTGAATTCCAATTCGCCACCGGTAATACTATTTAGTTCTGTTCTGATGGTATCATCATGCACGAGTTCTTTGTGCCAGTTGCTATAAGCCAGTTTCATGTAATAAGCAATCGCATGCGCGAAACCTGCTTTTTTCTCAGGATCTTCTTCTTTCAGGGCTTTGGCAATTACCACTTCCAGGTTCTTACCCAAATGCGCATATTTTGGATGACGCTTAGGATAAGGCAAAGGATCAGGCTTTTGCTTATAAGTTTCTTTTTGGGGAATCGGATAGGGACTATCCACATCTAATTTGAAATCACTGATGAAAAAAAGGTGATCCCATAATTTATGACGGAAATCTTCCACATTCTTTAAATGCGGGTTCAAAAATCCCATTAATTCAATTACGGATTGGGTTTGTTGCTGGCGTTTATCGCGGTCTTCAATGGTCAGTAAATATTCCACCATCTTCTGCACGTGCCGGCCATATTCTTTCATACCCAGGTAATTGCGCTCGGTATTGTATTCCATTTCGTTATTCATCTGTACCAACAAATGTAGGTATTATGGGGTGTTTTGGGCAATTTTTGTGAAACTGACAACAGTTGGCGGGGTTTATATGCGTTACCTGGGGTAGTTGGGCTAATAAAATCGAATGAAACCCAAAATCATCCCCTTTACCATATGAAATAGGAATTCTATCTTCGCCCAATGGAACAGTTAGTGCAACAGATAGAGGCATATAAGCAGGAAATCAACCTTTTTGATGCCAAAACGCCTGAGGCGGTAGAAGAATTTCGGATCAAATACCTGGGTACCAAGGGATTGGTAAAGTCCGTAATGGGCGAAATGAAGAATGTACCGAATGAGCAGAAGAAAGCGTTTGGTCAGATACTGAATGAGTTTAAACTGTTTGCAGAGAACAAATACGAGTCACTAAAAGAAAACCATCAACCCGAAGCGGATAGTCACCAACAAATTGATTGGAGTTTACCCGGCGATCCGATTGCGGCGGGTACCAGGCACCCTTTAAGTATTGTACGAAATCAGATCGTATCTATTTTCAAACGATTAGGGTTTGCCGTTGCCGAAGGACCAGAAATAGAAGATGACTGGCATAATTTCGGTGCCATGAACCTGCCGGAAGACCATCCGGCACGTGATATGCAGGATACGTTTTACATAAGCCAAAACCCGGCCTGGTTATTACGTACCCATACCAGCAGCGTACAGGCAAGGGTAATGGAGAGCCAGAAACCACCTATACGGGTAATTTGTCCGGGCAGGGTATATAGAAATGAAACCATCAGTGCCCGTGCGCATTGCTTTTTTCACCAGGTAGAGGGATTATATATTGATGATAATGTAAGTTTTGCCGATTTGAAACAGACCCTGTATTTCTTTGTACAGGAAATGTTTGGCAAGACTGTAAAAGTGCGATTCCGTCCCAGTTATTTTCCTTTTACCGAGCCCAGTGCCGAAATGGATATTAGTTGTTTGATTTGTGGGGGCGATGGTTGTAATATCTGTAAACATACCGGATGGGTAGAGATCCTGGGAAGTGGTATGGTGCATCCGAAAGTGCTGGATAATTTTGGGATAGATTCTAATAAATATACCGGCTTTGCTTTTGGAATGGGTGTGGAACGTATCACACAATTGAAATTCCAGGTAAATGATCTGCGTTTATATTCTCAGAATGATGTACGATTCCTAAAACAATTTACGGGCGTTATTTAAATTCCTCTTTGCGTTCATTGCGTGTTCATTGCGTCCTTTGCGCTCCAGCTTTTAAAAGTTACCATTAGAAGCAGTAACGCAAAGGACGCAATGAACACGCAATGAACGCGAAGGATTGCCTGCCAATACAATCAATCCTCACTTATAAGGTTAATTCTTTCTACAAAACAGTTCTCAGGGATAATATTAGCTTACCTTACCATTTTTGTAACGAACAACCCCCTTTTCATGCTTGCAATTCTCTTGTTTTTTTTCGGTCATTGGTTTCTTTCATTGTTCTTCCACTCTTTTTTCCTGCACAGGTTTGCTTCACATAAAATGTATACCACCAGTAAAAACTGGGAGCGTACTTTTTACCTGACTACCTGGTTTGTTCAAGGTTCCTCCTTTTTAATACCCCGTGCCTATGGCGTAATGCATAGAATGCACCATACTTATAGCGACACCATAAAAGATCCGCATTCACCGCATTTTTTTAGAGATATCTACCAGATGATGCAAAGCACCGTGCTCATCTTCCGTGGATTTTTAACCGGAAAAAATTTACCCGAAGAACAGTTTCTGAAAGAATACCTGCCGGTATGGGACAGGCTCGATAAGATCGGACACCATATGGCAACCCGTATCCTGTTTATGGCAGGGTATACTACATTCTATCTGTTTTTTGCACCCAATGCCTGGTGGTTTTTATTGCTGCCCATCCATTTTTTAATGGGCCCAATACAGGGAGCCGTGGTAAACTGGTGCGGACATAAATATGGCTATAGCAATTTCTCTAATGGCGATCAGTCAAAGAACACCACACCCTTTGGTATTTTATTGATGGGCGAGTTATTTCAGAATAACCACCATTATGCAAAAGATGATGCCAATTTTGCGAAAAAATGGTTTGAGTTTGATCTTACCTATATCATCATGCGTGGCCTGCATGCGGTAAGAATCATTAAACTGATTCCTGCTCCCGTAAGGGTAGCACCTGTGGTAGTTACCCAGCCCGCTGATCATAATGCATACTAAATAAATATCGTGTTGGGCTATTCTAAATCCATGCAATCAGTTCCTCGTATTTGATTATCTCTCTTTGCGTTCTTTGCGGTTCATTGCGTCCTTTGCGTTACAGATTCTAATGGTAACCTTTAAAAGCAGGATCGCAAAGGACGCAGTGAACCGCAATGTTCGCCAAGAAAATATAAAATACAAGCACACAACGTATTGTGCCAGGTAAACGATTTTCCCCGGATGCCTTTCTTGAAAAAATCCTTCGGCCTTAGCATAGGCACTGTATTTTTACAACACACTAATTGATTCCCATTTCATGGTTCACACTACCAAAGGCATTGTGTTGCGCACGGTTAAGTATGGTGATACCAGTATCATTACCACCATCTATACCGAGCTGTTTGGTATTCAGACCTATATCGTAAAAGGAGTAAGACAATCCACCAAAACCTCTTCTGCCAAAGCCGTATTCTTTCAACCCGCCGCCATGCTCGAAATGGAAGTGCACCATAATGAACTGAAACAAATGCAGTTTATTAAGGAGTACCAGCTGAGTTATTTATATGAGAAAGTATTGTTTGATGTGGTAAAGAATACGGTGGCCATGTTTCTGATAGAATTGCTCCAACACAGTTTAAAACAACCCGAAGCCAACCCAGAATTGTTTTACCTGATAGAAGATAGTCTAAAACAATTGGATAAAGGCAATGATACCCTCACCGGTAATCTGCCTCTCTACTTCACTTTACACCTGGGAACTGAATTGGGTTTTCAGATGCAGGGAGAGTACAATGAAGCCACCCCGATCCTTGATCTCAAAGAAGGGATGTTTATCAGCGAAAAACCTTCACATCCTTATTATATAGAAGGACAGATGGCGGGTATCACTTCCCAACTGATCAATATTCAGTTTTATAATGATCTTGAACAAATTGCGTTGAATAGAACCATTCGAAGAGAGTTGTTGCAGGCGTATTTATCTTTTCTATCACTGCATATCAGCGATTTTGGTGAGATGAGAAGTTTTACGATCCTACAAGAAATCCTTAGTTAAAAAATTGATAGAACCCCTTTGCGTTCTTTGCGAGTCCCCTGCGTCCTTTTCGCTCCAGCTTATAAAGGTTACCATTAAAAGCAGTAACGCAAAGGACGCAATGAACAGCAATGAACGCAAAGTAGGAAGTTCTTAAATCAACCTTTTGATGGAAGTGTTTTGATGGATGGCTCCATTGTTTAATTGTTCAATGGTTACTACGCCCGGCAATTTTCCTTTTTCAAAACTTCCTAATTGATCATCAAATTGCAATGCTTTGGCCCCATTGCTGGTTGCCCATTGCAAAAGTTCACTAAGCGGAATAGAAGAAAAATGTTTAGAGATCGTTTTCAATTCATCCAGTATACTCAGACTATGATTACTCGCCAAACTATCTGTGCCCACAACAATCGCAGTATTGTGTTTACGCAACAGCTCAACCGGTGGTAGCGCATTTTCTATATACAGATTGGCATTCACACATAAGCCATAATAAATGGGTTGATTATTTTCTGCAGATACCCTTGCCGCAAATTCGATATCGGCTTCTTTGATAAACGTATTGTGAATTAGTAATACCTGTTTGGCCAAACGCATCTTGGAGAGATAAGATTGTAAACTGCTTTTTCCGGTGGGATGGAAAAAAGAAGTATCCAATTTCATCATCTGATACATTCTGCTGAAATCGCCACCGCCATTTAGAAATAGTGTGTCTTCAAAAGCAGTTTCCTGGTTATGGATGGTAACCGTATTCTCTTCAAAATAAGGAGAGAGAAGCGCCCATAATTCGTTGGATACGGAATAGGGGGCATGTGGGGAGAGAGCCGTTTGGAGTTTGGGGTTTGGGGTTGGGGGTTGGTGGAAGGAGGTATAATAGCTTAGCGATTTTTCGAATCTTTGTTGGGCAACTGAGGGAAGCCAGCCGCTTACTTCGATGAAATTGTAGTAGCTGAGTTGGTTCTTTTGTTTTTGTGGGAGGGTGGAGAGATTATTGCAGATATCGCCTACGGCTACGATGCCATTGGTGAGCATTTCTTTTTCTGCTATCGCAATCGCATCCGCAATTTCTTCATCGGGGAAATGTCTTTGGGTCACTACTTTGAAAACAAAATCTACCAAACCCGTATGCTCCGGAATCAGGCCTTTCATATGACTTAATTCCAGGTGGCAATGGCAATTGATAAACCCCGGAGAGAGGACTCCCTCTGTTTGCTGAATATCTTCTCCCGCATCAGCCAGTGGAACAATCCCTTCCACCCGGCCATGCGTATCAGTAATCAATACATGCTCCGGGCCCAGCATTTCCGTGCCGGTAAATAATTGTTTTCCCTGAAATTTTAAATAGCTCAAATGATTCGATTGAAGACAAATGTAAACCCTGGATTCAAATCCTCCTTTGCGATCTTTGCGAGTCCTCTGCGTCCTTTGCGCTACTGCTTTTAAAGGTTACCATTAAAAGCAGTAATGCTGAGGGAGATCGTCAGCCAACAAGTCTATTTTTTTAGTTTCCCTATCCCCATAATAGCCGCCGGCAAATAACCAGCATCTTTAAAGAACCCTTCCAAAGGAGTACTCAGCTTCCGCTCAAACTCCATCGCCGCCACCACCATCACAATATCCCCTTTCTTACCCTTGATCACTATCTCAGTCTCCCTTGCCGCGAAAACCGCATTCGTATAAGGAATCGAATATTCCTGCAGAGAATGAACAATTCCATTCCCATCCGGAGAAAAAGGAGTAGATAGCACGATCCATTTCAGCTTAACCGCCTTAGTACCCGCCGGCGCCACTATCTGTTGCAAAGGCTGAATAGCTTCCATCCTGATTTTGATATGACCCTTTCCCTCATCGCTGATGGATACCCCTGTTTTTAAAAAATCGCGGAGATCTGCTTTTGGGTTTAACTGGCAGTTGGTATTAAACCTGCTGGATAGCGGCCAGTCCGTTTTTTCCATATTGGGGCCATACTGGTTGCGGATCCAGCCACGGGCAGCGTTATAGGTAGCCAGGCTAAATGAAAAACTCAGGTAATTACGCAGTATACCCAACATAGCCGAGCCATAAGCGGAAACCAAACCAAAAACAATGGCCTCATTACTCTGGGCCAGCTGCTTTTTTCGGGTTTTGGAAATAGCCGGTTTTGTACGCGCATACTGCTTGCCATTCATATTGTAAATAACCACGGAACCCACCAGTCCGGTTAGTCCTTCTTTATTGATGGTTGCCATATTAGTTCGCTTTTGGGTATTATTTAATTCGAGGTAAATCTACAGATAAACCACAATAAACCCACTATTTACCCACTAAAATGTGGGTAGACTGTGGGTGAACTGTGGGTAAACTGTGGGTGAATCTTGAATTTGATACGAACGAAATAGGGCTTGTCTTGTACTGAATATGGAAGCCTCGCTACAATTTTATGTTGATAAACTTGGGTTTACTGTCACCAATAAATGGATGCCGCATGATAAAATTGAATGGTGCTGGTTGCAGCGTGACGGGGTTTCAATTATGTTGCAGGAACTACACAACAAAGAACAATATAAGGAAACTGAAAAAGGGAAAGGTGTTTCGATCTGTTTTCAGTGTAAAGATGCAGTAAGCTTATATCATGAATTTCTCGCAAACAATATTGAGATTACAGAACCTTTTGTTGGCAATCATATGTGGGTAGTTTGTTTTACTGACCCTGATGGGTATTGCCTAGATTTTGAAAGTTCAACCGGCGTGCCGGAGGGAACAAACTATTCCGAATGGGTAAAGGGAAATGAAGCTGGTTAGGGTAGGATTACTTTAGCCGGACCAGTGCCATCAAGATACATATTACCTGATTTTAGGTTTTTTTGCCACAGATGTAAGGAGAACACAGATGGGTTTACTATCAGACAATACCCGCACCAGGGCTGAAGTGTGCTACGCAAACATAGCCAATAGCACTTTCGGATTGAATCAAACAATTTGACTATTCTTAAAAATCCCTAATTTTGAGAGTATGAAAATAGCACTTCAATATGTGAGCGATATGAACGGCAAGCCACAAGCTATTCAAATGCCGGTTGGTGAATGGGAAAAAGTTCTTTCCCGTTTACATAAATCTGATCAAATACTACAACTTACATCTGATCTCAAAACGGCCTTTAAACAGGTAGAAACATTAAGAAAATCAAAAGCAAAAAAACAGACTTTAACTGATTTTCTAAATGAATTATAAAGTAATACCGGTTGACAAATTCAAAAAGGAAGCCAAGCGGTTAATTAAAAAATATCCTTCTCTTAAGTTCGAATTAGCGGAATTAGCTGAATCACTGGCAACTGAACCTACTCAAGGAACCCCACTTGGTAATGACGCCTATAAAATCAGAATTTCTATTAAAAGCAAGGGCAAAGGTAAAAGTGGAGGTGCTCGGGTGATTACGTATGTTATTACCCCACAAAAAGAACTGTACCTTCTTACAATTTATGATAAAGCGGAGTTTGACTCAATTGATGATAAAACACTGCGAAGAATCATAGAGATTATTCCGTCTGAGAAGTAAAACAGCATTAATATAAGATCTACTCCATGTCTGCACAACCTTTGGGCAGGGGCTATCTGGTGAATAAAGGAGTAAGGGTTTGCCACAGAGTTAAGGAGAACACAGATGGGTTTACTATTAGCCGAAACCCCGCACCAGGGCTGAAGTGTGCGACGCAACCCATGCCCAATAGCCCGAAAACAGCCGGTTTTCAAAGAAGAGTATATTTTATCAACAAAATTATTATTGTAAATCAACGAGTTACAAAGGTGCAAGTAAAAATACTTTCCAAAATTGTTGGAAAATTGGGTGTGGGAGGGCTACCTTCGCCGTCCATTTTAAAACCACGGGATAGCGTGGTCTCATTTAAACATTAATATTATGAGTAAACTTCATTTCACCACAAAGCATGCGAACTCGGCTACCGTACAGCACAACTGGTATGTAGTTGACGGTACTAATCAAACCGTAGGACGTGTTGCATCGAAAATTGCTTCTGTTCTCAGAGGGAAGAACAAAGCCTATTATACCCCACACGTTGACTGTGGCGATTATGTAATTGTTTTAAACGCGGACAAGGTTGTTTTTACAGGCAACAAGTTTCACGATAAACAATACATTAATTACTCCGGTTACCCAGGCGGTAAAAAAGAAGAAGCGGCAGAAGATCTGATCAAACGTCGCCCTGAAGTAATTATGGAAAGAGCCATCAAAGGCATGCTTCCTAAAAACAGACTGGGTCGTAAAATGATCAAGAAATTATTTGTGTATGCAGGTACTACCCATCCACATAGTGCACAACAACCTAAAGAATTAAAATTCTAACCCTTCAGGGAAACAGAAATAAACATTTTTAATGCTAAAGGCAGTAAGCGCTGTTAGCTAAAAGAAACCTACAAATGGAAAAACAAAAAAACGCAGTTGGTCGCCGTAAAGAAGCCGTTACCCGTGTATTTGTAAGCAAGGGAGATGGTAAGATCACTGTTAACGACAAAGATTACAAAGCGTATTTCCCATTGGTCTATTTACAGAACCAGGTGGAAGCTCCATTGAAAACGGCCGATATGGTCGGTAAACTGGATATCGTTATCAATGCACAAGGTGGTGGTTTAAAGGGTCAGGCAGAAGCGGCAAAACTGGGTATTGCCCGTGCTTTGCTGGAAGTAAATCCTGAGTTCCGTCCGATTTTGAAAGCAGCCGGACAACTGAAACGTGATCCACGTGGTGTTGAACGTAAGAAATTCGGTCACAAGAAAGCACGTAGAAGCTTCCAGTTCAGTAAACGTTAATATTTGGTTTGGAGTTTGTTGTTTGGTGTTGGGTATTATCTCAACAGGTACCATCAGCAAGCCGCAAACTATCAACCACAAACAAATCCTAAATAATTAAAAATGGAAAATAGCACTTCATTACAACAACAACTCCTGGAGGCTGGTGTACATTTTGGTCACCTGAAAAAGAAGTGGAATCCAAAGATGTTGCCTTACATCTTTGCAGAGAAAAAAGGTATCCACATTATCGATCTGAACAAAACGGTTGATCACTTGCAGGAATCTGCAGCGGCTATCAAACAGATTGCTAAGAGCGGTAAAAAAATCATGTTTGTGGCTACTAAAAAACAAGCCAAAGAAATCGTTAGCGAATGCGCTAAACGTGTAAACATGCCTTATGCTACAGAACGTTGGTTGGGTGGTATGTTAACCAATTTCAATACGGTTCGTAAGAGTGTAAAGAAAATGCAGAGCATTGAAAAAATGCTGGCTGATGGCAGTGCAGAAAGCCTGACTAAAAAAGAACGTCTGACTTTAAGTCGCGATAAAGAAAAAATGGAAAAAGTATTGGGCGGTATTGCCCAGCTGGGTCGTTTACCAGCCGCTTTATTCCTGGTTGATATTGGCCATGAGCATATTGCTTTATCTGAAGCAAAACGTTTAGGCATCACCACATTTGGTATGGTAGATACAAACTGCGATCCTAATAAAGTGGATTTCGCTATTCCTGCCAATGATGATGCAACCAAATCAATTGCCATTATTACCAACTACATCATAGCTGCTATCGCGGAAGGTTTAACCGAGCGCCAGGCTTCTAAAGATGAAGAAGAATCAGACGATTCTCATAATGAGAATGAAACCAAAGCCCGTCGCCTGGAAGCTGAAGCACAAGCTGAAGCTGCAAGAGGTGGCAGATCACGCAGTGGAAACACAGCAGGTGGTCCGGGAGCAGGTGGTCCTCCTAAACGTCGTGTACCAGGTAATCGTCGCCCAGCAGGTGGTGGTGGTAATGCCGGTGGTGGAAGAGGCTAGAATAGCCATTAACAATTCATAATTAATAATTAATATTTGGGGGCAACCCTGATATTAATTGATTAGCTATAATTGTTAATTACTAATTATTAATTATTAATTGAAACAACATGTCTACGGGAACAACAGCAACGATTACAGCTGCTGATATCAATAAATTGCGTCAGGCAACTGGTGCAGGGATGATGGATTGCAGAAAAGCATTAACAGAAACCAATGGTGATTTTGAAGCGGCTATCGATTGGTTACGCAAACAGGGTCAGAAAGTAGCTGCTAAACGCAGTGATCGTGAAGCGAAAGAAGGGGTGGTTTTAGCGAAAACATCGGCTGATCATACAACCGGTTTTGTGGTTTGTATCAGTTGTGAAACAGATTTCGTTTCTAAGAATGCAGACTTTGTTGCTTTTGCACAGAGTATTGCTGATGCAGCAGTAGCTAACAATGTAAAGAGTGCGGAAGAATTGAATGAAGTAGTGATCAACGGCGCGAAAGTGGCTGACCTGATCAATGATAAACTGGCTTCTATCGGTGAAAAAATCGGCGTATCTAAATTTGAAAGAGTAGATGCACCTTTTGTAGCTTCTTATATTCATGGAAGCAATAGAATGGGGGTTCTTGTTGGACTTACCGCTGCTGCTCCTGAAGCAGGGAAAGATGTGGCTATGCAGATTGCGGCTATGAATCCTTTGGCAGTTGATGCCGCCAGCATACCCGCTGAAACCATTGAAAGAGAAAGAGCGATTGTGGTTGAAACCATGAAAGCAGATCCTAAAATGGCCGGTAAACCTGATGAAATGATCGCTAAGATTGCTGAAGGTAAACTGAATGCTTTCTTTAAGGAACAGACCCTGCTGGCCCAGGCTTTTGTAAAAGATGGCGGCATGAGTGTGGGTGATTACCTGAAAAGCGTAGGTGCCGACCTGAAAGTGACTGAATTTAAGAGAGTAGCACTGGGATAATATACCTCCAAGCACTATATTTTAGAAGGGAACACATTTGTGTTCCCTTTTTTTGGCTTGATTATCAATTGTCTTGGCATTTGGTTAAAAAATCAGGTTATTTGCAGTAAATCTTCCATCCACATGCTTCCAAAGTTCAAACGTATCCTGCTCAAATTATCCGGTGAAGCTCTATTAGGTGACCAAAGAAATGGTGATCCCTTTAACCCCAAGATTATTGAGCAATATGCACACGACATCAAACTGGTAACGGATCTGGGTGTACAGGTGGCCATCGTAATTGGAGGAGGTAATATTTACCGCGGAATGAACGAGGCGGATAGTGGAATAGAAAGAGCCCATGGCGATTATATGGGTATGCTGGCTACGGTAATCAATGCTATGGCTATGCAGGCCATGCTGGAAAAAATAGGCGTGTATACCCGTTTGCAATCTGCCATTAATATGGAACAGGTAGCCGAACCCTATATACGCAGAAAAGCCCTCCGACACCTGGAAAAAGGCCGGGTAGTGATTTTTGGCGCAGGTACCGGTAACCCTTATTTTACAACAGATACAGCCGGCTCTTTACGTGCCATTGAAATGAAAGCGGATGTAATTTTGAAAGGAACCCGTGTGGACGGGGTATATACTGCCGACCCTGAGAAAGATTCCACCGCCACCAAATATGATAAAATCAGCTTTGAAGAATGCATTAGCCGTAACCTGAAAGTGATGGATATGACAGCTTTTACGCTTTGTATGGAGAATAAATTACCGATAATTGTATTCGACATGAATAAGCCGGGGAACCTGATGAAAGTGGTGGAAGGCATGAATGTAGGGACATTGGTAAGCTAATCATCCGCTCGTGTAAAAATTTATATCAAAACTATGGATCTTGGTAATTTACGCTTCATGAAGAAATTCTTTGTTTTTGTCTTAAGTATTTTTTGCCTTTCCGGCTATTCTCAACAGAAACTGACACTATCAGATGCCGTGAATTATGCTTTAAAAAATAACCTGGGCATACAAATAGCGCAAGGAAACCTGGATGTTTCGGTTATCAATAATTATATCGGTTTCGCAGGTGCATTACCAGCTATTAATGGAACAGTTAGTGATAATGAACAGGTTACCAGCATCAACCAGCAATATGCCGACGCTACCAAGAATACACAGCGAAATAATGTTGGTGCCAATAGTTTAGCCTATGGCGTTACTGGTAGTATTTTATTATACAATGGCAAACGTGTTACGGCAACTATGCAAAGACTGGAAGAACTCAAAAACCAGAACCAGCAATATTTATATGCCCAGATACAAAATACAATGGCTGGGGTTATGGCAAAGTATTATGATATCGTTCGCCAGCAGAGTTACCTCAAAACGATTATTCAATCCATTGATGTTTCAAAGAAAAAACTGGATATATTGGTTGTACGGAAAGATGTAGGGATGTCCAACAACGCAGATGTTTTTCAGGCACAACTGGATCTGAATGCCTTAATTCAGTCAAAGCTTAGCCAGGAATTAGTAATTGAGCAGGCAAAAACAGACTTAGTGAACCAGATTTTCATGAAGCCGGGTTCTCAAATCAGTATTGCTGATACGATTATTGTGGACAAAACCTTAACGATTGATAGTATACAAAACAACCTGAGTAAAAATCCATTGCTGAATGCAGCCAATCAACAGATACATATCAATCAATTGATTGAAAAAGAAACCGCTGCTCAAAGATACCCTACCCTGAAAGCCACCACTGGTTATAATTTTTCGAGCGTGAGTAGTGCTGCCGGATTTACTTTATTAAATCAGAGTTATGGTCCATTTATAGGCATTAACCTGAGCGTGCCCATTTATAATGGAAGTATCTATAAAAAGCAACAACAGATGGCTAATGTGAACACGAAGATTGCCAGACTGCAACGTGATTCGCTATCGGTAAATTTTGAATATGATATGTTTAAAACCTACCAGGCCTATAAAACCAATATTAATCAGCTGAAAACCGAACAGGATAATTATGACCTGTCCGTTAAATTGCTTGATCTTGTGATACAGCGTTTTCAGGTTGGTCAGGCCACCATTATCGATGTAAAGCAGGCACAGCAAAGTTTTGAGGATGAGGGATACCGATTGGTAAACCTGAATTATGCTGCAAAAATGGCCGAGATTGAATTGAAACGGGTGGCTACAAAATTGTGAATCTAAACAAGCCCAGCCTTACCAAAATATTGATTACTCCCCCATATTTTGACTTATCTTTTTGTTGAAATAAAGGACCCTTGCAATGAACTTACCCGTTATACAATCTAAACTACCAGATGTAGGCACAACTATTTTTACGGTAATGAGCCAGATGGCGGTGGAGTATAATGCCGTGAACCTGGGGCAGGGCTTTCCCGATTTTCCTATGAGTGAAGAACTGACTTCATTGGTAGCGAAGGCCATGAACGATGGGTTTAATCAATATGTACACATGAATGGCCTGCCTTTATTAAGAAAAAGACTGGCCGAAAAAGCGCATAGATTATATAACACAGAACTGGATTCCGAAACCCAGATTACGGTTACACCGGGTGGTACGTATGCTATTTATACGGCATTGACCACAGTATTGAATCCGGGGGATGAAGTGATTGTTTTTGAACCTGCGTATGATAGTTATATTCCCAATATCGAGATCAATGGAGCAAAACCTGTTTTGATTTCTCTGCGGTTTCCGGATTATTCTATTCCCTGGGAAGAAGTCAGAAAAAAAATAAATGCCCGCACCCGCATGATCATGATCAACTCGCCGCATAACCCAACAGGCGCGGTGTTAACAGAACATGATATCACAGAATTGCGCAGTATTGTAGAAGGAACGGATATTCTTATCCTCAGCGATGAAGTATATGAGCACCTTATTTATGATGGGATGCCGCATTTGAGTATATTAAGATATCCTGATCTGTTGAAACGGAGTTTTGTTTGTTTTTCATTCGGGAAAACCTATCACTGTACCGGATGGAAACTCGGGTATTGTATCTCATCCCCTGAACTGATGAAAGAATTCAGAAAAGTGCACCAGTTCAATTGCTTCAGTTGCGATTCGCCCAAGCAGGTGGCCATTGCAGAATATATTTTACAGGAAGATGAATACCTGAACCTGGGCCCTTTTCTGCAAAAGAAAAGAGATTTTTTCAGAGGACTGATGCAATCCACCCCATTCGAATGCATACCCTCACACGGCAGTTATTTTGAATGTTACAGCTATGGACATTTCTCCAATGAAACGGATAAAGAACTGGCCGTTCGGTTAACCCGGGAATATGGGATTGCTACGATACCCGTATCCGCTTTTTATAAACAGGGAGAAGATAATAAAGTGCTCCGTTTTTGTTTTGCCAAGAAGGAAGATACACTGGTAAAAGCCGTTCAAAAACTATCCCATTTACAATAAATCAATTCTCTTCATCATCTGTGCCAATCCGTGCATCTGTGGCAAATAATTTACAGCACAAACCTTTTGATTTCTAAAGAAGCCCCCCAAAAATTTAAGATCAACCCCACCTTAGACCCCGATACCCTAAAATAGTTAATCACCTGCGCATAATGCACCCCCGCAATCCCCTCCTTCGCTTTAATCTCAAGAATCACAGAATCATACACCACAAAATCAGCATAGAATTTATGGGGGGGGGGATGATTTCTTTGTATTTCACCAGGTATTCTTTCTCTCTTTGATAATCGATTCCTCTTTTTTTGAGTTCGAATTCTAAAGCATCTTTATATACGATTTCGAGGAAACCCGATCCTAAAATGTTGTGGATTTCGAAGCTGATACCAATGAGGGTTTGAGTTTCGGATTGTAAGGGGTATGGTTGGTTCATTGATTTCATTTTATTGCCACTGATGCACAGATTTACGCAGATTTTGATAGAGAAAAAAGAGTATTTGTATCGAGTATTTATACGAAAACGCCCCAGGTATTAGCCGGGGCGTTTTATCTATAAAATCAACTTAACGAATTCAGTTAGAACCAACTGCCTATGAAGGCATCATTTACTTTATCGTTGTTTTGTAAACGTTTGGCACGTCTGTTTGTTACGAATCTGTGTTTGATCATGGCGGCGATCATCAGGAACATGAACACGAAAGTGAATGGTGGAATACCGGCCATGCTGATCCATTTGCCTCCAAACATTCTGCGCATAGGTCTGCGTAGACGTTCGGCGATCAGGTACATGCTTGGTACCAGTATCAGTGTCATGAAGAAAGCGAATGCCAATCCGAAAATGATGGTCCAGCTTAATGGTTTCCAGAAAGCAACATTATCGCCTCCGAAATAGATATGTGGATTCAGTTCAGAGAACAGGCTGATAAAGTTGATATTGAAACCAATGGCAATCGGGATAAATGCCAGTATCGCTGCCAATGCAGTAAGCAATACCGGTATGATACGTGTTTTACCCGCTTCGATAGCTGCTTCTCTGGTTTTCATTCCTCTTGAACGTAATTCATCCGTGAATTCAATCACCAGGATACCGTTCTTCACCACAATACCTGCTAATCCCACAATACCTAAACCTGTCATCAATCCCGAAACTTCCATTCCGGTAATTGAGAAACCAAGCAATACACCGATCACACTAAATATGATCTCGGTTAAAATGATCACTGATTTACTTACCGAATTGAATTGTAATACAAGGATGAATAAGATCAACATCAACGCAATCAATAAGGCTTTTCCTAAGAAGGCAACGGTTTCTGCCTGTTGTTCTCCTTCACCGGTTTGTTTGATGGTAACACCGTCAGGTAATTTTTTAAAGTCGCCAATATATTTCGCCAATACCTGGTTAACGCCGGTGGCATTATACCCCTGAGTGGTTAATACATTTGAACGTAAGGTGATCAGGCGTTTCTGGTTTTTACGTTTTACGCTACCTAAGGTACTGGTAGGTTCAACTTTTACCAGAGAGCTGATAGGTACATTCTTAATAGCACCGCCGGAAGCCATATCTCTGAATGAGATATTCATATTCAATAGATCAACCAGGCTTTTTCTTTGTAGCTCATTCACACGAAGTTGAATTTTATATTCATCTTTTCCTTCCTTCACCTTAGAGATCTCTTTACCAAATAAGGCGGTACGTATCTGCTGGCCTATTTGCCCGGATGATACACCCTGTATCAAAGCCCTTTCTCTGTCAACTGTTAAAGTAATTTCAGGGTTTTTCAGATCGATATCCATTTTCAATTCTTCCACTCCCGGAACCTGAATAGAATCCAGGTAATTTTTTAATGCAGTAGCACCTTTAATCATGGCGTCAAAATCTTCACTGGCTACTTCAATATTAATTGGAGGATCAGTTGGTGGCCCGCCGCTTTCCTGGTCAACACTGATCTCTGATCCGGGTATCCCTTTCATTTCTGCACGTATCTTATCCAGATAAGGTTTGGTAGAAACACCGTTTCTTTTTTCAAATTCTACAAATGAAATCTGTACCCTTCCCAATTCACTTCTTGTGCTTCTGTCTCCCAGCGTAGGATCGCCGGCACCGATGGCCACATTGCTGATCACACTTTCAACGATCGGATTGGTTTTTCCGTTTTGGATACCCAATACTTTGTTTACACGACCCTCCAAAACTTTGGTGATGGAATCGGTATAATCTACATCCGTACCAACGGGTAATTTGAGGTAAACATAGATTTGGTTAGGATCGGCTTTCGGGAAAAACACAACACCTACTCGTCCGGATTTAACGGATGAGATAAATAGCATAAAAGAAATAATCAGCAGACTGATGATACCCAGTAAAAGTTTTACCGGTCTCCAGCCATGTAATGCCCAGCGTAACAGACTTTCATAATGACCCATGATCCAGGGTAATGCCCTATTCTGAAATGCATGAATCGCATCATCCAATACAAAACGGTTTAGTAAAACCAACAGCATAAAGAAAATAAGCAGGTTACCCCAGAAAGGCGCGCCGGCAAGGTCTAGTAATATGCCCAATGCAATGGCTACCCAGAAGCCGGGCTTTTTGAATATGCCGGACTTATGTTCTTTTTCTTCATCTTCCGGATGGTTCATGAAATCAACTGCAAAAACAGGGTTCATGATAAAAGCCACTACCAATGATGCAGCCAATGTAAATATGAGCATGGTTGGCAGGTACACCATGAATTTACCAATGATACCCGGCCAGAATAATAAAGGAAAAAAAGGAGCCAGGGTGGTTAAGGTACCGGCCAGTACAGGAATAAATACTTCGCCAGCCGCCATTTTTGCGGACGTGGTTACCGGTATCTTTCCTTTTCCCTGGATAAAGATCCGGTGTGTATTTTCAATCACCACAATTGCATCATCCACAATAATACCCAGACCAAATAAGAGGGCGAACAGTACAATAAAGTTGAGTGTTACATGTGTTCCAACAATCAGGTCGGCACCCGGTAAGAATACAAAGGCAACAAACATACTGAGGGGCACGGATAAAGCCACGAAAAATGCATTGACCACACCCATAAAGAACATGAGTACAATCAATACCAGTATAAAGCCAATAACGATTGAATTTACCAGGTCATTAAACGAGGTACGGGTTTTAATACTCTGATCGCCTGTAATCACGGCTTTCAGATCTTTGGGATATAATACGCCTTTTGACTCTTCAACAATTTTCTTTACACCATCACTGGTTTCAATCAGGTTCTCTCCACTACGTTTGATGATATTCAGCGTAACCACATTTTTACCATCCAAACGCGCATAGCTCTCTTTTTCTTTAGTGGTATCTTTTACATCAGCAATATCTTTTAAATAAACAGGGGTACCTGTCTGGTTACGAACAATGATTTGTGAAATATCCTTTGCCGTTTTCAACTGACCTTTTAACTGCAGGTTTCTTTTCATATTACCTACTTCCAAAAGACCGCCTGAGATATCCAGGTTTTCACGTGAAACTGCATTGCTGATATCATCAAATGTTACACCGGCACTCTGCATACGGTAGTTATCAATATTCACCTGAAACTCACGCTCAGGAGCACCCACAATATCAACACGGTTAATTTGTGGGAGGTCTTCGAGTTTATCTTTCAGGTCATCAGCATATTTTTTCAGACGAGGCAGGTCGTAATCACCACTCAGGTTCACATACATAATAGGCTGTTCACTAAAACTTACTTCCAGTGCCGTAGGCTCCTGGGTAAGATCGGTTGGCAGATCCTGCTTTGATTTATCTATTGCATCTTTTACTTTCTGTAATGCAACATCTGTTTTCACATCAGTATCAAATTCTACCTGGATAGCAGAATAATCCTGTTGAGAAGTACTGGTGAATTTTTTGATTTTGGCCCCGGTAATGCCTTTGATTTGTTTTTCTATAGGACGTGTTACCAGGTTCTCAATATCCTTGGGTGAATTGCCCACATAAATGGTTTGCACATAAATAGTGGGGATCACGATATCCGGGAATTGTTCTTTGGGCAGGGTTACAAACTGGAAGATACCGGCAAGGCTCACAAATAACATCAACAGATAAATGGATGTTTTATTTTTGATGCTCCAGCTGGTAGGTCCGAATTCTTTGAACTTAGCCGTTATATTTTCTAATACACTCATACAAATGATTTAAGTATTGGTTGTTCTTGTTTCGAAAGTCAGTACCTGTAACCCGGATTTTTTTATCCGGCAGGTAGCTCACGATATTATTTTACATCGGTCGTAATCAGTTGTCCGTCGTACAAACTCTGGTAACCATCCGTAATCAACAGATCACCTGCTTGTAAACCGCTGATCACTTCCAGTTTATCGCCATAAAACTGACCGGTAACGATCATTCTTTTGCGGGCAATCATTTTACCATTTTCTTTTACTGCTACCATGATATATTTTCCTTTCTCATCAGCTTGTTGTGTATTGATAGGAACGGTAATTGCATTAGTGGCACTATAATCCTGTATTCTAACCAAGGCTACCTGATTTGGATGGAAGTCTTTATCGGTGGGTATTTTAGACTCTACATAAAAACTGCGGCTATTGGCATCGATTATTTTTCCTGATACGGATATAGCAGCGTCAATGGTTTTATTAATATCGGGCAGACTGATTTTTACATGACTACCTACTTTCACGCGATCGATATAGTTTTCAGGAATTTGGGTAGTTACTTTCAGATGGGAAGTATTTACAATTCTGATCTGTCCAATACCGGTAAACATTTCGCCTACTTTTATATTTACATCTTCAGCTACACCGGTTACATCGCTGTAAACAGAAGTAAACTGGTACTGTTCTTTGGTAATTTTTAATTGCTCCTGTGCATTATTCAACTGACCGTTCAGGTTATCTACATTATTTTTTGCAGTGATCAATTGTACTTCAGTACCGATATTCTGGTCCCATAAATTTTTTTGTTTCTGGTAAAGATTTTTTGCAAAATCCAGTTGCACTTTCAGAGTTTGAATGCCCTGTTCAGCAGCTACTACACTTTGTCTGGCGATGGCATCATCAAGTTTCAATAATAATTGTCCTTTTAAAACATTATCGCCCCGTTTTACAAACAATTCTTTTACCTGACCACCGGCGCCACGTGGGGTAACATAAGATATATTCTCAGATTCTACTTTTCCCTGCAGATCAATATAGTGTGTAAAATTTTCAGGAGCAATCGGCTGAATAGTTACCAGCTTGGCCTTTTCTTCTTTGGCAGAAGCGGGATCCAGTTTGGCAATCTCTTTTTCGAGAGCACTGATTTGTGTAACAATCGTTACCTGTTGTTTTTTTAACTCTTCCAGTTTCGCTTTCTTTTCAGTAACGGCTATATTACCGTTTTCAGTTTTGGCTCCGCAAGAGGCGAGCGTAACAGCTGAAGCGATGAAAACAATTTGAATGATCTTTTGCATATAATTCATTTTAAGTTTTGGTAGTGGTTAGATTTTTCCAATGGCTTTTAAATAATCGATCCTGGCAATGATGGCGCTATACAGGGCATTGATATAATTGGTTTGCGCTGTGATCAAATCGGTTTGCGCAGCGGTAATCTCTGTATTAGAGCCGGTTCCTATTTCAAACTTTTTACGGGTTTGGGAATACACCGTTTCTGCGAGCTCCATATTTTTCTTTTGATAGGTCATAGTAGTAATGGCCGAAGAAAAATTGATTTTAGCCTGCTCTACATCATTATCAATAGAAAGTTTTAACTGATCTATCTGGTTTTCGGTTTGTTTCAGCTCCAGTCTGGATTGTTTTACTTTGGCATCTTTCGCAAATCCACTGAAAATAGGTACAGACAAGTTCACGCCGATATAAGAAGTGGTGAACCAGTTGCCTCCGCCAAAATCAAATTGATTGCGCTGGGCATTTTTACTATAAGAACCTGTTAGTGACAATGAAGGCAGGTAACTAAGCTGGTATCTTTTGATATTGTACTCATTCAGTTTTTTAACAAGCCCCAGGTATTGAAAATCTTTTCGGTCGCTATACTGGTAAGCACTATCCTTAGTAAGGTCATCTTTGATCTGTGATTCGGAAATATTATCCAATAAGATCAAGGAATCTTTTACCGGCATGCCCAGTAAGGTTTTTAAACCGAGATAACCAATATTGATATTATTCTGCGCTTTTGCCTTTTCGGTATGCAGGTTAGTGATCTGCACACTGATTTTATCTAGATCAAGTTTTTCTGCAAAACCGTTTTTATATAATTCTTTGGTATCGTGTTCCAGTTTTTTCAGACGGTCTATATTAGCATCCAGCAGATCTATCTGGGTTTTACTCACCACAAGTTGGTAGTATACCTTATAGATATTCGTTTTGATGGTTTCTTCGGTTATTTCTGCATTCTTCACCTGGTAATCAATGGAAGTAGCCCTGGCTTGTAAGCCAACGAATACCTGACCATCGAATAATACCTGTTGTAATTGCAAACCAGCGTTGGCATTATACTTGGTTCCGAATTTTACGGGTATATAGGTTCCGGCAGGCTGACCAAAGATTTCTCCCGGAATCAGTGATGTAGGAATATCTATATAATCAGTAACGCCCAGGGTTCCGCTGATATTTGGTAAAGCGGCTGAAGTTACTCCCCGATTAGATTGTTTCTGAATCTGTACACTCAGCAATGCATTTTTTACCTGTGCATTGTTTTTGCGGGCATAGTCTATGGCCTGCAGTACGGTAAATTCATGCCGTGTCAGATTTTGTGCTTTGAGCAGTCCCCCTGTTACCAACAAACAAATTAGTAATAGGGTTCTTTGTAGTCCTGGTTGGTTCATACGGTTATTGTTTTTTGTCTGTGTTGCTTGTATTTATGTATTAATTTTTGACCTTTTGGTGTTGCGAGACCAAATAAAAAGTTGTCGGTGATTTCTATGATCAATGCCGGCAGATTGTGTTTGCCCAGTGGAAAAAATTCCGGATTGAAAACAATAAATACCGATACGAGTCGAAACCTTGCGATGATATCGGATTGAATTTCCTCGCGGTATAATTCTTCTTTCTTTCCCCAATCAAGGTTTTCACGGATCAGTGTATACAGAAATTTGTTTTTATGTTCAGTAAACTTGCGAAATGCCCGGGGATGGTATTTTTCAAGATCATAGATAACGGCCGGATTCATTTTCGTCAGCATTTCCTCAACCATATCTACCGAAATAAAAATTTCATGTATGGCATTCTCACTTCTTTGTCTGTGTGCCAAACATTCCGTTTGGTTTAAATTGATCTCTATATCAATCACATCATCTACCAATGCATCTTTATCTGCATAAAACTGATAGATTGTTTTTTTGCTCATACCTAGGTGGTTGGCAATCTCATCCATGCTCACGCTACGTATTCCGTAGCGCATAAAAAGCTCGTGGGCTTTGTTTAAAATTCTTTCCTGGTGTTCCATACTAATCATATAAGGGGGGTGTAAAACTAAGGAAACTTTATTTGTAACTAAAGTTTCCGCTCAATTTTAAGCGTGAATTTTTTGTTAAGCGGTTATTTTGAGGGATAAATGAGGGCTTGCAAGAGCTGTGGGAACCTGATTTTTGTGATTTGCAATATTGTTGCGTAGATTAAATTAAGGTCCTGATTGCTGAATTCTTAGTTATTTTACAGGTAATTCGCTTCTATGAGTGCCCCCAAACCACCTTTAACGCTTCGTAGTTACCTGAAAAGACTGGTTAGGTATTTTTTCCAGGGGCTGATTGTATTGGCACCGATAGGCATTACGCTTTGGGTGGTATTTGGGCTATTTAATTTTGTAGACAGCATTTTACCCAATATTGTTCATGCGGTGGCGCCTGATTTGCTAGAAAAGGATGCGGCAGGAAATTTCAACAGGATACCCGGATTGGGCTTTATTGTGGTGATAGCCCTGGTATTATTTGTGGGCTGGTTTTCTTCATTATTCATGGTGAATCGATTGGTTTCTTTCCTGGATGGTTTATTGGAAAAAACACCCGGCATTAAGTTTATCTATTCTGCTGTAAAAGATTTTCTGGAAGCTTTTGCCGGAAACAAGAAAAAATTTGATAAACCAGTAATGGTGAATGTAGATGCGGCTGATGTTTGGAGACTGGGGTTTATTACCCAGCAAAATGCCCATGAATTCGGTATGCAGGAACATGTAACGGTATACGTGCCACATTCTTATGCTATTTCAGGGATAACCTATATTGTTCCCAGAGAAAGGATTCGTTTATTACCCAATCTAAGTGCTGCTGATGTGATGAAATATGCTGTATCCGGTGGCGTAACCGCGGTGCACGATAAGGAACATCACCAAGTTGATTAACGCAACCTCCTTGATCTAACCCCTTTTATCAAAAGCCCTCGTTTCATTACCTGCAAATCCTGTTACTTTGCTGTTTCAAGTAAGCGTTATGAAACTGCATAATTTTAATTCTGGCCCATCTATTCTGCCGCAACCTGTTCTGGAAGAAGCTTCCAAGGCGATTATTGATTTTAACGGAACGGGTTTATCAATATTGGAAATCGGGCATAGAACTGCCTGGTTTCAGGAGGTTTTACAAGAAGCCATTTCTTCCGTGAAAAAATTAATGCAATTAAACGATGACTATGAAGTCTTGTTTTTGCATGGCGGCGCCACCACACAGTTTATGCAGGTGCCCATGAATTTGTTAGATACAGAAGATACAGCTGCCTATTGTGATAATGGCATCTGGGGAAGTAAAGCCGCAAAAGAAGCCGCTTTATTTGGCCATGTAAACATAGTATCCAGCACTGCTGATAAGCAATACACATATATCGATAAACAGTTTACTACTCCTCCCAATGCCAAATACCTGCATATTACTACTAACAATACGGTAGAAGGCACGCAATGGCATCAATACCCTGAAATATCTGTACCCTTAGTGGCAGATATGAGTAGTGATATTTTTAGCAGACCGGTAAATTTTCAGAAATTCTCTTTGATTTATGCAGGCGCCCAAAAAAATATGGGTGCTGCAGGAGTTAATCTGGTAGTGGTTAAGAAAGAAATACTCGGCAAGATCAGTCGCAGTATACCCACCATCATGAATTATCAAAAACATATCGAAGCGGGATCATTGATGAATACGCCAGCAGTTTTTGCTGTATATGTAAGTATGCTTACGCTAAGATGGATACTATCTGAAGGCGGATTGGTAGAAATGGAAAAACGAACACTGGCAAAATCTTCTCTTTTATATAATACACTCGATTCGCTACCTGTATTTCACCCCACGGTAGCCAAAGAAGACCGAAGTCAAATGAATGCTGTCTTCTTCCTCAGCGACAAAACCCTGGAAACCCCTTTCCTCGATCTGTGTAAACAGGAAGGAATGATAGGGGTAAAAGGCTACCGCACCGTTGGCGGGGTAAGGGTAAGCATGTATAACGCATTGCCACTGGCCAGTGTGCAGGCATTCTGTCAATTGATGGAATATTTCGCATCTCGGAAAGGATAATTGGATAAACGGTAGGAGACCTGCAGGAATTCGGTTTAATTTTAGACCGAAATACGTTTTTAGTCCAAAATATGATCATTACCAAAGACGATACCATACGGGAAGAGATCATGGAGCATGCCCAGATACTCTTCCGCCAATTTGGTTTGAAAAAAACCACCATGGAGGATATTGCCAAATCTATGGGTAAGGGCAAAAGCACACTGTATTATTATTTCTGCAGTAAAGAAGAAATATTTGATGCAGTGATTTTGAAAGAGATGGGAGAAGTGTTTGCAGATGTTTCTATAGCAGTAACCAAAGCCTGCACCGCAGAAGAAAAATTGAAAGCCTTTACTTTAACCAAGATAAAGTCGGTACAAAAAAAAGCAAACCTGTATAAAATTGTCAGTGGTGAAATGCAGGATAGTATTCGTTGTATCAAAACCCTTAGCTCCGAATACCATCTTCGTGAGATAAAGCTGGTCAAATCCATTTTACAATTTGGGGTAGCGAATGGTGAGTTCACAGAATTAATCATAAAAGAGTTAGATGTTTTGCCGGCAGTAATGGTGAGTTCCTTACATGGCATTGAAAGAGATCTTTTCATAGATGGGAAATATGGAAAATTGGAGAAAAGAATGGGTGCGATCATGGGCATCATGATGAACGGATTAAAAAAATGAGGCAGGTATAATTTGTCTTATTTCATTAATAGCTTGGATGATTTTTCTTTTTGAAACGATACGAAGGGTATGATACAACCGATAAAATGGATGGCAAGCTGTATGGGAATAGGCTACCTGAAAGGGGGAGGAAGCATTGCGGCTTTGCTTACCTGTATTATCTGGTATGTAATGCAGATCGGGAAAAATGTAAACAGAATGGTTTTGCCGTTGATCACAGCAATCATCATAGTGGCGGGAATATTTTCCGGCAATAAACTGGAACGTATCTGGGGAAAGGATAGTTATAAAGTGGTGATTGATGAAGTAGCCGGTATGTGCATCACCTTATTGTTTATTCCGATAAACTGGCAATATGGTATGGCTGGCTGGATCCTGTTTCGCTTTTTTGATATTGTAAAGCCATTGTATATCAGAAAAATGGAATTATTGCCGGGCGGATGGGGCGTGATGATGGATGATATCCTGGCTGGATTGTATGCAAATATTTTATTAAGCCTGGGAATATGGGTAATACATAGCTTATGATCAGATTTTTTAAAGCACAGGCATCTTCTTTTATCGCAACGGCAGTTGATTTTGCAGTCACTGTTCTGTTAAAAGAAGTGTTGAAATTCTGGTACCTGCTGGCAAGTTTTATCGGCACATTTTCAGGGGGAGTCGTAAATTTTTTATTAGGAAGAAAATGGGTATTCGAATCAACCCAGGGAAGAGCGCATATTCAGTTTGGTAAATACCTGCTGGTATGGATAGGTAACCTGATACTGAATGCTGGCGGCGTATTTGCATTGACGAATTATATAGGGTCCAGTTATATCGTATCGAAGATCATCACTTCTGTGTTAGTAGGTATTTTTTATAATTATCTTTTACACAAAAGATTTGTTTTTAAAGAGGGATAATGAGAAGGAAAATTAAAACGATAGCAAGGATTTGGATCATACTACTGCTGCTGGCTGGCTATATTCCTGTGCTTGCACAAACTGTTGTAGAGGGGATAGTGTCAGATAAAATCAGTAAACAGCCCTTGCAATACGTGAGTGTGGTTTTTAAAGGAGGTCGCGGAACGGTAACAGACAGTTTGGGGCATTTTATGTTGCGGTCTTCAGGTAATACCGGCAATATTGTTCAGATTACCTATGTAGGATATAAAATGGTGTTAAGAACGATCGTACCGGCTACAACGCAAACGATCAACATTGAAATGGAAACCGATCCCAGGGCAACCAATAATGTAACCGTCAGCACCAATAAAAGAGCTCCCTACAGAAATAAAAATAATCCTGCAGTAGAACTCATCAAACGCGTAATTGAAAACAAGCCTATCAACCGGGCTGAGCATTATGATTATGTACAGTATGAACAGTATGAGAAAATGGAAGTGTCCATCAGTAATGTATCTGAGAAACTTACCAAATCAAAACTGTTGAAAAATTACCAGTTCATTTTTGAGAACAGGGATACCACCAAAGTGGAAGGCAAAGCACTGCTGCCCGTATATCTTCAGGAAACACTTTCGCAAAAATATTATCGGAAAAAACCTGAGAAAACAAAAACCATTGTACTGGGACAAAAACAGGTAAACTATGGTGAATATATTGATAATGCCGGCGTAAGCAGTTACCTGAATCGGCTGATTATGGATATTGATATTTATGATAATAATATCCCCTTGTTTACCTATGAATTTCTTAGCCCCATTGCAGATCTCGCTCCCACTTTTTACATGTATTATATCCGGGATACAATAACGGATGCGAGCGGACAGAAACTGATCAAACTCTATTTTACGCCACGTAATACAAATGACCTTTTATTCAGGGGGAATATGTATGTAACACTGGATGGAAATTATTCAATTCAGAAAATGAATATGTTTCTGAGTAAGAATGCCAATCTAAACTGGGTAAGAGAATTACATATTGACCTTGATTTTGAAAAAAGTGAGGATAATCGCTATCACCTGAGCAAAAGTAATATCATGGCAGATGCCAGTGTTACGAAGAATTCCGGTAGTGGTTTTTTTGGTGAAAGAACGGTATCCTATAAAAATTATACGATCAATCGGCAGCTGCCGGATACTTTATATGATGGTCCTACTTTGGTTACTACTGATAAAGCCAATTTGCATCCGGATAGTTATTGGGAGAAAAACAGGCATGATACACTTACGCGTACCGAAGCAAAAGTGTATAATAATATTGACAGTCTGGAGAAAATGCCTTCTTTCAGAAGAACACTGGCTTTCCTTAGTTTTTTATTAGCTGGATATACTTCGTTAGGAGGTTTTGAAATTGGTCCTGCAGCAGCATTCTACAGCTTTAATCCGGTAGAAGGATTTAAACTGAGACTGGGTGGTCGTACCACGCCTAAATTCAATAAACGTTTGTATTTTGAAACCTATGGCGCGTATGGATTTAAAGACCAGCAATGGAAATATTTTCTGAGTACTACCTATTCTCTCAACAATAAATCAATCTATGCGTACCCGTTGAATTTTATCAGGGCGAGTATTCAGCATGATACAAAAATACCCGGACAGGATCTTCAATTTGTATCTGAAGATAATTTCCTGTTATCTTTTAAAAGAGGGGTAAACGATAAATGGTTGTATAATACAAACCTTAGGCTTGATTATGTACATGAATTTGATAATCATCTTTCCTATACACTAGGTTTTAAAAACTGGAAGCAACAACCTGCGGGATCTATTATTTATACAGTAACTGAAAATGGAACGGATGTAAATCTTTCAAGCGTAACCACCACTGAATTTTCAGGTGAATTGCGTTGGGCACCACATGAACAATTTTACCAGGGAAAAGTATACAGGATACCGATTGTAAATAAGTACCCCATATTTACCCTGCGTTTTATTGCTGGCGTAAAAGGGATTTTGAACAGTGCGTATAATTACCAAAACATCAATCTGCGGATGGAGAAAAGGGCCTATCTATCACAGTTAGGGTATAGCGATCTGATATTGGAGGGAGGTTATATATTTGGAAAACTACCTTATCCTTTAATGACTGTGCACCATGCCAACCAAACCTATGCATACCAGCTCAATTCCTATAACCTGATGAATTTCCAGGAATTTGTGAGCGATCATTTTGCAGCATTAAGTATCGACCACCATTTTAACGGGTTGTTCTTTAACAGAGTGCCTCTGTTACGAAAACTAAAACTACGTGAAGTGATGTCATTAAAATTATTGTATGGAGGTGTCAGGACTGAGAATAACCCAGCAATTGACCCTACTTTGATCAAGTATCCCACTTTGAATGGGTTGCCAACCACTTTCTCTTTAGATAAACATCCTTATATAGAAGGGAGTGTAGGTGTTGCCAATATCTTTAAATTGATAAGGGTGGATCTGGTAAGACGATTCAATTATCTTACCAACCCAAATGTAACTGAGTGGGGAATCAGGGCCAGGTTTAAATTCGATTTTTAATTGCATACGATTTAGAAACAGACTAGTAATGGAACGGACTTCTACAAGACAGAAACTGCAAAAAGGAATTTACCTGGTAATAGATCCTTTTGTGAGGGTATTAATCAAAATGGGACTTACCCCTAATATGGTAACCAGTATTGGCTTTGTATTGAATATTGGTGTTGCAGCTATTTTTGTAATGGGAGCTGAGGAAGGAAACCGGTCAGATCTTTCTTATGTTGGATGGGCCGGGAGTCTGATTCTATTTGCAGGGCTGTTTGATATGTTAGATGGTCAGGTGGCCAGGTTGGGTAATATGAGCTCTTCTTTTGGTGCATTATACGATTCGGTGCTGGATAGATATAGTGAATTGATCATGTTTCTGGGTATTTGTTATTACCTGGTAGGCCAACACTATTTTCTCAGTTCATTATTTGCCTTTGTTGCATTAATTGGTTCCATGATGGTAAGCTATACGCGTGCCCGTGCAGAAGGTCTGGGGATTGAATGTAAAGAGGGATTGATGCAGCGCCCTGAAAGGATTATCACACTAGGTGTTGCTGCGTTGGCTTGTGGCATTACCGGTTATTATATTGGAGGAGATCATAAATGGTATTTACCCGGGGTTTCTTTTCATATACTGGAAACCATGTCGATCTTTACCATACCCATAGCCATTTTGGCCGTGCTGACGAATATAACCGCTATCAAAAGATTATTGGATGCAAAAAAAACATTAGAGCAGGGTATTGATAAAAAAGCAAAAGATACCGTATCTGCTAAAAAGCTTTTGATTGCAGCAGGTGTTTTTATCATTACCGGATTTGCCTTCACCAATAAATTGCATTCCCGCTCAACGAAAGGAATGCCGACTTCCATTTTGAATCCATTGCCCATCGACCCACAGGATACATTCCCGGTACCTACGGGTAATCCGCATCAATTATTTTACCTGCAAAGAACCAACAATACGAATACCATTGTTTGTGAGCTCAACCTGAATCCAAAAGGTCAGTTGGATGAAGAATCACCTGTTCATGTATTTTGGATACGATATGCCGAAGGCGGCATGCGAAAGGAACTCAATTATATTCAAAGAGTATTTGCCTTTGGCATAAAAGCGCAACCATTGGAAAACGGAAATTATAAACTACATTTTGTTTCTTATAAAAAGCAGGCTTTATTATTGAGTCGTTCGGCAAAAGACAATAAATACCATGTATATGCCAATATAAACAGACGGGAAGCGCTACTGAACCGGATCTTTTTGAAAGTAGATGGTGGAACTTTCTGGGCGCCTAATGTGGTATATATGGAACTCAAAGGATGGGATGTAAATACAGGAAAAGAAGTTGTTGAACGTTTTAAACCCTGACATGAAATCAGATTCTTCTTCAGAATGGGATGATTTTTATGCTTCGAGAAAAATATGGCCGGTGCTTGCTGCTTCTGTAGGCTACCTGCTGTTATCTTATTTTTTAATCGGATACAAAATTGACCAGATTTGTCTGGTAGCATTCTTTAATCTTTTCTTCTTTCTATCACCGGTTACCAGGAAGCTGATAAAAGGGCTGTTGATTTTTATCATTTTCTGGATCATTTTTGATTATATGAAAGCTTTCCCGAATTACCAGTTTCGGGAAGTGCATATTGAAAGTCTATACCGTGCCGAAAAATCTATCTTCGGTATTCGTGTTGATAATACTCATTGGCTTACGCCCAATGAATACTGGCAAATCCATAGTACTACTTTCCTGGATATACTAACCGGGATCTGTTATATGAGCTGGGTGCCTGTGCCTTTGGCATTTTCAATTTTTTTATTTTTCAGGAACCGGAATGCTTTCTTACAATTCTCCTTAACCTTTCTTCTGGTTAACCTGATTGGCTTTGTGATTTATTATCTATACCCGGCATCACCACCCTGGTATGTTCAACAACATGGATTTCAATTTGTATCACATACTGCCGGAAATACTGGGGGATTAGAAAGATTTGATCATTTTTTTGGTTTGGATATTTTTAAAACGGTATATGGAAAAAGTTCAAATGTATTTGCAGCCATGCCCTCATTACACGCTGCTTATCCGGTGATTGTAGTATACTATGGTATTAAAAATAAGATCGGGTGGATGAATTGGGTATTTGCAGTTTTGATGACGGGTATTTGGTTTTCAGCAATATACACAGGGCATCATTATATTCTGGATGTACTGGCCGGCATTTTCTGTGCCATAACAGGTATTTTATTATTTCAATGGATGATAGAGAAAAACAGATGGTTGGGCCGCTTTATAAACAGTCTGGCGATGAAATTATTGTAGTTATATAAGTTCTGTTAACATAACTTTTCTTTTGTGATTAATTACAGATATTTGCTCTATGGCAATCATAAAACCTTTCAAAGCATTAAGACCTCAGCCACAGTTGGCAAAGCAAGTAGCAAGCAGACCTTATGATGTATTAAGCAGTTCAGAAGCCAAAACAGAAGCGCAGGGAAATCCAGCTTCTTTTTTACACATCACGAAAAGTGAGATTGACCTTTCGGAAACAACAGATGTACATTCTGAAGAAGTATACCAGCAGGCAAAAGAAAACCTGGCAGCTTTTATTAATCGCGATATTTTATTCCGCGAATCAAAAGAATGCTACTACATCTACCGGTTGATTATGAATGGTAAATCCCAAACCGGACTGGTATGTGTGAGTAGTGTTGATGATTATGAAAACGGAATCATCAAGAAACATGAATTTACCCGACCGGAGAAAGAGCAGGACAGGATCAACCATATTACCTTATCAGGTGCACAAACCGGAAATGTATTTCTGGCCTACCGTAACCTGGATAGTATTGATCAATTGATTGCTGAATGGCAAAAAAGCAAATCACCGGTATATGATTTTCTGGCAGATGACGGAATTCAACATACCATCTGGATTATAAACGATGACAAGAAAATAAAGGAACTCACGCAACTTTTTGACAAGCAGGTACCCTGTACTTATATTGCTGATGGTCACCATCGTGCGGCATCTGCCGCTAAGGTAAGAGCAGCTTTAGGTAATAAGGCATCGGCGGGAGCCGGTTATTTTTTGACAACACTGTTTCCTTCCAATCAGCTATATATCATGGATTATAACCGGTTGGTAAAAGATCTTGGGGGTCTCACACCTGCTAATTTTATCAAAGAAGCCTCAGCTTATTTTACAATAGAACTAGCAGGTAAAAAAGCATACAGACCAGAATCCATACATTGTTTTGGTCTGTATCTTGAAAAGAGTTGGTATAAACTAGTGGCCAAACCCGGCACTTACACCAACGACCCTATCGGCGTACTGGATATTACAATTCTGCAAAACACCATTTTGAATAATTTGCTGGGTATAAAAGACCAGCGTACAGACAAGCGGATCGATTTTGTTGGTGGGATCAGAGGGTTGGAAGAGCTTGAAAAAAGAGTAGATAGCGGAGAAATGGCGGCAGCGTTTAGTCTATATCCCGTAACAATTGATCAGTTGTTTGCTATTGCAGACAGCGGAAATGTAATGCCACCAAAGAGCACCTGGTTTGAGCCCAAACTGCGTGACGGTTTGCTTACCCATCTCATAGGCGAATAATATAATCGTGTAATGATTAAAAAATGTTTTATCAGTGTTTGCCTGTTTTGTTTGTTGACAACAGTTTGTGTTGCACAACAACCTACTATTGTACAAATGCGCGATTCAGCGAAAACCCTTTTACAGCATGGTGATTATTATAATGCTACCCAATTACTTGAATTTGCCCTTCAACATGCACCGGGCAACCAGGAAATATTACAGGATTTGTCTTTTGCCTCCTATTTACACAAAGATTTTGCAAGAGCGATAGAAGCCGGGAAACAGGCAGTAGAAAATCCCGACGCAGACCCGCAAGCTTACCAGGTTCTCGGTCTTTCTTATAAAGAGCTTTTATTATATAAAGAATGCGGTAAATTATATAAAAGCGGATTAAAAAAATTCCCAACTAGCGGGGTTCTTTATAATGAATATGCAGAACTGCTGGCAATGGATAGTAATCTTGACGAAGCAATTGTTCAATGGGAAAAAGGCATTAAAGAAGACCCCGATTATAGCAGTAATTATTATAATGCTATAATGTATTATACACATGCCGAACAATGGGTAAGGGTATTACTGTATGGGGAATTATTTGTAAACAGGGAAAGCTATACCACAAGAACCGAAGCTGTAAAGACCGAAATAATAGCTGCTTATAAAAAACTCTTTAATGGAGGATATATAAGACTGTTGCTGAATAATAAAACTATATCGGTTTTTGAGAAGGCGGTTTTGGAAACAATGGAAAAATCAATCTCGCTGGCACAGAATGGGGTAAACCCCGAAAATATAGGTCAGATCCGCAGACAGTTTTTGACTCAATGGAGACAAAGAAATCCAAATAATTATCCTTTTCACCTGTTTGATCACCAGGAATACCTGATTAATCAAAACCTGTTTGATGCCTATAACCAATGGTTGTTTGGCGAAATAATGAATCCGGTTACCTTTCATGCCTGGGAAATCGATCATCTAAAAGAAGTGTCTGGATTTAAGGCTTTTCAGCAAAACCGTGTTTTTAAAATACCTTCCGGACAATATTATTTTTCTAAATAGAGCCAATTTATCCCTTTGAATAGAGCCCACAGAAATACTCTCTTTTTTATTTGTGCTTATTTGATTAATTTAAACGTTCTAAATATTCTTTATGGAAGAAAATAAGGATGAAAAATTATGGCGTGTTGCCGCCAAAAGAGCTGCTTTTAGGAAAAGCCTTTTTGGCTACCTGGTAGTGAATGCTTTTCTATGGGGCATCTGGTGGGTAACTATCGGAAGAGTTCATGGATATCATGGGTATCCATGGCCGGTATGGGTGATGATGGGCTGGGGGCTGGGTTTGGCTTTTCAATATTTTGAAGCCTATCATGGAACTAAGCAAGACATGGAAGAACAGGAGTATGAAAGATTAAAAAGAGAAAACCAGCAATAATTTCTCCGGAACTAAGCTATTTTTAGAAAGAACAACGATTGCAGTATGACCTATCAAAGACTTTTCGATTGTATACCTCACCAGTTGGAGCATTTCCCCAGAACAGATATGCTGGCTGCCAAAGAAAACGGACAATGGAAAAGTTATGGAACAAAAGAAGTGGCTGATATTGTAAACCGCTTTAGTGCCGGACTTTTGAAATTAGGTGTTGGCGGTAATGATATGACGCCTGAGGGAAGTGATAAAATTGCCATCATTAGTAATAACCGTCCGGAATGGGTGTTTACCGATCTGGCTGTACAACAGATAGGCGTAATTCTGGTGCCGGTATACCCAACTACCAATCCAATGGAATTGGAGTTTATACTGAATGATGCCAATGTTTCTTACATATTTGTTAGTAATGAAGAGTTATTACAGAAAATAAAAGGGGTAGCGGAAAAAGTTCCTTGTATCAAAGGCATTTATACATTTGATAAAATAGAAGGATCGGTGCATTGGACTGAAGTAACACAATTGGCCAATGAAGAACTGATGCAACAGGTTGAGACAATTAAACACTCTATTCCCGTAACTCATTTGGCCACGATTATCTATACTTCTGGTACAACCGGAACGCCTAAAGGAGTTATGCTCAGCCATGAAAATATTTACTCCAATGTCTTTTTCTCAAAAGAAAGTTTTCCTTTTCATGATGCACCGGGCAGCAAAGTACTCAGCTTTTTACCCCTGAATCATATTTTCGAAAAAACCTGTACGTATATCTATCTGTATAGTGGCATTAGTATTTATTATGCAGAAAGCCTCGATACCATTGGCGATAATCTTCGTGAGGTTTGCCCGGATGGATTTACCACCGTGCCCCGTTTACTAGAAAAAGTATTTGAAAGGATTATGAGTAAGGGTAGTGAGTTAACTGGCATTAAACGAAAATTATTTTATTGGGCAGTAGATCTTGCCGAAAAATATGATAACCGGATCAGTGGGGGACTATGGTACAATCTACAATTATTGCTTGCCAATAAACTCATTTTTAGTAAGTGGAGAGAAGCTTTGGGAGGGAAAGTCTCATTTATTATTACCGGTGGGGCGGCCTGTCAGGTAAAACTCTTACGAATATTTAATGCGGCGAGAGTACCGGTGTTTGAAGGGTATGGACCAACTGAGAATAGTCCAGTAATCAGCGTAAACCGGCAGGAAAAAGGTGGAACTAAATTTGGAACGGTTGGGCCGCCAATTAATGGAATACAGGTTAAACTTGCTGAAGATGGCGAGATTTGTGTGAGCGGACCTTGTGTAATGGTAGGATATTATAAGCGTCCGGATTTGACAGCAGAAGCGGTGATAGATGGGTGGTTACATACGGGAGATATCGGTGTTTGGGAAGAGAAAAGGTTCTTAAAAATCACAGATCGGAAAAAAGAATTATTTAAAACGAGTGGCGGTAAATATGTAGCCCCACAGCCTATTGAGAATAAATTTAAGGAGAGCCCTTTTATTGAGCAGATCATGGTAGTAGGTGCAGAAAGAAAATTTGTTGGGGCATTGATTGTGCCTTCTTTTCCGGTATTAGCGGAATGGATGAAAGAAAAAGGAATGAATTATACAACCCATGAAGATGTATTGCATAATCCAAGGGTTTTGGAATTGTATAGAGAACTGGTAGAAAGCTTTAATCAATTTTTTAACCATGTTGAACAGATAAAGAAATTTGAGTTGTTACCTCATGAATGGACCATTGATACAGGCGAAATGACACCTAAACTTAGCCTGAAACGAAAAGTGGTCATGGAAAAATATAAAGACGTGATTGAAAGAATTTATTCTTAATAAAAATGCTGCTTCGGCAGCATTTTTATTATATTGGACTGAGAAATGCCAGCTTCGAAAGTTTGTCTTGTAGGGAATACTATCTTTTTTCAATTCAAAAAAATGCCCACATGCACTTATCAATTCAATCAATTTTCAAAAATGGTTTGGTTACTGCACTAATCATTTCCTTTTCACTTTTTCAGTTGCAGGCACAAACTCCTAAAAAATACGATGCCGGTTTTGTAGAAAAATTGAAAAAGGAAGCCCTTGTTTCAGTAGGTACCAAAGAGAAAGCCGTACAGGAGATGGTAGATATGGTATTTAGTTTTGGAGAACTGGGTTTTCAGGAATTTGAGACTTCAAAATATTTAACGGGGATACTGGAGAAAAACGGATTTACGGTTGAACGAGGAATTGCCGGAATACCTACAGCATGGATGGCAAAATGGGGTAATGGAAGTCCGGTAATAGCCTTGGGAAGTGATATTGATTGTATACCCAAAGCCTCTCAAAAGCCCGGGGTTGCTTATAAAGACCCTATAGTAGAAGGCGCACCAGGGCATGGGGAAGGTCATAACTCAGGTCAGGCCGTAATCATATTTGCTGCAATCGCCGTAAAAGAACTGATGCAGAAAAATAATATACCCGGCACTTTGGTTATCTGGCCGGGTGTGGCGGAAGAATTATTGGGAAGCAAAGCCTGGTATATACGGGATGGTTATTTTAAAAACGTTGATGCCTGTATTTTTACGCATGTAAGCAGCGATTTTGGCTGTGATTATGGCGATCCGGGTTATAATGGACTGGTATCAGTTAAATTTTCTTTTGAAGGGGAAGCTGCCCATGCGGCAGGAGCGCCATGGAGAGGGAAGAGTGCGCTTGATGCGGTAGAATTGATGGATGTTGGATGGAACTTTAAAAGGGAGCATTTAAAACCAACACAAAGATCTCATTATGTAATTACAGACGGAGGCGACCAGCCTAATGTAGTACCATCAAAAGCCTCTGTCTGGTATTATTTCCGGGAAAGGGTATATGATGATATTCAAAGCATGTATGATGCGGGAATCAAAATTGCAAGCGGCGCGGCAATGATGACCGATACAAAAATGAGTTACCAGATACTGGGTACTGCCTGGCCAGGGCATTTCAATAAGGCTTTGGCTATAGCCATGCACGCCAATATAGAAAAAATAGGGCTGCCAAAATGGAGCGAAGCAGATCAACAAATGGCGATTGCAGTTCAAAAACTGGTGGAAGCACCAAAATTGGATTTCGCGGGTAAGCCGATTAATGGTTTGCGAAAAGAACTGGATACGCTAAAAGGTTCTGTGCCTTTTTCCTGGGGTGGTGGCTCGGATGATATTGCAGATATATCCTGGAACTTACCCACGATTGTTTTAAGATACCCGGCAAATATACCCGGAACCAAGGGGCATCACTGGGCAGATGCTATTGCAATGGCAACACCCATAGCGCATAAGGGTTCATTAGCTGGAGCCAAAGCTACAGCATTGACCCTGATAGACTTATTTACAGATCCCAAAGTGCTGGCAGATGCAAAAGACTATTTTACCAATGTTCAAACGAAAGATGTTAAGTATAAACCGTTCTTAAAACCTACAGATCTACCGCCTGTTTACCTGAATAAGGAAACCATGGATAAGTACCGGGAACAGATGAGGAAGTTTTATTACGACCCCACTAAGTATAATAACTACTTAGAACAATTGGGTATCAGCTATCCAACTGTAGAAAAAAAATGACACTAAAATCCCACTGAATTGTGGGATTTTTTGGCTCTTGTAATAAATATGCCTGATAGTTCTTTGCATAGAAAACTAATCTTGGCATTCTACTGAATCTTAACGAAATTAGGTAGACCAAAAGCACTTAGTTCTGACTTCATAAAGAGTCGGCATAGTATAGAAATAGATATTATTAGTCCAAATATCTTCGAATTACGCCATGAGCCAAATACCTGCTTCCACATATAAATTACTTTTTGATACTTCACCCTATGCTTTTTTTCTCGCAAAAAAGTGCGGTGCTATATTAGAAGCGAATAAAACAGCCTCTGATATGTTTGGGTATACAAAAGACGAGATCATTCAGATTGATAAAAACAATATCATTGATTTTACAGACTCCTCTTTTCTTAAGATGCAGGAGAATGGAGAAAACGGGGCAACCAGCAAGGATATATTAACAGGAAAACATAAAAATGGCACACAATTCCCTGTGGGAGTGGCTTCGGTAGTATTGAAAGATGAAATTGGAAATGATATATTGGGATGTATCGTTTCAGATATGTCGGAACAAATAAGCCAACAACTGCAACTCAAATTGCTGCTTGAACAAACCAATCGTATTCACCAAAAAGAGGAAGATAGCAGGCTTTTGTTAGAATCGGTGCTTAGTAATATTACGGATGGTTTTTTTATTCTTGATCAGGCAGGCGAAATTCTTTTCTGGAATAAGGCTGCAGAAACCCTGATGCAGAAAAAAGGGGATGGATTGATCGGAAAGAATTTATGGGAAGAATTCCCCGAGTTGGGTATTCTAAAGGAAAGGGTGGAATATCCCCTTATTTATGATCAAAAAAAATCAGTAAGATTTCGTGAATACTTCCCTCAATTCAGGATCTGGGCAGATGTAAGTGTCTACCCATCAGACAAAAACTTTTCGGTTTATTTTAAAGATGTAACTGAAATTAAAAACCTGCGCACGTTAGAAAAACTGGAAAGAGAAGTTTTGGAAATGAACGCAAGAGCAGGAAGCGTATTAGAAAATACGCTTGATTTTTATCTGAGAGAAATCCAAAAAATTCATACGGGAATGATTTGTACAGTGATGCGGTTGAAGAACAATCAGTTATTTAACTGGTCTGCACCCAATCTGTCACAAAATTTCCGATCTGCCATCGATGGGATTGTTATTGGAGAAAATGTGGGTTGTTGCGGAACGGCAGCATTTCGAAAGGAAAAAGTGGTTGTGGCAGATATTATGAGTGATCCACTTTGGGCCGACTTCAAAACACTGGCAGCCAAAGAAGGGCTAAAAGCCTGCTGGTCATTTCCATTAATCAATGCTGCGGATAAAATAATCGGCACATTCGCTATCTATTATAAAAGCATCAAATTACCCAGTCACGCAGAAGAAAGTACCATTGAAAGGGCGAAAAACCTTTTATTGATTATTCTGGAAAATGCGATTGCTCAGGAAGATATTAAAATGAGTAAACTCAGGTATGATCTGGTTGCCAAAGCTACGAATGATATTATTTGGGAATGGGATGTTCAAAACAATACCTTCCAAAGCGCCAATGAGGGATTCAATAGATTATTAGGCATGTCTGATAGTGTAATGTTTGACTATGAAAAATGGAGTCAATGGATTCATCCGGATGATTTTAAAAGAGTTGTTGAAAAGCGATTGGATATTTTACGAAATCCCGATAATGTTTTATGGGAAGACGAATTCAGAATAGCTAATCACAAAGGATATTATTTCTTTACCTATAATAAAGCATATATTATTCGTGACGACAAGGGAAAAGCGATTCGCTTATTTGGCGTAACACAAAATATTTCACAACGAAAAGAGGATGAAGCCTTGTTGCTAGAGTTAAATAATCGTTTAAAACAAAGGGCTGAAGAACTGGCAGCCTCAAATGTGGAACTGGAACGTTTTGCATATATCGCTTCACACGATATGCAGGAACCACTTCGCATGATTACCAGTTTTCTGCAATTGTTTAAGAAAAAATATGAAGACCAGATAGATGAAACTGCCGAGCAGTATATTCATTTTGCTGTGGATGGGGCAGATCGGATGAAAAAATTGATAACTGATTTGTTGGAGTATTCCAGGATTGGCTCAAACAAGGATAGTTTTGAAGAAGTAGATATTCAGGCGCTCGTGAATGATGTATCAGCTGTTTTTATGAACAGAATACAGGAAACGAATGCCATCATTCATTTTACTAACCTTCCTGTTTTGAAAGGCAACAAAACACAACTGTTTCAATTGTTTCAAAATCTCATTGGCAATGCATTGAAATATAACGACAAATCGATTCCTGAAATTGAGATAACCGGGAAGGATGATGGGAAATATTATTTATTCAGTGTACGGGATAACGGAATTGGGATCAAGCCGGTATTTTTTGAGAAAATATTTGTTTTATTTCAAAGACTGCATCATAAAAATGAATACAGCGGAACAGGAATAGGATTAACTGTTTGTAAAAAAATTGTTGAAAGACATAATGGTAAGATATGGGTAGAATCAGAGCCAGGTATCGGAAGTTGCTTCTATTTCACCATTAGTAAACATGCTGAAGAATACAGATTCGCAAATGATAAATCAGTAAACTGAGTCAACATATTAGTGTATCTTTCTGAAGGTAAGATACACTACCACAGATGAATTATTGAGAAAATGAATAGCCAGGAAAATACAACACTGCTTTCGATATTGATTGTCGAAGATAATCCAGGAGACCTTTTTATATTGGAAGAAACACTCCGTTTAACAAGGTTACCTATAGAGCATATATATAAAAGCACTAGTGCTGCAGAAGCGATAAAAGTATTAGAAGAGAAAAAAATCAGCGTTGTATTATTGGATTTATCTCTTCCCGATAGCTCCGGTTTTAATTCATTTGTATCCATCAATGAATATGCTTCTACTATCCCCATTATTGTACTTACTGGTTTAGCGGATATGGATATGGCATTGGAAACCATGGGTAATGGGGCACAGGATTACCTGATTAAAGGAGAGTTTGATGAAAGATTATTGTTTAAATCTATCCAGTATAGTATTGAGCGTAACAGGATCAGGGAAAGTCTTCGTGAAAGTCACGAGAGTTACCGGAACCTTTTTTTTAATAACCCAATGCCTATTTTTATCTGGGACCCCTATACATTTCAAATACTGGAAGTAAATGAGATAGGTCAGCAAGAGTACGGGTATACACGCGAAGAGCTGCTTACTATGAGTGTGTTGGATTTACGCGAAAAAGAAGAGTATGAAAAATTAAAAATTTATGCAAAAGAATTTTCTGAAACAGAAGTAACAAAAAATTCGGGCATCTGGAAACATAAGAAGAAAAGCGGACAAACAATGATCCTTGATATCTCTTCTCATCGAATAGAGTATAAGGGTAAAGTCGCAGTCCTGGCTATTCATAAAGACATTACTGAAACGATTCGGTTACAGGAAAAACTGGAGGAAGAAAAAATTTTAAAACAGAAAGAAATCAACGAAGCAATTATACAGGTTCAGGAAAGAGAGAGGAATGAAATTAGTACTGAATTGCACGATAATGTTAACCAGCAACTAACCGTAGCCATGATGTATATAGCATCGGCTCAGCAAAAATTTCCGGAGGATTCCGAATTATTGAAACAGTCTTCTAAATTTATTCTGCATGCAATTGAAGAAATAAGAAAGCTTTCTCAAACCCTGGTAACACCATTAATTAAACATTTTGGATTGAGTAAAGCTATTGAAGGATTGCTGGATGATGTGATTGCTGTAAATAATTTTCAAATAGATTTTAGGGCAGACTCGTTTTACGAAGAAGATATTTCTTATGAATTCAAGTTGAGTATTTTCCGGATTGTGCAGGAGCAGATGAACAATATTATCAAGTATTCAAATGCCGAGAACGTAAGTATACGACTTGGCAGGAATGAGGAATGTATTGATTTATCTATTGTAGATGATGGCATTGGATTTCTTCTTTCACAACCTCGAAAGGGGATTGGTCTGCATAATATCATGAGCCGAGCTGAACTATACAATGGGAATGTAGATATTCAGTCGGAGCCAGGAAAAGGCTGTAGTATTCTCATCAATTTTCCTCAGGAAAATGCATTGTTGAAAGAAAAAGTGTGACCTCTATTCAGCGTCTTACATGCCGGGTTGTTTCAATTGCCAGCCTGTTTTCTTTTTCTCTTCATCCACCATTTTCTTTACATCAGACAATAATTTTTTGGCATCATAAATAATACCGTCTTTTATTGTATATAAAACACCACCGGTTCTTACAACCTTATTTTCTTTTGTTAATTCAATAGCCCCTGTACCGTACAATACCTGTAAATTCTTTAATGGATTTGCGTTGATGATAATGATATCAGCCAATTTGCCTGTTTCAACACTACCCGTCTCTTTGTCAATCCCCAATGCCTGCGCTGCATATAAAGTAGCTGACCGAATCACTTCCAGCGGATGGAAGCCAGCTTCACGCAATAATTCCAATTCCCGGATATAGCCAAAACCATAGGTCTGGTAGATAAAACCATTATCAGAACCTGCCGTTACCCTGCCACCTCTGTTTTTATATTCATTTACGAATGTCATCCATAGACGATAATTATTTTTCCATTCTACTTCCTGTTCAGTACCCCAGTTATGCCAATAGGAACCATGAGATTGTAAACCAGGTTCATAAAATTTCCACAAAGAAGGTAATGTATAGTCTTCATGCCATTCTGCTCTTCTTGCTCTTTGCAGATCTCTGTTGGCATCATAAATATTAAACGTTGGATCTAATGTAAAATCGAGAGAGAGTAATTCATTCATTACTTTATTCCAATGCTCGCTGTATGGAGCTGCTGCTTGCTTCCAAAGCTTTCCGGCTTCTTCAAAACGATCCTGCTCATTGCTATAATTATAATCCAGCGGAAAATTCTGAATGGTTTTATCTGTAAACAAAGCTTCAGGCAAACCATACCAATGTTCCATACTTGTCATGCCCGCACGTGCCGAATTCAATACATTCCATCTTGCCACATCGGTTTGGGCATGATGGCAACAGGATCTTAAACCCAGTTTTTTATTTTCCCTGATGGCAGCATCCATTACTTCTGGAGAAGCTCCAAAAAACTTAATTCCATCCGCCCCTTTTTTTGCATTTTCCTGTACCCAGGCACGGGCCTGGTCGGCCGTAGTGATGGGTGTTGTGCTCCCCTGCCCAAATGCGGTATAGGCAAAAATTCGTGGAGCAGTTATTTGATTAGCTACACTTTTTGCTTTTTCATCCAATACCCAATCCAGGCCATTGCCGGCAGACGGATCTCTTATGGTTGTAATTCCATGCGCCATCCATAGTTTGAATACATATTCAGCTGGAGTGCCTTGCTGAACGCCTCCAATATGTCCGTGCATATCTATCAATCCCGGAAGTGCATACATGCCAGAGCAATCAAGCTCTTTGCCACCACTTTTCAATTGAGGGCGTTTGGCGGGGTCTATTGCAGAACCCGGGCTTCCCAATACACTGATCTGTACAATCCTGTTTTTTTCGATAACAATATCAACCGGACCGAGTGGGGGCGCCCCTGTTCCGTTAACCAGAGTTACACCCCTGATAATGAGTTGTGTATATGGCCCCGATCCTTCTTTTTTCTCAGGGGCTTTAGGTATTTGCGCAGTTACTGTTGTATGAAACAGTAAAATAGACAATGTCGTTATTGAGACAAAAAGCATTCTTCTCATAGAGATGTTTTTAGTATAGTAGGGTTTGATATTAATTCAGTTCCGCACTTCTTTTGGCATCCATATACTTCTGCCGGATAACTGTTTGTACCGGCACCTCATTGATCTTGCTTTCGAGCCAGGAAATAATGTCAAGATACATAAAAGCGCGACTTTCCAGGCGGCTCTTTTCAAGAGGTTGTAAAGTAGCTAATAGCATTTCAAAATGTGGCTTGAGTTGTTTGGGAGAAAGGCGAAAAGAAATCCTCAAAAAACGAAAAATTTCTTCTTCTACAATACTCAGGTTCAGCATTTTTGACATAAACCGGTAAACAGATTTTAATAAATATTCCAGGAGATCATAATTCCCCAATTCATATTGGGCGATTAAATGCAGTAAACGTGCATAGCATTGTAAATCTGTTCTTAAATCTACTTTCAGGTTAATGATCTTGTTCAGGTAATCGATACTTTTATCACTGTTACCACTTCCAAAATATAAGGATGCTATCTTGTAATAAAATACCAATACCCTGTGCCGGTCAAGAAACAGCTCATACTCTTTCAGCTTTTCTTCAATAAAAGGAACCAGTGCTAAGCCTTCGCTAAAAGTTCCTTCCATAAAATGTTTATTCAGCTTGGCAGTATTCAGATATACAAATGTCTGTATCAGGTTATTCTGGTTCTGCTGAATAACAGGTGTCTGAATAAACCTTTCGAAATTGTCAATGGTTTCATTGAATTTTTGGTAGTTGCGCAGATCAAAATGCGCACTCATCAGGTTATGTATCCCCTTGATATATAGTGCTGTTTCAATATCTATCATTTTTGGCTCTGCGTCAAAAAGGTCAACCCATTTCTGGCAATATCGGTAATACAATAAAAAATTCTGGGTAATGAACGCATGCCAGCATAAACATTGATAAAGGTATAAGCGCTCATAAAAACCTTTACAATCCTGGGCCTTCAAAATGGCATTATGTAGTAAAAATGCATCAACCGCTGCCAGATCTCCCTCATTTCGAGCATGACCATTCTTGATATACCAGCTATATAACTGCAAAGACAAGTTGGATAAAAGGCTGATCAGTTCCAATCTTTCATTAATATCTATTGCTTCAGCACTTAGTTTATCAGCCCGGTCCTGCATGCTTCTGGTGATATGCAGCGTCTCAATCTTTTTCTCCAGAAATAATACCTGTTGCAGATAAGTGATCTGGTTATTACTGTTGGCCAGGTCTTTTACACGGTCTAATATCTTCAGACTTTGCAGGTAGAGTCCCTTGTTGTAAAGTAACCGGGCAAAATCCAGTTGCTCATGTAGCTGGAGGTCAATATTTTCATCCTGCTTCAATAAACGTAAACTGGCCAGTATTTCGTGGTAGAGATGTGCTTTTAGGTTTGAGATCTGCTGTTTCTGGAGAGAAGGGTTTTTAGAAAGTAGGGCTTCCTCGTCATATAGCTTCATTTTGTCGAGCGCATCAAATAATTGCACCACTTTCAGGTCACCTGAACCTGAATTTCGCTTCATATACAGCTTAAAATTCCGCTTTTCAGACCTTTCCAGGGATTGAATCAGTTGAAAAAGGGCATCTGTAGAACGGTTGGGCATCGTAATTTATTTATACTTAAATCCAATAACCATAAGGCTTTCAGCCAATTTTAACGGTTTTATAGAGTGTAAAATAGCATCAATTTTGATTGAATTGCCCGTTTTAACCTAACTATATTCGAAAATGGCAGGCTGTGGTTTGTTATTCAGGGCAATCGATAACAAAATTAAACAGCCTGTCTTTTTATCTAAAGGATCGTATAAAAAAAAGAATTCATGGATCAGCAAGTCTTCATTTTCGATACTACGCTGCGCGATGGTGAGCAGGTGCCAGGTTGTAAACTAAATACCAAAGAAAAACTGGAATTAGCACTCAAACTGGAGGCTTTGGGCGTTGATGTAATTGAAGCAGGATTTCCGATTTCAAGTCCTGGTGATTTTGAATCGGTTACCCAGATTTCCCGTGCCATTAAAACTGCCACAGTTTGCGGTTTAAGCAGGGCAGTGCAAAAAGATATTGAAGTGGCCGCACAGGCACTTAAATATGCAAAGCGCCCTAGAATTCATACAGGTATCGGCACTTCTGATTTCCATATAAAATCAAAATTCAATACCACAAAAGAGGAAATTCTACTTCGTGCGGTACAGGCAGTAAAATGGGCGAGAAATTTTACAGATGACGTAGAGTTTTATGCAGAAGATGCAGGGCGCACTGAAAACGAATACCTGGCAAGAGTGATTGAAGCCGTAATTGCTGCCGGTGCAACTGTGGTGAATATCCCGGATACAACCGGTTATTGTTTACCAGATCAATACGGCGAGAAGATCGCTTTCCTGAAAAATAATGTATCCAATATTGACAAAGCGGTGATTTCCTGCCATTGTCATAACGATTTAGGGCTGGCTACTGCCAATTCTATTGCCGGAGTTGTGAGTGGGGCCAGACAAATAGAATGTACGATTAACGGACTGGGAGAAAGAGCCGGAAATACTTCATTGGAAGAAGTGGTAATGGTGATTAAACAACATAAGCACTTGGGTTTATTTACCAATATCCAGTCAAAGATGCTGAATCCGTTAAGCCGCGAAGTATCTGATATCATGCGTGTGCCGGTTCAGCCCAATAAAGCAATCGTAGGAGCGAATGCTTTTTCACATTCATCAGGTATTCACCAGGATGGATTTTTGAAAGATTCACTTACCTATGAAATCATCAACCCCGAAGAAGTTGGTGCGGATGGCAGCAAGATTGTATTAACTGCACGTAGTGGCAGAAGTGCGCTGGCTTATCGTTTCCAGAAAATAGGATATGAGTTTACAAGAAACGATATCGATGTACTTTATGATGCATTCCTGAAAGTGGCTGATAAGATCAAAGAAGTGGAAGAAGAAGACTTGCACGCTTTGGCAAAAGCATATAAACCCGAAAATATTACTGCCTGATTTTTAAAAATAACCAAGTAAACTCGATTGCATAAAGAGGTGTGTTAAACACCGCTTTTAATTTATTAGTATGGGAAAAACACTATTTGACAAGATTTGGGAAAAACATGTAGTACAGAAGATTGATGACGGCCCCTCTGTATTGTATATCGACAAACATTTTATTCATGAAGTAACCAGTCCGCAGGCTTTCAACGGAATTGGAAAACGAGGCCTCAATGTATTTCGCCCGCAACAGATCGTTGCTACTGCTGATCATAATGTACCCACACGTAACCAGCATTTACCGATTAAAGACGAATTATCACGTCTGCAGGTGCAGCAGCTGATAGAAAATTGTAAAAAGCATGATATTGAATTATATGGATTGGGTCATCCTTTTCAGGGTATTGTGCATGTAATCGGACCAGAGTTGGGGATTACGCAGCCCGGTATGACGATTGTATGTGGCGACAGCCATACTTCTACGCATGGCGCATTCGGAGCTATCGCTTTTGGTATCGGCACCAGTGAAGTAGAGATGGTTTTTGCTTCGCAGTGTTTATTACAGACTAAGCCGGATTTACTGCGTATCAATATAGAAGGAGAATTACAAGATGGCGTATTATCGAAAGATATTATTCTCTATATCATTTCTAAAATAACAGCCAGCGGGGCTACTGGTTATTTTGTGGAATACGCCGGTTCGGCAATCAGGTCGCTATCTATGGAAGCAAGAATGACCATTTGTAATATGAGTATTGAAATGGGTGCAAGAGGAGGAATGATTGCTCCGGATGAAACCACGTATAACTATATCAAAGGAAGACAGTTTGCTCCCTCAGGTGAAAGATGGGAAAAGAAATTGGCTGACTGGAAACAATTATATAGCGATGAAGATGCTGTGTTTGATAAAGAAATACATATCAATGCCGCTGATATTGAACCCATGATCACTTATGGAACCAATCCTGGATTGGGGATTTCCATAAATGGATATATACCTGTAGTTGATACAATAGCGGATGAAGGGGAAAGAAAAAATATTAGTAAGGCATTAGAATATATGGGATTGGAAGGAGGCAAGCAACTATTGGGAATGCCGGTACAGCATGTATTTATTGGCAGTTGCACCAATTCGCGTATTGAAGATCTTCGATTGGTTGCCGGTTTGGTAAAAGGAAGAAAGAAAAATGAACATGTACAGGTAATGATTGTGCCGGGTTCGCAACAGGTTGCGAGGCAGGTGCATGCAGAAGGTCTTGATCAGGTATTTATGGAAGCAGGTTTCGAAATCAGGCAGGCAGGATGTAGTGCCTGTTTGGGAATGAATGAAGATAAAATACCTGCCGGAGAATATTGTATCAGTACCAGTAACCGAAATTTTGAAGGAAGACAAGGCGCTGGTGCAAGAACTTTATTGGCAAGCCCTTTAACTGCTGCGGCAGCCGCTATTACCGGGGTGGTTACAGATGTGAGAACCTTACAAAATATTTGATAACAAATGATAATTACCCTTTTAGGGTTTGGATATGATACCATTAAAAACAATTTGCAGCCGTTTTGTTCCATTGCCAATGGAAAACGTAGATACAGATCAGATAATTCCTGCCCGCTTTCTGAAAGCGACCACCCGTGATGGATTTGGAAAAAATCTATTCCGCGACTGGCGTTATGAAAATAATGATGAAACGCAATCCAAAAAAGGGTTTGTATTGAATCAGACTGAATACAGTGGCGAGATATTGGTAGCTGGTAAAAATTTTGGCTGCGGCTCTTCTCGTGAACATGCTGCATGGGCATTGCAGGATTATGGTTTCAAAGCAGTAGTATCCAGCTTTTTTGCAGATATCTTTAAAAATAATGCTTTGAATAACGGGGTACTACCCGTAAAAGTAAGCGATGCATTTCTCGCTCAATTGTTTTCACTGGGAAATGAATCTACCATTTCTATTGACGTAGACAAACAAACCATTACAATCGACAAAACAGGTGCGCAAGAAATATTTGATATCAATATATATAAAAAAACATGCCTTATAAATGGGTATGATGATATAGATTATTTATTAAGCAATAAACAGGCAATAGAAGCCTTTGAATCAAAACTAGCGTAGTTATTAGCGAATAGCAAACACACATCATGAAAGAAATGCTATTAGATGTACAAAATGTTACTGTTCAATTATCCGCTAATACGGTATTGGATGATATTTCATTTTCTATATCTGATGGAGAGATGCTGGCTATCATCGGCCCATCCGGAAGTGGTAAATCAACTTTGCTAAAAACCTTATCCGGCAATTATCTTAGTAAAGGAAATATCCGGTATGCCGGAAATCCCAGAATACTTACGATAGCGCAACAACATTATTTTAAAAACTTATCCAATACTTCTTCATTCTATTACCAGCAACGATTCAACTCTGCAGATACCGAAGATGCTTTAACCATAGCCGAAGCACTCACTGTAACGGGATTCAGTGGGCAGCAGGTTGATGAAACACTTTCTTTATTTGGTATCAGCCATATTAAACATACCCGGCTTATCCAACTCTCTAATGGAGAACACAAACGTTTTCAGTTGGCAAAAGCGATATTGCAACAGGCTGACTGGTTATTACTTGATAACCCATACATTGGATTGGATGCAGCTGCCCGAAAATTATTGAATCAGTTAATCGACAAGCTTTTTAAACAGGGTATCAAAATATTACTGGTTACTTCAGTTTCAGAAATACCTGATTCTGTTACCCATATCGCTTTGTTAAATAACGGTAAGCTTACACCTGCAATGACGCATAAAGAATATAATGATGCGGAAAATGAGCTAACTATTTCAAGGGGTATTCAAAAAATCTATTCAAGTTCATTGGACCAGATAACCCCTGCCTATACTTGCCCTGATTTTGAAGTGGCTATTAAAATGGTAAACACTTCTGTTAGTTACCATAATCGAACCATACTGCATAATATTAACTGGGAAGTAAAAAAAGGGGAATGCTGGAGTGTATCTGGCCAAAATGGTTCAGGAAAATCAACTTTGCTTAGCCTTGTAAACGGGGATAATCCGCAGGCTTTTGCAAATGAAATATACCTTTTTGACAAGAGAAAGGGAACCGGTGAAACAATCTGGGATATTAAACAAAAGATCGGCTATGTATCTCCTGAATTGCATCATTATTTTGATGCAGCAGCTTCCTGTTTTGAAGTGGTAGCTTCCGGGCTATTTGATACCATTGGATTGTTTAAAATAATTAGTGAGAAGCAAAAGGCAATAGTAACCCAATGGATGGACATTCTATCGGTTAGCCGTTTTGGAAAAAGAATGTTCAGGCAACTATCAAATGGAGAACAGCGACTGGTATTATTGGCAAGGGCACTTGTAAAGAACCCTCCTTTGCTGATATTGGATGAACCCTGCCAGGGATTGGATGATACGGCTACCCAACATTTTATTGCACTGATCAATGATATATGTGTGCAGTTGAAAAAAACACTGGTATATGTAAGTCATTATCAAAACGAGATACCAGCCTGTATTAATCAGACTTTACAACTGGAGCAGGGAAAAATAGCAGCTTAATCAAAAATGAAATAAATAGAGGATGGAAAAAAAGATAGCAGTCATCATGGGCGATGGAATTGGACCCGAAGTAACCGAGCAGTCAATAAAAGTATTGAATGCAATTGGTGGCCGCTTTGGACATCAATTTCATTATCAGTATGGGTTGATGGGCGCTGATGCGATTGATAAAACAGGAAATCCCTTACCCGACGAAACCATTGCAATCTGTCTTGCATCGGATGCAATTCTATTTGGAGCGATTGGTCACCCGAAGTATGATAATGACCCTTCTGCAAAAGTCAGACCGGAACAGGGTTTGCTGAAGCTGCGGAAAGAACTCCAGTTATTTGCCAATATCAGACCAGTTAGTACTTATCAATCCTTACAGCATTTGTCGCCCTTGAAAAGCAAGCAACTGAAAGATGTTGACTTTGTGATTTTTCGAGAGCTTACAGGGGGCATTTATTTTGGGAAGAAGGAAGTGAGTGAGGATAAAACGCAGGCTTCGGATCTCTGTGTATATAGCAAACATGAAATAGAAAGGGTTTCGCATCTTGCATTCCAGTATGCACAAAAGCGCAGAAAAAAACTCACGCTGGTAGATAAAGCAAATGTGCTGGAAACTTCCCGTTTATGGCGCAAAGTGGTTCAGGAGATAGCATTACAATACCCTGATATTACGGTTGACTATATGTTTGTTGATAATGCATCTATGCAAATCATTTTATATCCCGCACAATTCGATGTGGTTTTGACTGAGAATATGTTTGGTGATATTATTAGTGATGAAGCCAGTGTTTTAACAGGCTCATTAGGTTTGTTGCCTTCTGCTTCTGTGGGCAACAAAACGGCTTTGTTTGAGCCGATACATGGATCTTATCCCCAGGCAGCGGGAAAAAATATTGCGAACCCTCTGGGTTCGATATTATCCTCAGCTATGTTGCTGGATCATTTTCAACTGTTTGCTGAAGCTGAAGCCGTTCGTGCAGCAGTTGAATGGACATTAGCTAACGGTTTTGTATCAAAAGATATTGATGCAATTAATAATTATTCAACAACTGCTATCGGAGACCTGATTACAGATCATATCGAAAGAAATGCCGATACCGATAGCCTTGGAAGTAATGAGTCATTTAATAAGTCGACAATTATTTAATAGTGGGTACTTCCTGATAAGAAGTACTAACAGACGTTTGTAAATAAAACACGGGTTTTAATAAAATAGTTACACAAGTTCTTTGTTTTTTGCAATGGTGGGAGTACTTTCGTTAGCACGAACACTCTATGTTACAAAACAGGCCAAATAATATCAGAACGTTTTTCACAGTCATTAGTATTGTGATCGTCATTATTATTCCTGCAATGCATGGAGGATGAGACTTTATCTGGTAACAAAATACTAAGCATATAAGCCCCGCCTCCAAAAAGGCGGGGCTTTGTTTTGGTGGATCATGCAAAAAATAAATAAAAAAGAGAAGACACAATCTTCTCTGGCATAAAATGAAAGATTATGGCAAACTATTACAATGAAAAGACTGAATTGTACCTGAATGGTGAACTTGTAAAAGCTTCAGAAGCTAAAATGGATTTTTATAGCCAGTCATTCCACTATGGCTATTCAGTTTTTGAAGGGATCCGTTCTTATCGTACTGAGAACGGGAAAACAAAAATATTCAAAGCAAAGGAACACTATGACAGGCTGAAGCTATCTGCACAGGCATTAAACCTTCCTTATCATTGGACAACAGCTGAATTGATTGCTGCAACCTATGAATTATTGGATAGAAATCAGTTACAGGACGCCTATATCCGTCCCGTTATTTATGCTCCAGCCAATATGAGTTTTAACCTGAATACTGAATCCTTTATTGTAATAGAAGCCTGGGAAATGGCACCGTTTTTAGGAGATAAATTAATACGTGTAATGACCTCTTCTTTCCAGCGGCCAAATCCTAAGGGATTTAAACTGCATGCAAAAGCAGCGGGTCATTATGTAAACTCAATCATGGCCAGTCATGAAGCAAAGGCAAATGGATTCGATGAGGCACTTTTATTAGATATGAACGAGCATATTGCAGAAGCGCCGGGAGCGAACCTGTTTTTTGAAAAAGACGGAAAATTATTTACACCAGCTCCCGGACATATTCTGGCTGGGATAACACGAGCCACTGTTATCGAACTCTGTAGCGAACTGAATATACCGGTTGAAGAAGCCGTTTTTTCTAAAGAAGCTATTTACGGAGCTGATGCAGCATTCTTTTGTGGTACAGCCGCGGAAGTAATCGGATTTGAATCTCTGGATAACCAACCCTTTGCGATGAAATGGGAAAATTCAGTAAGCAGATCTATACAGCTTGCGTATAAAAATCTGGTAAAAGAGAATAGGCAGGAACTGGTTAACGAAATAGTAGGAGTAGAATAGTTTAACTAAAGGAAGAAAACAATACGCATGTCAAAAGAGATCAATCAATACAGTAAAACCATTACACAGGATGCTACCCAGCCTGCAGCGCAGGCAATGTTTTATGGGATAGGACTTACCGACGAAGATCTTGCAAAAGCACAGGTAGGTATTGTAAGTATGGGATATGATGGTAATCCCTGCAATATGCATCTCAACGATCTGGCTAAACTGGTAAAAAAAGGTGTTTGGGAATCGAACCTGGTTGGACTCATATTTAATACGATTGGCGTTAGTGATGGAATGAGTAATGGTACGGATGGAATGCGTTATTCATTGGTGAGCAGAGATATAATTGCAGATTCTATTGAAGCAGTATGTGGGGCACAGTATTATGACGGCGTTATTGCCATCCCCGGCTGTGATAAAAATATGCCAGGATCTTTAATGGCAATGGGTAGACTGAATCGCCCGTCTATCATGGTTTACGGAGGAACAATCGCTCCCGGACATTATGATGGGAAAGACCTGAATATTGTATCTGCCTTTGAAGCATTGGGGCAGAAAATTGCCGGTCAGTTAAGTGAAGCTGATTTTAAAGGAATTATTCAACATGCTTGTCCTGGTGCAGGAGCATGTGGAGGTATGTATACAGCAAATACCATGGCTTCAGCGATTGAAGCATTGGGTATGAGTCTTCCCTATTCATCTTCTCATCCAGCTTTAAGCGAAGAAAAAAAGCAGGAATGTCTGGATGCAGGAAAAGCGATCAGGCATTTATTGGAAAATGATATCAAGCCAAAAGATATCATGACACCAAAAGCTTTTGAAAATGCAATTACTGTTGTCATGATTTTGGGAGGTAGTACCAATGCGGTATTGCATTTAATAGCGATTGCTAAAAGCGTAGGTGTAACGCTAACCCAGGATGATTTTCAGGCGATAAGTGACAGGGTACCCATGCTGGCTGATTTTAAACCAAGTGGAAAATACCTGATGCAGGATTTGCATCAATATGGTGGCGTGCCTGCTGTGATGAAATACCTATTAAAGAAAGGATTTCTGCATGGCGATTGTTTAACAGTAACAGGGAAAACAATTGCCGAAAATTTGGCAAATGCGCCAGACCTGGATTTTGAGCAGCAAAAAGTGATTCTTCCTATAGAACATCCTTTAAAAGCAACCGGCCACCTGCAGATATTATATGGTAATCTGGCTGAAGGAGGAAGTGTAGCAAAAATTACCGGGAAAGAAGGGGAACGCTTTGTTGGACCAGCAAGAGTGTTTGATGGAGAGTTTCAATTGATTAACGGGATCAACAGCGGAAAGATAAAGGCAGGAGATGTGGTGGTAATCAGGTATGTAGGACCAAGAGGCGCACCAGGTATGCCAGAGATGCTGAAACCTACTTCTGCATTAATTGGTGCTGGCTTAGGGAAAAGTGTTGCATTGATTACAGATGGAAGATTTAGCGGAGGAACACATGGATTTGTAGTGGGACATATTACTCCCGAAGCATTTAATGGTGGATTGATTGGACTGGTAAAAGATGATGATACAATAGAGTTAGATGTTGCCACAAAAAAAATGACACTAAAAATTTCTGAAGAAGAAATAGCAAAACGTAAGGCTGAATGGAAACAACCTGCTTTAAAAGCAACCAACGGGATTCTTTTTAAATATGCCCGTCAGGTGAAAGATGCTTCAGAGGGATGTGTAACTGATGAAGCGTAGGCATTTTGTTGGTTAAATAATGAATAAAAATTGATTGTATGAATACAGTTGAAGAAATCAAAACAGTAAATATTCAACCCGCTGTAACAGAGTTGATATCCGGCTCTCAGGCAGTTTTAGAAGCTTGTATTGCAGAACAGGTGGACACTGTGTTTGGTTATCCAGGCGGTGCTATTATGCCTATTTACGATGCTTTGTATGATTATAATGATAAGCTGAAGCATATACTGGTCAGACATGAACAAGGAGCAACTCATGCGGCACAGGGTTATGCTCGGGCTTCTGGGAAAGTGGGGGTTGTATTTGCAACAAGCGGCCCTGGTGCTACCAATCTGGTAACAGGATTGGCAGATGCCATGATAGACAGTACTCCTATGGTAGCCATCACCGGACAGGTGTTTGCTCACTTATTAGGTACGGATGCTTTTCAGGAAACAGATATTATCAATATCACAACGCCGGTTACCAAGTGGAATTACCAGGTAACGGATGCAACAGAAATTCCTTCTGTTTTAGCCAAGGCATTTTATCTGGCAAAAAGTGGAAGACCCGGACCGGTATTGATTGATATTACAAAGAATGCACAGATACAGAAATTTGATTATGCCGGTTATACAAAATGCACGCATATCAGAAGCTATCGGCCTAAGCCCATTGTTCGGAAAGAATTTATTGCAGAAGCAGCCAAATTGATCAATGCAGCTGAGAAGCCATTTATTATATTCGGACAGGGAGTAATACTCGGCAAAGCTGAAGCAGAATTCAAGGCGTTTGTAGAAAAAAGCGGAATCCCTGCTGCATGGACAATACTGGGCTTAAGTGCATTGACCACTGATCATCCATTGAATGTTGGCATGTTGGGTATGCATGGAAACTATGGCCCCAATCTTTTAACCAATGAATGTGATGTTTTGATTGCTGTGGGGATGCGTTTTGATGATCGGGTAACCGGCAGACTTGATAAATATGCCAAACAGGCAAAAGTCATTCATTTAGATATCGACCCTTCTGAAATTGATAAAAATGTAAAAGCAACAATAGGTGTTTGGGGCGATTGTAAAGAAACGCTTCCGCTACTTACCAGTTTGGTAGAAGAGAAAAAACATACAGTATGGCTTGAAAAATTCAGGGCTTGTGATGCCGAGGAAAATAAAGAAGTCATATTTGAAGAGCTACATCCTTCTACAGAACAAATGACGATGGGGGAAGTGATTAGAAACATGAATGAAATTACAGGCGGCAATGCAATCATTGTTACTGATGTGGGTCAACACCAGATGGTGGCTTGCAGATATGCAAAATTCAACGAATCTAAAAGCAATATTACTTCTGGCGGATTGGGAACCATGGGATTTGGATTACCTGCAGCCATAGGCGCAAAATTTGGCGCTCCACAAAGAACCGTAATTGCCATTATTGGTGATGGTGGTATACAAATGACGATACAGGAACTAGGTACCATTATGCAGGCCGAGATCAATGTAAAAATCCTGATCCTGAATAATCAATTTCTGGGAATGGTTCGTCAATGGCAGCAATTGTTTAATGATAGGCGCTACTCATTTGTAGATATTGCCAGTCCGGATTATGTAATGGTTGCCAAAGCCTATGGAATTGAAGGTCAAAAAGTAACTGAAAGACAGAATCTCAAGCAGGCATTACAAACCATGCTGGATCATAACGGATCTTATTTATTAGAAGTAATGGTAAGTAAAGAAAACAATGTATTTCCAATGGTTCCTCAGGGATGTAGTGTTAGCGAGATACGATTAAAATAAAAACCTTTTTATGCATAAACAGGAATTTACCATAACAGTATATACCGAAAACCATATTGGTTTACTGGTACGTATTGCTACTATCTTTTCCAGGCGCAAGATCAATATTGAAAGCCTGAATACGTCTCCTTCTGAAGCAGAGGGAATCCATCGATTTACCATTGTTATTGATGAAACAGAAGAAGTGGTGAGAAAACTTGCCAGACAAATTGAAAAGCAGGTTGAAGTTCTAAAAGCGTATTACAATACCAATGACGAAATCATTTGGCAGGAACTGGCTTTATATAAAGTGCCTACTGATGAGATTGCAGAAAAAGTGAAAGTGGAAAGATTACTTCGCGAACATGGGGCAAGGGCTGTTGTGATACGGAAAGACTATACCATTTTTGAAACCAGTGGACACAGGGAAGAAACGGAAAAACTGGTAGAAGTGCTTGCGCCATATGGATTAATTGAATTTGTAAGAAGTGCAAGGGTGGCGATCATTAAAAGCAGTCATGGATTTCATGAGAAATTGAAAGAATTTGAAGAGACAGAACCCGGTGAAGAATTGATTGAGAATGAATTTCTTGATAAGCAGCAGGAAGTATTTACTATGTAAGATCGTTTCATTAAAATAAAAACCAGTAACAATTATTAAAAACAATCTCCATTTTTCTTTCGGAATTGGAGGGTAAAACAAAAAAAATGGCAAAATTAAATTTCGGCGGAGTGGAAGAAAATGTAGTTACTCGCGATGAGTTTCCACTGGCCAAAGCACAGCAGGTTTTAAAAGATGAAGTAGTCGCTGTAATTGGTTACGGTGTGCAGGGCCCAGGCCAGGCATTGAACCAGAAAGAAAATGGAATCAATGTAATTGTGGGACAACGTAAAAATTCAAAAAGCTGGGATAAAGCGGTTCATGATGGCTTTGTTCCTGGTGAAACCTTATTCGAAATTGAAGAGGCTTTAGAAAAAGGAACCATCATCTGTTATTTGCTGAGTGATGCTGCACAGATTGCTATGTGGCCCACTGTAAAAAAGCATTTAACGCCCGGTAAAGCTTTGTATTTTTCGCATGGTTTTGGAATAACCTATAACGATCAAACAGGAATTATACCTCCGGCTGATGTGGATGTGTTTTTAGTGGCTCCAAAAGGATCCGGAACTTCTTTACGTAGAATGTTCCTGCAAGGCCGCGGGCTCAACAGTAGTTATGCTATTTTTCAGGATGCTACCGGTCGTGCGTTTGAGCGTGTGGTTTCATTAGGCATTGCGATAGGAAGCGGCTATTTGTTTGAAACAAATTTCAAAAAAGAAGTATACAGCGATCTTACGGGCGAACGTGGAACACTCATGGGTGCCATCCAGGGGATTTTCGCTGCTCAGTTTCAGGTTTTGCGTTCAAAAGGACATTCTCCTTCTGAAGCATTCAATGAAACCGTTGAAGAATTGACCCAATCCCTTATGCCATTGGTAGCAGAAAATGGGATGGACTGGATGTATGCCAACTGCTCTACTACTGCACAAAGAGGGGCGCTTGACTGGTGGAAAAAATTCCGTGACGCAACTTTACCTGTTTTTACAGAATTATATGAAAGTGTGGCAGCTGGAAAAGAAGCCGCGATTTCTATTGAAAGCAATAGTAAAGCTGATTATCGTGCTAAACTGGAAGTAGAATTGAAGGAACTACATGACAGTGAATTATGGCAGGCTGGTAAAACGGTAAGAAGCCTGCGCCCTGAAAACCAGGCACCCGCTTCGGCTTAATTGTCAATGGTCAATAGTGAATAGTTAGCATGTCTTTTATTCACTATTGACTATTCGTATACGTTTTGTAAAATACAACTATGCAAGAAGCATCATCTATAGTAAAAGCACCCAAACTCGATTTTCAGAGCGCTGCCAACAGGTTGAAGAAGGTAGTGAACAGAACGCCACTGACTTTCAACCATAACCTCTCGCGTAAATATCAGTGCAATGTTTACTTAAAGCGAGAGGACCTGCAAATCGTTCGTTCTTATAAATTAAGAGGTGCCTATAATATGATGAGCAGCCTTCCCTTGGAAGAATTACAAAATGGTGTTGTATGTGCCAGCGCGGGTAATCATGCACAGGGTTTTGCCTATAGCTGTAAAAAATTAAATGTAAAAGGGGTGGTTTTCATGCCTATCATTACACCTAACCAGAAGGTAAGTCAAACGAAAATGTTTGGTGATGGATTTGTAGAAGTTCGCCTTACCGGAGATACCTATGATGACTGTGCAATAGCTGCCAAACAATATACCGAAGAAAATAAAATGACTTTTATTCCGCCTTTCGATGATATCCGGATTATTGAAGGGCAGGCAACGGTGGGTATGGAAATTTTAGAAGATCAGTCGGATATTGATTATTTATTTGTACCGGTGGGTGGTGGCGGATTAAGCGCAGGAGTAGGTGCTTATTTTAAAATGTTCTCTCCTAAAACAAAAGTTATAGGTCTGGAACCTGAAGGTGCCCCTTCTATGCTGGCAGCATTAAAAGCCGGTCACCCGGTTACGCTTGATAATATTGAGCGATTTGTTGATGGCGCATCTGTTAAACGTGTGGGAGATATCAGCTTCAGTATCTGTAAAGAAGTATTGGATGATATGCACCTGGTTCCGGAAGGAAAAATTTGCTCTACAATATTACAATTGTATAATGAAGATGCGATTGTAGTAGAACCTGCAGGTGCCATGTCTATTTCTGCCCTTGATGATTATGCAGATGTGATCAAAGGGAAAAATATTGTTTGTATTGTTAGCGGAAGCAATAACGATATAGACAGGATGCAGGAAATTAAAGAAAGATCTTTGCAGTATGAAGGCTTAAAACATTATTTCCTGGTACGATTTGCCCAGAGACCCGGCGCATTAAAAGAATTTGTAAACCATGTATTGGGGCCAGATGATGATATTACCCGGTTTGAATTTATGCAGAAGCATAATAAAGAAACCGGCCCGGCATTGGTGGGTATAGAGTTAAAATCAAGAACCGATTATGAAATACTGATACAAAATCTGGATCGCTTTCATATCAACTATACTGAACTGAAGCCGGATGATAATTTATTTGGGTACCTGGTATAATGAAAGCAGATTTTCCGTATCTTAGATATTCCTGATTCATGCAGCAAAAGATATCACATATTACATCACCTATCTCAACAGGCTCCCTGTTTGTTGCTGCTATTATTACCATTACTACTATTACAACCCTGTAAAGGGTTAATTATTATCATACCACCACAGGGCTTTCACAAGCTGTTTTCAATCAAAAAGAAAGTATTTTTTATCGTCCCCAGGGATAACAAAATTTTATATGCAGGTATTAAAATTCGGCGGTAGTTCGGTTTCCAATGCTTCGAATATCAATAAGGTAGTAGCCATTGTTCAATCAGCAATCAAAAAAGAACCAACCGTTTTAGTGGTTTCCGCTTTAGGTGGAATTACTGATCAATTATTACAGATAGGTCATCTTGCTGCAACAGCAGATGAAACGTATAAGTCATTGCTTACAGAGGCAGAAAACCGACATCTGGATACAGTACGTGAATTATTGCCTATTCAGCAGCAAAGCGCTACCCTGAGTGCAGTTAAGCAACAATTTAATCAACTCGACGGCATTTGTGATGGAGTCTTTTTATTAGGAGAACTGTCTCCACGCACCAAAGACAGAATTGTTAGTTATGGAGAATTGCTTTCTTCAATGATTGTATCCGCTAAAATTCAATCACTGGGTATATCCCAGATTTGGTTAGATGCCCGTGAATTGATTATCACCAATTCACATCATGGAAATGCTTCAGTTGATTTTGCTGAGACTGAAAAAAGAATACAAGACCATCTTGCTCAAAACCCAAGTACTTTATATGTTGTACCTGGATTTATTGCCAGTGATCACCATAAGAATACTACTACTTTTGGCAGGGGAGGATCTGATTATACCGCAGCTATTTTTGCTGCAGCAGTCAAAGCTTCTTTACTTGAAATTTGGACAGATGTAAGTGGAATGATGACGGCTGATCCAAGATTGGTACAAAATGCCAAACCCATTCAATATATTTCTTACCAGGAAGCAATGGAATTATCGCATTTTGGTGCCAAGATAATCTATCCGCCTACTATACAACCTGTAATGAGTAAGCATATACCGGTTTGGATTAAAAACACATTTGCGCCTGAAGAACATGGTACACTTATAGAAAATGAATCAGCCGTTACTGATAGCTTTATCAGGGGCATTTCCAGTATCAATGCAATTAGTTTGCTTAGTTTGGAGGGAAGCGGGATGATTGGTATTCCTGGTTTTTCAAAACGCTTATTTGAAGCATTAGCAAGCGAAAGTCTAAATGTAATACTCATTACACAGAGCTCATCTGAACATTCTATTTGTGTAGGTATTAATCAATCAGATACTGTTAAAGCGAAACAAGCCATCGATCATGCGTTTAGTTATGAGATTGAAAGTGGCAAAGTAGAACCCCTTAAAGTAGAAACGAGTTTGTCAATTGTTGCCTTGGTTGGAGAACAAATGAAAAGTCACCCGGGTATTAGTGGTAAAATGTTTGGCGTACTGGGCAGAAATGGTATCAATGTGCGCGCCATTGCCCAGGGCTCATCTGAGAAAAACATTTCTGCAGTGTTATCTGCCTTGGATGTTAAGAAAGCAATCAATGTTTTGCATGAAGAGTTTTTTGAAACCACTTATAAACAACTCAATGTATTTATTGCAGGAACCGGGAATGTGGGTAGCAAGCTCATTGGTCAGATTCAAAAACAGTTTTCATACCTGCAAAACCATCTGAGGCTACAAATTCAAATCATCGGATTGGCAAACAGTAAAAAAATTCTGTTGGACGAAGATGGAATCAATCTTGGATCATGGAAAGAACAGCTACAGAACGCACCTACCGGAAATATTCACGAATTTGTGAAACAGATCATCCATAAAAATTTACGGAATAGTGTATTTGTAGATGTCACTGCCAATGCAGAAGTAGCAGGGGTATATGGAGCTTTATTAGAGAAAAGCATTTCTGTAGTTGCCTGTAATAAAATTGCCTGTTCTTCATCATTTGCTGATTACCTGAGACTAAAATCTTTATCAAGAGAATATAATGCCATGTTTCTTTTTGAAACCAATGTTGGCGCAGGCTTGCCGGTAATTGGCACTTTGAATGACTTGCTAAGAAGCGGTGATAAAGTAAATAAAATACAAGCGGTTCTTTCTGGCACATTAAATTTTGTATTTAATAACTATGATGCGAGTAGGCCATTTGCAGAAGTAGTGAGGCAGGCACAACAGGAAGGTTACACCGAGCCTGACCCGCGGTTAGATCTGGGTGGCACTGATGTGATGCGTAAGATCATGATTCTTGCCCGTGAATCGGGTCAGCAACTGGAAATGGAGGATATCAGCAATGAATATTTTTTGCCGGCAGCTTGCTTTGAAGGAACTGTGGAAGACTTTTATTCAGAAATGGCGAGGCAGGAACCGCATTTTAAAAAATTTTATGAAGAAGCCATTAGTAAAAATTGTAAGCTGAAATTTGTAGCCACTTATGAAAATGGGAAAGCTTCGGTTGGATTGAGACATATTCCAGCAGAGTCAGATTTTTATCATTTATATGGAAAGGATAACCTTGTTTTGTTTTATACTGAGCGTTATCCCGAACAACCTTTAGTAATTAAAGGAGCCGGAGCCGGAGCCGATGTAACGGCTTCTGGGGTATTTGCGGATATGATACGGGTAGCAAGGGTTTAAGGAGAAATCAAAATAATGTAATAAAGTATTGTGTATGGCATCAGATAAAATTATCAGGATTCATTCTCCGGCAACAGTAGCAAACATGGTTTGCGGCTTTGATATTTTGGGTTTTGCCGTAAACGAGCCTTATGATGAAATGCGTATCCGGTTTACTGATCAGCCTGGTATTACTATTGTGAATGAAGATGAATATCAGTTGCCTACACAACCCGAAAAAAATGTGGCAGGAGCAGCTTTATTGGCTCTGATGGAAGAATTGGATGCTCCTATTGGGTTTGAACTTTCTATTTGTAAGCAGATTAAGCCGGGAAGTGGTGTAGGCTCAAGTGCTGCAAGTGCTGCCGGAGCAGTAGTGGCCGCAAATCGTTTATTACAGGATCGGTTTTCAAAAGAAGACCTGGTTCGTTTTGCGATGAATGGAGAAAAATTGGCTTCAGGAGTTAAGCATGCAGACAATATAGCACCCTGTATTTATGGCGGAGTTACTTTGATCCGATCCATTTTCCCATTGGATATTATAGCATTAACTGCCCCGCCTTTGTATGTAACAATAGTACATCCACAAATTGAAGTTCGTACTTCTGATGCAAGGGGTATTTTAAAGCAACAGGTGTTACTGAAAGATGCGATCAGGCAATGGGGAAATATTGCAGGATTAGTAGCGGGCCTTTTGCAGTCTGACTATGAATTGATTGGCCGTTCGTTGGAAGATGTTTTAATTGAACCTGTTCGGAGCATTTTAATCCCGGGTTTTGATAAAGTAAAAAAATTCAGTAAGGAGGCTGGTGCATTGGGTGGCGGTATCTCGGGTTCAGGACCTTCAATTTTTATGTTAAGTGAAAATGAAACCACCGCAAGAGCAGTAGAAAAACAAATGAAGGAAGTGTATGAAAGCTTATCTCTTGCCTACCATACTTATGTAACAACGATTAATCAATCCGGAGTAACTTTTGTTGAAGAGTAATATTGTACTGAATAAACCATCAGCGCAACCTCTCATCTGCAGTTCTCTGCTTTAAAAGAGTATATTAAAATGAATTACTATAGCCTGAACAAATCTGCACCCATAGTTAGCTTCCGGGAAGCTACGATACAAGGCCAGGCACCCGATAAAGGATTGTATTTTCCCGAACGGATCCCTTCAGTTGATTATACATTGATAAAGGATATTGAAAATTATTCTAAAGAAGAACTTGCTTTCCGTGTAATGCAGCCCTATATCGGTAATGCAATTGATGAAACGAATCTTTACCGGATTATATCAGAAACCATTGATTTCCCATTTCCTTTAGTGCCAGTAACGGAAAATATTTATTCTCTCGAATTATTTCATGGGCCTACGCTTGCTTTTAAAGATGTGGGCGCCAGGTTTATGAGTCGCTGTCTTGGCTATTTTTCAAAAGAGCAAAAAGATACCATAACTGTTCTGGTAGCAACCTCAGGAGATACCGGAGGCGCAGTAGCAAACGGGTTTTTGGGAGTAGATGGGGTTGAAGTCATCATCTTATATCCTTCTGGTAAAGTGAGTCCCGTTCAGGAACTACAACTTACTACCTGCGGACAAAACATAACTGCCCTAGAAATAAATGGAAGCTTTGATGATTGCCAGGCAATGGTAAAGGATGCTTTTATGGATGCAGAGTTGAATAAAAAAATGCAACTCACTTCTGCCAACTCAATCAATGTGGCCAGGTGGTTACCACAGCAACTGTACTATTTTTTTGCATACCAGCAATGGCAACATAAAGAAAAACCACCTGTCATTTCGGTACCCAGTGGCAATTTTGGCAATATCTGCGCAGGACTTCTTGCTCAGGTAAGCGGTCTTCCTATTACACATTTTATTGCAGCATGTAATGTAAATGATGCTGTGCCTGAATATTTGCGTAGTGGGAATTACCAATCTAAAAAACCAATCGCCACCATTTCCAATGCAATGGATGTAGGTAGCCCAAGTAATTTTGTACGTGTGATGGAAATGTTTCAACAGAGTTATCAAGCCATTCTTGAAAAGATATCCGGTTATACAGTTACAGATTCGATCACAAAACAAACGATTGCAGATATATACCAGCAATATGGTTATATAGCAGATCCACATGGCGCTGTGGCTTTTTATGCTTTGCAGGAATATTTACAACAATATTCTGGCTCTAAAGGTATTTTTCTGGAGACAGCCCATCCAGTTAAATTCCCGGACACTGTAGAATCGGTGATAGGTAAAACAATCGCAATCCCTGCATCTGCAAAACACTTGCTAGAAAAGAAAAAGGAGAGCATACTGATGACTGCTTCTTTTCAGGATTTAAAAGAATGGTTACTGAATAAATAAAAACATTGCCATGTCTTTGCTTAGGTGTAAATTAATTTGCACACCAAGGCGCAAAGGCACGATTTTGGTTGTCGAAACGCAGGTAAGCTTTTAAAAAAGGTATAAAACAAAACTTACTTAGTTAAGAAAGTTTCCAGGGTTCCCGGATATTGGCTTTTACATATGCATTCGCATTTGCATCATTTTTGAATTGTTCTTTTTTGGGGTCCCATTCCAATGGTCTCTTCATCCAGTATGCAATATTGGCTAAACAGCATACACTGCTGCTTCTATGGCCTGTCTCCACATCGCAAATGGGTTGTTTACCACTTTTGATACAATCCAGCCAATCCTTATAATGGTTGGTGCTGTTATATACCCTTGGGGCATTCGCTTCTATATTCGCAATGGCAATATTTGCAGGGTTACTATCTAAATAATCACGACTGATATCCAATGATCCTTTTTCGCCAATAAAACGCACGCCCCATCCTCTTCCAAAATTTTCATGTTTCATGACAATTCCATTCGCATATTCAAGGATAAGACCTCTTTTGGCTTCTGGATCTACAGGAGGGATTAGCCTTACCGGCCCTGTTCTGTCCATATCTAATCCCCATTGTGCTATATCAAACATATGTGCACCCCAATCGCTCAATATACCACCACCATATTCCTTATAATTCCGCCAGTGAGGAAAGATATCCTGTTCAATGGGTGGAGAGAGTTCGCTGTGATAAGGCCGTACGATTGCCGGGCCAACCCATCCATCCCAGTTTAAATAATCGGGTACGGACATACCAGGCAGGTCAAAAGGAATGGCAGGATCTCCCACACTCACCAACACTTCTTTTACCCTTCCAATATATCCATTGCGTACCAGGTCAACAGCTGTTCTGAACTTATCCCAGGAACGCTGCATACTACCTGTTTGCAGGATTACTTTATTTTTTTGCATAGCAGTTACCATAGCCCTGCCTTCTTCTATCGAATGGGCTAAAGGCTTTTCACAATACACATGTTTACCTGCATTAGCTGCCATAATAGAACTTACCGCATGCCAATGATCGGGTGTAGCCACTACGATTGCATCAATATCTTTTCGCTGAAGCATTTCCCTGAAATCTCCATATCCTGTAAAGCCGGAGTATTTATCTTTTTGAGTAACTTCTGCATAAATTTTTTCGGATAGCAACTTAAAGGCTGCCAGTTTGGTTTTATCAACATCAGCACCGGCAACGGTTTGGGCAATATCTTTAAAAGAATTGATTAAGCTTTTCGCTTGTTTACCCGTTCCAATAAAACCCAGATTGATACGGTCGCTAGGAGCAAGAAAGCCTTTACCCATAACAAATCGTGGGATAATGGTAAAAGCAACTGCAGCCTGCAGACCTTGTTTAACAAATTTTCTGCGGCTGTTGGAAGAATCTGTTGATTGGGGGTTCTTACTCATGGCAAATAATCTTTGGTGCAATCGTTTAATGAATGAATAACCATAGAAATGTACAAATTTCCCGGGAAATAGAAAATTAGTTAACGTGAAAAGGGAGAATATCAGTTTTTCCCAATCGAAAACCAATGTATTTTACCGGTAGATAAACTATGTTTCCTGTTAAATGTTAAAAAAAATCAATTTTATTAGCATCCGTAAGGCAGCATTCTATCGTACGTCTAACAGTTAAATCATCCAAATATGTCAAATATTCGTATTTACTCTTTACTTTTTTTGATGGCAATGACTGTGTTTGGCCTAAGAAATGGCCAGGCACAAACCGGTTCAAAAAAATATCCTGATCCCCCTATTGCCTCAGCCAAAGCTATTTACCCAATGCAATTAACCGAAGCTCAATGGAAGGCTCGATTGACCCCTGAACAGTATTATATACTTAGGGAGGAAGGAACAGAAAGATCTTTTACAGGTAAATATGATCATTTCTATGAAAAAGGTACCTATTATTCAGCGGCTTCATTACAACCATTGTTTAGTTCAGAAACAAAATTTAATTCCGGAACCGGATGGCCCAGTTTTTATGCACCTATCAATCCGGATGCTGTAAGGTTGGTTAAAGACAATAGTTTTGGAGAAACCCGTTGGGCCGTTGTAGACAGTAAAAGTGGTTCGCATTTGGGTCATGTGTTTGATGATGGCCCTGCCCCAACGGGTAAAAGATATTGTATGAATTCCGCTGCCTTGATTTTTGTACCCGAAGGAGGTAAGCCGCCTGTTTCTTCAAAAAATTAAATTAATAATTCAATATTCATAAAATATGAAAGCACTTATCACATTTTTTATATCCATTTTCTTTCTAAGCTCTTGCGTACAATCGCAGAATAGTAAGATTCCATTACCGGAAAATCAGAAACCATCACCGAATGAAGCGGTTGCCACTTTTGGAGAAGGCTGTTTCTGGCATGCGGAAATTGTATTTCAAAGCCTGGTAGGGGTTCGTGATGCGGTATCCGGATATGCTGGTGGTTCGGTTAAGAATCCTGATTATGAAATGGTAGGTACTGGCAGAACAGGACATGCGGAGTCGGTTCAGGTGTATTACGATCCTTCAAAAATCTCTTATGAAACTTTAGTGGCTGCTTTTTTCGCCAGTATGGACCCGACAGAATTGAACAGACAGGGGAATGATGAAGGTACACAATACAGATCTATTGCATTTTATAGGAATGAGAAAGAGAAACAGGTAATTGAATCAGCCATTAAGCAGGAACAAAAACATTATAAAGAAAAAATTGTTACGCAGGTGGTGCCTTTTACCCAGTTCTATCCGGCTGAAGCGTATCATCAGGAGTATATACATTTTCATCCTGATAACCGATATGTAGCCAATGTCTCTATTCCAGAGTTTTTGGAATTTAAGAAGAAATTTAAGGGGAATTATAAATACTAACCAGGGTATCAATAAAATTCACTCAATTATACAGCCATTTTGCTATTTGATAGTTATACTGGATTACGGAAGGTTTTATAACAGGTGGAGTGTTATACATAAACAAAGGCACTTTAGCTTCATACAAAGAACCATGTGATCGGTAATTGGCTGGGAGCACTTCATTTTCAGTATCCAGGTCACCAAAAACCGTAGTAGAGTCACCTAGTACTACCAGGTCTCCAATTCTTGTTGGCATTAGATGGAATCTTTTTACGGCTTCCTGCCGGGTAATTACTTCATCTACGCCTTTCAATTGTTTAATGCCTTGGATAACACGAGCCCTGTCTGAACTGTCTTTTAAGTAAACATAAGAAGTACCGCCAAACCCCCTATGGTGTTTAAAATATTTATCCCTTTCAGGGGAAATAGCCATTTTGATGCTGATATTTCGTTTAGCAAGCGCTTTCTCAATATCCCAGCAAAAATTTTTATGATTAACATGGTGATCAGCGGTTAATAAGATAACGGCGTTGGGTAATACCTCCATCATCCTGCCAATCAGGCTATCAAGTGCGTGTAAATGTTCTTCGGATTCTTTTTCTTCCGGAGCCCATGTATGCATAGGATAGTCGGTAGTATGAATATAGAAGAGATCTATAGCAGGATTGTGTTGCATACTATAAATAGCGGCATTCAGTAACCAATAGTTTACTTCTCTGCTATAAATTGAGGGAGGTGCACCCATCAGGTCGATCCATTTTTTAGAGGCAGTTTCAGGAGATATAGCTTCATCAGTGCCTTTAAACAGAAGACCTGTTGTTTTTTTCTTACTGGAAAACAGTAGTGAATGAACTCCTTTTTTTTGTGCTCTTTCAAAAATGGTAGGAGCTAATACCAGTGAATCTTCTTCCATAAATTCTTCATTACCTGTTGCCGGATTGACAAAAGAATTGCCGGTTATGCCATGCACGATAGGTAGTGTGCCAGTGCAGATAGAAGTATTGTTAAGATTCGTTACTGAAGGCATAAGAGAAATAACGGGTTTGTAAATACCCCTTTTTTCTATTTTATTCAAATTGGGCATATTACTCTTACGGTAATAATCGATACCAAAACCATCCATCATAATAATGATCACTTTTTGCGAGGGGCCAGGCTTAGCTTGCTTTTGGGTAATGGCCCTGGCAGGGAAAAACAATAGCAAAAAAAAGATAGTTGAAAGCACTAAGCGGTTGAAATGAATGCTGAATAGCCTTGGTAGCTTTTTATTTCTCATAAAATGAAGGTAAGCTTGTCTTTTTTTTAAGCAATTTTTCCTATATTAAATTATTATGAAAATGGATTTTTGTAAGCAGATGTATAGTAGAAGTAAAATCTAAGAGTAAATACTTTCCTTTTTTGAAAACCTTTTATGTATGAATATCATACCTATCATTAAATGTCGAAATATTAAAAACTCAATATCATTTTACATTGATATCCTTGATTTCAAGTTACAGTCTGTATGGCCTGAATCAGGTGATCCATCTTTTAGTATTCTTGAAAGAAGTGGCTGTGAAATCCATTTTTCTTCTCATAGTGGAGATGGGGTATTTGGAAATGCTGTATATGTATTTGTGGAAGAAGTAGATAATTTATTTGCAAAATATCTCGAAAGAGGACTGATTATACAAAAAGAAGCATCTTCTCCCGTTCATCATTCGCCCATTGATCAAAGCTGGGGCACACTAGAATTTTATATAGATGACCCGGATGGTAATACAATTCGATTTGGAAAATATGGTAAAGATTAATCGATAATAATCTGATAACTATTTAATAGTCCTGCCAGTCCATCTGAAGAAAAGTGAGCTTTTTTAATAGTATTCAACTCTGGATCAATACTATAGTTGAATGCGCTGTGAAAATCCACCCCTGTTAGATTTGTTTCATTGAATACAGCTCCGGAAAGATCCGTCTGATCAAATCGGGAAGAGCTTAGGTCAGCTTGAATAAAATTAACTTCTTTCAGCGATGATTTTAAAAACCGGGTCTTTGCCATTTTCTTTCCCATAAACACGGCATAATCCAGTACGCAGTTATCGAAATGTACTTCAAATAAAAAATCTTTACATTGACTGAAATCAACTCCCAGTATTTTACAATCAAGGAATTCAATATTTTGTAGTGAACTGGCGTTGAATTTACTCACAGATAAATTACAAGCCTCAAAACGGCAATCAATAAATGTATTATTAGCCAAAATACTTTTTGATAGATCACATTTTCTGAATATGCAATTTTCGAATTCTTTACCGGATAAGGTTTTCTCAAGGTAACTAATCTGTTCGAAGAGGATATCATCAAATATAAGGTCTTCTATAATGAACTGTCTTGACTTCATGGAATGAGTTATATATAATAACAATTTTATTGTAAGAGGCCTGATCAAGCCAGTATATCATTTTTTACCAGCTTTTTGATTGTATTTGTTAAGTTATCATTACCTTATTGATTATATCACAATCAGTAAAATTTCCTCTTGAAGGTATGATATATAAAATATATTGGAATCTAATGATTTACATTGGCGAACCTTTTTGTTCGTATCAGGAAAAATAACATAAGAAAATATACGATGACAAACGAACCCCTTGTGCTTGAAAAATTATACCATACTGGGTCAAATAAAGTATGGAGCGCTCTTACAAATAATAGTGAATTGCAACATTGGTATTTTTCGCTGGATGAATTTAAAGCAGAAATCGGATTCCAGTTCTCATTTCTGGCTGGGGAAAATGAGATAAAATATATGCACTTATGTGAGGTTACTGAAGTTGTTAGCGGTAAAAAAATTACATATAGCTGGCAATATAAAGGGTATCCAGGTTTATCTTATGTTAGCTTTGAATTGTTTGAACAAGACAAGGATACATTGGTAAGGCTTACCCATACAGGACTTGAGAGTTTTATTTCTGCTGGCGCTCCTTTTGCATTGGAAAAATTTCGTGGCGGCTGGACTTATTTCCTGACTATTGCTTTGAAAGGTTATCTGGAGCCAGCAAAATAGGTTATGGCTTCTCGGCTGCGGTAGCAAATCTGAATTGATACCATAGTACTTCTGTAGTTGAACGGTTAGCATCCTGTTGCTGGTTGGTATTCGACTGCCCACCTCTCATACCACCTCTTCCCATGCCACCACCTCTCATACCACCCATTCCTCCCATGCTTATCCTGGGTTGCATACCGGATGACGCAGAACGGTTATTATAGCCGGTGTTATTTCTTTTGGCAGCCGGGTCGGAATGTACTTCAATACCCACACTAAAATTCTTCTTTAGGGCTTTGCCAACTAACCCGTTTTCTAAGAAATACGTGATGGGAATAATGGCTTCATATACTAGCCCTGTATCCTGACTTGCCCGTAAGCCCAACTGTATTTTGGTCTTTTTATCTTTTACTCCAAACTCTCCATTCTCCATATGTAAAAACCCTTCTGTATGATAGGTATCGGATTTAAAAATCAATAATCTTTTCGTTACCATACTATCCATTCCCCCGCTTTGATTTGGGAGGTCAACTTTTTTTTCAGGATAAGTCAATAATATCTTTTTACTACTCTCACCTTTTGGGTCAAAATAAATCGTTAAACCGGCAGTCAGTATTCTTCGCTGCATTTCCTCATTTTTGCTATTTACAATAACATAAATATTTTTTTTGTCGTTGGTAATATTGTACGACACAGTATACTCCTTATTCGCAAACCGTAATGGAGCCTGCCAGTCATCTGAATTTCCATCAGAAATCACCGGCGAGTCCTGGTAATGCCCAATAGGCGCCAGGGTTGTAGAACAGGAAATGACCATCTGTAATACACAAGCCAATAATAGATAAGCGATTTTTTTCATGGCATTAATTTGATAGCCCAAATTATAAACTCCTGTATATAAGAAAATGCTAAAATAGGTGAGGGGAATGTATATTGGCCTTTGGCTTTTACTAGTGGGTATTGTATTTGTTCCTAATTACCACTTCCTGCCAAAAGCCAATAGCCAACAGCAAACACCAAAAAACGACTAAAATTTTAGTACAACCCTACTCCTAAATCTCCAAAACAGAATCCTTTCCCTATATTTTTTTATTGTATATTGCTTTACCCCAAAGAAGCTGCCAATAGTGAAAAAACTTTTCATTATATCTGTATTAGTAATATTTGCATATACTTATTCCTGCTCAGGTAATAAACAGGATAATAGCGTAACAGATGATAATGGGGCAATCAGCTATAATTTTCAGGTACGTCCTATTTTTTCTGATAAATGTTTCAAATGTCATGGGCCTGATGCCAATAAACGACAAGCCGGCTTAAGACTGGATATTGAATCTGAAGCGTTCAAGGCATTGCAGGAACATCCAAGGGCTCATGCTTTGGTGCCTGGGAAGCCAGAAGATTCGGAGCTTTTTCTTCGGGTAAGTTCTACGGATACTTCCATTATGATGCCTCCTCAGAATAGCCATCTTCCTGCATTGACAGAGTCTGAGATAGCTATTATTAAAAAATGGATAGAGCAAGGCGCCCGATATGAAAAGCACTGGGCGTTTATAGAGCCTAAAAAATCTGAACTACCGAAGGTTAAAAATGCCGAATGGCCAAAAAATCCAATCGATCATTTTGTTTTACAGGAACTGGAAAAGAGACGCCTTACACCTAATGAGGAAGCAGATAAGGAAAGATTATTAAAACGTGTATTCCTGGATATCATTGGCCTGCCACCAACACCTCAACAAACAGAAAAATTTTTGAAAGATCCCGCGCCGAATGCTTATGAAAAAGCGGTAGATGATTTATTACAACAGCCGGCATACGGGGAGCGAATGGCGATTCCCTGGCTGGATATAGCCCGTTATGCTGATTCTCATGGTTACCAGGATGACAATTACAGAACCCAATGGCCCTGGCGTGATTGGGTAATTCATGCATTTAATAAGAATATACCCTATGACCAATTTATCAGCTGGCAATTAGCAGGTGATCTTATGCCTAACGCTACTAAGGAACAAATGCTTGCCACCGGGTTTAACCGTAATCATAAAATAACAGAAGAAGGAGGTGTGGTGGATGAAGAGTATCGGGTAGAGTATGTTGTTGACCGTACGAATACATTGGGCAGGGGTATTATGGGTGTTACGATTGAGTGTGCTAAATGTCATGATCACAAATACGACCCCTTTACGCAAAAGGAATATTACCAAATGACGGCTTTCTTCAATAATATAAAAGAAGTGGGCCTGGAGGCTACGGTTGGAGGTCCTGAAACCTATGCCAAGAATCCAAGAATGGAAATTACAAAAGAGGATCTTCAGGGGATATTGAGTTTTGTAAATAAAACAGATACCAATAAACTGGAAGTATCTGTTATGAAAGATAGGGATACTTTGCGTAAGTCCTATATACTAACCAGAGGTAATTATGATCAGCATGCAGAAGAAGTAGAACCGGGTACACCGGCTTCCATATTGCCTTTTCCATCAAATTATCCCCGTAACCGACTTGGATTAGCTCAATGGTTATTCAATGATAAAAATCCGCTAACTGCAAGGGTTTTTGTAAATCGTATCTGGCAGGAATTTTTTGGGCGAGGGATTGTAAAATCAGCCGCGGATTTTGGTATGCAAGGCGATCTGCCTTCGCATCCCGAATTATTGGATTGGTTAGCGGTAGATTTTAGAGAAAATGGATGGAATATAAAAAGACTGGTGAAGCAGATTGTTATGTCTGCTACCTATCGCCAATCGGCAGTAATCAGTAAAGAAAAATTAAAAGCAGATCCTGAAAATATTTATTTGTCACATGCACCGAGATTGCGTTTGCCAGCTGAACTGGTAAAAGATCTTGTACTGGCCAGTAGTGGATTGCTGAACAGAAAAATAGGAGGAACCAGTGTTAAAGGATATCAACCACCCGGACTATGGGAATTGGCTACTTCGGGAAGAGGTATTCTAGCAAGTTATAAACAGGATACGGGTGACGCTGTTTATAGAAGGGGTATCTATACGTTTATCAAAAGAACCGTACCGCCACCCAATATGGCCATTTTTGATGCCAGTAACCGCGATCAATGTGAGGTTAAACGGTCTCGCACAAATACACCCTTACAGGCTTTGATCATGATGAATGATCCTACAGTTCTTGAAGCATCGGTTGCATTATCAGACCAGTTATTGCAATCGGGGGCTGGTTCAGATGATTTGATAGAAACAGCTTTTAGAAAAATCATTTGCCGGGAACCCAATCAAAAAGAGAAAACCATTTTAAACAGCTATTTGCAGGAAAAGATGGACTATTTCAAAAAAGATAAGAAAGTCGCAGAAAAAGCAATTGTAGCCGGACAGTATAAAGCCAGTTCAAAGAAAACAATTGAATTGGCGGCATTGATGCAGGTGATAGAAGTTATGTATAATATGGAAGAAGCAATTACCAAAACATGATTGTTTTCATTGCAGTTTTTAGGCTGTAATTCAGTAACCATCAAAACAAATCTGAAAGCCAGACAAATGGAAAAGGAAATTATTGAACACGGACTAAACTTAAACCGAAGAAAATTTCTTGCGGGCTTAAGTATTGGTGTAGGCAGTGTTGCCCTTGGCTCACTACTGATGCCGGATTTGTTTGGTGGAAGTGCTGAAGAAGCTGCTTTTGTTCCGGGTATCCCGCATTTTGCACCCAAGGCAAAAAGAGTAATTTATCTTTTCCAGAATGGGGCCCCTTCACAACTGGAATCCTTTGATTATAAACCTAACCTGGTTAGCATGATGGGTCAGGATCTGCCTGAATCTGTCAGGATGGGGCAGCGTTTAACCGGAATGACTTCTTTACAAAAGAAATTCCCTCTGGTAGGATCTTATTATAAATTTAATCAGCATGGTCAGTCGGGTGCATGGGTAAGTGAGTTGTTTCCTTATATGTCGGGTATAGTAGATGATATCTGTATTGTAAAAAGTATGCATACAGAAGCAATCAATCATGACCCTGCTTTAACTTTTTTTCAAACAGGTAACCAACAGGGAAACCGACCCAGTATGGGTTCATGGGTAAGCTATGGGTTGGGATCTGAAAATAAAAACCTGCCCGCTTTTTGTGTTCTATTATCCAGAGGAAAAGGTAATGGACAAGGAGTGTATTCCAAACTATGGAGTAATGGATTTTTAGATTCCATACACCAGGGTGTACAATTCAGCAGCGGAGATAACCCGGTATTATATCTACAAGACCCGGATGGGATGGATAGAAAAGCACGCAGAGAGATGCTGGATAAACTGGGGGAACTGAATGAAATCGATTATAAGCATTTTGGTGATCCGGAGATTGCTACTAAAATTCAGCAATATGAAACAGCTTTCAGAATGCAAACTGCTGTTCCTGAAATATTGGATGTTTCGAAAGAGTCGGATGATATTGTGAAACTATATGGATCTGAATGCCTGGTGCCAGGTACCTACGCAGCTAATTGCCTGCTTGCCAGAAAGCTCTCAGAGAATGGCGTTCGATTTATTCAACTATACCACCAAGGCTGGGATCAACATGGCAACCTGCCTAATGAAATGAGGGGACAGGCCAAAGATGTTGATCAGGCATCAGCAGCCCTGATCACCGATCTCAAACAAAGAGGCTTATTGGATGAAACACTTGTTATATGGGGAGGTGAATTTGGCAGAACCAATTATTGTCAGGGTAAAATGACTGTAGATAATTATGGGCGGGATCACCATCCAAGATGTTTCTCTATCTGGATGGCAGGCGGTGGTATCAAACCCGGAATGGTATATGGAGAAACAGATGAGTTTGGATACAATATTGTACAAAATCCTGTTCATGTTCATGATTTTCAGGCAACCATACTAAATCAATTGGGATTGGATCATGAACGGTTAACTTACCGATATCAAGGCAGACGTTTCAGGCTAACAGACGTAGAAGGAAAAGTTGTCAGAGATATTTTGAGTTGATAATATGAATAAGGCAGGTAACAAATCAATCACAGACAAAACTAGGCAGAAAGATTTCATTCAGAAATATTCCGCGTAAACTCTGTCCCTCTTGTTCTCTGCGGTAATTTTCATTAGCTGTTCTAAATAGTTGCTAACATATGAAAAGAAGAAAATTTATTAAAGGATCACTTGTAACAGGAGCTTCTCTCCTAATTTTGAAAGATTTATTTGCCAGGCCTGAGGAACCCGTATATGGTCATAATGGGATGCGTTACCGGATGGATACAAAATGGGGAGTGCTCGGAGATAAATATCCCGTGAATGATTGTCATGAAATGGTACAGGATAGTAAGGGTAATATTATTCTTCTTACAAACGAAACGAAAAATAACCTGCTTGTGTATGACACATCAGGTAAGCTGGTTACCAGTTGGGGGCATGAATACCCGGGTGCTCATGGATTAACCATTCATAAAGAGAATGGAGAAGACTTTTTATTTATTACCGATACAGTAAAACACCAGGTATATAAAACAACTATCGATGGAAAACTATTGCTCACCATCGATTACCCTGCAGATACAGGCGTGTATGCAAAAAAGGAGGCCTTTGTACCTACTGAAACAACGGTTTTGGCTAATGGCGATTTTTATATAGCTGATGGATATGGGTCTCAGTATATTATGCAATATAGTGCCGATGGAAAGCTGAAACATTTTTTTGGAGGAAAAGGAGAAGGGCCTGAACACCTCGATAATGCACATGGGATTGTGGTAGATACACGTTTACGAAAACCTACTTTATTAATTACAGACCGAACCCGGAATTGCTTTAAACGTTTTTCATTAGATGGTAAGTTACTCGAAGTGATTTCTTTACCCGGAGCTTGTGTTTGTAGGCCCGTAATACATGGTGATCATTTGTATGCTGCGGTACTTCGTTCACCTGACCTGAATGCTGTGGGTACAGGATTTGTTACCATTTTGGATAAACATAATAAAGTAGTTTCCAATATCGGAGGTACAAAGCCCGAATATAGTAATGGCCAGTTACAAGCCATGGCCCAGGCAGAAAAAATATTTGTGCATCCGCATGATGTATGCATAGACAGCGATGAAAACTTATATGTAGCACAGTGGGCTTCCGGTAAAGTGTACCCCTATAAATTCACCCGAGTATAAAATTTGTTGCAAAGATTGCTATGCATAGACTGATTAAAACCGGAGAAGGAATTTTACTGGGTTCGCTGGTATTACTTTTATTCCTGCTTAGCTTTGAAAACATTATCCATGTTCCCAATTGGTTAAAGATTTTTGGCCGAATGCATACGGTCTTTTTACATTTCCCAATCGTACTGTTGTTACTATCATTTATTACGCTATGGTTACCTGCTGAAAATGATAATCTGGGATGGATGAGACTTCTTCGGCTTATTGCTGCTCTTACCGCAGTAATTACTGCCATCATGGGCTTGTTACTTTCGCTGGAAACGGATAAAGAGGGTAGCCTGCTGGTATGGCATAAATGGACAGGAATCAGTCTGGCAATTGCAGGATTTATTTTTTACATTTCTTTTGGAAAGCTATTCGCAAATAAAATAATAGGCAAAACATTTTCGGTAGCAGCTACACTACTAGTAATTGTTGCGGGACATTTTGGGGGAGACCTGACACATGGAAAAAATTATTTACTGGAGCCGGTAGAAAATAATGAAATCAAAAAAGTTTCTATTGATCAGGCGGTAGTATTTGAAGATATTATTAAACCCATATTTACAAAAAGATGTGGCAATTGCCATGGAGATGGTGCAAGTAAAGGCGGGTTATTATTAGTTGATTCGGCAGGCGTATGGAAAGGTGGTAAAACGGGACCGCTTTTTGTACCGGGCGAACCTTTGGTGAGCTTATTATTAAAGCGAATCCATTTACCGGAAGATGATAAAAAACATATGCCTCCCAGGGCAAAGGCACAACTCAGTGAAGAAGAGATAGCGATTTTGACTGCCTGGATCAGATCGGGAGGTATCATGAATAAAAAACTTATTTCATTACCACCAAAAGATTCTTTTCGTATACTGGCAGCTTCGTTATTGGAGCCAGTTGAAATCAATCATAATCCGAAATATGATTTTGCGGCTGCAGATGAAAAAAAGGTCAAAGAACTAACCAATAATTATAGAGTACTGGAGCCTTTGGGAATCGGCTCACCCGCATTATCAGTATATTTTTATGGTAAAGCTGCTTATTCAAAAAAATCTCTTGAAGAGCTGTTATCTGTTAAAAAACAAATAGTGACTCTTAGTCTTTCCCGAATGCCTGTAAAAGACGAAGAGTTGTCTATTGTAAACCAGTTCTCAAACCTGGAAAAATTGAATCTCAATTATACCGATATTACCGGTAAGGGGTTGGTGCAATTAACAGGGTTGCAGAATTTGTCTGAATTTTCAATATCCGGAACAGCAATAACTTCAGAAGCAGTAGAAAAATTGTTGACGCTTTTGCATGTTCAAAAACTGGTTATTTGGGATACTAAAATTGATACCCTGCAGGTGCTGGCGCTGAGGAAAAAATTTGCAAAAATGCAGATAGAAAACGGTTTTGTAGATGATGGTAAATTCATTGCCATACTCAGTGCGCCTATTATCGAAACCCAGGGAGGTGTTTTTGATACGCTTAAAATGATCAAAATGAAACACCCTTTCAGGGGGGTTACTATTCGATATACACTTGATGGTTCTGTTCCGGATAGTGCTGACAGCAAACTTTATAAAGACAGCTTTTCCATACAGACTAACACGGAACTAAAAGTGAGGGCATTTAAAAGTGGCTGGACGGGAAGCAGTCCTGTAGAGGCTTTGTATATAAAACGCGGGTTTATTCCTGATTCAGTTGGTTTAATCACTCCGCCAGATCCTAAATACAATGGAGTGGGGAAAGTATTGGAAGACAAAGATCTTGGTGATCTTAATTTCGGAAACGGTAAATGGTTGGGATATATGAATAACCCGGCTATTGTTGACCTGTATTTTAATAAACCCATTAAAGCACAATCTCTTTTGGTCAACTTATTAAAGAGAACTGAACAGCATATTTTTCTACCTGTATCACTGGAAGTATGGGTTGGGCCAGATAAAGCACATCTTAGCTTACTAAGAAAAATATTGAATCCAATTCCTGCAAAAAATGAACCCAATATATTGGTTCAACAGGCTATTTCTTTTCCGCCTACAGCAATGAAATGTATCAGAATAATAGCCAAACCCATACCATCACTACCAGAATGGCATAAGAGCAAAGGAAAAAAGGGCTGGGCTTTCCTAAGTGAAATAGTAGTAAATTAACTAAAATCGTCTGGGAAAATAGGATTGTAATACCTAGGGAGTACTATGATGTTACTATATCTACACTTTATCCTTAAAGTATCAGGCAAGTTATCGGGAAATTGCCTTCCTATAAGGTCTCTATAAGGTCTCTATAAGGTCTCTATAAGGTCTCTATAAGGTCTCTATAAGGTCTCTATAAGGTTCTGGTAAAAATAAGAAAACACAGTGGTTTTACAATTTTTCAATACAGGTAATATTTATTATCACAACAAATTATCTTTTTGTTGGCTTTCGTTTTCTTTTATAAAAGTAAAAACAATTTTTATGAATCCAAACCTTTTTAGTAAAAAGCAGACAATAAAATCAGGTATAGAGTTTACAGAATGGTAATGTGTACTTATCGTTTGCAAGTATTCATTTCTTGCTATCATAGAAAAAAATGGCACCCACGAAGGGTGCCTTATATATAATAGATGGGTTAACAGCGTTATGCTTTTATACTGCCAGCAGTTCGGCTGTTTCGGAAAGAGAAAGCTGGACCGTTTCGATATTCTTTTGCAATAATTCACGGATCCTTTCAATAACAGCAGGAACAACAGCTTCAATTTCCGGAGTAAGTTCAATTCCTTGTTGCTGTATTGATTCAATGCTTACTACAAACAAATCAATTTCGGGGATATTTCCTAATATCTGCATGGCACAAATCATATCCTTTAAACCAATATCATGCGTGCTCATGGCAGGAGGAAAATCTTTTGCAAAGCGAGGTTTGATTTGCCTGATTGTACCAGGAATGTTTCCATCCAGTGTTGCATCAACCAGGATTACATGTTCATATTTTTCAAAATATTCCAGCAGGTGAAATCCACCAGTTCCCCCATCCAAAATATCTACCCCTTCAAAAGGATTATTTTTTTCTAAAATATTGGCAACATGCACGCCAATCCCTTCATCACCCATCAGGTAATTCCCTATACCAAGTATTAGTGTTGATTTTTGTTGTTTCATGTTTGCCTTTTTATCAGTTTTCGGGGTTAGGTGTTTGATGTTTATCATTTTTAAATACATCTTCCTCGATAAATTTCCATCCACCACCCATACTGCTGATTTCCCCACGACCTTCTACATAATCATGGAAGAATACAAGGTATACATGGATGACAGCAAAGAGAATGAAAAACCACATTGACCAGTGATGTATCTGGCGGGTAAGTATATCACCACCCAGCATAGCAGGCACCCAGGCAAATAATTTGGGTAGCCACCAACCAGACATTGAAGCATATAAGCCAAACCCAGTTAAGCATTGTACGAGAAATGCAAGAAAAGATAAGAAATAGATAAATCCTGCCATAGCATTATGTCCAACACTTAAATGATCCTGTTGTTTGCCATTTTCCTTTAACATGAGAATATCAATCTTAAATACGGTCCACATTTCTTTAAAGAACCGTTTAGAAGTGGGTATGAACTGTTTCCAGTTTGCATATTTATTGCCTACAAATCCCCAGTAAATTCTAAAAAGGAAATTAAAGAAGAAAAGATAAGCAGCTGCAAAATGAATATACCTGAACCAGCCCATAGTATAAGTGGCGGATGCTTCCTTACTGCTGGCCAAAGCCAATGGATCAGATATATAAAAACCGGTAACAATCAACGCTAGAATCACCAGTGCATTCAGCCAGTGATAAAATCTCACTGGTAGCTCCCATACATATACCCGGCGCAACCTGTGAACATGTAAATATTTATTCGGCATAAAATATGTTTTTATGGTTAATCACCCAATACGCTAATACGACTAATGGTTTTTCCTTCCTCATCATACAGGTGCACACTGCATGCCATGCAAGGATCAAAACTGTGAATGGTTCTTAAGATTTCCAGCGGTTGTTTTTCATCCGCTACCGGTGTATCGATAAGAGAAGCTTCGTATGCGGACAATTGCCCTTTACCATCTCTTGGTGAAGCATTCCATGTGGTTGGAACCACTAATTGGTAATTAGCGATTTTCTGATCCTGGATATTGATCCAGTGTGCCAAAGCACCTCTTGGAGCTTCTGTATGACCCACACCAAAAGCTGATTTAGGCCAGGTGGCAGGATCAAATTTGCTCATTTCAGCCATCCGGGTATCTCCATTCTTGATATTAGCCAGCAATTGATCGTAGAATTCAAGTCCCCACTGTGCAGTTAATACACTTTCCAATCCTCTTGCTGCTGTTCTGCCTAAGGTTGAGAAAAGAGCAGCTACCGGAACATTCAGATCTTTTAATGCTTTGTCAACTACTGCTTTGAAGTCTTCTCTTCCTCTGGCATAACCTACCAAAACCCTCGCCAATGGACCAACTTCCATAGCATTTCCTTTCCAACGTGGCGTTTTCAGGTAACTATATTTATGATCTGTTTCCAAATGTTCGAAAGGAGGTTTAGGTCCGGAATATTTCACTTTACTTTCTCCTTTCCATGGATGTAAGCCTTTGTTATCGCCATCTTTGTATTCATACCATGAATGAGAAATAAATTCCTGTATTTCATCATCCTTTTTCAGGTCCACATCATATAGTTTGGTGATATCCTTGTTCAGAATAGCGCCACCAGGGAATTTATAATTTGCAGTATCACGATATCCATTGGTAGGCAGATCACCATACACCATATAATTACCTAAGCCGCCGCCTATTGCACCCCAGTCTTTGTAGAAAGAAGCAATAGCCATCAGATCAGGAATATATACCTGCTCAATAAATTCTTTACCATCTTTCAACAACTGGCCTACATACGCAAGGCGTTCTGCATTCAAACCACTTACATCATCAATGCCAATAGCACAAGCCATACCACCTACGAGATAGTTAGGGTGTGGATTTTTACCTCCAAAAATGGCATGAACTTTTACAATTTCTTTTTGCCACTCCAGTGCTTCCAAATAGTGTGCAAGGCCGATCAGGTTAACTTCAGCAGGTAATTTATAAGCCGGGTGACCCCAGTATCCATTTGCAAAAATGCCCAACTGACCACTTTCTACAAATTTGCCAATTCTTTTCTGTAGGTCACTAAAATAGCCTGGAGAGCTCTTTGGCCAATGTGAAATACTTTGTGCCAGTTCAGACGTTTTTTTAGGATCTGCTTTTAAAGCATTTACTACATCCACCCAGTCCATGGCGTGTAAATGATAAAAATGGACTACGTGGTCATGCATATATTGTGCACAGAACATTATGTTTCGAACCAATTCTGCATTTGGTGGAACCACAATGTCGAGAGCGTCTTCTACGCAACGAACAGAAGTTAATGAATGGATGGAGGTACAAACTCCGCAAACCCTGCCCACAAAGGCCCAGGCATCTTTGGGATCTCTCCCTTGTAATATTTCTTCGAGCAATCGTACCATGGTACCACTGCTATAGGCATCTTTTATTTTACCGTTTTCAATATCTGCTTCAATGCGCAGGTGACCTTCGATTCGGGTAATCGGGTCAACAACAATTCTTTTACTCATATGACTGGTTATAAGGTGATATAATATTTTTTAAAAGGGGAAGCACAACTTTCCATACGGTTGGGTATGTGGAGTTGTGCTTTTTTTGATCTCATGACCATTTTTTTTGAAAACATGATCGGGAAAATGATGAAACTAACATCATATGGCAGTATATTATTTCAATTCTTTTTCGCTTTCTTTTCCTTCTTCCTGATGTTCCTGGATAAATGTTGATTTGCCGATATTGGTAGCTACTGCATGACCCAGTAAGGCGGCACCTGTAACTCCCAGAGCCACTTTACCTAATGTGTCTGCGCTTGATTCGATACCAAAACCTGCAAATGAAGATCCTCTTTCATACAATCTTCCATTATCCCAGAAATTCTCTTCACTGCAACCTATGCATGGGTGACCAGATTGTATTGGATAACTCGTACCATTATTCCATTTCATTACACCGCAGGCATTATAGGTAGATGGCCCTTTACAACCCACTTTATATAAGCAATAGCCTTTTTTTGCATTTTCATCATCAAATGTTTCAACAAACAGGCCTGCATCATAGAATGGACGGCGATAGCAGGTGTCGTGTACTCTCTTACTATAAAACGCTTTTGGTCTGCCCAGTTTATCCAGTTCTGGAATACGTCCGAAAGTGAGGTAGTGAACAATCACGCCTGCCATAACCTCTCCAATTGGAGGACATCCTGGCACTTTGATGATAGGCTTATTCTTGATGATTTTATGAATAGGTGTAGCTCCGGTAGGATTTGGTTTTGCTGATTGCACACAACCATTGCTGGCGCAACTACCCCAGGCAATAATAGCAGCAGCTCCTTCAGAAGCTTCTTCTAATATTTGAAGAGATGTTTTACCACCAATCATACAATACACACCATCAGCACCCAATGGAACACTACCCTCTACACAAAGCAGGTATTTTCCTTTATATTTTGTCATCGTGTTCTTTAAAGCTTCCTCAGCCTGTGTTCCTGAAGCGGCCATTAAAGTTTCGGTATAGTCGAGAGAAATCTTATCCAGTAATATATCTGCCACTATTGGGTGAGAAGAACGGATAAAGCTTTCGCTGCAACAGGTACATTCCTGAAAATGCAGCCAGATGACAGGCATTCTTTGTTTGGTTTCCAGTGCTTTGGTTACCTGCCCGATGGCTGATTGCTCAAGCCCGATAAAAGCAGTCATCATACTTACAAATCGTACAAAATCACGGCGGGAGTACCCTTTCCGTAAAACCTCCTCATAATAGGTAGGTTGTGTTGTTATTGCATCGTTAGTCATCTTTAAATGGTTTTAATAGTGACAAGGTGAAACAAATCTAGTTTGGCTGAAAGCAGTTGTTTATGAGGATTGTCATTAAACCAGATGACTTTTATCATATTTAGGGGTATTTGCAAAATATAATATTGTACCCTAAAACCATACACATGAAAATGTATAAGCTTTTTTTAGCGATTGCTGCAATTATGAGTACCCCCCTGATTTCATTAGCGCATCCAGGACATGGAGAAACGGGCGGGTATACCATTATCCATTATTTTGTTGAGCCAGCCCATGCGATTGTTACCTATGGTATATTGGTAGCCACTATTGTATATGTTCAATACCTGCGCCGCAAGGAAAAAAGCAGTCATAACTAAGCCATGCATGAATTGTCTATTGTAATGAGCGTTATAGAAATAGCGCAGCAACAGGCTGCCCATGCAAATGCTAGTATTATAGATGAAATTGAACTGGATATTGGCAGCATGAGTGGAATTGAAATGAGTGCCTGGGATTTTGCCTGGAAACAGGGTGTGAGAAATACCATCCTGGAAAACGCAATAGCTAAAATCAATTTCATTGAAGCGAAAGCAAAATGTAATGATTGTGACGCCGAATTTCCTATTGTACATTATTATGATGCCTGTCCGGTTTGTGGCGAACACCTGATTTCTATTATCCTGGGTAAAGAGCTCAGGGTGAAGTCGTTGGTGGTTTCCTAAATATATTTTTATATCAATAAAATCAACTTTATGTGTGCAACTTGTGGATGCGATACTGACGCTACTTCAGCAATTCATCATTTTGGAGATCATCAGCATGTGAGCCATCAACATGGTGAACAGCATATACCTGATCATCACCATCCGGCTCCCAAAACAATTGTGGATGTTGAAAAAGATGTATTATACCAAAATAATTTGCTGGCAGAAAGAAACAGGGGTTATTTTGATGCAAGAAATATTCTGGCATTGAACCTGGTTAGTTCGCCCGGATCCGGTAAGACTTCCTTACTGGAAAGAACACTGATAGATCTTAAAGACAAACTTAAGTTTGCTGTAATAGAAGGTGATCAGCAAACAACCAATGATGCCGACAGAATTCATGCTACCGGTACAAAAGTTACCCAAATCAACACCGGCAAAGGATGCCATCTGGATTCACATATGGTATTGCATGCATTGCAAGGTATGCGGCCACAAGAAAATTCAGTATTATTTATTGAAAATGTTGGCAATCTGGTTTGCCCTGCTATGTTCGATTTGGGTGAAAAGGAAAGAGTGGTAATCATTAGTGTAACTGAAGGAGATGATAAGCCTTTGAAATATCCCGATATGTTTTATTCTTCTACTCTCTGTATTATTAATAAGATCGATTTACTGCCCTATGTGCCTTTTGATATTGATAAAGTGATAGCCAATGCCAAAAAAGTAAATCATAAACTGGAAATATTGGAAGTAAGCTGCACAACGGGTGAAGGACTTGATCAGTGGTATGAATGGTTACAGGCAAAAGTTCCTGTTGCCGAATTAACATAAACCCTGCAACTCTCTGTAAAATCATGAAACATACGTTTCACATTCATATCAATGGCATAGTGCAGGGAGTTGGCTTTCGCCCCTATGTTTGCAGACTTGCAGAGGAAATGGGTATTACCGGCTATGTAAACAATACAGTCAATGGCCTTTTCATTGAAATGAATGCCTATGCAGACCAGGGGCGTAACTTTTATAATCAACTCATATTTCATCCTCCCCAAAATGCAATTATTTCCGAGCATAGCATTCAGTTAACGAATACTAAAAAATTTTCAGGCTTCACCATTCAGCAAAGCAGCAACCAAGAGGAGCCTGATATGATGATTACCCCGGATATTGCTATCTGCCCGGAATGTAAGAATGAACTGACCAGCCTTTCTGATAAAAGGAACGGCTATGCATTTACGACATGCCTTAATTGCGGCCCCCGGTACTCAATTATTGAAGAACTTCCCTATGATAGAGAGAACACAACAATGGCTGATATGATAATGTGCGAAAGCTGTTGGAATGAATATAGTAATATACATAACCGCCGTCATTATAGCCAAACCAATTCCTGTCCCGAGTGTGCTATAAAAATGCATGTATATACGAACAAGAAAAAAGAAGATAGTTGCCTGCAGGATGAAATTCCCAGTATAGTAAGCAATGCCTGTATGGAAGGAAAAATAGTGGCAGTTAAGGGGATGGGAGGATATTTATTACTCTGTGATGCAACAAATTCTGATGCTATTTCGAGTTTGCGCAATAAGAAAAGACGGCCTTCTAAACCATTTGCCTTATTATATCCATCACTAGCTATGGCATCTGGTGATGTAATCATCAGAGGGTTTGAAGCGGAAGAATTACAGAGTAAAATTGCGCCTATTGTACTTTGTAAAATGAAACAGGATCCTGCCAGTGGTATTATTGCATCTGGCATAGCCCCAGGCCTGAATAGCATTGGACTCATGCTGCCATATACTCCGTTGCTTTGCATGATTACTGATCGGGTTGCAATGCCGCTGATAGCAACGAGTGCAAATATTAGTGGCTCTCCCATTATTTATGAGGACTCAGACGCTTTGGAAAACTTATTTGAAGTAGCTGATTTGGTGCTTACTTATGATAGGCGTATTGTTGCTCCCCAGGATGATAGTGTGATCAGGTTTACAGACGGGGGGAAAAAAATAATCCTGCGTAGAAGTCGTGGGCTGGCTCCGAACTATTTCCCACATTTTTTCCCAAAAACCAGGGAAACTATTTTAGCAACAGGCGGTGAATTAAAGAGTGCATTTGCCATTCAGCATAAGAACAAAGTATATATTAGCCAGTACCTGGGTGATCAGGCAACACTCGAGTCTCAGCAAAGCTATTTGCATACGCTTTACCACATGTCGAATTTGTTGAAAGCGAAACAAGGAGTAGTCCTGATTGATAAACACCCTGGTTATTTTGTTTCTCAAACCGGTAAAGAACTTAGCAAAGAAACCTATCCTGGAACTGCATTTGCTATTCAACATCATAAAGCTCATTTTGGTGCAGTGCTGGCTGAAAATGATCTGCTAAGAAGCCAGTCGCCGATTTTGGGATTTATCTGGGATGGAACCGGGTACGGAGAAGACGGGCAGATTTGGGGGAGTGAGAGCTTTGCTTATCTAGATAATATAATGACCCGTGTAGCGCATTTGGATTATTTTCCGCAGTTACTGGGCGATAAAATGAGCAGGGAACCAAGATTGTCGGCCTTGAGTATTCTTTCAGCATTCCCGACGGCATATAGACTAATTGAAAAATACTTTTCTATCACCGAATGGCAATATTATTCTAAAATGATTCACCAGAATCAATCTATACTCACCAGTTCAATGGGAAGATTCTTGGATGCGCTTGCCTGTATTTTAGGAATATGCCCGGTTAGTTCATATGAAGGTGAAGCTGTCATGCTCCTCGAATCATATGCTGCCAATTGTAAGGAAGATATACATACATTTTATCCATTGCCAATGGAGAATAATACCTTGAACTGGTCTGCTTTTCTGATCTCTTTTTTGGCAGATATTGAAGCAAATAAAAGCAAAGCATATATAGCCAGGAAAATATTTTTCTCTCTGGCTGTATCAATAGAAGAACAAGCCAATTATTTTTCTATAGACAGGCTTGCTTTTAGCGGAGGAGTTTTTCAAAATGCTTTGTTGGTAGATATGATCCAAACTAAAGTAGGAAAAAAAATAAGAGTCTATTTTCACAGGCAAGTTAGCCCTAATGACGAAAATATTGGATTGGGTCAATTGGCTTGTTACCAGATAGCTAATCAATCTACAATTCTTAACAAAAAAACGACTGCTGTAGTAGAACAAAATTTGATCATTCAGTAAATCAGTAATTATGTGTTTAGCCATACCCGGAAAAATTATAGCCATTACCGCTCAGTTAGATGATACTTTCAGAACCGCGCGAGTAAGTTTTGGAGGTATACAAAAGGAAATCAATTTGTGTATGATTCCTGATGCAGCTATTGGAGATTATGTAATGGTACATGTAGGCGTAGCCATCAGCAAAGTGGATGAGGTAGAAGCGGCGAAGATATTCAGTTATTTGAAAGACATGGGAGAAGTGGGTGAGTTAGAATCGTTTTCTTAAGTAATATATTACCTGATCCAAATTTATACAATCATGAAATATTTATCTGAATATAGAGACCCCGAATTGGTAAAAGAGTTTATCAATGAAATTCATGCGATTACCACAAAGCCCTGGACCTTAATGGAAATTTGCGGTGGTCAAACCCATAGTCTGGTAAGGAATGGGATACTGGAAATGCTTCCAGATAAGATTACAATGGTCCATGGTCCTGGTTGCCCTGTTTGCGTAACCAGTGTAAGTATTATTGACGAAGCTGTTTTTTTATCTGAACAGCCTGATACCATTCTTTGTTCTTTTGGAGATATGCTTCGGGTTCCAGGTAGTAAAAAAAGCCTGCTGGAAGCCAAAGCTGCTGGAGCAGATATCCGGATTCTTTATTCGCCATTAGAAGCAGTACAAATTGCATTGAATAACCCCGATAAACAAGTTGTATTTTTTGCTGTTGGTTTTGAAACAACAGCCCCAGCTAACGCTTTAAGTGTTGTTCAGGCAGATAAGATGGGATTGAATAATTTCAGTATTCTGGCTTCACATGTATTGGTTCCGCCGGCTATGGAAGCGATTTTAAGTGATAAGGACAATAAGATTGATGCGTTTTTAGCTGCTGGACATGTATGCACAATCATGGGTATTGGTGAATACTTTCCGGTGGCTGCTAAATACCAATGCCCCATTGTTGTTACGGGTTTTGAGCCGGTAGACCTCTTGCAGGGAATTCTGATGGCGGTAAGACAATTGGAAAAAGGTGAGTTTACGGTCGAAAATCAATATGCCCGAAATGTAAAGAGGGAAGGTAACCAGATGGCGCAGGATACGATTCATGAAGTGTTCGGAATCAGTGATCGAATATGGAGGGGTATTGGTAATATTCCACAAAGCGGCTATGAAGTAAATGAAAGGTATAAAAAATTCAATGCCCGGGTGAAATTCAATATCGATATTCCTTTCGCGGAAGAAAATAAAGAATGCATTAGTGGAGATATTATGAAAGGGCTTAAAAAGCCAAAACAATGCCCTAATTTCGGAACCAAATGTAGACCCGAACATCCGTTGGGTGCTCCAATGGTAAGTAGTGAAGGCGCTTGCGCGGCTTATTATCAATATGCGAATACTGACACCGTTCTCGCATAATTTTAATGTAAATGATCTGCAAACCGGGTAATAAAATAATTTTTTTTAGTTTCCTGCTTTTGATAAGTAGTTCACTACTTGCTCAAAAGGTAATTAAAGGAACGATAGTAGATGCTGCTACTAATAGCCCATTAGAAGGAGTTACAATTACATTAATTCCTGAAAATAATTCTACAATAACCAATATCCGGGGGAAGTTTATCTTACATAAAATAAATAATACTGACTCTCTTCGTATTTCTTCAGTTGGGTTTCAAACCAAAACTATCCCGTTTTCTATGTATAGCGAAGATGCCCCGGTTGGGTTGCAACTCCAAAATATTCTGCTGGAAAATATAACGGTTAATACGAAAGTAGGGGATGAGTATAAAACAATCAGTAAAACCGATATAAAAATGCGGGGTCTGAATAATTCACAGGAAGTGTTACGAATGATTCCTGGATTATTTATTGGTCAGCACCAGGGCGGAGGCAAAGCAGAACAGATTTTTGTTCGGGGCTTTGATTGTGATCATGGAACCGATATCAATATTACGACAGACGGAATGCCCGTAAATATGGTTTCGCATGCACATGGACAGGGGTATGCCGATATGCATTTTATTATTCCGGAAACAATTGAAGAAGTTGACTTTCAAAAAGGGCCATACAATCCGGCCAAAGGTAATTTTACCACATCAGGATTTGTAGATGTGAAAACAAAAAACGCCATTCCTTCCAATACAGTTAAACTGGAAGGCGGAATGTTTGATACGTATCGGGCCCTGGGTATTTTTAATCTCTTAAATGAAAAAGCAAAACAAAAACAGGAATCATGGTACATGGCTTCTGAATTTGCATATTCAAATGGATATTTTGATCATCCACAGGACTTTAAACGATTCAATTTCTTTACAAAATATAATGCAAAGCTATCTGCCAATACGTTCCTGATTGTTAGCGCATCCGCATTTAGCAGTAAATGGAATGCTTCTGGTCAAATTCCTTCCAGAGCAGTAGCTGATGGAATGATTGGTTTTTACGGAGCTATTGATAGTACTGAGGGTGGACAAACCGCTCGAAATAACCTGAATGCACAATTGATTACTACCTTACAAGATGGGTCCTTTTTTAAAAACCAGATTTATTTCTCAAATTACCAATTTGATTTGCATACCAACTTTACTTTTTTTCTTATTGACTCAATTAATGGCGACCAGATCAGACAAAGAGAAAGCAGGAATCTTTTCGGGTATAATGGAAGTTATCATAGAACATCTCATATAGGCACAGTGCAGATCATATCCGAGATGGGTATGGGGGTGCGATGGGACTTAATAAAGAATATTGAATTATCGCATACAAAGGACAGATATATTTTACTCAACAGACTGGCTTTTGGCGATATCTCTGAATTGAATGCTTCGGGATATTTGAGTGAAACTATCCAATTCTCATCAAGGTTTAGTATGAAGGCGGGTTTGCGGTTTGATCAATTTATGAATCAGTATACTGATCATTTAAGAAGTGATAGTGTTTTTAAAGCGGCAAGCCCTATTCTTAGCCCTAAAATAAATTTTAATTTTCAGCAAAGCGCCAACACACAATTCTATCTGAATCTGGGGAAAGGCTTTCATTCCAATGACACTCGTGTTTGTGTTACGGAAAATGGGCGCAAAGTTTTGCCAGCTGCTTATTCAGCAGATATTGGAACTATATATAAGCCTTCCAAAAACCTTTTGATCCATGCGGCTGTTTGGTATTTGTATCTGGATCAGGAATTTGTTTATAATGGGGATGATGGAATGGCTCAACCTGCTGGTAAAACCCAGAGAAAAGGAGTGGATTTCTCAGGACGATATGAACCAGTTCCTTTGCTATATATTGACGCAGATATCAATTATGCACATGGAAGATTTATCGATCAAATAAAGGGTCAGGATTATATTCCGCTGGCACCGGTATGGAGTAGCACGGGGGGCATTACTTATAAAAATAAAACTGGAATGAATGGAAGCCTGCGATACAGGTGGTTAGGAAACCGGCCAGCAAATGAAAACTATTCTTTAACAGCCGCCGGATATTTTGTGAACGATTTTGTTTTGAATTATACCCAAAAGAAATACGAGATAGGGCTAACCGTAAATAATATTTTTAATGTAAAATGGAAAGAAACACAATTTGAAACGCTTAGCCGTTTAAAGAATGAAGCTACACCTGTAGATGAAATCAATTTTACTCCGGGAACGAAACTGGCTGCTAAACTTAGCCTTTGCGTTTTCTTTTAAATAATTAAATATGAGCCAAAAAATAAAGATGCAATTACAATGCCCGATGCCCAAATTTGATTTTGATATCATTACACTTGGGCATGGCAGTGGCGGATTATTAACCCATCGGCTTTTGCAAAGCGGTGTTTTTGATATTTTCAAGAATGATTTACTTGATCAACAACATGATGGAGCCATATTTGAAATGAATGGTAAATTAGCTTTCAGTACAGATAGCTATGTAATTTCACCCATATTTTTTCCCGGTGGAAATATTGGCGACCTCGCAGTGAATGGAACCGTAAATGACCTGGCCATGTGCGGAGCCGAGGCAAAATATTTATCATTGGGTTTTATTATTGAAGAAGGGTTTTCGATGGAAGAGTTCTGGCAAGTACTTACCAGTATACAGGCAGCCGCAAAAGAAGCCAATGTTCAGATTGTGACCGGCGATACAAAAGTGGTAGAAAAGGGTAAAGGAGATAAAATATATATCAATACATCTGGCATTGGTCAGATACATCCCAAAGCAGATATCAATCATGCTAATATTGAAGTAGGTGATGTAATTATTGTAAGTGGTAATATTGCTACCCATGGCATAGCCATCATGAGTCTTCGGAAAGGACTGGAATTTGAAACAGATATCGCGAGTGACACCACACAGTTAAAAGATACAGTACTTTCTTTGGTGGAAACATTTGGAAATGGGATTCGCTTTTTGCGAGATCCAACCCGTGGTGGGGTTGCATCTGTATTGAATGAGATAGCAGAGCTTACACAGAAAGGGTTTTATCTTGATCAAAAATCATTACCAATCGATGAGCAGGTAGACGGAGCTTGTGAGATGCTGGGATTAGACCCTATTTATGTTGCGAATGAGGGGTTGTTTATGGCGGTAGTTAAAAAAGAAATCGCTGAATCTTTTCTGGCAGCACTAAAAAATGATCCCAAAGGTTCGAACGCCGCAATAATAGGTACAGTAACTGCCGAAAATCCGGGTAAGGTAATTATGAACAGTTTGATAGGTGGAAAGCGAATGGTCAATTATTTAACAGGAGAGCAATTACCAAGAATTTGTTAAGCAAATTATTCTTAAATAACAAAGGCCCTAACCATAGTTTAGGGCCTTTGTTATTTAGTGTATTATTTACTATTTAGTAAATAATTCCGGGTGCTTTAAATGATATCCGGTTTTCTCCTGATACGCTTTAGTAAATGCAAGCAAAGTGGCTTCACCAAAATGCCTGCCTATAAAACTAATACTGGCGGGCATACCATTTTCTAAAAAACCATTGGGTAAAGTAATAGATGGGTTACCGGTAAGGTTGGTAATCGCTAATTGATCACCTGTTTCCGGAGGTGCGATAATGATATCAAAGCTATCTATAAAAGGGCTCATCCTTTCCATGATCTGATAACGTAAGCGACAGGCATTGATATATTCTACAGCTGGAACAAAACGGGAAGTTCTGAATGTATTCGGCCAGCGATCCTTATTCTGTTGCACCATTTCGTCATCCTTATTAGCACGTGTTAAAGGATCAAAAGCTGCAGCTGATTCTACACCAATAATCAAAGAAAGAATCTCATCACCATGCAAACTATCCGGAAAACTAATGGGAGTAAGTTTTGCTCCCATTTTACGTAAGGTTCTGAGTGTTTCTTTTTCTGTACTGTTTTCGGGCAGACTATCTATGTAATTCCTGATATAGGCAATCCTGAGTTTGCTGATCGTATTGATGTTGGTATAATTAAAAGCAAAATCAATAGAAGACCTGTCTGTTTTATCAGCACCATGGATATACTTAAAAACGATAGCGGCATCTTCTGCAGAGCGACAAATAGGTCCAATTTTATCTGAAGTCCATGCCAGAGCCATTGCTCCTGTTTTGGCGATACTGCCATAGGTAGGACGTAACCCAGTTGTTCCGCAACGCATGGAAGGATCTACAATGGATCCATAGGTTTCTGTTCCAATTGCAAAAGCCACTAATCCAGCCGCTGTTGCTGAAGCGGAGCCTGCTGAAGATCCCCCAGATCCCTTACTGGTATCCCAGGGATTTCTGGTTAACCCGCCAAACCAAATATCATCCATAGCCAGTTCACCAAGCGATAATTTGGCAACCAGAACTGCGCCAGCTTTTTCGAGTTGGGCAGCTACAAAAGCAGTTTGATGAATTACCTGATTCCTATAAGGAGGGGTACCCCAGGTAGTATGCGTGCCTTCCACAGCAAATAAATCTTTGATACCATAAGGAATACCATGCAATGGTCCCCTGTAAATACCTCTGGCCAATTCTGCATCGGCTTTTCTTGCCTGCTTCAATGCAATTTCTTCTGTAAGTTCTATCACGCAATGAAGAACAGGGGCATATTTTTTAAGCCTTGCAAGATAGAATCGGGTAAGCTCCTCCGATGAAATTTTCTTATTTTTAATCAGTGATGCCAATTCTGTAATACTATAAAATGCAAGCTGTTCTTTTTCTTTTGGAATTGAAATGTTTGTTGGCGTGTTGAATAGAACGGGTTTCTGATATTTGGGAACCTGCATACCTGGCAACACAGGGTTATACCAGAGAGGAAAAGCAACCGAATTGGTAAGTTCTTTGTTATGAATATAGGTATAGGTATTTATTTTTCCTGCTAATATGCTGAGCATGGAGTCTCTTTTCGCATCAGAAAATGAAAGAGCAAACATTTTCTCTGCAGATTGTATTTGGGCTTTACTAACTGTTTCCTGGGCAAAGAGGTTACCTATATACAATATAGTAAGCAGACTTAATAAATGGCGCATAGATTTTTTTATCAAAACAATAGAAATGGGAAATAGTTTACCGTTGCTTTCAAACGCTAGACTTGCCATTAATCATTCGGGAAACGATACCCCCATAGGAGCCGATATCAGCCCTGATTACTCCTATAATATGGAGTATAGCATAGGAATACAATCCATACTGTACATAGCTGTGTATATTTTTAGAGAGTTTATGTATGGGATCGAGCCAGGTAATATCTTCAAATGCAAGAACCAAACCGGTTAAAGCCATGAGAAGAAACAAGAAATAGAAAATAAGATATCCGTATTGTACAAAAAGATTATGTTTTTGCTCAGGGCCTTTTACCGGGAAAGAAGCAGCGAAACGTATTCTTGTCATTAATTTCTTTTCTTTCGACAGAGAGATTTCAGCAATTATCCTCCATAATAATAAAAAGCAAAGTGCATACCCGAGATATTTATGAAGCATCCATAATTTATCACTGAATTCGTGAGCTACTTTTCTGGCTTGGTCAGGAGTAACAGAACCTCCTTTTGATTGTACCTGTTCCTGCACCATACTGATATTATTCTTTGTTTTAAACAGGGTAGAGCCAAAAATGACTGTAGTAATGGATGCAGTAAAAAACAAAAAAGTAAACCAGTGCCATAAACGAATGGACAGTGGTTTGGGTTCTTTAAAAAATGGGGTGCTTGGATTGGCAGGGATTGACATAATTGTAATTTATGTTCTCAAGATAAGGGTTTATTATTATTTCAAAATCTGACAAAGGCACCTGTAAACAAAAAGCTGCTTCACTATTATAGGAAGCAGCTTTCTGTTACATTTAGAACTTTCTACCCCCAAAATTGAACCCTATCTTAAATAAAAATCCATTTACCATTACCGATTTCCTGTATAGATACTGCTTAAGCCATGCTGGTATGAAATATCCAGGTTAAAATTGGCCTGGTAAAAGCAGAAACCACCCAATAAACCCAGATAACTATTTGTGAGATTGGTATTATTAATAACCGTTTCCGTTCCATTTACATTGTGGAAGCCTTTAGCCAAATAACAGATTTGTGGCCCCCCATAAATAAAAATAGCATTTGAATAAGGAATTCCCCCCTGTGTATACCCGCCGGGAGTGGTGGTGGTATTGGCGATAATATGATCTCCATATGAATGCTCATATACAGAAACCTGTGTATTGGATGTGCCCGGTACATAATGAGAAGTAGATACCTTGTTTTTGAAGGAAAGACAATATTCAAATAAAACCGGCACATTGATATAATTCATTGTAAGGGATTCATAGTTGTTTGCTGACTGCCCGTTATTGGCAGTAAAATAATCCCATACCAATTTTGTTTTAATTCCGACTCCAGGGCCTATATGATTCGCTAGTTCTGTTTTGTGAAGCCATTCAAAATAAATATCACCCGAATAAGCAACCTGAGTAGTCAGTGTTTGCGTTATTAATGGATTCGTACCAGGTTGTAAAGGACTAACTCCGGTACCCCCAAACCATCCACCGGCATCCAGCCCGGAATTGAAACTCCACATTTTTCCGGTATTTGATTGTGCATGTGTACTACTTACAGTGAGTACACAAAAGATAATGGCAAAGCAGAAAACTTTCATGGCAAGCAATTTAGTAATCAGTTAAAAAATAGCAGTTTATAAAAAATTACCTTTCGATCTCGCTGTTTTTTAAATTACTGTTACTAATAAACACGTCTCATGTGTGTATTGTATGCATTTCGGCAGGAGCTTGTCAGGTAATCTGCCCTGATTATTGTATTCTATAGTAAGCAGCTATCGGTAAAATCCAAACTTCAATCTGCAGGGCACAGATTGTGTCATATTTCCACGATTAAGTTAACCGATATATTAAACAAAACAAAAAATATTCTGATTTTCTGAAGATAGTTGTTTGTTTAAATAAAAGATGATTTGTGTTTGGGTAGGATATATACTAAACCAGATGTTTCCCTTTTAAGCTAAATTTAAGGATTATATAAGTGAGTCGCCTTTCAAAACCACTCAGTAATATGATAAGCATAATAGGCAAGCTATCAGGTTCAAGTTATTCATGAATTGACATAACAGGCACCTGTGCATGAAGAGCCATTTGAGAAGAAGTGCTTTTATGTATCATGCGATCAAGCAGGCTGTGTTTTTTAGGAACTACCACCAACAAGTCTAATTTTTGTTTTACAGAGAACTGGTTTACTTCTTCTTCAATATTCACTCCTGAAATAAAATGGAAAACCGGCTTTATCTCGTTCAACATTTCACGTAACCGATCAAATTCCTCTCTTTCCGACGTTCCAAGTGAGATTCCCAATTCGGTATTAACATGTAATAGGTGCAATCTGGCACGAAATGCTTTTACGATGCTTTTAATCATATCAACATGAACGCTTTCGGTTACATCTCTCAGATCGCAGGCAAGACCAACATTTGAAATGGTGGTAAACTTGGCATCGCGAGGTACAATCATTAATGGCCAGGAAAGGTGCTGGATAGCAGATAGTACATTGCTTCCAAAGAACACTCTTTCCATATTTGATTTTCCGGTGGCTCCCATGATAACAGCATACGGCTGAATAAAACTACAATAATCTTCAATTTTTTTTATGATGGATCCATCTTTTACCTCAGCATAAATGTTTACAGCTCCTTCAGCCCTATAAACGAGTTTTTCTTTCAAATCCTGAATTTTCTTAACTGCGTCTCTTTTTAATTGGGTAACTATATCAGCCGAAACAGGGACTTCACTAAAAGTTACCGGATATTGATACACATGAACAAGGGCAAGGTTCCCTTTAATAGCCAAAGCAAAATCCAACGCATAATAAGCGGCATTTACAGAAACAGGGGAAAAATCTATCGGAACTACAATTGTTTTCATAACTAATTATTTTATTATAAGAGGGGATTCCGGGATAGCTTATTTCGAAGGATACAGATAGGTGTGCGAAAGTAGAAATAGCCTTATTCTGAATATATGATATTCCTCAAGTCAATATTTGATTTCTGTCAGATAGGCTTTGATTGAAAATGACCGGCTTGAGGGGGGTAAGTAGAATAGTCAGGCGGATGATAAGATATTATTTGGGAAAAAGAACCAACATGATAAAAATCAGTTTGCAAATAGACCTGTGTCAGGTAAACACCTTATGCGGAAAATTAAGTTTGTATAAAAAAATATGCAGTTGCGCATTTTTCCAACACAGCATATCAGCGACCTGCAAAAAGACTTCAATGCGGCCTTCCCGTATTTGAGGCTGGAAATATTGGATTTTAAAACCTGTCAGGCGCCTGATAATGATAATGTATTGAAACAATCAGCCACCCCTAACTCCAATCCTCTTTATTTAGGAAATTACCAGGGCACGATTACGGATGGGATCCTTGAAATTGAGGAAACTATGAAAGTAAATGAGTTAGTAAGATTGTTTAAAGAGGAATTTAGTCTTTGTGTACAGGTTTTTCGCCGTTCCGGTATTATGTGGTTACAAACCAGCATGACAGCAGAGTGGACTTTAAAAAAGCAAAATGAACATGGAAAAGACCTCTCCCCTTCTCAAAAAGTGTATTGAAAGGAAAGTATATTTTACCGTGTATTAATAAAGAAGGGTATCCAGTTTATCTATATCAATAATTTTTATCCTTCCTTCTTTTATCTCAACCAGTTTTTCAGCTTTAAAATCACTGAGTGTGCGAATCAGTGATTCGGTAGCTGTACCTACATAGTGTGCAATATCATCTCTGGAAATTTCCAGTGAATGACTGTTTCCTTCCAGGTTATATTTTTTATGAATTGCGATCAGTGATTTGGCAACGCGTATTCTTAGAGAACTATATGCGAGGTTTAAAAGGCGCTCTTCTTTTTCTTTTACATTCTGTGTGATAATCTGTATAAAACGATTTGCCACATTAATATCTCCATAGATCATTTGTAAAAAATCTTCCCTGGGTATATGTAATATTTCAGCATCCTCTAAAATCATCGCATTGTTTTCGTAAGAATTATTGGCAATCAGGGCTGAATACCCAATAAAATCGCCTTCGCTTAAAATATCCGTAATGTATTCTTTTCCATCCTCATGCAGTTTATATTCTTTTACCTTTCCTTTTAATATATAATACAAAAACTTTGGCCTTTTACCCTCCTGAAAAAGGCATTGTTTTTTTGTATAAGCTTCAATATCAAATTTTTCAGACAGCTTATTGAACATGCCGGCATTATTTACGTCTGAGAGGAACTCGGAGATTCCCTGTTTTGACAATGGATAATTTTTATCCATTACTTCTGATTTTTTCAGACGAACTTCAATAGCGTTTAATAATTCTATTTCTTCATAGGGTTTGGTTATATAATCATCGGCACCCATTTCCATCCCCTTTCTGAAATCGGATCTTTCTGTTTTTGCTGTCAGAAATATAAGGGGTATGTTTTTGGTATCGGGGTTTTTACGCATCATGTGTAACACTCCGTAGCCGTCTAATTCCGGCATCATAATATCGCATACTACCAGGTCGGGGAGTTCTTTTAAGGCAATATGAACGCCCACCTTCCCGTTTTCGGCTGTGAATACATGATACCCGGCAAGTTCCAGAATCTCAGCAGTATTTTCTCTGATATCTGCGTTGTCTTCGATCACTAAAATTCTTTTCATATCAGGCATTATTTAATGGTATTGAAATGGTAACAACGGTTCCTTTATTCAGTTGACTTTTTACATCGATTAAACCATTTAATAGGCCTACATATCTTTTTACAATGTGTAAGCCAAGACCGGTTCCATGAATATTGGTTGCATTGGCTGCCCGGAAAAAACTAGAGAATAAATGCTTTTGATCTTCCTCGCTTATGCCAATTCCATGGTCAGTTATGGTAAGTAACAGCAGGTTGTCAGTGTTTTCCGTTTGAATCGTTATTTTTTTACCCTCACCTGAAAATTTGATTGCATTACTAATCAGGTTAATTATAATATTCCGAACTAATTTTTTATCTGAATGTATGATTGGATTACCAGTATATTTTTGTTCAATATACTGGTGGGGTTTTAGCATAGGGGCTAACTCTTCCACAATATCCAGGAGGCAATCTTGTAGGTTGATGCTTACTGTTTGGGTATGCACTTTTCCTTCATCCAGCTTGCCGAGGGAAAGAAAATCTTCCAGTATTTCATTTAAATGTTTGGCAGACCCTTTTATTTTTTCAATATGCTTGTTTCTTTTTTCCTGCTCGTCTGTTTGGTTGTATTTTTCAAGTAATGTAGCTGAAGACAGAACAGTGCTGAGCGGAGTCCTGAACTCATGAGAAGCCATTGAAACAAACCGACTCTTTATCTCATTTAATTGCCTTTCCTTATCAAGCGCCTGGTTTAATTCAGATTGGGATTGTTCTAATTTCTGAAGCGCTTCTCTCAGAATCATGGTTCTTTCCTCAACTTTTAATTCCAGCTCGGCATTTAATTTTTTTACCTGGCTGGTTACTTTTTCCAGTTCAGCCTGTTGCAGTTTCATCGTAGTGGCAATCTTTTTTCGCTCTGTGATGTCTACGATAAAAGCGATTACAAATATTTCCCCGTTTTTTTGATAATGGCTAAGACTTATTTCCACTGGAAGAATCGTTCCATCTTTTTTTTGGCCAGATAGTTCCCGGTTATAACCCATGGCCCGGTTTGAGGGAGCTGAATGAAAACTTTCTAAAAGGGAATGGTGATCAGACTTGTATTTATCAGGCACTAATATTTCTATCGGTTTGTTAATAATCTCATTACTTGTATAGCCAAAAATTCTTTCGGCTGCAGGGTTAATCAATATAATATTACCGGCACTGCTGGTCAGGAGAATACCTTCTGTAGCATTCTCAAATAAAGAGATAAAGTGTTCCTGGTCCTGATAAGCCGGCATATTTTGTTTTTACATTTGGGAAAGTATACAGGTTAATGTAAGATGGATTCTTCGAGCTTCATTACTTTCGGATACAGTACAGAGTTTTCAATATAAATATGTTGCATGATATCATAATCCATCTCTTTTAATTTGTAGATAGCCACTTTATGACTGATACAGGCTCGATCAGGAGCTGTATAGTTATTCAATATCCTTCTTATTTCGAGCACGATAGAAGCCAGGCTTTGTTCATGCAGAGTCATAATATTCATGGGCTTTTGCAAAGAAGTTACCAGCATTTTTCCAAAAGGGTCCTTAGTTTGGTAAACTGTATTTAAATGATGTATATAGCTGAATACAACCAGTTCTTCATATTCCATATGCGGAATAATCTCTTCCTGTAAAGTTCTAAGAAGCGTATGCACTTGTCGCATTTGCGGGTATTTCTTTTCATGATCCTCCATAAAATCAGCTACTAAACCCAATATAACAGGAAGCTCTTTTTTCAGATAACTATGGTGTACATTAACAATATATTGGGTGAGGAAATCAATATCCCAGTTTTCAAAATCAAGGTTGGCGGGTAGTTGACTGATTTGAATGGCTTTCTCTAATTCTTTTTTTACTTCCCCCAAATCCAAACCCTTCATCATACAGGCAGTAGATAGCGGAAATTTGCCACCACAACAATATTCTATATCATATTTCTGAAAAACTTTTGAAGTTCGGTAATCAAAAAGCACAATTTCTGAAACGGTGGCTTCGGGTTTTATTTCAAATGATCGTAAAAACATTGTTTTACTAGCTGGCTTTTGCGGGAAAATCCGGGCCTTTTTCTGTGCAAAGATTTCTACATAATAGCGCCATTTATATGACCAAAATCATATTTTTTACTGAATATCCTCATAATTAGGACTATGCTTGAAAATTAGTTTTACAAATCATATTTTATATCTATGTCTGCTCAACCCAAAGTTGTTGAAAAAATACTTTGTGCCCACTGTGGCGACCCCTGTATAACGGCCGGTATCAGGCTGGACGAAAAAAATTTCTGCTGCGATGGCTGTAAAATGGTTTATCAGCTGATAAATGAATACTCGTTATGCGAATATTATAATCTGAACGATGCCCCCGGTATTACGCAAAGGGTTACACTCCGGAAAGACAAATTTGCTTTTTTGGATGATCTGGCTATCACATCAAAACTGATTAGTTTCAAAGACGGAGAGCAGGTGCATGTTACACTTTACCTGCCTCAAATGCATTGTAGTTCCTGTTTGTACCTCCTGGAAAACAGCCACAGACTGGATGAAGGTATTCGAAACGCAAAAGTGAATTTTACCAGAAAAGAGGTAACAATCGTTTTTATGGAAAAGGAAACCACACTTCGTAAAGTAGTGGAAATGCTTACCAGAATCGGCTATGAACCCTATATCAGCCTGAATGATCTTTCTGGTCACCGCCCCGCAATCAATAAAAAAATGATTGCCCAAATGGGTTTGGCGGGTTTTTGTTTTGGAAATATCATGCTGTTCAGTTTCCCTGAATACCTGGGTATAGATGCCAGTGAAGCAGGATTGCGGAGCGTTTTCCGCTGGGCAAGTTTTACACTCGCTTTACCGGTTTTCTTTTACTCTGCCCTGCCCTTTTATGAATCATCCTGGAAAAGCCTTAAGCATCGCTTCCTGAATATTGATACGCCAATAGCTTTGGCCATTATCATCACTTTTATCAGAAGTGTATGGGAAGTTTTTTCCGGAACCGGTGCAGGTTTTTTTGACTCTATGAGCGGGATTGTGTTTTTTATGCTTGCCGGACGTGTTTTACAGGATAAAACTTATCAGATGCTTTCGTTCGAGAGGGACTATACTTCTTATTTTCCGGTGGCAGTATCAATATTGAAAGATGAGCAACAAATACCTACCGTATTACCAGCTATTAAACCAGGGGATACTTTATTAATTCATAACGAGGAACTGGTACCTGCTGATGGTATTCTTACAAAAGGGAAAGCTTTTATCGACTATAGTTTTGTTACCGGTGAGTCTATGCCGGTGATGAAAGAAATGGGTGAATTGGTATATGCCGGTGGAAAGCAGACGGGTGGGAATATTGAGATACTGGTAATGAAAGAAGTTGCGCAAAGCTATCTCACTTCACTTTGGAGCAGGGAGGACGAGAATAAGGATAAAAAAGTACATATATCCTTTGTTCATATTCTTAGCCGCTATTTTACCTATATCGTATTTTTAATTGCGGGCCTTACTGCGTTATACTGGAAAGTACATGACCCGGTAAGAATCTGGCAGGCAGTTACAGCCATATTCATCATCGCTTGCCCCTGTGCACTTCTTTTGTCCAATTCCTTCACAAATGGGAATATGCTTAGGATACTGGGACGAAACCATTTTTACCTCAGAAATGCTCAAACAATAGAAGACATTGCGAAGGTTACACATATTGTTTTTGATAAAACCGGAACCCTTACCTCCCCTTTAGAGCAGGAAATTGTGTATGAAGGCAAACCCCTTTCCTTATTGCAAAAACAAAAAATTGCTGCTATAGCTGCCTATTCCACCCATCCATTAAGCCGTGCCTTAGCCAAACAGTTACCATTTGCAGGGGATATAGAAGTACTGGCATTCAAAGAAATACCCGGTGAAGGAATAGAAGGGCTTGCAGGGGGAGATCTCATCAGAATCGGCTCAAGTAAATATATAACCGGGGAGAAAGAAATCAGATTAGCAACGGCTGTCTTTATCAGCTTTGAAAATAACCTGCATGGGTCATTCCGGTTCAGTAATCATTACCGTAACGATATCCCATCCTTGATCAGGGATTTGCAAAAGAAATATCGGGTTTCTGTATTAACAGGTGATAACGAATCAGAAGAAAAAAACCTTCGTGAAATACTGGGTAAAGATTCCGTTATCCTGTTTCATCAAAAACCGGAAAATAAACTGGCCTATATCCTTCAATTACAGAAAATGGGAGAGAATGTAATGATGATTGGAGATGGACTCAATGATGCCGGTGCCTTGAAACAAAGTGATACGGGAATTGCCGTAACCGAAGGAAATAACAATTTTACCCCCGCCAGTGATGCAATCCTTGATGCAGCAGCCTTCTCAAAATTCACCCGATTTATCCGATTATGTCGCGATAACAGGAGGATTGTAATGGTTAGTTTTCTTATGTCGATTATATATAATATAATAGGTTTATACTTTGCTGTTCAGGGTAATTTATCGCCTTTAATAGCCGCTATTTTGATGCCCAGTAGCTCACTTTGTATCCTATTGGTCACTTTTGGCAGTAGTAATCAGTTAGCTAAACGAATGAAAATCTGATAGTTGCCAGAGGAAATATATTTTTTATTGACGAAGATCAGTTACCCGGATGATATTCGTTATGTCCCATGGCTTCGGCCAACAATATTTTTACATCTAATAGGACTTTATGAGTGTAATCATAATTCTGATCATTGCCAGTATTACCATAGCCTCCCTTTTCCTGGTGGCCTTTTTGTGGGGGGTGAAATCGGGGCAATTTGAAGATGATTACTCACCGGCTTCCAGAATATTATTTGATGATAAACCAGCTCCTGAAAAAGAAATAAAATAAATACCAATAAATAAATCCCCTTATGCAAATGGAAAAATTTTATTATGATAACCGGATCGTTAGGGCTTTCGGCTATGCAACTGTCATTTTTGGTGTGGTAGGCATGCTTGCAGGGTTATATGTAGCTGTACAGATTTATCTGCCACAGATCAGCATGAACTTTGCACCAACCACTTTTGGCCGGGTACGTCCTTTACACACAAACGCCATCATTTTCGCGTTTGTTGGTAATGCCACTTTTGCCGGGGTATATTATTCTTTACAACGACTTTGCAAAGCCAGGATGTTCAGCGATAAACTCAGCTGGGCCCATTTCTGGGGATGGCAGGCAATTATTGCCGCTGCAGCCATCAGTCTGTTAATGGGAAAAACAACTGGTAAAGAATATGCTGAGTTGGAATGGCCTATTGATATATCTATCACATTGGTATGGGTGATTTTTGGTATCAATATGTTTGGTACGATCATAAAAAGAAGAGAAAAACATTTATATGTAGCTATCTGGTTTTATATCGCTACCTGGGTTACCGTGGCTATGCTCCATATTGTGAACTCAATGGAAGTGCCTGTTTCTTTCATGAAAAGTTATAGCTGGTATGCTGGCGTACAGGATGCTTTGGTACAATGGTGGTACGGACATAATGCGGTGGCTTTCTTCCTTACCACACCTGTACTAGGTCTGATGTATTATTTCCTGCCAAAAGCAGCTAACAGACCCGTATATTCTTATCGTCTTTCCATTATTCACTTCTGGGCTTTGATTTTCCTGTATATCTGGGCAGGCCCTCACCATTTATTATATACTGCATTACCTGATTGGGCACAATCACTGGGTGTGGTTTTTTCCATTATGCTGATTGCGCCTAGTTGGGGTGGTATGCTGAATGGTTTGTTTACATTAAGAGGCGCATGGGATAAGGTAAAAGAAGATCCCGTTTTAAAATTCATGGTGGTTGCGATTACCTGTTATGGTATGGCCACTTTTGAAGGACCTATGTTAAGCCTCAAAACCATCAATGCGATTGCTCACTACACTGATTGGATCATCGCACACGTACACATCGGTGGTCTTGGCTGGAACGGATTTATGGCATTCGCTATATTATATTATATGGTGCCAAGGCTTTGGGATACTACTTTATATTCAAAAAAATTGGCTACCAATCACTTCTGGTTAGGAACCATTGGTATCATCATTTATGCAGTACCTATGTATTGGGCAGGTTTTGAACAAAGCCTGATGTGGAAATCATTTACTCCGGAAGGACAACTGAAATTCCAGTTCCTCGAAACGGTTACCAACATCAAACCTTTATATGTATTAAGAAGTATTGGTGGTGCATTATACCTAACAGGTGCTTTGATCATGGTATATAACCTTGCAAAAACGATTCTTCAGGGAACTTTTGTACCTGATGAAGCGGCTGAAGCAATGCCTATAATAAAAGAAGTATCTCCTAAAAAAGAATACTGGCATAGAGTAATTGAAAGAAAACCCGTAACCATGCTGGTAGTAAGTTTGGTGGCAGTTGCCATTGGCGGATTAATAGAAATGATACCCACATTCCTGATTAAATCAAATATCCCCACCATTGCCAGCGTGAAACCGTATACACCTTTGGAATTACAGGGACGTGATATTTATATCAGGGAAGGCTGTTATCTCTGTCACTCACAAATGATACGCCCATTTAGAGATGAAGTAGCCAGGTATGGTGAATATTCAAAAGCAGGTGAATTCATATACGATCACCCATTCCAGTGGGGAAGTAAACGTACCGGACCAGATCTGGCACGCGAAGGAGGTAAATATCCCGACAGCTGGCATTATAACCACATGTATGATCCAAGATCTATGTCACCAGGATCTATCATGCCACAATATACTTGGTTACTGGAAGATGCCGTTGATACAGCATCAACCCCGGCTAAAATCAGGGCAATGCAAACTTTAGGTGTGCCTTATCCTGATGGGTATGATCGGATTGCGAATGCCGATCTTGTAAAACAGGAAGAAGCCATTGCTGCCAGTCTGGAAAAAGATAAAATCAAAACACCGGCCAATAAAGAAATCATTGCCTTGATTGCTTATCTCCAAAGAATAGGAATAGATATCAAAGCAGAACCCAAGAAAGTAATTGTTGCGGATAAAAATTAAGAAAACCGATTATGAAATTTATCTATTACATAGAAAAAATTGGCGGAGTCGACATATTTGGGATTATATCTCTACTGATGTTTTTTGTATTCTTTATTGTGATGATGATATGGGTATTCAAGACCAAGAAGAAAACATTTATGGAGATAAGCCGTATACCACTTGATAACTGAGAAATAAACATAACTATTATGCACCCACAACTTACAAAACGGTTAAAATATATCACCGGTCTCTGTTCCGGTCTGTTATTGGTTAGCATTCAGCCAGCATTGGCAGCAGGACCTCCTGCACCTTCCATACTAAGCAATACAGTAGCCTTATTCCTGATTGCGCTAATGATTTTGTTATTGGCTTGTATTGCTATTATGGGAAAAGTATTATTATATGTTGCAAAAATTTCCTTACATAAAGAAAAGGAAAAACAAAAAGCAAATACAGCAGGTATAACCGCTTCTATAGTGGCTGTGTTTTTATTATTCAGCATGCCCCTGTTTGCCCAAACTGTTGTGCCAGACGCAGGCGCAGTGAAATCAGCTACAGATGCAAGTATTGCCGGGATGAGCTCAGAAGCTTTTTATATGATGATGTCAGTTATTTTTCTGGAACTGGTCATTATATTAGCTATGCTGTATAATATGAATGTATTACTCAAGTCTGAAACCCTGAAACTGGCTGTTGAAAAAGGAGAAGCCAAAATACCTACCCTGAGTTGGTGGGCTCGTTTTAACAATTTCAGACCTGCTGAACAGGAAGCAGATATTGACCTCGGTCATGATTATGATGGAATCCGCGAACTGGATAACCGTCTCCCGCCATGGTGGATTTATGGATTTTATATAACCATTTTATCAGGATGTATTTATTTATACCGTTTTCATGTTTCGCATACGGGTTTGTCTAATGCAAAGGAATATGAATTGTCGGTGATTAAAGCAGATCAGGATATCAAAGAATATATTGCTAAGAAGGGAGATGCCGTAGACGAAAATACGGTTACAGTATTAACTACTCCTGATGACCTGGCAGCAGGTAAAACAATATTCATGACTACCTGTATTGCCTGCCATACGGCTACCGGTGGTGGAAGTGTTGGCCCTAACCTTACTGATGATTACTGGTTACATGGAGGAAGTATTAAAAATATTTTCAAAACTATCCGCTATGGAGTAAATGCAATGCCACAGTGGCAAAACACCTATTCTAATAAGCAAATAGCACAGGTGGCCAGCTATGTAAAATCATTGCGGGGTACCAATCCGCCTAATCCAAAAGCACCACAAGGTGAATTGTACAAAGAAGAGGCAGCACAGGTTGCACCAGTGGCAGATAGTGCGGGAAAAGCAAACAAGGAGCCTATTAAGGACTCCCTGAAAAAATAAATGTTCTTTTAAAATGGATGATCAATTAAAAGCGAAATCTTCGAGAACTTCGCCTGAATCTTTTCGTGACAGGCTGACAACAGTAGATGCCAGCGGGAAAAGAAAATGGGTTTTCGCTCAAAAACCAAAAGGAACATTTTATTCAATTCGCACCTGGGTTAGTCGTGGCTTCTTTATCCTTTTTTTTGCATTGCCTTTTATTAAGGTGAACGACAGACCACTATTCCTTTTCAATATCCCAGAGGCAAAGTTTATTCTTTTTGGAAAAATTTTCTGGCCACAGGATTTTTTTATTCTGGGTCTTACCATGATTACTTTTATTGTATTTGTGGTACTATTTACGGCAGCATTCGGGCGATTATTCTGTGGTTGGGTTTGTCCGCAAACCATTTTCATGGAAATGCTTTTTCGTAAGATTGAGTATTTTATAGAAGGCGATGCCGCCCAACAAAGGATACTCAAAAACGCTCCCTGGACAGAAGAAAAAATTCGTAAAAAAATTACAAAAAATATAGTTTTTTACCTGCTGGCATTTATCATTGCCAATTTCTTTCTTTCTTATATCATTGGCATGGATGAGTTGGAAAAGATTGTGCGGGAGCCAATAAGTATGCATGTTGGCGGACTTTCTGCCATTCTTGTATTTTCAGGAGTCTTCTTTGGGGTGTATACTTATTTCAGGGAGCAGGTTTGTACAGTAATTTGTCCATACGGCAGACTGCAAAGCGTTTTACTCGACCCCAATTCGATGATTGTAGCGTATGATTATAAAAGAGGAGAACCCAGATCAAAGTTTACCAAAGAAGCTGACCCAACTGTTCACAGGGGCGACTGTATAGATTGTTTTCAATGTGTGAAAGTTTGCCCAACGGCTATTGATATCCGTAACGGGTTACAAATGGAATGTGTGGGATGTACAGCCTGTATCGATGCTTGTAATGCCATTATGGATGCTACCAAAAAAGATCGGGGTTTAATACGCTATGCATCAGAGAACGGAATTGCTGGAAGTATGGCATTGAAATATACAGTCAGGATGAAATTATATACCGTATTGCTGATTGTATTGGCCGAGGCT
>Ga0316218_1000118_pt1 | contig 119669 bp, 110 predicted proteins | sample TBH18003metaG_FD_203634 | JGI IMG/M metagenome (GOLD analysis project Ga0316218, IMG submission 203634) | Freshwater microbial communities from Trout Bog Lake, Wisconsin, USA - TBH18003 | ecosystem: Environmental > Aquatic > Freshwater > Lake > Hypolimnion/Profundal zone | place: USA... | reverse complement strand
GTAAAAGAAAAGAAAAAAAGTAGCAAAAAAAGAAAAGAAAGGTAATAGTAGTAATAGTAGTTCTTTATATCTTTATTAAGAATATTATCTGTCCTACAAAGAGGGTACATCATAAATTATACCATTAATACTGGAAAATTCAGAAATTACTTTTAGAAAAATCAGGTATCAGTTTAAAGGAAAGTATTTTGAGAAGATTTAGGACTTGAAATTAGAAAGTTATGATGATATTTCAATTATTTGTGGGGTTTATTTTTTTTACACTTAATGGGTATGGCCAATTAGTAAAATTGAAAGGAAGTTGGATTAATTCTAAACAGGAATACATAGTAATTAATGACACTACTAATAACAGTAATTTACTTTGTAATAAAGATCTTAGAGATAATCACTTGCATTTAAAGTTATACGCTGATACATTAAGTTTCCAAGTAAGATATGTATCAGAGGTTGACAATTACCAAACACAACATATTGGAAATAGGTATGATTTAAAAATCCTTAAACTTACAGATTCAATTTTAATTGTAAAAGTAGCATCAAAATTGTCTCAAGACTTTTTTAAATCCCCAGATACACTTGAATTTATAAAGCAACAATTTTCAATTGATACTGCATTTAGATTTGAAAAACTGATATTTCATACTACTCCTTGTTATGGGAGTTGCCCTATTCTCCATATTCAAATAGATAGTTTAGGGCAAATGCTTTATAATGGTATAACTTATCCAAATTATTTGTCACCTAATTATTCTATCACTTCAGTTGATGGTAATTTTAAAGGATCAATAAGTAAAGAAGATTATAACAAACTAATTCTCCTTTTAAAAACATGTAATTTGAAGACATTAAAATTCAATTCACAAAATTGCTGTGATGGGTCACTTATTACCCTTATTGTTTATTACAACGGTCAGAGAAAATATATCCAATCAATGTTCCTTCCTCCTGTTCTAAATGACTTAATTTCTTTCCTATGGGGTATTAATAAAAGGGCTTTTTTGGTAAAAATACCTGATAAAATAGAGCTTGAACGGTAAATATTTCAATCTTTATTCTGGTTTTTAATATCAATTGTTAATACATATTTGCATTTATGACTAAATCAAAAATTTCTATTCTTCTGTACATCCTTATCTTTTTATATACTTGTACTGAAAGAAATATGAAAACAATTGGTCAGGCTCAAAATGAACTCCCAGATAGTACTGTATTAAGATTTCTTAAATGGTATCATTTAAATGAAGATAGTTTACATAAGATTCCTATAATAAAAGGAGGCCTTAAAGACACTACAACTTTTTATAGGATAGATTTTCAGAAGACTGAGATGTATCTTTCTGAACTTAATAAGACTAATTGTATCTCACAAAAATATATTTCTGACTTCAGGAATTTCTTCATTAAATCTGATAAGTATTTTAAAGAAAACCCTCAAAATGATGGACCAGCTAATGGTTTTGAAGGTGACATAATTATGCTAGCACAAGATTACATGGATGTTTGGGAAAATCTTGATAGTATGAGGTCAATTTACAGAAATATTAAAGGGGATAAAGCTACTATTAAGGTTGGGTTTGGAAAATTTTATAAACCTACTTACAACTTAACAAAAATAAACAATCATTGGCTAATTGATAGTATATATAATGTTTATACAGAAAATTAAATACACATATTAGTGGTGCATTGTCTGACGAGCTGTTCACTATTTGAGAAAACTGATTAGGATAATTACCTCGAATAGGTACAAGAGTATTCGTGCAACCAGTTGAACAGACCCATATAATACTTACTAATAAAACAATTGTTTTGATTGCAAAATGCCGTAACATATTGTTTAATAATTTGTTTGAACTAATAATTTAAAGGTAATATGGATTCATAGCTGGTTCAGTTGGCGCATTAATTTTAACACTCCCTCAAATTTGATTTTACAAAATTTATGAGAGTGCAACTAATCAGTATTTTTAATACAGCTTACGTTAATCATTCACAAAATGAAAGTAAAACTCCCAGTTTTCATATTGGCTATTTGCCTGGTCATTCCATTTTCAGGTATCAAATCCCAAACTAATCATCAGTTCAATATAAAAATCAACCAACGCAAGGCTGAAATCAAACCCACTATGTGGGGCATTTTTTTCGAGGATATTAACCTGGCGGCTGATGGTGGTATCTATGCTGAACTGGTTAAAAACCGCTCATTCGAGTTTAATGATCCTTTCATGGGATGGGATGAACAGGAAAAGGGAAGCAAGGGTGGTAGCCTTCTCGTTATTAACCGTGGATTGGAAAACCCCAATAACCCCAGATACATTCGAGTTAAAGCACCTGTATCCGGTCATTATGGAATTACCAACGAGGGATTTCGGGGAATGGGCATTCAGCGAGGAAAGAAATATGATTTTTCTGTTTGGGCGAGGGTACCTAAAGGATCAGATGGTAAACTGCGAATAGAATTGCAAAATCCCAAAGGAGAAGCTATTGGCGCGGCAAGTCTTTCGCCTGCAGGTAATGAATGGAAAAAATATAGCGTTTCATTTGAGGCAACCACTACTGAGCCTAAAGCCAAATTAACCATCTGGATAGAAGGGCAGGGTTCTATTGACATGGACATGATTTCCTTATTTCCTCAGGATACCTGGAAAAAACGTCCTGGCGGACTCAGACCCGACCTGGTTCAGTTATTGTCTGATTTGAAACCCGGGTTTATCAGATTTCCCGGGGGATGTATTGTAGAAGGTCGTGATCTGGCCAATCGGTACCAATGGAAAACAACGGTGGGTAAGGTGGAGGACAGGAAACTGATCATCAATCGATGGAACACTGAGTTTAGCCATCGTTCTGCACCCGATTATTTTCAGAGTTTTGGATTGGGTTTTTATGAATATTTTTTACTTGCAGAAGATATTGGCGCATCACCCTTACCCATTCTTAATTGTGGTATGGCCTGTCAGTTTAATACGGCTGAAGTAGTGCCAACAAACCAGTTAGACCCCTATGTACAGGATGCACTCGACCTGATTGAATTTGCCAATGGACCAGTTACCAGTAAATGGGGGGCTCTTCGGGCAAAAATGGGACATGCTTCCCCATTTCATTTACAAATGATGGGCATAGGAAATGAACAATGGGGCCCGCAGTATATAGAACGATATACTTATTTCGCTAAAGCTATCAAGAAAAAATATCCAACTATTCGGTTGGTAAATAGTGTAGGCCCATATTCTGGTGGAGAGCTTTTTCATTTCCTGAATGATACACTTCGCAAAATGCACGCAGATATATTAGATGAACATTATTACAGTTCTCCCGAATGGTTTCTAAAAAATGCCAGGCGTTATGATTCATATGACCGGACTGGTCCAAAAATATTTGCCGGCGAATTTGCAGCACATAGTGTAGGTATACCCAATGGTATTACTAAAAATAACTGGAGAGCCGCGTTAGCGGAAGCCGCATTTATGACTGGCCTCGAACGAAATGCGGATGTGGTGAATATGGCTTCTTATGCGCCCTTACTCGCACATGTTGATGGCTGGCAATGGACTCCGGATCTGATTTGGTTTGATAATCTGTATTCCTATGGCAGTCCCAGTTATTATGTACAAAAACTTTTCTCCAATAACCGTGGCACTTATACAGTACCCATAGATATGAATGGTGAAGTAATAGCGGGGCAGGATAGTTTGTATGCTTCTGCCTGTACGGATGCGGGTACGCATGAGCTGATTATTAAAATAGCCAATACCCTGGGAAAAGAACAAAACCTTTCTATTAATTTGGATGGGTACTTGCAAAAGGATGCAAAAGCAATGATCACAACCCTTCATTCGGATGATATGAATGCAGTAAACTCTTTTGCACAACCGTTTTTAATAAGTCCGGTTACGAATGAACTGCGTTTGAATGGGAAACAGTTGTCTTTGGTTTTGTCAGCCAGTTCCTTTTCAGTCATTAGGATACCCTTATAAGATTCCAAAACACCTATGTAAAGTAAATTCAAACCGTGCTTTTGTGCCTTGGTGTGCAAATTAATTCCCACACCAAGGCACAAAGGCACGGTTTTTTTGAGTTCTTAATTTGATAATAATGTTTTAGATTTAAGTGTCTTTAGTATGCCAATTCACTTATACCTAAATAAACGATTATGCCAGTCGATTCAACCCGTATTAACACCCAGGCCAAAACCCAAAATAGTTTCGATGCAATTGTAATAGGTTCAGGCATCAGCGGAGGCTGGGCAGCAAAGGAATTAACTGAGAAGGGTCTGAAGGTGTTGATGCTGGAAAGAGGCAGGGATTATGAACATATAAAAGACTATAAAACGGCTTCTAAAGACCCCTGGCAATTTGAGCACAGGAGTCATACAACCGAAGAGCAGCGAAAAAAATTTCCAGTTTTACACCGAGGATGGGCAGCTAATGAAGCCATCATGGATTCATGGGCCAATGAAGAGAATTGCCCATATACAGAAGTAAAGCCCTTTACCTGGTGGCGCAGTTATCAACTGGGTGGTCGCTCCATTTTATGGGGAAGACAAAGCTATCGTTGGAGTGATCTGGATTTTGAAGCCAATGCAAAAGAGGGTATTGGCATTGACTGGCCGATACGGTATAAAGACGTAGCGCCCTGGTATGATTATGTTGAAAAATTTGCTGGTATCAGCGGCTCACATGAAGGCATCCCGCATTTACCGGATGGACAGTTTTTACCTCCCATGGATTTGAATTGTGTTGAGAAAGATGTGGCAGCCAGAATCAAAGCGCAATATAAAGGAGCTCGTCACATGATCATTGGTCGTGTGGCCAATCTCACCGCCCCAATTGAAGGACGTACACAGTGTCAGTTTCGTAACAGGTGTTGGGAGGGTTGTCCGTTTGGTGGTTATTTCAGCACCCAGTCTTCTACTTTACCTGCTGCCATGAAAACGGGTAATTTAACGGTGCGACCTTTTTCTATCGTAACCAAACTGATCTATGATAAAGACAGTAAGAAAGCAAAAGGCGTTGAAGTATTGGATGCAGAAACCAACCAGACCTATGAATATTATTCAAAGATTGTTTTTGTAAATGCTTCAGCTTTAAATTCTGCCTGGATATTATTTAATACGGCAACCGATATCTGGCCGGGTGGATTGGGTAGTAGTAGTGGTGAACTGGGACATAATGTAATGGACCATCACTATAATGTAGGAGCAGCAGGAAATGTGGATGGGTATGAAGACAACTATTATTATGGCAGAAGGGCGAATGGTTTTTACATTCCCCGTTTTGTAAACATTGGAAATGATAAAAGAGATTTTCTACGGGGATTTGGTTACCAGGGCGGCGCAAGCAGAACGGGTTGGAGCAGGGACGTAGCGGAATTAAGTATTGGCGCACGTTTCAAAGAAGCATTGACAGAACCAGGCGGCTGGACGATTGGCGGGACCGGGTTTGGAGAGATATTACCTTATCATGAAAACAAGATCACGCTGGATAAAGTGAAGAAGGATAAATGGGGACTGCCCGTATTATCCATGGATTGTGAATTGAAAGACAATGAAAAGAAAATGCGGATAGCCATGGTAGAAGAACTCAAGGGAATGCTAGAAGCTTCCGGAGTGAAGGATGTAAAGGAATGGCATACAGAATATTCTATTGGTCAGGGTATCCATGAAATGGGAACCGCCAGAATGGGTAAAGATCCAAAGACATCGGTTCTGAATAGTAATAACCAGGTATGGGATGCTAAGAATGTATTCGTAACCGATGGAGCCTGTATGGTATCTTCTGCCTGCCAGAACCCTTCATTAACTTATATGGCGTTAACGGCAAGGGCAGCGGGTTTTGCTGTGGAGGAATTGAAGAAAGGAAACGTGTAGAATAATTGTATAGCTGTCGTCAGAATTGCTGGTGATAACACCAGCAAAGGCGAAAACCGATGGAGCCTGTATGGTATCTTCTGCCTGTCAGAACCCTTCATTAACTTATATGGCGTTAACAGCCAGGGCCGCGGGTTTTGCTGTGGAGGAATTGAGGAAAGGAAACGTGTAGAATAATTGTATAGCTGTCGTCAGAATTGCTGGTGATAACACCAGCAATGGCGTTAAAATTATTAATTGCCTTTTAACTTGAATGCTATATAACTATCTCCCGATGGTTTACCTAATTTTCCGCCGCCGCAGGCGATGACTATGTATTGATGTCCGTTTTTTTCATAAGTGGATGGAGTGGCGAAGCCGGAATCGGGTAGTTCATATTCCCATAGTAGCTTTCCTGTTCTTTTGTTGAAGGCGCGAATTTTTTTGTCGCTGGTGGCAGCTATGAATAGTAGTCCGCCCGCAGTAACTACTGATCCTCCATAATTCTCTGTACCACTATGTATTCCTTTGGCTTTTAGTTCAGGATAATCACCCAGGGTTGTTTTCCATTCAAGCTGACCGGTGTTCAGGTTAATGGCACTTAGACTTCCCCAGGGAGTATCTATGGCAGGGTAGCCTTCTTTGGTTAAAAATTTATTATAGCCCGTGGCGGAATAAGGCATTGTATAATAAGGGTCTGTTATTTTGAGAGGTGCAATGAATTTCTTTTCCTGGATGGATTTACTATCGAGCACAAATGAAGCAAGCGCCTCTTTTTCATTTTCACTTAATTGTTTGAATGCAGGCATCATCCTTCTGCCAGTACTAAGTAGGTCTTTGAATTGGGATTCGGAATATTTTGAACGAACATTGATCAGGCTTGGGTTATTGCCGGATCCTTGTAATGCGGGTCCGTGACAGGCCATGCAGGTAGTGGTATATAATCTTTTACCCGCATCAATATTTTTTTCAACGGTATTCCCTGCATTTTTCTTTACATCCACCATCGTTAATATCCAGGCCATTTCACTGGCATTTACATATAAGATACCTGATGTAGGATCAAAAGAAGGGCCACCCCATTCTGCACCCCCATCAAATCCCGGGAAGATGATTGTTCCCTGTTTGGAAGGTGGTGTAAAAAGATAATCGTGTTTGGTGGCGAGCCATCTTTTTTTAATATCCTGGTAAGAAGAATCCGGAACAATATGGTTTAACTCCTTTTCGGTGAAAAGCTGTCTCACAAATGGCTTTGGAAAATCGGGCATGGGTTGTGTGGCGGATGGTTTTTCTCCCAATAAATCTGTTTCTGTGGGTACCGGCGTTTCTTTGATTGGATATACCGGTTTTCCGGTAGCCCTGTCGAGCAGAAATATAAAACCCGATTTGGTTACCTGTGCAACTGCCTCTATATTTTTACCCTCTTTATTAATATTTACCAAAACCGGTGCAGTAGGCAGATCTCTGTCCCACATATCATGATGCACTGTTTGGTAATGCCATATTCTTTTTCCTGTAGCAGCATCTAATGCCAGTACAGAATTGGCAAACAGATCATTACCTGTTCTTTTGCCCCCATAAAAATCATAACTGGCAGAACCGATGGGTGCAAATACAATTCCTTTTTCTTCATCCATACTAAAGCCTGCCCAGGCATTGGCACCACCTATATGCTGGTAGGCATTGGGATCATCCCAACTGTTATACCCTTCTTCATTGGGATGTGGTATGGTATGAAAAATCCATTGCAGTTTACCGGTATATACATTGTAAGCCCTGATATAACCCGGAGCAGCTGCGGCTTCTTCTGCAACACGGGTTCCGATAATGATCAGGTCTTTATAAATAATACCCGGAGTGGTACAGGCAACATATAAATCCTTTACATCCCTTCCCAGATCATTATGTAAATCCAGTTTACCACTATCTGCAAAAGATACTACAGGTTTTCCTGTAATCGCATCCACACAAATCAGGTTAGAGGCAGCTGCATAAAATATACGGGGATCCTTACCCTGGTTACTGAAATAAGTTACTCCTCTGGATACATTCATAGAAAAATAACCTTTGCCCTTATTAGTTGTATCAACCGGATTATACACCCATTTTTCTTTTCCGGTGGAAGCATCAATCGCAAACAGTTTTAATTTGGGAGAAACCCCATACAGCACCCCATCCACAATAATAGGATTTACCTGTATCTGTGTTTTATTTTCCGCATCCCCCGTATGGTATTCCCAGGCAACCTGTAGTTGCGATACATTGGAACTATCTATTTCAGTAAGCGTTGAATAATGTGTGGCCCCTTTGTTACCTCCATATACCCGCCACTCGGTTTTGTCAGAAGAAACACGACAAGAAGCTAGTAAAAACAATAAGGTGATGCAGGTGAGGGGATGTTTTGGCATAAAAAAAGATTTGAATATCGAATAGCGAACAAGGAATGTAGAAGGAACGGGTAATTAGGTATTCATGATTATTTTTACAATAGTTATTTCATCATTCAACATTCCTTGTTAGATATTCGATATTTTCTTAGGATTCAAGTATTTGTTCTATGATCTTCCCGGTTTGTTTGTTTTTCAATATCAGCTTCCTGGCTCCATAATGGGTCATCTCTTCCTTTACAAGGTAATGATCTGCATCGTATTCTATTAAATGACTTTCTTTACTAAGTCCGGTTTTTCCTCTCCATATTTCTAATTGTACAGGCTCCCAGAATTTTGTTTTTGCAGAGCGATACGCAGCATCCAGAATAGCGTTTACCACATAGCCATCATAGAATGTTTCTTTCGGGGCTTCTCCTTTTTCCATCGCGTTGAACATATCCATAAACATATGGTTATAGCCCAATTCATTTAATTCATCTCCTACCGGGAATAGCCAGCCTGTATTACTCTCCGCTTTTTCAGCAACATAATCAGCGCCTTTACCCGTAGTAAACATATCGAATCCTGTGCGTAAAAAACTATTGATCCAGATGGTTCCTTCTGTGCCCATTACTTCATCGCGCAGATCCAATCCGCCGCGAAAAGTCCAGCTGACTTCAAATTGACCAATTGCTCCATTCTCATATTTCACCAAACCAATTGCATGATCTTCTGCATCTATGGGTTTTACCTGTGTATCTGCCCAGCACATCACTTCTACCGGTTTGATATCTTTTCCAATATAACTCCTGGTAATTTCCACACAATGGCAGCCCAGGTCTAATATACATCCTCCACCTGCCTGCTCTATATCCCAGAACCAGTCGCTATGCGGACCAGGATGGGTTTCTCTTGATTTGGCCCAGAGTATTCTACCCAAAGCACCATTTTTTACACTTTCGTTGGCTTTGATGAATTTGGGTGTATACACAAGGTCTTCGAGGTATCCATTAAAAATACCAGCTTCTTCCACAGCCAGTAACATTCGTTTAGCCTCCTCTGCATTCCTGCCAAGTGGTTTCGTGGTCATAACTGCTTTCTTATGTTTACAACATAATAATACTGCTGCTTCATGCAGGTTATTGGGTAATGCAATACATACGATATCTACATCGGCACTTGCAATGGCCTCTTCCATATTTGTTGTCCAGTGTGAACAATGATAATCTTCTGCAAATTTCTTGGCGCTTTCTTCTCTTCTCGAATAGATAGTAGTTACTTTATCTCTGCTTCTATATCCTTGTAATGAGTCTGCATAAAAACGTCCGATAAATCCGGAGCCGAGCATGGCAATTCTTTTCATAGTGGGTTGTTTAAACAGTGGGTATTTGTTATTGGCTGTTGGCTTTTAGCTGTTGGCCGTTGGATTTTGGTCTTAGAATTTTGTTTGCTATTAATTATTAATGATCAAATGCTTTTCTTTTTTTTCTTTGAAGAAAAGGATGAAATAGATAAGTACGCCTAATGCAATATAAGCGGGTACGTACCAGATATTTTGCCAGTTATGGGTATCGCCGGTTTGGTTTTTATCAACAATATAGCCTGAGAACCAGGTGCCGATAAACATGCCTACTCCGTACGTGGCGAAAGTAAACAGACCCTGGGCGGCATTTTTTATTTTTTCTCCCGCTTTTTTCTCGGTATACATATAACCGGTTACAAAAAAGAAATCATAACAAATGCCATGTAAAATGATACCGGCATATAGCATCCAGCTTCCTGCTTCTGCATTTCCATAGGCAAAGCAGATATAGCGTAAAATCCAGGCGGTCATACCCATGAGTAACATTTTCTTGACGCCGATACGATTAAATAAAAATGGAATGGCTAGTATAAATAGGGCTTCGGATACCTGGCCCAATGTCATTTTACTGGCCGCATTGGAAAAATGGATTTCATTCAGGAATGGATTGGCAAAGCCATAATAAAAGGATAATGGAATACAAACTAAAATAGCTGCAATAAAGAAAATCAGGTAAGGGCGTTCTTTAAACAATACAAACGCCTCTGTTCCCAATGCTTTTGAAGCATCGGCACTTTGTGCTTTAGGAGGCGTATTGGGCAACACAAAACTTAATAAGCCCAAACCTGCTGATACGGTTGCAGCCATATAAAAAGTAGAACTGTTTTTTTCTATACCCAACTGCCCGATTAATACACCGGCAACAATCCAGCCAAGGGTTCCAAACACCCTGATCCAGGGGAATTGTTTTCCCGGATCGGTCATTTGTGAGAAAGCCACGCTATTGCTTAAAGCAATGGTTGGCATATATAGCAATGAATAGGATAGGATTACCCAATAAAATGTGTTACTATGCTCTATACGGGTTGCCAGAAAAAGTAATAATGCACCTATCAGATGTAATACCCCCATAATCCGTTGGGCAGCAAAAAAACGGTCAGCGATCAGTCCCACAAAAAACGGAGAGATCATTGTTGCAATCGCCAATGCACTATAGGTAGCACCAATCTCAAGTCCTGTTGCATGTAAATTAGATACCATATATGTTCCCATGGTCACATACCAGGCTCCCCATATAAAATATTCCAGAAACATCATAGAGGAAAGCAGGAAACGTGTATTTGTTTTCATATAGCAGGTGGCGGTTTAGTTTTCTTTTGTTAGATTTAACCTGAGATTTAGCGTTTCAATTTAGCTAATTTATAAACACTCGGTTCAAAATTGCCATATGAAAAAAATAAGTTCTATTGCTGCCTCCTTTCTCCTGCTGATCCTGGTATCCGGATTTATGATGCATTCTACTAATAAGCGGGTATTGGTTTTCTCAAAAACAAGAGGTTTTCATCATGCTTCTATCCCTGCCGGTATAGCAGCCATACAGAAGCTGGGCATGGAAAATAATTTTGCGGTAGATACCACTACGGATTCTTCTTTCTTTGTTAAAAAGACTTTGAAAAAATATGATGCCGTGATTTTTTTGAGTACTACCGGTAATGTGCTAAACGACCAGGAGCAAAAAGCATTTGAGAAATATATTCAGAAAGGAGGTGGTTTTGTTGGCGTGCATGCGGCAACAGATACCGAGTACGATTGGCCCTGGTATAACCGATTGGTAGGGGCTTATTTTAAAAATCACCCGAAACAACAGGAAGCGGTATTGAATATTACTGACCCTACCCATATTTCTACCAAACACCTGCCCCTGGTATGGAAACGGTTTGATGAATGGTATAATTTCAAAAACATACAGGAAGGCTTACATGTGTTGATTACCATCGATGAAAAATCTTACACAGGTGGAATCAACGGTGATTTCCATCCAATGGCCTGGTACCATGATTTTGATGGCGGACGAGCTTTTTATACTGAAATGGGACATACTGACGAATCCTATTCAGATCCTTTATACCTGCAGCATTTGCTTGGGGGTATTGAGTATGCGATGAATAAATAATTCTAGGCTTAACCTGATTTTATTTTCGACAAAAATTAATTGAGGTTTGGTTCAATCTCTTACACATGCATATACAAAAGCAAATTTTCTATTGTTTTTTGGTAATCAGTTTTCTGGCTTGTAGTTCTAAACAACCCCAGGTAAAGGATACTACTGATTGGGCCTTGCTTTCTTTTGAAAAAGCGGATAGTGTGAATCCGATATTGGGCCCGGGTACAGGCGTATTCAATGATCCCATTTGGAAAAAAAATGTTTTGTGGGAAGAGAAAGATGTATTTAATCCGGCAATCGTGGTTCGTGATAATAAAGTATATATGCTGTACAGGGCACAGGATAAAATCGGATTACCTGGCGGCACGTCCAGAATCGGATTGGCCATTAGTACAGACGGACTTCATTTTACACGTAATAGCAGTCCCGTTCTATTTCCTGATAATGATAACTACAAAAAATACGAGTGGCAGGGTGGGTGCGAAGACCCCAGGATCGTTGAAGATGAACAGGGTATTTATTATATGACCTATACTGCTTTTGACGGAAAAATTGCCCGTTTACTGGTAGCCACTTCAAAAGACCTGGTGCACTGGACCAAAAAAGGACCTGCCTTTGCTGAAGCCTATAAAGGAAAATACATTGATAAATGGTCTAAGTCTGGGAGTATCGTTTCTCAATACAAAAATGGGAAAGTAATTGCCAAAAAAGTAAATGGAAAATACTGGATGTATTGGGGCGATGTATTTATCTGGGCGGCTACTTCTTATGATCTGGTTCATTGGAAACCTGTAGAAATGCAAAAAGGAGAAAAGCCATCCTTCCCCTTAAAAAACGAAGCGTTGAATATGCCCGATCTTAAAATTGTAATCGCTACCCGTGATGGTAAATTTGACAGTGACCTCGTAGAATCCGGTCCACCGGCGATGTACACCGATCAGGGAATTGTTTTGATTTACAATAGCAGAAATATCAGGTCAATAGGAGATACCAGCTTAGCGGAAGGTACTTATGCGGCAGGACAGGTACTCATCGACAAGACCGATCCTACAAAGGTTATTAAACGGCTGGATAATTATTTTATCAAGCCAGATAAGCCCTATGAATTTACCGGACAGGTTAACCAGGTTTGCTTTTTAGAAGGGCTTGCCAATTTCCACAATAAATGGTTCTTATATTATGGAACAGCTGATTCGAGAATTGCAGTAGGGGTGAGAAGCAATTAATAATTAACAAGTAAAAATATTAAAGGAATCATTTTTCGGATCAGCATTTCCGCATCGCTGGTAATAGATTTTTCCGAGATAGTTGTATTTATTAAAAGAGTGTCATAAGGAATCATGACACTCTTTTCGTGTATACCCAAAAAAAGCAATTATTAATTATTAAATATTAATTCTTAATTGCCTTCTGCAACACCATAACTTCGTTCATAATAAAAGTATTGCCGCCATTGGTTACGATATTATAGACTTTTTGGAGGCCACCTGCTTGTTCGATCTTATTCCAGACTGTATATTTTTGATAGATGCCGGTTACTTTATCTGCACAAAGTATTTCATCTCCTTCTTTTACATCGCCCATTTTCTTTTCACCTTCTTTGGTGATTACCGGGTGATTGGGGGTTGCGGATAGTTGCTTACAGAAAAGACTAATATCTGTTCCTGATGCGGTATTGGTTTCAATGGCCGATAAAAGAATTAATTGTGTGATAGCATAATTTTTCTCTTCGTGTGCAACCAGTTCTTTTACCTGAACCGGGGTAGAAATATGCGTGTTGGGATCAACCGTCAGGATTTGGTCGCCCTGTTTTACCTGGCTGAGTAATTTCTGGGTACCATCTGCCATAGATACTTTCGTAGTTCCGGGGAAACAGATATCACTGCCATAGGTGCCTGCTTCTTTACTCAGGTCTTTTCCCTGGTTGGCGGATTTATATAATTGAAAGCCTAATTCTTTGGAAAGAATATAGGATAGCTTTAATACAAAATTGGGTTCTATTTTATCGATCGCATGAATGTCCTCAAAATATTTCTCCCATACTTTAGAAGGGGCTTTGAAATCTGGCAGACAGGCTTTGTATAGTATCCCTTTTTCTGTTGTATAAAAAATCATCATGCCCAAATCCTGCATGCCGTCTTTCAAAAGAAGGCGATAGAGATCTATTCTTTTTTTCTGTCCATCATCACCCGTAATAAAATAGGGCTTTCTGGATTCATAGCGGTCAAGTACATATGTATTTTCAATCTTTACATAACTGTCATTATCCAGGTCTTTAACCGTAAATGTTTTTGCCTTTTGATATTCTTCCATAGATAAAATATGCATAGGGCCTGCAGTTTGCGCATCTAAAACAGAGGCTAATAAAAGTAAACCTGAAAAAAGTAAAAGATGTTTTATTTTATTCATATTGAAAGCAGTTAAGTAGCTATTGTTTGTATCATTTTCCTGTAGATCATTCTATTTGTAAAATCAGCAGAGGTTACACAATACTTCTCTGCGTAACCTCTGCTTCTCTTATTCTCTTCTTTGAAATAAACCTGTTTCAGTAACTAACCTGTATTTATCAACTAGGATATCTCTTTGAATGCATCTGCAAAAGCCTGCATCTCATCCATTTTTCCGATACTGATCCTGCACCAGTTCTTATTTGCAAATTTCCATGGACGAACCAATACACCCCGTTTACTCATTTCAGAAACGAACTGCATACTTTCCATCTTAACAGGGAAAATCACAAAATTGGCAGAAGAAGGTACATATGTATAACCTTCCTTCTTCAATACCTCATACAGGAAATTCTTCGAGGCAATGGTTTTTTCCAATGCACCTTTCAGGAAATCTTTGTCTTGGTAGCTTGGTAAAGCTGCTTGTAAAGAAGTTGTGGAAATGGACATAGGTCCGGCCGTATACAAAGACAATTGTTTGATCATCTCTGGTTGAGCAACCACATAACCAACGCGTAAACCTGCAAAACCGTATAGTTTTGAAAAGGTGCGGGCAATAATGATGTTTTTGCCTGCTTTAATGGTACTCATCATACTGGAGCCCTGTGGATCAGGGAGGTAGTCGATATATGCTTCGTCAATGAATACGGTAACGCGTGAAGACACTCTTTCGCAGAAAGATTTTAATTTCTCTGTATCGAGTACGGTTGCGGTTGGGTTATTTGGGTTGCAGATATATATCATGGAAGTATTGGCATCAATACTTTTTTCCATGGCATCCAAATCCAATTTATAATCTGCTGTAAGCGGAACTTTTACCCATTTGGTATTCAGTCGGGTTGCTTTGGATGGCAGGTCCTCATAGCTGGGATCACCTGTAATGATATTACTTCCTGGTTTTTTACTAAAATGAATAGCGGCTGCCAATAATAAAGGTGTCGAGCCGGCTCCCATTAGTATATGCTCATTGGTGATGCCTTCGTATTCGGCAATTTTTGTTGACAAATCGTGGGCATAGGTAAAAGGATACTGATAGCTTTTAGCAAGCGCATCTTCAATTGCTTTTTTGGCTTTGTCAGATGGGCCGAATGGATTTTCATTCGCGCTTAATCTTGCTCTTAATGCAGCCGGGGCGCCCATTACCAGGCTTTCGTCGGTTATGATGTCTTCGGGATAACAAATATTCAAAGCAGGCCGGGCTGCCACTTCGTTAAAAAAACCAGAAACCAGTGGTAATCCACCAGCCATCATGAAACCGGTTTTGAGTAATTTGCGGCGGTCAATTGTACTTGCCATAATTGTTGTTTTTATAGTGGTAAAAGGAAAATCAGTTTTTTATTCATCAGCCAGCCATCACCCTTGCATGTACCGAATCTACAACACTCCTGGCAGATTCAAAAGCCCCTGCCATCCATGCATTCAGGTAAGTTAAATGTTCTCCCGCAAAATATACCTGCTTATCAGGTTGCAATAAAGCTTTGTACACAGTTTGTCTTTCCTCGTTGGAATACACCGCCCATCCCCCCATACTGTATTTTGTTTTGTGCCAACTGACAGAAAACGATTTTTCAAATTCAGTTTTGTATTGGGGGTGAACCAGGCTGCCTTTTTCCAGTGCCAGTTCCTGTCTTTGCAGATAATTTAACTCTCCTGTTCTTTTTGCTTTCTCGTTAAAATTATAGTAGCCTAATAAAATTCCTTTCTGACTCAGGTAATCATAGGAGGGATAAAAGATCTGCGTTAATTCATTATTGGTATGGGTGATACCGCCATATATCTGTTCATCTTCTTCCCAAAAACGTCTTTTGAATTGTAAACCTATTTTACCAGTTTGGATATAGTTGATATAATCAATGGCCCGACTAACATCAGATGAAAAATTATGATCAATATTACTAAGAACAGGAAGTGGGATGGTGCAGATACAAAAATCAGCCTGCTGACTATGTTCTCCATCCTTATCCTTGTAGGTAATGTTTACACCACCCTGAATATTTTTAATAGATGTGACTTCTGATTGAAATCGAATATTTTTTCCTATTTCTCTTTCAAATGCTTTGGCTATCATATCCATACCACCAATAGCCTGGAACATACTCATTTGCAATTCATAGGTATATTCAGCCACATTATAAAAATCAGGATCCATCAGGCCTGAACTTAGTATATCGTTTAAGAGGTGTGGATTGGCTATTACACCTGATTTCGTTCCGGCCCCAGGTAGTTCTTTATATCCCCTTCGTGCTATACCACGGTAAATTTTATCGGGGTCCAAACCGCCTTCTGCTTTCAGGTATTCAATAATTTTTTCCCCATCCTCTTTGGTCATGGGCGAATCCAGTTGTTTGCTGTCAATTGCTTTTACCAGCATTTCGGACATATACCCTCGTACATCATTATGTATTTCCCTGGCCCGGATTTTTTTATTGGATAAGGGTCCTTTTCCTTCGCTGAAATAATAGGTTGCCTCATTTACATTATTATATACCTGAATAGGCACCTTTAACTCTTTGCAGTAGTGAAGCGTAAGTAAATGGTGGTGGGGTATTCTGGATGGACCGGCATTGTAATATAATCCTTCATCAAAACCGGCTGTTTGAAGAGGCTGACCAGTTTCCATATTGGTACTGTTTTTTCTTACACTCCAGCATCTGCCACCTGCTCTTTCCCTGGCTTCCAAAACCGTACATTGGTAGCCAGCTTTTATCAATTCATAGGCCGCAGATAATCCGGCTAACCCGGCACCCAGTATGATTACCTGCTTACCGGTTTTATCACCACCGTCTATTTTTAATTGTGTAACCGGAGCAGGTCTCAGCATGCCCATGGCCAGCATAGCGGGGTAAGTGCCTCCCGCTAACATACTGGTTTTGGATAAAAATTGTCTTCTGGATAAGTTCGACAAAGTAAAAGCGTTGTATTAAAAATTATAATATTTAATAGAAAGTTAGTTTTATTTATACAAATAAGTAAATATTGTTCATATTTTCTGAATAAAATTGAAATTTATTAAATTTTATGTATAAATATAATTGAAATAATTATATAATAATTAATGTTAATTTATATGCATTACAGCAACTCGAAATAAATATCCGGGATTTCTATTTCTATCAGATACTGTTTTTATAAGTTAATATCTTTACCTCCATGTTTCTCCCAGCCAGTTTATTGGAATCACTTGAAGGTATTACAGGGTATGACCGTAGCTCATTTGAAAAAATACATCTTTCTGGTCAACAGGTCACTTCTATAAGACTGAATCCATTTAAATCCTTTTCTCCGAATCCTTCCTGGGATACTTCTCCGGTTAGCTGGTGCCCCCAGGGTTATTATCTTTCGGAACGCCCTTCTTTTACGCTTGATCCCCTGTTTCATGCAGGCGCCTATTATGTTCAGGAAGCCAGCAGTATGTTTCTCTGGCAGGTTTTACAGGATATTTATACAGAGGGGGGTCCCTGGAAAGTACTGGATCTATGCGCTGCCCCCGGAGGGAAAAATACATTACTTAGTTCATTTTTCAAAGAGGGGCTTGTAGTAGCCAACGAGGTGATTAAATCCAGGGCAGCGGTTCTGGTGGAAAACCTCACCAAATGGGGAACTGACCAGGTGATTATTACGAATAATGATCCGGCCCATTTTCAGTCCTTACCTGGCTATTTCGATCTCATGCTGATAGATGCCCCTTGCAGTGGCAGTGGTTTATTTAGAAAGGACCCGGCTGCTGTTGCCGAATGGAGTCTGGAAAATGTTACCCTATGTAGCCAGCGCCAGAAAAGAATTGTAGCAGATGCATTACCTGCTTTGAAAGAAGATGGAATACTGATATATGCCACCTGTTCTTATTCTCCCGAAGAAGATGAAGCAATTGCCGACTGGTTAGTGGGAGAGATGGATATGGAAAATATACCCATCCATTTTCAAACGGAATGGGGTATTGTAGAAACGATTTCCAGGGTTCACCAGGCGAAGGGGTATCGTTTTTACCCGGATAAACTTAAGGGAGAAGGTTTTTTTACGGCTGTCTTTAAAAAAAAATCAGCCACACAAAATATTCGGTTGAAAGAAATGGTTTTGCCTACTCCGTCCCGACAGGAATTGACACAGGTTGCCGGTTTTATAAACCTGCCGGAAATCTATACATTGTTCAAGCAATCAGAAACGATAAGAACTATCCGTAAAGAATGGTTACCCGCCTTACAATGTCTGGCGAAACAGTTGTATATCAAAAAAGCAGGGGTTGAGATAGGAACCCTAAAAGGGAAAGACCTGATACCTTCTCACGAACTGGCGCTTAGTCTATTGCCAGTAGATGGCTTTCCTTCGGTTGAACTGAGCAGGACAGATGCGCTGCAATACCTGCGGAGAAAAGAAATTGTATTGGATACACCTCATACAGGATGGTGCCTGGTTCGCTTTGAGGGACTACCCCTGGGCTGGGTTAAAATACTAACCAACCGGGTTAATAACTATTATCCTGCTGAATGGAGAATTTTAAAAGAGTAAATTTGCCTGATCGCAATTTGAATGAGTATGAAGTGGATATGCTGTTTTTTGGTTTGTTTTTTAGTGATGAAAGCTTCCGCCCAGGACAAGATCCAGGTGATGGGCAATTTCTCTGATATGTATATCGGGCATACTATTGCGGATGGGGAAAGTTTACAGTCATTGGGTAAACAGTATTCCTTACCCCCTGCAAAAATTGCCTCTTATAACCAGTTGAATCCCGCAGCACCCCTTCCTAAAAATAAACGGATTAAGATACCCTTATCCAAGGATAACCTGCTTCAGCAAAAATCATCTTCCGCTACGCCTATCTATTATGTGGTTGAGAAAGGAGATGATCTTAATCGATTGAGCCAGTCGTATAATATGGTAAGCATTAATAAACTGAAAGACTGGAATGACCTGAAATCGGATGCGGTGAAGGAGGGACAATCTATCATTATTGGCTTTATGAAAATTGGGAAATCCACAACGGATAAAAAAGAAACGACCCCCAAGCCTGAACCCGGTTCAGACAATACAACTAATAAGACCCAACCCCCGTTAGTAAAAACTCCTGAGAAAAAAGACCCGGATATAGCTATCCCTAAAACCAACAAAACATCCAATTCGCCTGCTGTTAAAGAGTCTCAGAAAGTGGAAGAAAATACTGTTCCTGAAACAAAAAAAGAACCTGCTAATGGTTATATTCCTAAAGAAGGGGATGAAGGTTATTTTGCCTTGGCATATTCTCAGCATACTACCGGTCAGTTAAAACAATTTCATTCAGGTGATGGAGCTAGTTTTAAAACCATCAGTGGCTGGACAGACCGCAAGTACTATGTTTTAATGAATGATGTACCCGTAGGTACGGTTGTTCGCCTTACGGGTGTATCCAATAAAAGTGTTTGTGCCAAAGTGCTTGGCCCACTGCAAGAAGCCAAAGGGGCTCCGGGGTTATTGGTTCGTATTAGTAATGCCGCCGCTTCTGTGCTGGGGATTACAGATCCTAAATTTCCTATTACGGTTACTTATTTTGAATAAAATGAAAAAATCACTACTTATTTGTTTGACCAGTTTACTGGTGTTTACTGTTTTTGTAAAAGCGCAGGAAACTTTATCACCTGCTGATTTTGAAAAGAAAATGGTTACACTTCAGCCGCAATTACTGGATGTAAGAACTGCACGTGAGTATCAGTCTTCGCATATTCAAAATGCTTTGCAGGCTGATTGGTTGAATAAAGACCAGTTTGCCGACAGAACCCAATACCTGGATAAAACGAAACCTGTATTTGTATACTGCGCTTCTGGTGGCAGAAGTTCGGAAGCAGCAAAATGGTTGCATGAAAAAGGGTTTACGGATGTTCAGAATTTACAGGGAGGATTGTCGGCTTGGAAAATGGAAGGACGTTCTGTTGAATCTGTGGCCAATGCTGTTCAATTATCCGTAGCAAAATATGCAGAACTTACCCAAACCTCGGGTATCGTGTTGGTTGATTTTGGAGCTGAATGGTGTCCGCCCTGTAAAAAGATGGAACCCGTTATCAAGCAATTGCAAATGGAATTGGCCAATAGATTTGTTTTTGTAAAAGCCGATGGCGGAAATGATATCGATGTTATGAAAAATGAGAAAGTAACGGCTATCCCTACTTTTATCATTTATAAAAATGGAAAAGAAATCTGGCGTAAGCAGGGTATTGTAGAACTTGCTGAATTGAAAAAAAGAATCACTGAATAATCATCTGTTCCAGGATTTAGATTCCTACTCGGTAGCCTCTCAGAAAATCTTCTGTTAACATTCTTTTCTTGCCTTCCAGTTGCAGATCGAGTATATGGATATAACCATTTGCACAGGAAAATTTGAGAAAGGTTTTACCATCCGTAAAAACCTTGCCCGCAGGATGGGTATGTTGACTGGGTTCTTTTTTGCTTTTAAATACTTTTAAAATCTTTCCATCCAATACCGTAAGCGCACCTGGAAATGGTGATAAACCCCTTATCAGGTTGTAGATCTTATCAAGACTTTCTTCCCAGTGAATCTGGCAGGTTTCTGTAAATATTTTTGGGGCATGGTGTAAAACATGATCCGTTTTGATAACCGTTGATTGATCAATTTCTTTCAATGTTTTTTCGGCCAGTCCCTTAACGGTTTCTACCAATACGCCGGCACCTATTTCTTTCATTTTGTCATGTACCTCTCCTGTGGTTTCCTCTTCTCCAATCGGAAAACTTTTCTGTAAAAGAATTCCGCCGGTATCTATTTCATGTTTGAGTTGAAAAGTGGTAACCCCTGTTTCTTTCTCTCCATTGATCACGGCCCAATGTATGGGAGCCGCTCCACGGTATTGGGGAAGTAAGGAGCCATGCAGGTTAACTGTACCCATTGGGGGCATATTCCAAATGATTTCGGGGAGCATGCGAAAAGCAACAACTATCTGTAAATCGGCATTGATTGAGCGGAGTTCTTCTATAAATACAGGGTTTTTTAATTTTTCCGGTTGTAGTATTCTCAATCTTTTTTCAACCCCGTACTTTTTTACGGCACTCTCAGTTATTTTCATACCCCTGCCAGCAGGTTTATCCGGGGCAGTAACCACACCTACTATATTGCATCCTGCTTTTACCAGCGCGTCAAGAGAAGCAACAGCAAAATCAGGCGTGCCCATAAAAACAATGCGGATATCAGTAAAGTGCATGCTGCAAATGTAATGGTTAGTTTACTATTGAATATTTTAGCTAAGGTGGATATGGGTCCAACGCAGGGATTCTGGCTGAATATTTAATGAATATGCCTTACCTGTATAAAAACCTGCCAAAATACTTGCCCATTCTTGATTTTGGATTGTACTTTTGGCCCCGGAAATCAGGTTTGTTTTTCTTCTTTACTTTATCATATTTCGAAAAAGAGTAAGCCCGACCCACATTATTTCAATCACAAAATATACACATGCAACAAGTAAAAAAAGGTGATACTGTAAAAGTACATTATCACGGAAAGTTAACAGATGGTTCCACTTTTGATTCTTCTGAAGGGCGTGAGCCATTGGAGTTTGAAGTAGGGGGTGGTATGGTGATTCCCGGATTTGATTCAGGCGTTACCGGAATGAGCATTGGTGAAAAGAAAACAATTCTGATTCCTGCAGACGAAGCCTACGGTCCAAAACAGGAGGATATGATTATGGAGTTTCCAAAAAACCGATTCCCGGCTGATATGGTACCAGAAGCAGGAATGCAACTTAATATGAGTAATGGATCAGGTCAGAATTTCCCGGTGGTGATTGTAGAAGTAAGAGATGAAGTCGTAATCCTCGACGCCAATCATCCACTTGCCGGTGAAGACCTTAGTTTTGACCTGGAACTGGTAGAAATCAGTGGCAGCAAGCCTTTGATCATTATGCCGTAATTAAGTTGTAAGTAATAAATTGTAAGTAGTAAGTTTTGAACTTATATAAAATAAGGATAGCCTGATAATATATCAGGCTATCCTTATTTACCTATTACTTACAACTTATTACTTCTTTCTCATCCACCATCCCAACCAAAGACCGCATACGCCCCATCCAAGGATTGAATCATGCAGGTAGGCTCTGGAATCGAAGATTTTGTACCAGATAAAGGAGTTATAGGGTACGTTAATGTATACAACCAATCCTATAAATAAGCAGGCGAGGAATATATTTCCAAAACTAGGTTTACTAAACTGGGAGATGATCCAGCAAACCAGCCAAACCATGAACATGGTAGACAATAATCCTCTTACCATATTCATATACATATCATTCATACTGAGTGTATAACTGCTATGGTATTCTATAAAAGCCCATGGCTTACCCATTCCCTTGAGCCCGGCTTTGTTTGCATCATCAAATGAAGTGCCTTTTGGCATGCCGGGTAAAAGATATCCGCCTTCTTTATCGATCACACTGTTAAGGAAATGCATGATCGTATCCTGTTTAGGCGTATAATCCTGTGCGGACCGATGGAGATCGAGTACGGTCCAGGAAAGGGTCTGGCAAAGAAAGATCAGTAAGCCACCTACAATGGCACCGATAATTGTTTTTTTCATAAAAGCAAGGTTGATGAGCGAACAAAATAGGCATCTGGTTTTACTTTTGCAATAGGGGATACTAATTTCTTGATGATCGGTTACTGGTTCAGTTACATCTGGCATTACTTATCTTTCCAAAAATTATTGAGCATGTTAACTGGTTACTCTTATACCGCTGCTTCCCGGTTTATTCGTTATGTGAAGATAGATACGCAAAGCGACCCGCAAAGCACCACAAACCCGAGTACGCAAAAGCAAAAAAATCTTTCATCCCTGCTTGCAAAGGAGTTGCTGGATATGGGTATCACTGATGCCCAAATAGATGAATTCGGATATGTATATGCAACGATTCCCGCAAATACTGATAAAAAAGTTCCCGTTATTTGTTTCTGTAGTCATGTAGATACTGCACCTGATTGTAGCGGCACTGATGTAAAACCTGTTTTGCACAAAAATTATGATGGAAAGGATATTATTCTGCCCGATGATCACACGCAAGTGATTACAACACAAGAATATCCCTACCTGAAAGAACATGTCGGTAAAGATATTATTACAGCGAGTGGGTTAACCCTATTGGGCGCTGATGATAAAGCGGGGGTTTCTATAATTATGGATATGGCTAATTACCTGATAACCCATCCTGAAATAAAACATGGAAGTATTAAAATTTTGTTTACCCCTGATGAAGAAGTGGGACAAGGCACTGCAAAACTGGATTTGAAAAAACTGGGGGCTGATTTTGCCTATACTTTGGATGGGGGTGAGTTGGGAACATTTGAAGATGAAACATTTAGTGCCGATGGTGTAACCATTACCATACATGGAGTCATATCTCATCCCGGTTATGCCAAAGGAAAAATGGTAAATGCTTTGAAAGTTGCCGCAGCTATCCTTGCAGCTTTGCCTGAAGAAGAATGGTCGCCCGAAACAACAGATGGGAAACAGGGATTTGTTCATCCTTTGCGTGTTGAGGGTTTGGCAGAAAAAGCAACTCTTGAATTTTTGATACGAGATTTTGATACCCACCAATTATCGGTATATGAAGCCCGATTACAAAAAATCGCAGAAAAAGTGTTGACCAATTTCCCGAAAGCGGTTATGCATTTTGAAGTGCATGAGCAATACCGGAATATGAAAGAAATTCTGGATCAGCATCCGCAGGTTACCAGGAATGCGGAAGAAGCGTATCGTAGGTCAGGATTAACCGTAGTAAAAGAACCCATCAGGGGAGGAACTGATGGTAGTCGCTTAAGTTTTATGGGACTTCCTTGTCCGAATATTTTTACGGGTATGCAGGCCATTCATAGCAGGCATGAATGGATAGGGGTGAGGGATATGGAGAAGGCGGTGGATGTTTTGGTGGAATTGGTACAAGTATGGGTAGAAACTGCAATTTAGTTTGGGGCTTTCAGTTTAGTGTTTAGGGTTGTTGGGGGTAATGGTTTGGGGTTCTGGAGGGTTTTTTGTGGGGTGAAATTTGTATTAAATTTTAAAAATATTTAATATTAGTGTGTACCTTACAGAAAAAATAAGCCATGAACATTCTTGCAGAATACTGGTGGGTGCTGGTTGCAGTACTAATTATTTTTAGTGGATTGGTAACCGTAAACCAGGGCACCATTGCCGTGATTACTATGTTTGGTAAGTATCGGCGAATATTACATCCGGGATTAAATTTTAAGGTACCTATTCTGGAGCAGGTATTTAAAACGGTAAGTATACAAAACCGTTCGGTTGAACTCGAGTTTCAGGCGGTTACGCTTGACCAGGCGAATGTATATTTTAAAAGTATGCTTCTCTACTCTGTTATTAACCAGGATGAGGAATCGATCAAAAATGTTGCTTTTAAATTTATTAGCGATAAAGACCTGATGCAGGCCTTGATACGTACTGTTGAAGGAAGTATTCGTGGGTTTGTAGCAACCAAAAAACAGGCTGAGATTTTATTATTGAGAAGAGAGATTGTTGAGTTTGTGAAACAACAGATTGATATTTCTCTGGAGGGATGGGGATATCATTTACAAGACCTGCAAATCAATGATATTACGTTCGACCAGGTAATTATGGAGAGTATGAGCAGGGTGGTAGCCAGTAATAACCTGAAAGCCGCTGCAGAAAATGAAGGGCAGGCTTTGTTAATTACCAAGACAAAAGCCGCAGAAGCTGAAGGTAATGCCATTAAAATATCCGCTAATGCAGAAAAAGAAGCGGCACAATTGCGTGGACAAGGTGTTGCGCTTTTCAGAGAAGAAGTGGCCAAGGGAATGAGTCAGGCTGCTGAACAAATGAAAGTGGCCAATCTTGATACCAATGTGATCCTGTTTAGTATGTGGACAGAAGCCATTAAAAATTTTGCAGAAGTAGGGAAGGGGAATATTATTTTTCTGGATGGAAGCCCGGAAGGAATGGAAAATAATATGCGTCAGATTATGGCCATGGTAAAGCTCAAAGAAAGCCAATAACATAATACCCAGGTATTTTTTGAAAACAGAAGGTCATCGAAACACTATGTTCGATGACCTTTTTTTGAATACTACAGAATGTATTTAAATAGAAGTCTTCTTAAAGAAGAATATCTTGATCATATCTGCAGTAATTACATACAATGCAAGAATTCCTATGATGATAGCTGTTAACTGAAACGGGGGTACTACAAAACCCAGGTCTTTTGCAAAAGGTGAAATTGGCAATACTAAAGTGATTATCAGGGCAGCAGCGCTTAGTATGATCAATAGCTTGCCCGGAACACTTTTCAATAAGGATTTATGGGTTCGAACAACAAATAGGATCAGCAATTCGGTACAGATGGATTCAATAAACCAACCGGTATGAAACATATCGGCATTGGCCTTGAATAATTTGTAAAGTGCATAAAACGTCAGGTAATCGAATACAGAGCTATGAAGTCCGAATACGATCATGAAATTTTTTAATTGACTCAGATTCCATTTCTGCGGAACACGGAGATCATCCTCATCTACATTATCTCCTGCTACTGCAACATAGGGGAAATCGGTAAGAAAGTTTGTCATCAATATTTGTTGTGGCAGCATCGGTAGAAAAGGCAGAATTAAAGAGGCCCCCGCCATACTGAACATATTCCCAAATGTAGCGCTGGTATTGGTATAGATATATTTTAAGGTATTCAGAAAAGTGCGTCTGCCTTCTTCAATTCCAGCGTTAAGCACAGCCAGATCTTTTTCAAGAAGTACTACATCAGCGGCTTCTTTGGCAACATCTACCGCATTGTTTGTAGAAATCCCTACATCGGCAGCGTTGATAGCAGCCACATCATTAATACCGTCGCCCATATAGGCAACTGTATTACCCGCTTTTCGAAGGGCTTTGATAATATTTTCCTTTTGTTGTGGCTCTATTTCAGCAAAAACATTTGCTGTTTGCACCTGTTGAACCAAGGCCTCGGGACTCATTTTCGAAATATCAATTCCTGAGATCAACACCATATTTTTTATGCCGATTTTATCGGCTATATAGGCAGCTACTAATTTGTTATCACCCGTAATAATTTTAAGAATGACCCCATTCATTCTTAATTTATCAATTACCCCAATCACCCCTTCTTTTGGCGGATCATATAATAGCACAAAGCCCGCAAAAATCATTTCCTGTTCGTCTGCTTTGGTTAGTTCTTTTTCTGGGCTGCTAATTTTATAACAAATTCCAATGGTTCTGAATCCCTGGTTACTATATAACTGATATAAGGAATCTATTTTCGATTGCTGGGCCTCCTCTAAAGGAATTACCGAGCCACCGGGTTGTAATATTTTATCACATTTGGCTACAATATTGTTTAGAGCACCTTTTGTAATGATCCTGCATTCATTCGCATCTTTTACAGATACACTCAAACATTTTCTGATAAAATCATAGGGAATCTCATCTGTTTTTGTATATCCTTTAGCAGAAACATTATCCATATTCCGTAATGCTTCATCCATGGGATTGGTAAAACCTGTTTCAAAATAGGCATTCAAAAATGCCATTTCTCTCACTGCTTTACTACTCTCCCCGGAGATATCAACAATATCAGATACTTTCAAAACTCCTTCCGTAAGTGTTCCTGTTTTATCTGAACAGAAAATATTGATCTCACCCAGATTTTGAATCGAAGATAATTTTTTGACGATCACTTTCTGTTGTGCCATTCTACGGGCCCCAGCCGACATAGCGATGGTCATAATAGCGGGTAATAATTCCGGAGCCATACCTACTGCCAGGGCCAGACCAAATAACAGAGAATCTATCAGCGGTCTCCCAAAATAAATATTTACAGCCAGTATAATAATAGCCAGCACAATCGTGATCTGCATAAGCAGGTACCCAAATTTTCTTATCCCTCTTTCAAAAGCTGTTTCATCAGCTGGTTTGGACAGGCTTGCCGATATGGTGCCAAATACAGTGTCATTGCCGGTTAAAACCGCAATGGCTGATCCGGAACCACTTACAATGCTTGTGCCTTCAAATAATACATTGGTTCTTTTTGAGATACCGGTTTCTGGTGAAAGCGCCCCTATTTCTTTTTCTGACGGATAAGTTTCTCCGGTAAGGGTTGCTTCATTCACATGCAGGTCGTTCTGCTCATAAAGCAAACAATCGGCCGGAATAATATCACCGGCTGCAAAAGATAAAATATCCCCGGGTGCAATCTCTTCTGTATACACTTCTTTCTGATTGCCATCTCTGATTACCTTCACTTTGGTTCTGATGATAGATCTTAGTTTTTCTACTGCTTTGCCTGCATGACGTTCCTGAATAAAACTCATGGTGCCGGTAGCAAGCAGTATAAAAAGAATGATAAATACATCCGATGTTTCTCCAAGTAGCGCAGAAAATATAACAGCGGCTACCAATAGCAATACCAACGGGCTTTTAAACTGCGATAAGAAGAGCAGAATATCTGTTAAAAGCGGACTTCTTTCTTTTTTGTTTTCCGCAGAAGCTGCTACCCTTTTGGCTGCTTCTTCTGCGCTGAGCCCATTTTTGCTGGTTTGCAGTTCAGCCATTATTTCCTCAGGCTTATATTGCCAAAATTTGGTTAGATCCATATATAACGAGATTACATTACAAGTTATCACTTATCAGTAAGAATAATGGAATCAAAAATGTGCCAGCTGGTTTCTGGGAAAAAGGCAGGTAAATTACATAGACAGGAATAACCATATGTGTAAAAGCTTTCCTAAAAAACCAGAGGAAAGTATATTTATTCACAACAGAACTGTTCTTTTGTATAAGCATCTAATTTTAGCTTAACCTAAATCACTAAGAGATGTTCAATCTCCTGCAAATAGATACCTTACAAAAAGCGGTGACTGCATTACCGGTACCTGAAAAAATTTCTATGTGGAGTTTATTGGAGAAAGGAGGATGGATCATGTATCCTTTGTACCTGCTGCTGGTAGTGGCTATTTTTGTTTTTATTGAAAGACTGATTGCCATTCGGAAAGCATCCAGGATAGAAGCAAATTTCATGTATATTATTCGGGATAATATCATTTCCGGGAATGTGATGGCTGCCAGAAATCTTGCAAAAAATACCAATAACCCGGTAGCCAGAATGATAGATAAGGGCTTACAAAGAATAGGTAAGCCTATTGATGCCATCGAGAAAAGTATGGAAAACGTAGGTAAGCTGGAAATGTATACGATGGAGAAAAATCTATCCATACTATCCCTGATTGCGGGTATTGCACCTATGTTTGGGTTTTTGGGAACCATTGTAGGGATGATTCAATTATTTTACGGAATTGCCAGTTCAGGCCAGTTTACCTTAAATGATATTGCGGGCGGAATTTATGTTAAAATGATTACCTCGGGAACCGGGTTGATTATTGGACTACTCGCTTATATCGGTCATAATGCACTTACCACGCAGATAGATAAAACGGCCAATAAAATGGAAGCTGCCAGTGCTGAGTTTATTGATATTTTGCAGGAACCGACGCATTAGTAATTAACAATTAACAATTAATAATTACTAATTGGCAGCTAGCGTTAGGTTGGTTTTGTTTGAGAGACTTATTTTTTACAGGAATAATCGATAGATATAATGAATATTAGGAAGCGATTAAAAACACAGCCTGAAGTACATACAGGGGCACTGAATGATATTCTTTTCATTCTGTTATTGTTTTTTTTGATCGTTTCTACATTGGCTAATCCGAATGTGATCAAAGTTTCTAACCCAAAAGCGAAAAGCGATACGAAGTCTAAACAGACTGTAGTGGTTACGGTTGATAAGGACCAGAATATTTACCTGGCACAAAAAAAGATTAGCATTGATGAATTGGAGATAGAATTGAAAACCTATTTGGCCAAGGAAACGGATAAACCTTCAGTGGTCATTAATGGAGATAGTACCGCGCATCTCGGAACCGCAATTCGGGTAATGCAGGTAATAAAAAAACTGGGTGCTACACCGGTTATGGCAGTTAATAATAGTCAATAGGAATTTTAAAGGGTGGCCTTTACCATTCTGTTTCTGCCGGATAAATCTTTTCTCAATTCAACTTTATATCCTTCCGTTTCATATAATTTACATACTTCTTTCCCTAAGGTTTCGTTGATTTCTAAGTAGATAGAGCATTCTCCTTTGAGATGCTTACTGGCAAAAGCAGCAATTTTTCTATAAAAAAGTAATGGATCCTGATCGGGAACAAATAAGGCAAGTCCGGGTTCAAAATCAAGCACATTCCGGTTCATGCTTTCTTTTTCGGCTAATCGGATATAAGGGGGATTGCTTACTATCATATCGAATTGCGGTAGTGAATTCCAATTATCTTCATTTAGAAAATCCATTTGTAGCAGGTGGATAACTGCATTTAGCGAGTCTGCATTTTGTCTGGCTATTTTTAAAGCTTCCTGGCTGATATCAAGGGAGGTAATTTCTGTATTGGGCAATTTTTTGTTAAGGGCAATGGAAATACAACCTGATCCTGTGCCAATATCCAATAGATGTTTAGGGGATGGGTTTTCTTTCAGAACCCATTCTACCAGCTCCTCTGTTTCAGGTCTGGGTATTAACGTATGCTCATTTACAATAAATTTCATTCCGCAAAACCAGGCTTCACCCAATACATATTGAATGGGCCGACGAGTTGACAGTTCCTGTAGGATAGTTTGTAATTGTTGCTGTTGAATAGTGCTGATTTCTTCGTTTTTGAAGAGCATCCGGTCAATCCTTGACTTGCCCGTTATATATTCCATAGCCCAATTCGCAATTGTGACAGATTCTCTTTCGTCATAAATTTTGCTGAGATCCCCTAATATTTGCCGGTAGGCCAATTCAATAGTCATGCTGCAATGTTACCACCATTTGGTTATTTTTGCCAATTCTGTATGAAACCTACCCATGAAATATATATGCAACGCTGTATTGACCTGGCTTTATTGGGTCATGGAAAAGTTGCACCTAACCCGATGGTGGGAGCTGTACTGGTGTATGATGACAGAATAATTGGTGAAGGGTATCACCAGATCTTTGGCGGACCACATGCGGAAGTCAATTGTATCGCATCTGTAAAGGATAGCGACAGAAAATATATTCCCAAAGCCAGTTTGTATGTTTCTCTGGAACCCTGCTCACATGTTGGAAAAACACCACCCTGTACTAATCTGATAATAGAGCAGGGTATCAAAACGGTGGTAATTGGCTGTAAGGATAGTTTTGAAGAAGTAAATGGTAAAGGAATTGAAAAACTACAAAAAGCAGGCATTACGGTAATCATTGGGGTGCTGGAACAAGCCTGTAAAGAGTTGAACAGAAGGTTTTTCACTTTTCACAAAGAAAAAAGACCTTATATTATTTTAAAATGGGCCGAAACAGCGGATGGTAGGATGGCAGGAGAGGGTAAAGATCGTTTGTTAATATCCAATAAATATACCAACCGACTGGTTCATAAATGGAGAATGGAAGAATCCTGTATTTTAACAGGTACCAATACTGCCATGAAGGATGACCCTTCGTTGGATAATCGTTTATGGACAGGAGCTTCACCCGTAAGGATGGTACTGGATCTTTCACTCAGGTTGCCCAGGAAATTGAAATTGTTTAACCAGGAGCAGAGAACCATTGTATTTAATTTATTAAAAAATCAGAAGAAGGGAAATATCCAACACTTTAAACTTAGCAAAACTTCCGGAGTGATTATTCAGATCAGCTGTGCCTGTTTATTACTGGATCTCCAGAGTTTACTGGTTGAAGGTGGTGCAAAAATGCTTCGGTCTTTTATTGAGGAAGGTGTTTGGGATGAGGCAAGGGTAATCACCAATACAGGTTTAGAAGCCGGAAAAGGGTTAAAAGCACCTTTACTGAGTAATCATGTATTGGTGAAAACAGAAAAAATCAAAACAGATATTATTCGTTATTACAAACACGAGGCACCCCAAAAAAAAGTAGAAACATTTTTTCGCTTTATTGGAAAACCGGTTCAGGTATAAATCAACTATTTCAAACTTATTCGAATGCTTTATCTTTTTCTCAGTATCATTCTTACCAGCTATTTAACCCTTGCATTCAAAGTTTGCGAAAAATACCATGTCAATATTTTCCAGGCAATTGTTTTTAATTATATAACCTGTGTAATAACAGGATCAGTGGTAAATGGTTTTTTCCCCATCAATGCTTCCACTGTATCCAGCCCCTGGTTTCGTTGGGCTATGGTAATGGGTTTACTATTTGTATCCATTTTTACGGTTATTGGGATAACTGCACAAAAAATGGGCGTAGCGGTAGCTTCTGTGGCTAATAAATTATCACTGATCATACCGGTTGTTTTATCAGTTTACCTGTATAACGAATCTGTTAAGGGCTGGAAGCTGGCAGGTGTTATGCTGGCCCTGGTGGCAGTTGTGTTTACCTGCTACCAAAATGTACCTGGGGAAACTTCGGAAAAAGGGAAAGTTGAAAAATGGAAATACATGCTCCCTGTAATATTGTTTATAGGAAGTGGCCTACTGGACTCCCTGATCAATCATGTGCAGCAGTTATATGTTACAGATACAAACCGGGATGCTTACCTGGTAAGTGGTTTTTTATCTGCAGCAATAGTTGGATCAATTATCCTGGGTATTCAATATGCAACAGGTAAGCAACAGTTTTACTGGAAAAATCTTGTCTCTGGTATGCTGATTGGCATACCCAATTATTTTTCGATCTGGTGCCTGGTTCGTTTTTTGAAACATAGTCCCTGGCAAAGTAGTGCCAGTATTCCTGTAAATAACATGGGTATTGTATTATTTAGTTCGGTAGTTGCCTGGTTATTATTTAAAGAAAGATTATCTAAACTGAACTGGTTGGGAATCCTCTTGTCTTTGATCGCTATTTATCTCATTGCATTTGGAGACAATATATGAATAGCCCGGATACATATCTAACCATAGAAAAGCCATCCTTTGCCGAATATAAAGATCGTGGAAGTAAATTTTTGGCTTTTGTATTTCCTATGGATACTGTTGAAGTGTTCAAACAGGAATTGGCATTATTGAAAAAAGTGCACCCCAAAGCCGTGCATCATTGTTTTGCCTATCGCTTAGGATGGGATGGCAACCAGTTTCGGGTAAGTGATGATGGGGAGCCTTCCGGAACAGCAGGCAAACCCATATTAGGGCAGATTGATAGTAAACAACTTACCAATCTTGGGGTGGTTGTAGTGAGATATTTTGGCGGCACTTTATTAGGTGTTCCCGGATTGATTCAGGCGTATAAATCCGCTTCAGCAATGGCTTTGCAACTGGTGCCTGCTGTTCAAAAATCGATTGAAGTTGCCTATGAATTGCAGTTTGATTATACACAGATGAATGAAGTAATGACCCTGGTAAAACAGTTGGGATGTACCCTATTTTCACAGGAAATGCAATTGTTCTGTATTTTCAGAATTGGCGTACCAAAAGCAAGAATGGATTCTTTTTTGAGTCTTTTTAAAGAAAAGCATTTTGTGGAAATGAAAAGGCTCCCTGGATAGATTCTTTTTTGTTTTATTATGATTAGCCGGATGCTGCTTAGGCTTTTCCGGTTAATTTGTAAGCTGCCATCCCAACGATTTCTTTAATCAAATAACCCCAATTGGATAAATTTTTTCCTTCAGGTATGATATAACCTTCTACACTGAATTTTTCTGGCGTTGCTTTATAATCACAGGGGAAAGCAATAAAATCAAATCCCGCTTTGGTAAAAACCTTTATAGATCTTGGCATATGCATAGCAGAGGTTACCAGAACATAAGGAGGTTTGATTTGCAATGAATCCAATATTTTTTTGGTAAAAATGGCATTCTCATAAGTGTTTCTGGATTTGCTTTCCAACAGAATATCCGATTCTTTTACTCCATTATTGATAAACTGGTTTTTTAAGAAATAGGATTCAGCCGGCTCATTCTGTAATATACTGCCAGTGCCGCCGGTAATTAATATTTTTTTTATAATCCCCTGATGATACAGGTTTGCGGTTTGTATAAATCGATCTGCATTGTCTCCAAAATAACCACGCTCATATTTATCATAGCCCGATAAGCCTCCCAAAACAATCCCTGCTTCAAAACTTTTATTGGGAGAAAGCGTAACAGGTTTGGGTTGCCAGGCGATTTCCGCAACACGGAATAAATAAGGATTGGTAAAAATGATAAACAGGGATAGGATCAATAAACGGAGCCTTTTTTTAGTTACCTGCGATTTACTGAAAAGCATCCACAGAAAAGTCATAATGATCCAGCAAGTAGGAGATAGAATAAACAGCAATACTTTTGAGAGAATAAAAAACATTGATCAATTTTACGGGAAAATACATTTTTTGCAATTATTCCTTTGCATTGCCAGGAAAAATCGGATAGATCATCGTTTAAAACGTTCACTAACCCTGAATTCTTTACTGCCGGGGGTATACAGGTAAAACCCTTCACCTGTTTTTATCCCAAGTTTACCGGCAGTTACCATGTTTACCAAAAGCGGGCATGGGGCATATTTAGGATTTCCAAAGCCGGTGTGTAATACCTGTAATATACTCAGGCAAACATCCAAACCAATAAAATCAGCTAATTGCAATGGCCCCATGGGATGTGCCATACCCAGTTTCATAATGGTATCAATGGATTCTACTTCAGCAATGCCTTCGTATAAACTATAAATGGCTTCATTGATCATAGGCATCAATATACGGTTGGCAATAAACCCGGGATAATCATTTACAATACATGGAATCTTGCCAAGTTGTTTGCTAAGCGCAACAATGGTTTCCGTTACAGATGAATCTGTCCCATATCCATTAATGATCTCCACCAGTTTCATTACAGGAACAGGGTTCATGAAGTGCATGCCAATCACAGAACCAGGTCTTTTGGTGGCTGCTGCAATTTTTGTTATTGAAATGGAGGAAGTATTGCTGGCCAGGATGGCAGAAACTTTTGCAGCTTCATCCAATTGGTTAAAAATTTTCAATTTCAACTCGATATTTTCTGTTGCTGCTTCTACAATTAAATCTGCATTGGATACTCCTATGCTAAGATCTGTTTGGGTGTCCAGATTAGAAAGGGTTTGTATTTTCTGCTCTTCAGTAAGGGTTCCTTTAGATACCTGTCTGTCGAGATTCTTACTGATAATGGCCAAAGCTTTTTCCAGCTGCCCTGCATTCACATCTACCAGTGTTACGGTAAATCCATTTTGTGCAAATATATGTGCAATTCCATTGCCCATTGTACCTGCACCAATCACGGTGATATTGTCTAAGGCCATGGTTACAATCGTTTAATTAATTGAAAAGTTAGCTGTTTTGATCTGATAGTTAATGCACCTGATAAAAATATGGCTATACAATTCCATCCAGCCGATATCTAGGGCAATCAGTTTTTACTCTTAAAGTCTCCGCGCTTCCATGCCTGGATGAAATCTGCCCAGGCAGCGGGGTTTAAGATATTCATAGGAGGGAGTTGCCCTGCATAATAGGCTTTATTTGCCTGTTGTTTCAATTGATAATTGACAGCTTCACGACCATCTGCCGGCAAATTGGCCAATAAAATCCTTCTTTGCGCCTCATCCGTATTTTTTCTGGCTGTTTCATACATATCATCTACGGATTTGGCATTCAGGAAATCCCTCTCAAACTGCTCGCGACTGGGCCTGGGCTTAAGAATCGTGGCCGGAAGATAAGCTGTATCACTAATCAGCAATTGAATAACGCTATATTGGTTTTCCGGAAGATTCAGTGGAATATCAATTGTCCGGTTTTTAAAACCTACGCTGGAAAAAGTAATCCTGTCCCCTTTTAGTACCACAATCGAAAATACCCCATCATAACTGGTAATGGTACCCCGACCCTTGCCTTCTACAATTACGCTACAGGATGGAATACCCTGAAGGCTATCAGCCGTCATTACTACCCCAAATAATTGTACAACGGAATCACGGCGGAAATTGGCCTGTGACCAGCTTTTTTGGAGCACAAGCAGTGAAAAGACCAGTAAAACGTATCGTATCGGTTTCATCATTCGGGTAAAAATACTTTGCCTTAGCAAATATAGTCAATCAGGCATTCATGTTCTTTGTATAAAAGAACTTACTATTTGCAACAAAGTAAGGCTGCCGGCGGTTAACTTTGCAGCCGGAATTCTTTTTTAACAAAAACTTTCGTGATGACAGAAGCTGATATTTTAAAAGCGCTGAGTAATGTACAGGAGCCGGATCTGGGCAAGGACCTGGTAACTTTAAACATGGTAAAGGATATTTCTATCCAGGGCAATGAAGTGGGTTTTACCATTGTATTAACTACCCCAGCCTGCCCAATGAAGGATATGATGCGGACGGCCAGTGAAAATGCAGTGAAAATACTGGTGAATAAGGAAGCCGTGGTTAAGGTGAATTTCACCGCGAATACCACCAGTACCCGAAAAGATAACCAGCAGGTGTTAAGCGGGGTTAAGAATATCATTGCGGTGGTAAGTGGTAAGGGCGGCGTTGGAAAAAGTACCATATCCGCTAACCTGGCTTTGGCCCTGGCAGAAGGTGGGGCTTCTGTAGGTTTGATGGACGCTGATATTTACGGGCCCAGTGTTCCCATCATGTTTGGTGTTAGAGGCGAGCGCCCATTGATGAAAGAGGTAAACGGGAAAGGTATGATCCTTCCTTTAGAAAAATTTGGTATACGTTTAATCAGTATAGGGCTCTTAGTTGATGAAAAGAACGCCGTGGTATGGAGGGGGCCGATGGCGAGCAGTGCCATCAGGCAGTTTATCACCGATGTTGATTGGGGGGAACTGGATTACCTCGTAATTGATATGCCGCCAGGCACCGGCGATATCCATCTTACCCTTATGCAAACTGTACCGGTTACAGGTGTAGTCATTGTTACCACCCCACAGAATGTGGCATTGGCCGACGCCAAAAAAGCGATTGCCATGTTTGGTCAGGCCCAAATCAATGTTCCTATCATTGGCCTGGTTGAGAATATGGCTTATTTTACTCCTGCTGAATTACCGGATAATAAATACTTTCTTTTTGGAAAAGAAGGGGGCAAAAGACTGGCAGAAGAGTATGATCTGCCATTTCTGGGACAGATACCACTTGTTCAAACCATCCGAGAAGGGGGAGACGAAGGTATTCCCGCTATGTTAAGCAGCGACCAACTCAGCCAACAGGCATTCAGAAATATCACCTCTCAGGCAGTCAGAAATATTGCCATCCGAAATTCACAGATGCCGGTTACCCAACCCATCGAAATGGTGAAATAGACGGTAAAGCCGTACCTGTTTCTTTTGCTATCTTCGGGATATGTATAATTTGCCGCATTTCAAGGAAAAGGATGCAGAAAGGGTATTGACTTTTATGAAGCAACACCCTTTTGTAATGCTGATAGGTACGGATCATCATCAAAAACCTGTTGCCACACAGGTTCCTATTTTATTTTCAGAAAACCAAGGGCAATTATTTCTGCGTGGACATATCATGCGGCAAAATGACCACCATAAAGCATTTATCAATAATAGCCAGGCTTTGGTTGTATTTACGGGTCCGCATACTTATGTGAGCGCCAGCTGGTATGAAAATAAACAACAGGCTTCTACCTGGAATTATATGTCGGTGCATGCAAGAGGCGAAATAAAATTTTTGGAAGACGCTGCGCTTTTGGATTTATTGGATGAATTAACCAGTCATTTTGAAAATGATGCTTCTTCTCCTTCGCTATACAAAGAACTTTCGAAAGAATATATCCTTCCGCTTACCAAAGCCATTGTAGCTTTTGAAATCAAGATCGATTCCATAGAACATGTGTTCAAACTTAGCCAGAATAAGGATAAAATGACTTATGAGAACATTATTGAAAAGCTACTGGGAAGCGATGAACAGTCGCAGTCAATTGCTGCAGAAATGATTAAAAGAAAAAAACAACTCTTTCCAGATGTATAAAATTGCTATTTCTTTCCTATGTATAATTATGTTACTCGGTTGCGCAAACTATAAAAAGATGAGCCGGTTGGAAGCAAAGAATTTTGATAAGGAAGGCCATAGGGGTTGCCGGGGACTGATGCCGGAAAATACCATCCCGGCCATGCTTCATGCCATTGAGTTGGGAGTAACCACGCTGGAAACTGATATTGTGATCACAAAGGATAAAAAACTGGTATTAAGTCATGAGCCTTTTTTTAATCATGAAATATCCACCAAACCCGATGGCACACTGGTTACAGAATCGGAAGAGAGATCACTGAATATTTATCAAATGAATTATGCTGAAGTGAGAAAGTTTGATGTGGGAATGCGCCCGCATCCAAGATTTCCGGCACAGAAGAAAATGGCTGCATACAAGCCACTACTAAGTGAAATGATTGATTCTGTTGAACATTTTTGCCAGGTTAACCATACACCACTTGCACAGTACAATATCGAAACAAAAACACAGCCGGCAACAGACGATCAATATCATCCAAAACCAGCAGAATTTGTAGAGTTATTGGTGGCGGTGATTATGGAGAAAAAGATCATGGATAGAGTAACCATACAATCTTTTGATCCCAGAACCCTGCAATACCTTCATGAACATTATCCATCGTTTAAAACAGCTTTATTAGTAGAAGATTTTGATAAGAAACCATTTGCCCTTCAATTAAAAGAACTGGGTTTTATTCCTACAGTCTACAGCCCTTCAGAAATATTAATTACGCCCTTACTGGTAAAACAATGTAAAGATGCCGGAATTGGACTCTTACCCTGGACGGTTAACAGTATTGAAAGAATACGTGAACTGAAAAAAATGGGTGTAACCGGGGTGATCTCTGATTTTCCTGATCTGTTTGCCAAATTATAGTCATATAGTCTGGTGATCAGCTACTTATCCCGGGGATACCTCAGATCCCCTGTTCTCAAATTATCCCTGCGGGCAAAAAAATATTTTTTGGGTAAAACCAAACTTCCCGGTATGCCGTAGATATACCTGAAAACCTATTCAACAACCTAATTACAACAAAAATTATGAAAAAGATTATCATCCTGTTTCTATCTGCATTTGCATTGAATGCTTCTATGGCACAAAAAATGGATAAGCCTGTTGAAGTGGGCGGAGCACCCATGTATGCGAATAAAAACATTGTAGAAAATGCAGTCAATTCAAAAGACCATACTACGTTGGTTGCTGCTGTGAAAGCGGCAGGTCTTGTAGAAACCTTACAATCAGCCGGTCCATTTACTGTATTTGCACCAACCAATGATGCGTTTGCAAAATTGCCAGCCGGTACAGTAGAATCTCTGGTTAAACCGGAGAACAAAGCCACACTAACAAAGATATTAACTTATCATGTGGTGGCAGGTAACCTGGATTCAAAAGCATTGGCTAAACTGATTAAAGAAGGTAACGGAACCGCTTCTTTGAAAACAGTATCCGGAGGCATATTGAAAGCCAGCATGAAGGGTAATAAAATAATTCTTACAGATGAAAAAGGAGGAGTTTCCACTATTACTATCAAAAATGTGTATCAGAGTAATGGAGTAATTCATGTAGTGGATACCGTGGTGCTGCCTTCATAAGCCCTAGGTTTTCTGACGAAAGCACAAACGCTGGTGATACTTGTATTGCCGGCGTTTATTTTTTGGAATGTTTGCTGTTGCTCTTATTTTATTGCAACTTTGTAAAATTATGCGACCCATAATTATTACACTAGACGGGTATTCATCCTGTGGCAAAAGTACATTGGCAAGGCAACTGGCTAATCAACTCAATTACGTATTTATAGATAGTGGTGCCATGTATCGGGCCATTACCTTATATTTTTTAAGACAGCATATTGACTGGAATAATGCTTCCAAAGTAAAAAAAGCCTTGTCAGCAATTACATTGTATTTCCAATATAATCCGCTTACCGGGCAAAGCGATATGTTTTTAAACGATGAAAATACAGAAGCTTTGATCAGAGATATGCTGGTAAGCGAACATGTAAGTGAAGTGGCTGCTATTAAAGAAGTCAGGGAATTTGCAGTGGCGCAACAACAAAAAATGGGAGAAAAAAAAGGAATTGTTATGGATGGAAGGGATATTGGAACAACCGTATTTCCCAATGCCGAACTCAAAATATTCGTGACTGCCGATCCAGCCATTCGTGTAGAAAGAAGGTTTAAAGAATTGTACGAGCGAAACCCCAATATCACTATTGAAGAAGTAAAAAATAACCTGGAAATGCGCGATTATATTGATAGCAATCGCGAGTTTAGTCCATTGCGCCAGGCAGCCGATGCCATTGTACTCGATAATTCCAATCTCACACGGGAGGAGCAATTGGCAATCGCACTTGAATGGGCGAAAGAAAAAATGATTTAATAAGTAGTCGTCATATCATCGGGCACACAAATGATAAAATCCGCACGCCCTATATTTTCTGCCAATAGTTTGGATATATCTTTTTGACTGACTGTAGTAATGGTTCCGTAATGCAATTCAGGCCGTTTATTTTTCAAATGCCAGAGAATTCCCTCATAATTATCTGAATGGTAAGAGCCGTTAAAATGGATAAAAAGACTACCGGGTGTATAGTTTTGCAGAATGAAATAAGCCATAGTTGCATCTTTGATCGCCTGCGCTTTTGGTAAATTCACACCACTGTGGCCACCCATCATTTCGAGCATTTTTTTATACCCGGGAAGTTCGGGGTCATAAGCAATCGGCAAGGGGGCTATCCAGGATTTTTCTTTTGCACTTATACTATCAAGTGCTTCAAAACCGCCTTTGGAAACCATCGCGGCATATTTTCTGGGGACGTTAGTAGCTGCAAAATGAATTTGGTTTTCTTTGGCAAAATTTACTAAAGGTGCATAATCAGTTGGATAGTTCTTCCATAACCTGGCTGTTGAATCCAGTTCTTTTGCCTTAATCTTTCCACTTACATAAAGATCTAATGCATTCTGGTTATCCTGTTCAAACATTTCTGCACCCATCACCAGGTTTCGTTTTTCTTTCAGATCCGTGGTTACTTCCAGTTGCAGCCAGTGAGAAATAGGGTTATTATGAAATTCGCCAAATAGAACAATATCCTTATCTTGTAAGATACGAATCATTTTTTCATAGCCGATTTTTTTGCCTTTGGCATTATATAGTATATAGGCTGGCTTTTGTTGTCCAAAACCAATTGCAAATAGGAATAAACAAGCTATCAATAATCCGGGTGACTTCATTATACAAACTTTTATATTGTGACCAGATAAAACATTTCCTAACAGCGTAACTAGACTCGGCGGATGTTTTTCTTGTATACTTTAATTTGTGTGTGAAGATTGATAATGCTGTAATAACTCATCTCCCCCAAAATCATGCAATAGATCACGATATACTGAATGAACATGATTGGCATTATTTTGGGTGTTATCATATTCAATAATAATGGTTGGACCCTGAACGCGATAATAGGTTCCTTTTCCAATTTCTTTTTCGGTTGATCCCGCCCAAACAAAATATAGGTTCTCCAAGCCGGCTTTTTGTATTTCTTGTAGTCTGTCTTCAGCAAATAAATGGGTAAACCGATGCGTATACAAGTTAACAATGCTTAATAATGCCTGTTGCTGAACAGGAGTCATATCTGCATAGGAAATCCCTGCAGGATGATCAATCATGGCCTTTCTTTTATCGAAGGTTAGTATATCCTTCGGAGCTGCCGTATCAATAATTGCTATTTTTAGCTGGGAGGCAGTAAGAGAATGAAGCATCTGAAATCCTATATCTGTTTCGTCTTTCAATACTTCTTTTCCTTTTTGCGGGCCGCTCAGTACAATGCCAGGATTCGTGCCTAAAAAACTGGGGGTGCCTGCTACCAATTTTTTATTGGCTACCGAAAAATTAAACGACATATGATGCCCTTCAAACCGCCATCCCCAAATTGTATTGTTGGCAGGAATCCCGAATATAGAAAAATGATAATTACCCGTATCCCGATAATGGTCATCCTGCTTCCTGTTTTCTAACTCTTTTAAAACCACTTCTAATTGCATGATCTGTTGTATTTTACCAATGGCCTGGTTACTCAAACAGGTTTGTAATAAATGAAGTGCCAGTTGCTTTTGCTGATCAGTCATTTCATTGAATGTAATTCCTTTTCTTTCCAATGGAACAAAATGATAATTATACCGTTCATCTGACTCAAATGGGAAAAGGGTCTCCGCTTTTTCTGCTGGACTAAGGGTTTGGATAAACTTATTGGCAGCACTTACAATGTCCTGGCTTTTTGCGTTTATACAAATCATAAACATGCCCAGTAATAAAATGGCAATACGTTTCATTGAAATGGGTTTAGGTATTAGTAGGGTGAACAAGCGTGATTACGAATATAATCATTGAAAGGCAGATATCCTATCAGGATCAGCGAATTGCCCGATATTTTTTGTTCCCAAAATCATATCATTGTCGCCTTCAAGTTTTTTAAGGATATGGGTGCTAACACCCTGTTTATTCAATTCCTGAACAATATCCTGAAATACCTGTTTTGGCAGGGTATCCCTTATCGTATTAAACACCAGTTTCCCATTTTTATTTAATCTGTTACAGACTGCCTGTATAAATGATGAGTGGGTGCAGGTTTCCGGTATGGTATCTATCAGGAAGAGATCAATAATAATCAGATCAAAAAAATCTGAATTTGTATTTACAAATTCGGCTGCATCGGCCTGGATGATTTTAATATTGTTAAATTGATATATGCCAAATTCTTTTTCTGCTATCGAAATGATGATTTCATCAATGTCAACCAGGGTAATAAAGGCAGTAGAATGAAAACTCTCACGAATGGTTTCAACAATTGACCCGGCACCCATTCCCAATACCAAAACAGTTTTGATGGAGTTGTCAAAGGGAAGTTTCCGTAAGGCTTTGAAAAATATTCGCTGAAGAGATCCATAAGAGTAATTGGAGATATTGGTATCCAGTATTTTTTTCCCATTCAATAGATTAACAACCAATGTTCCGCTAAAATCGGATTCGTAGGTAGCAAGTTTTACTTGAACAAAATAGCTCAATAACCTTTTAAACATGCAGCTAAGGTAAGGGCAAATGGCAGGAATGATGGGTAGTAAAATGAGAAAGATTTTCCGGGAATCTATATTTACTGATTCCCGGAAACCGATAAGCTGCTTCTGTTTTACGATTCCTTAATTAACTTCTTGATTTGATCTGCCATTTCCGGAGTCACAGAAACTCCATGTACTGTTGCTGCATGTTCTGCAGCTTCTTGTAATATTTCCTGTTCTGTTTCGGCTTTCAAAACGGTAGCACAAGTAAAGCCGGCATCTGCACATTTTAATGTTTTCATTTGTCAAGTATTTATAGGTTTAATAAGTGATTACGCGATCATTTTCTACTATCAGGCTAACCAGTATTTCAGGAAGGGCAAAACTTGCCGGTTTCCCCAAAAGATCATCTTCTGTAATGCCTCTTGCCTTGCTGGAATTACCAGAGAGGTAAAACTTTCCTCCTCCTTTTACAATAGCATCAAAATGCTCCCGGAGTTTGCCGGTACCAAGTCCAGATAAATTATCTAGTACACTATTTCTGATAAGCTGTACAGCATCGCCTGCCAAAAACAGAACAACTGTATGGCCCTCGGCAATAGCTGTTTTTGCTACTAAAAAAGCTAGTGCGGCGCGCGTTGGGTTTTCAGGGCCCACCGTTACATGAATAAGGATTTTCATTTTTGGAGCAGGGTTTAGGTTAGGAGATGCATGAATTGACTGCCAGGCACAGAAAGGCAAAACCAACAGAAAGAAGATTTTTTTTAGATAGCCCGGGTTTCTTTTTTTCATTGTTATGTATTTTGAACACAATGATAAGCCTGGCATTTTAATGAGGACGGTATCAAAAGATACATAACCAAAAATAAATTTGAATCCGTGGGAGATGGGTGGAAATATTATTTCAATTCAATATACCCCCTGAATAATTTGATCTTTTTTTCTTTTTCAAACTGTTTGAGGATTCTTGATATCACCACCCTGGTTGTTCCTAATTCATGTGCTAATTGTTGGTGTGATATATGAATGTGGTTTTCGGTATTGAGCGGGGCTCGTTTCAGATAATCCCAAACCCGATCCGGGATATGGTCAAAAACAATGCCTTCGAATGAATTGATAAGTTCGTCATACCTTCTGCGGAACATATGGATTACATATTTATTCCAGGAAGGATATTTTGATTGCCATTGATAAATCAGGTCTGCAGGAAAAATTAATACTTCAGTAGGTTCTGTTACCACGCCATGCGAGCTGCTTTTGTTATTAAAATAAGCCGCCGCAAGAGACATGGTGCAAGTTTCTTCTGCTCTAACATAATACAGTAATATTTCCCTGTCTTCTTTCTGTTGATAAACCCGTATCGCCCCTTTTAAGACTATCGGTAGAAATTTAACATACTGTCCATCTCGTACAATAATGTCACCTTTTTTAAAACTATTTACCTGACCATACTTTACCAATTCTTCTCTGAATTCAGGTTCAGGGAAGAACTTTAAATACGTTTGAAATGTTTTCAGATCCTCAATCATTTTCTGTAGAAGAAATAGTTAGTAAGATTAGTTCCGAATATTTCCAGGCTAAGTAAAAATAAGAAATTCAAAATCTAAGTCAAATAAAACAGAGACTTTTCGCCCGTTTTTTGACTACCCTACAAGCTCTGCTGAAATGCTGTGACTTCATTTTTAGGGGAAACTTGTACCGCTTTTGCTGAATAAGTTACAATTCGAGTGCATGTTTTAACTGCAAAAGACTGGTATCAATATCTTTTGTCAATACTTTCTTCAGATTCAAGAGCATATGCATAACCCGCATCAGGTAATTGAGATCGCCGGTAAAACCCCAGGTTAACTGAGTTTGGTTTTCTGGGAGAGGAGTGACTTCCATATAGGTATGGGCTTTGCCTTCAAATGGTTTGATAAAGCGGACCTCATGTCCTATTTTTTTAGAATCAATGATTTGTGTTATTTCCTGTTCTCCTTTTCCTACTTGTTTATTATCACTTTCCCAGGCATAGATAAAACCTACTGTTCCATCAATGCCGGTTAATGTTTTTTTCATGCCTGGGTCGGTCATCATCCATTTATTATATTTTTCTCCATTTTGTAACAGCTTACAATAGTCAAATACTTCTGAGTGAGATTTGTTAATAGCAATACTCCGAACAATGCTGTATTGCTTTGCTGAAAATAAAGCAATCAAAAAAGGGATGGCCAAAATAATCAGGACTGTCAATAAAATGGTCATAATAATCAGCTTTAATTGTTTAAGTAAATAGTTGCTAATATTCAAAAACAGCATATCCCCAGGGTTCCAGCAGCCATGGTTTACCATTTACTGTTTCATTCTCCCCTTTGAATACATTGTAAGCATTTCCAAAAACAGATTTTTCAGTAAGTGTAATGGTTTGCTCTGATGGAGATAGATTAAGAATCACCAATACTTTTTTCCCTGATTTTTCCCTTAAAAAGGCATATACAGCAGCATCATTTCCGGTTGCTATTTTTTTGAATGAAGCATTGGGCGCAAGAGCTGGGTTTCTCTTATGAAGAGCAAGTAGCGTTTTATAAAATCCGGCCCTTTGAAAATTTTCGAAATGGATCGGATCCTTTTCAAAAAATGCCAATGCCCTTAACACTGGTTCTTCCTGTCCGCTATAGATTAGTGGAAGACTATTCACCATGGTTTGGGTAAATACAGCAAAGGGAGCATGCACCTTTCCCGGAAAGCTCCCATAATCAGCCTTGTTCCAACTATTTTCATCATGATTGCTGGTAAAATATAGTTGCAATGTCTGGGCAGGGTAGAGCGTATCATTTTGCTTGCGGATACTATCTAACCCAAAAGCAGGCCTTTCCCCTTTTGCTATTTGTTCCATCATATGAAACATGGTCCATGGATACACTGCATCAAAACCACTTCTTGGTAAATAGGATTTATCCCCTTCGGCCAGCATAAACACATCTTTTACCTGTTTTAGTTTGCCGATACATTTGCGCCAAAATTCACCGGGAACATTCCAGGCAACATCACAACGAAATCCATCAATATCCGTGTTTACCACCCAATATTTCATAGAAGCAATCATACTATCCTGCATTTGCTTATTTGAATAATCCAATTGCCGGGTATCTGTCCAGTCAAACGGAACAGCTGGTTTCCCTGTTTTGTCTTTTACAAAAAAATCAGGATGCGTAGTAAGCCAGATATGGTCTGCACCGGTATGGTTGGGAACCCAGTCAATGATCACTTTCATACCCTTACTATGGATGGATTTCACCAGCTGTTTCCAGTCAGACATGGTTCCAAATTCAGGATTGATAGCTTTATAATCAGATACTGCGTAATAACTACCCAGACTGCCTTTTCTATCCAGTTTGCTGATCGGATTTAATGGCATGAACCATAAGGTTTGAACGCCCATATCTTTTAGTCTGTCCAGATGACTGGCAAAGGCATTCAATGTGCCCTCCTGGGTATATTGTCTCACATTTACTTCATAAATATTACCGTGGATGATCCAATCGGGATGACTAAGCTTAGTATTGGAATCAGGTGTTTTGTGTAATTGGGCTATGCCAGAAAAGCAGGTAAGAATGGCAAATAAAAGGATTAGAGTAAGTTTTTTCATAATGGCAGGTTTCGAGACAAATAAAGCTAAGCATTTATTAAGAATATAAAAAAGCCGCCCGAAACATATACCCATTCAACTTATATCATCGGAATTTGATTTAGGAGATTTTTCTTTCAGGTATAAGACAAAATGAATAACGGTATATACAATCCATACCATGAGGAAAACTGCCCGCTCCAGAATTTTAGTATTGTCGTTTGAACGGAATGAGTTAATCAGAATTTCTGTTCCGGTTATAATCAGGAACAGGCCAATAATAGAAGCATATAAATGCAATTTTTTCTTCGGGAGAGTAAAGAAATTCATTACCGGTTAAATTTTAAAGGAAGAGATGGTATGTTCAGCATACATCTCTTTTACAAAATGATGGCTTCCAAATTCGGCTTCCCTATTTGTAATAATCAATATCTTATAGACATTTAATTTATCCGGTATGAAGATAAGTAAAGTTTATCTATTCCATTTCGAGCAAGGTTTCATAGCATTTATTTAATAGAATAGTAGAAACAGGTATATTAATCAGGCAACAACAATGGTTCCAGATCAAGTAATTCTTCTTCACTAAATAACTTTGAATGGATAATAAACCGGAGCCCAAGAGGAATTTCCAACGAAAAGCTACTCCCTCTGCCAGGTGTTGTATCCAGTATCAGTTGGGTATGTTGCCAATAGGCAAATTGGTCGGCGGCCATGAAGAACTGGCAGCCTTCTATTTCACCCAGACAAACATCGCTACTGCCTGTTCGAAACTCTCCTTTGGTAAAGCACATGGGTTGACTTCCATCACAGCATCCGCCGCTTTGGTGAAACATCAGATCTCCGTGTGCGGATTGTAATCGATGTATGAGCTCTATCGCTTTCTCAGTAACCAGGATTCTTTTTACCGCCATAGTAAAAAATTAAAGAGTAAAAAGGCGGGGATTTCTCCCCGCCATATGATTGCTAAAAATGGTAATCACTAAAAGAAACCCAGCTTTTTCTTATCATAAGAGATCAGCATATTTTTTGTTTGCCTGTAATGTGCCAGCATCATTTTATGTGTCTCTCTTCCAAATCCTGATTTTTTATATCCGCCAAAAGGAGCATGTGCAGGGTAAGCATGGTAACAGTTTACCCATACCCGTCCGGCCTGAATAGCACGTGGAACCTGGTATAATTCATGAGCATCCCTTGTCCATACGCCTGCGCCCAATCCATACAAAGTATCATTGGCAATGGCAATGGCTTCTTCGGTTGTTTTGAAAGTGGTAACAGCTACTACCGGTCCGAATATTTCTTCCTGGAAAATACGCATCTTGTTATGTCCTTTGAACATGGTGGGTTTGATATAATATCCATGTTCCAGACCGCTATTCTGGTGAAAAGCTTCGCCGCCACAAAGTAACTGAGCACCTTCCTGTTTGGCAATATCCAGGTAACTCAGAATTTTATTGTATTGGTCTTCCGAAGCCTGTGCACCCATCATGGTATCTGCACTTAAGGGGTTGCCCAGTTTAATCGCATTCACCCTGGCTACTACTCTTGATAAGAATTTATCAGCGATGCTCTCATGTACTAATATGCGACTTGGGCAGGTACACACTTCTCCCTGGTTAAGGGCAAACAATACAGCGCCTTCAATGGCTTTGTCAAAAAAATCATCATCAGCATCTGCTACGGATGGGAAAAAGATATTAGGAGATTTTCCTCCTAATTCCATGGTAACCGGAATAATGTTTTCGGAAGCATATTGCATAATCAATCGCCCGGTGGTGGTTTCACCAGTAAAAGCTACTTTGGCAATTTCCTTAGAGGTAGCCAATGGCTTGCCGGCTTCTAATCCAAACCCGGTAACCACATTTAATACACCTTCAGGAAGTATATCTCCAATCAATTCCATTAAGATCATTAAAGAAGTAGGGGTTTGTTCTGCAGGCTTAACAACCACACAACATCCTGCCGCAAGTGCAGGTGCTATTTTCCAGGAAGCCATCAATAGTGGAAAATTCCATGGGATAATTTGTCCAACTACCCCCAATGGCTCATGCAGGTTAATGCAAACGGTATTTTCATCATGTTCAGAAACACTTCCTTCTTCTGCCCTGATAACCCCGGCAAAATACCGGAAATGATCAACGCAGAGTGGCAGGTCTGCTGCCCTGGTTTCCCGGATGGCTTTTCCATTATCAATGGTTTCAACAATGGCAAGGTATTCGAGGTTATCTTCAATTACCTGTGCAATTTTTAATAAAAGGTTACTGCGGGTAGTTACTGAAGTTTTACTCCAGCTTAGAAAAGCTTTATTGGCAGCTTTTACGGCTTTTTCGATATCTGCCGCATTGCCTCTTGCGGCCCTGGTAAATACTTTTCCATCAATAGGGGAGGTATTATCAAAATATTCCCCTGAATCAGGGGCTTGCCATTTACCATCAATAAAATGATCGTAACGGGCTTTGAAAGTGGGTCGTGCCGCCACAAGTGATGGGCTGGCAACAGTAGTTTCTGTACTCATAATATGGCATTTAATCGTTAAAGAATGCCTGAAACTAATCTCCTTTTAAAGTTGACTGCCTGCATAATTGTATTTTTTAATAGCACAATTGTACCTTTTTCTAAATCCTGACAAACAAAAATCACCTCGTTTCGCATTGTTTTGTAATTTAAGGTTACGATTATGCCAGTAGGAAAACGATTACATAGTATCGAACTTACCCATCCCAAATATCTCCAGACACTGGTAGAGAACAGGCGTATATTTAATCTGGATAATTGTGAACTGAATATTTTTGAAAGCTACCAGCAGGCTTACCGGGTGCCCCTTACTTTTAATGATTTTGTGATCACCAGTATGATAAGGGGTAAGAAAGTGATGCACCTGTACAATAAACCTTCTTTTGATTACCTGCCCGGTGAAACGGTGATCTTGCCTGCCAATGAAACCATGGTAATTGATTTTCCAGAAGCACAGGCGGCAACACCTACCCAGTGTATTGCATTGGCAGTTGATCAAAAATATGTTTCAGGAACTTTGGAATACCTGAATCATTTTTACAATAGTGATAAAGCAGAACAGCACGACTGGCGTTTACAATTTAACCAATATCATTTTGCAAACGATACAGAGATTACTGACTTGATTAATAAACTGATCCGGATATGTAGTGGTACAGAAAAGGCAAAAAACATATTTGCAGACCTTAGCCTGAAAGAGCTTTTGATACGATTGGTTCAAAGCCAGCATCTGGAACAGGTATATGCAGAAAGTTCGGAGATCCAGAATCAAACAAGATTGCATTATGTGTTAAACTATATCAGCGGGCACCTGACAGATGGAATTGTCGTAAATGAGCTTTCCAGAAAAGCCTATATGAGCAGGAACCTGTTTTTTAGGTGGTTTAAAGAACAAGTGGGCATTACACCGCTGGAGTTTATCAATAATGAACGTATCAAAATGGCTAAACAGTTATTGAAAGATACACGTACTAGTATTACAGCAGTTAGCATGCAATGCGGATTTACGGATGTGAATTATTTTGTCAGGCTATTTAAAAAAACAGAAGGTATCACACCAGCTGTTTATAGAACCTGCGTAATGAGTAATTCCTAAGCAGGTTATTCTTTCCTTATTATGTATATCAAGTTACTTACTAACCAAATTCCCCGATTCTCTTTTCCTCCATTTTATAATTTCATACCATATTACCGATGCGAAACCGGTACCTATACAAAGTAATAATTCAGGCACCTGTAATGGCGAGAATAGGAAGAAAGAAGAAAAAACTGGGATATAAAATAAAGAAACTGTGATGGATATTGTTAGCAGAATAATTAATAGAACCCAGTTATTTTTATATTTCATTGTTGTGAACACAGAATAATAAAATGATCTGTTAACCAGGGTTAGAAATATGTTGGCTGAAATAAGTACAGCAAATACCATAGTCCGGGTTATTGTTTCATTGAGTCCCTGGTTTACCGCATACTGGTAAATACCCAGAGATCCTGCTGTAATAAATAGTCCCTGAATAATACTGGTAGTTAGTTCTTTCCAATTGAAAAAATTACTGGTAAATGGTCTTGGTTTTTGGAGCATGGTATTTTTTTCCATGGGCTCATTTTCATAAATAATGGAACAGGTGGGTCCCATGATCAGTTCCAGAAAAATAATATGTACAGGAGAGAAAATATTCGGATAAATCCAGCCCAGTGCGAGTGGCATAAAAACAGTAAGGACAATGGGAATATGAATAGAAATAATATATCGGATTGCTTTTTTCAGGTTGGTATAAATTCTTCTTCCCATGGCAATAGCATCCAACATTTTTGATAGATCATCTTCCAGTAAGATCAAAGAAGCAGCCTGTTTGGCAATTTCCGTACCTTTTTTACCCATGGCAATACCAATATGAGCGGATTTCAAGGCAGGGCCATCATTTACCCCGTCACCTGTCATTGCTACTATTTCATGATTTGCTTTCAGCGCATTAATGATTTTCAATTTTGCTTCCGGAAACATTCGGGTAAATACAAAACAGGAGGATACTTTTTTGGCCAGTTCCTGATCTGATAACTGCATCAATTCATCTCCTGTTATTGTTTTTTCATATCCTTTGAAACCAATCTGTTTGGCAATTGCAGAAGTGGTAGCGGTATTATCGCCTGTTACAATTTTCACATCAATGCCGGCGGCATAAAACCCATTTAAAACGGATGAAATATTTTTCTTAGGCGGGTCAAAGAACCCAACCAATCCTTTGAAACGGAAAGGGAATTCCTGTTGTGTCGCAGGAAAATCATTACCGGTAAATTCTGTATCTGCTACTGCCAACACCCGGTATCCTTGATTAGACAGCAGGGTAATGGCATTTTCGATTTGTTCTGTTTCTTGTATGCTAAGTGAACAACTATTCATGATGGCTTCCGGTGCTCCTTTGGCTGCGATAATCCGGGTTTTACCGGCGTTTTCGAACAAATGCGTCATCATGGGTGGCTTTCCATCCAAAGGATATTCATGAATCATTGTATACTCTGGTCTCTCATCTTTTTCAATAAACGTTGAATAGGCATTATGCAAAGCGGTTTCCATCGGGTCAAAAGGAATGGGTTCACTGGCCCACATGGCTATCTTTATCAACTCTTTTTCTGCTTCAGTTTGTATATTTTCTATACTCACAATGTTTTGTTCAGAAGGGATAAAGAGTTTTGCCAGTGTCATTTTATTTTCAGTAAGTGTACCCGTTTTATCGGTACAAATGATGGTAGCACTGCCCAAAGTTTCAACAGTCTTCATTTGTTTCACTACGATCCCCATTTTCATTAATCTCCAGGCACCCAATGCCATGAATGTGGTAAAAGCTACCGGGATCTCCTCCGGCAAAATACTCATAGCCAGTGTGAGTGCTTTTAAGAGACTATCCAATACTTTATGCGAAATTGTGTAATTGATGAGCCATACTATTCCGAAAACAAACGCGCCGGCAATCACCATTTTTTTGACAAAATTTCCAATCTGGGATTCCAGTGGTGTCTTTTCCTCTTTAATATTTTCCAGACTTTGACCGATTCTACCCAATTTTGTATCGCTGCCAATGGCAGTGATGGTGGCAATGGCTAAACCACTGGCTACCGTGGTACCCCGGTAAACATTTTTATCTTCCTTTTCTGCATCCTTAAATAAAGGAAAGAATTCGCCTGTAAGAATAGACTCATTTACTGAAAAATCATTTGAATGAATGATGGTTCCATCAGCCGCAATTGAACTGCCCTCTTCAATGATCATACTATCGCCTATAACAAGATCATCTGTTTTGATCTCGATAACCTCTCCATTCCGGATTACTTTGCAGGTAGGTTGGGTAAAATCTTTTAATTTCTCTAAAGCATTTCTGCTTCTTGAATCCTGGTATAATGAAATGGTTACTACCAGTACAATAGCCGATGCAAGAAAGATACCATCACCTGTATTACCACTGATAAAATAAATACAGGAAGCTGCCAGTAAGAGAATTACCATCGGCTCTTTGGCAAGACTTTTTATCGCATCGATGAATCTATTTTCTTTTTTATAATGAAGCGCATTTGTGCCGAATGTATTTCTCGATTCTATTACCTGTTCAGCATTTAGACCCTGGGAAGTAAAATTACGGTTAGAAACCATACTCAATTGGTTTGGTGGCGATACCCTGTAGAATCGCTTGGATGAATAGGATATTGCAAATTGCGGTATCGCGAAATTACTGAACTAAGTTGGGCTGGTAAGGGGATAAAACACTGATTCTGGTCATACAAGGAGGATAGATGGCCGAAATAACCAGAATTAGTCGGTTTCTAATCAATACAAAACAGTGAAACTGAGAGGGAAATTACCAGGTTTAGCAGAAAAGATGGTTTCAGCTTATAAAACCGCAATACATTCAACGGAAACCAGGATTCCTGCCGGGAAGGGCATAACCTGTGGCGTACTTCGCGCAGGTGCATTTTCTGGAAAAAACTCAACATACACTTTATTAAGGATACTAAAATCATTGCCGCTTACCATGAAAACCGTTGTCTTAACAACTTTCCTCATATCGCTACCCGCTTCTGTCAGAATCGTTTTGATGTTCTGAAAAGATTGGCGAAGCTGCTCTTCAAAATCATCGCTGATGACTAGTCCGGTTGACAGGTCTAGTCCGGTTGTGCCCGAAAGAAATATAAATGGATCTGCAATCATGGCCTGCGGAAATACGCTACTCATTCTGGGTGCCTTGGACGTGTAGAAATTTTTTACAGAGCTCATAATATGATATTGATATAATTTAAAATGATTCGTTAATAATAGCCACTTAATTGGGTAACTCCATGTTGCAAAACCCTTTCAGTCTATTTAGTAACTGCTCTCATTGGGTAAACTTCATAACTGTTTAATCCATTCGCCGGGTCTCTGGAAATAATAGCTGTCAATTCTTCTTCATTATCTACTGCAACCACTGCAATACCAAATCCGCCTTTTGGATCCATTACCGGACCCAAAACAATGACAGTCCCGTTCTCTATATAGGGTTTCCAAAAAGCAACATGGTTAAACATTATCTGGCGTTCCTCTTCATTCATATCAACCATGAAGGAAGCCCGGGGTGGATTGAGCTTTAAGAAGAAATGCTTTTTGTCTGTATGCATATCATCAATGATTAACAGGTTTAATAAAAGTATACTCCATTATAAACTATTGGTTGTATCGTTCTCAATTTTATCAAGCATCCATTTCCCATTTAGCTGGCTTAAAAAATAGGTGGTTTTATAATTGTCCCCGAAAGCCATTTTAATAATGGCTTTACCATTGGAAATACTCTTTTCAACAATGAAGGCTTTTGTAAGATTATCCCATACTTCCTTATAATCCTGAGCTTTCATAACCAGATCTGCCTCAAAACCCCAGGGAGGGCCATCATTTTGAGGGTGTTGTAAAAAATACCGATCACTTGAACTAAAGTAATTTTTCATCTCAGTGAGATAAGCTTCTGAAAAAAAGCCGCTTTTCCTCAACTCGGTCAGGTATTGTTCTGTGCCCCCAAAATCAATAGCGTAAAAATTGGTGGTGTTGGCTCCGCCTCCTTTTACCAGGTGTATACTATTTAACTTTGTATTGTTCTGCTGATACCATTTCAAAAACCGGATGATAAAACTATCCGGTGCATTGGTTACTATTGTTGAGTCTGTAACAGCAATGTTTTGTTTTCCATGTTTCTCAGAACAAGAAATAATACTGCTTATGATTATAATGGATAATACGAATAGACCCTTATTTTTCATATTCTTTTCTGTTTAGAAAATGAATGGTTATCAAAGAATCCCCGATAGTAATTAAGACTGTCAGTATACAAAAATACTTACTCTTTCAATAAATAAAAGATAAACATTTCTGATTAATTTCCTTCGTAAGCCTTCTCCAGTCCTATAATATCAATCTTATCCATTGCCATCATTGCTTTCATCACCCTGGCTGATTTGGCAGGGTCTTTATCGTTCATTAGTTTACCAAGTGCAGAAGGGATAATTTGCCAGGAGAGACCATATTTATCTTTTAACCAACCACACCTGCTTTTTTCACCACCTTCTGATAACTTTTCCCAGAGATCGTCTACTTCTTCCTGTGATTCACAATTTACGAATAAAGAGATGGCAGGCGTAAAATTGAACATTGGACCACCATTTAGTGCAAAGAAATCATATCCTTCCAATGAAAATGTCACAGACATCACTGGCCCGTTTTCTCCCATGCGTGATATTTTGCCAACCTTTCCATTCTTAAAAATGGAAAGATAGAAATACATTGCTTCTTCAGCTTTATCATGATACCATAAAAAAGGAGTGATTTTTTGCATATAAATGATTGTCGTACAAACATAGCTTTCATTATTCATACATGCAAGGAATACGCTTTAATGGCTAGCGCATAGTGTATGTATCTGGTAACACCCGTTAAAAAACTGGGTACGAGAATGGGGAAGTGGCTTAGCTGTCTAATAATAAAATGGGCTACTGAACTGGTTGTGGATTCTTGATAATTTTTTTTGATTTCTTAACTGGGGGGACTTTTTTAAAAAGTCCGCCATTATGCGAAAAGCCGGGTCTTCCGGATAAATACCCGCCGTGACTGCTGGCATGATGCCTGCCTGGCCGTTGTGCATTTGCTGTAAGAAGCAATTGGCATGCTAAAAACGGTATTAGGATGTATTTTGCAGGCATTATTGTGACTTATCGTGGTTGCCTTATAAAATTAGTACATAGATTGGAAAAAGCAAGGCAAAAGTAAAATGGTCCTAATATGTCAGTAACAGGTTATTATCAGCGAACCCGGATATCCTGTTTTTGAATCCTTACCGTAAAATTGTAATATTGGGGAGATGGAAGACCCCTTCGACTTACCTGTTCAATACAAAGATCAAACACTTATTTTTAAAGCATGGCTCATAACCACCGGCTATACCCATAAATTCAAGGTATTGGTCAATGAGCAGGAACTTTTATTTGAACCGGATGAGGAAAGAAACTACCGGATATTGGCAGATGCAGATTCTGTTAAAAATCCGCCTCCCAATGATCTGTTACAGGCAATTGTGAAAACAATGGAAGATCTGGTCAAATAGCAAAGAACAGAAAATATATTCATAGCAGATACATTACTAAAGAAGCGCTTTTCTCAAAGAGAAAAGCGCTTCTTTTTTGCTATACTAAAACATTTTTTTTGATTGATTAATGAATGGTTTTCACTTTTAGGAAATTACCCGAAGCATCAAAACCTACTGCATACCGGGTACTATTCGCATCTATGATTACAGTGTAGCCAATGATGGTTGCATTACTACTGAATGAAAATGCTTTGTCAAATACATAAGCCGGATAAGTAGCTGTCAGATAGCTAAGTATAGCGGATGGTAATGCACTCTGGTCTACTACTACTCCTTTGCCCGGCCTGGCAGGTAGCAAAGTACGGCTGGTATATGTGCCTGTATAAGTAAATTGGGTTGCATATAATCCGGCATCTTTACTAATCACTACATAATTACTGTCTTTTGTCAGGTAAGCTGCTACCAGTGTATCCGTGGCATAGTTTGAGGCAAAATAGGAAATGATAGTGGCTGGTAAACCGGATAAGGAAACTGTATCCCGGAGAATGCCATCTCTGTTCTGAAAACAACCTCCTTCATGATACCCTTTTCCAGTAAGATCTCGCCCTTCTCTTTGTTCCAATACACTCACAAAATTACCCGAAGCATCAAATTTCAGACCCACCGGACTTCCATTGAACTGAATGATTACGATATAACCCTGAACGGAACCACTACTGTCTTTTACACTAAACGCTTTTTGGAAAGTATATCCTGAATAATTAGTGGTTAAATATGTGGTGATCGCCGATAATAAAGAAGACTGGCTGATGGAGTCACGATGTTGCCTGGGTGTACAGGTGTTAACAACATATACTGAATCTGCACTTGTACCTGATGAAGCGGTTGTACCCGTAGCATTGGTAGACACAGAAACAGCAATCGCCTCTGTTGCTGCAACGGCTGTAGAAGTTGCCAATGTGCCGGTACTGGTATTTGCAGTACTGGAAAATTCTGCTGATTTATTACAGGAACCCAGGGCTGCACAAATGGCCAGTCCCATGTTAACGATGAATGGTTTGAATGATGGTTTCATAATTTTGTAAAATTTAGTTGATGTAGTAATGGATACCTGACTTGTTGGATCTGTGATGCTGAGTTTGTTAAAGTTTTATAAAATGAATTCAGATTATTTTTTGAATGCAGCGTTTGCACCCGCTCATGAGATACATAGTCAAAAGCAAATGTTGCCAGAAAATTGGCAAACATCGATTAACCGGTAAAATCTATCGGTAGTTTGGAAATGTTTAGAGTAAAGCAGCGTATTGCTGAGTAATAAACACCCGGGAAATCAAAGTGTGAGGGATTTGTTAAACGTATGCACAGGGTTGCATCTTTCTTCTTTTGGAGCAAAGTAAAACCTGCAGAGTGTTTCTTAATAAAACAAATTACTGTAATTAAGCAAGACTGTCATAGCGGCAAACAGGCATGCTACCCTTAAATAAAAGGAGTTTTAATACATTGAAAATTTAATTTTCTCAATCCCAGCTAAAAGGATCTCCTGAAGGAATATGTGTTAGAGGAATGGGGGGTAATTGCGGTTTGAGCCAGGTAAGCAGCCATTCCATTCCGGGTTCTTCACTTACAGAATGCCCAAGCACCAGTAATGATGTTTTAGCGCCGGAAGCTTGCAAATCCCTGATATATTCACCGGTTTCCCATTCACTTATTTCACCACAAATGATCAGATCCGGTTTTTGTTTGCCAACTGAATAAATATGTGTTCTTACGCCTGCAGCTCCGGGCATGATCACAATACGACTGCAAACCTGGGTTTTATCTCCTATATATTTGAGATGTTTAATTTCCAGTTTCTTTTTAACCCCTTCAATAATACTATGCAATGGAGAAGGTAGCAGCGTAATCAGGTTGGGTATTTTTGCATCAGCCATTTTTTCCCAGCCCAAAGCAGTTAAAACGCCTGTTAAAACCCCGTCAGGCCGATGGGCATGTATATGATCATGAAATCGCCATACAGTTATATGGAGCTTATTTAATAATGCTATTTTGTACTGATATATTTCATCGGTTTCCAGCCACTTGGTCTCGTCTGAGTGTGTATAAAATATTGGCTCATGTGCAATGATGAAATTAGCGCCCAGTGCTGCAGCTTTCCTGATTACATCAATAGTAGCAAACATAGTAGTTACAATCCCGGTAACTTTTTGCGATGCATCGCCTGCTTTAATCGTATCCACCGAATTAGGAAAAGGTGCTCCTGGAACAGATTTCAGGATCAGGTCAATAACTTGTTGAATGGTCATGCTTTGCTCAGGGTTTGCCTTTCCCAAAGAAAAGCCCATGGCTGGCACAAACAAGAGCGGTGAAGAACCAAGTAATTGTACGAATTTTCTTCTGGAAGCTTCCATAAAAATATTTTGTGGTACCTAATATAAGCAATTATTCACCACAGATATCTTGAGTATTTTCATAAATCTAATTGTACCTTTCGGTAAAACCATATGTTATGAATTTCCTTAAAATGAAGACTAGCTGGTCTAATGCCGAGTTTATCATTTTGAAACTCTGCGTAGCGTCTGCTTATGTTCTGGTAGGAGCGTATTTTCGTAATTTCTTCAGACAGAATTATTTACCTGTCCTGATCATTTTTGGTATCACATGCACATGGGCAGTTTATTTATGGCTACGGAAAATGAGGTCGGATAACTAATAGAAACTTAACCAGACTGCTTGATACATTACCAGTAGTACCCCCACTTATCTTTATGAGAATTCTATTTTTCATTATTGCGGTTATCTTATATCATCACAATTCTATTGCCCAATCAGCACTGAATATAAATACAACAAAGGTTGTTTTATTGGGCACAGGAACACCTAATCCTGAGCCGGACAGATCCGGGCCCTCATTGGCTATTGTGGTCAATAATCATTCTTATGTTGTGGATTGCGGTCCGGGTGTAGTAAGAAGAGCTGCCGCCGCTGTCGCAGATAAAAATATACGGGCTTTACAATCTGCCGGACTTACCCGTTTATTCATTACACACCTTCATTCTGATCATACGGTGGGTTATCCGGATTTTCTGTTAAGTCCGGCAGTTACCGGCAGAGATCAGGCTTTGGAAGTATTCGGACCAAAAGGTTTGCAAAATATGACGGATCATTTACTGCTTGCGTACAAGGAGGATATGGATATCCGGATAAATGGACTTGAAAAAGGGCATGCACAAGGTTACAAAGTAAGGGTACACGAAATACAACCCGGGTTGGTGTATGCAGATTCCAATATTGCGGTAAAAGCATTTCGGGTAAATCATGGTTCCTGGCCAGAGGCATTTGGATATCGTTTTGAAACAAAAGATAAAGTAATTGTAGTATCGGGTGATTGTACCTATAGTGAAAACCTGATCAAAAATGCAAAGGATTGTGATATATTAATTCATGAAGTATATTCTATGGAAGGACTTGCCAGGCGCGAAAAGCAATGGCAGGATTACCATAGTAATTTTCATACCTCTACTGAACAACTTGCTAAAATTGCCAATATTGTCCACCCCAAACTGCTGGTATTGATCCATCAACTTCAGTTTGGCACCAGTAAGGAAAGTCTGATGAAGGAGATAACAGATCGATACAAAGGCCTGGTGATTTATGGAAAAGACCTCGATATATTTTAAAGCAAATCTGTTCTTATTTTTTTGTGTCATTCGCAAGCACCAGCCCTTGTCCGGGTACCCATTTATCATACTCCATATAACTTGCAATTGATTTAGCGGCGTCTGCACCCCTTATTTTCTCTACCAGGTGCAAAGCCCCGTCAATCCCCGCTGAGATCCCGGCCGTGGTGATGATATTTCCGTTATCAACAAAACGGGTATTCGCCAATACTTTTGCTTTTGGAAACTCCTGCCTAAGGCTTTCGATACTTTCATGAAAAGTAGTTACGGTAAGATTATCCAGCAAACCAGATTTGCCCAGGATAAACGCACCAGTGCATACTGAAAAATAATAATCTGGACGGGATTGTTTTTTTATCCAGTTAATCACATCAGGATCATTGGCAGCAACACCAGCATTCCCTCCAAAAAATGCAAGTATATCTGCTGCCGGGGCATCTTCGATACTGTAATCAGGGGTAATTTTTAATATGCCCTGGGATAGGATCGTATTTTTATTTTTTGAAACAATGGATATAGTAAAGCCTGCATAAGAAAATACTTCTAAGGGGACGGCAAAATCCAGTACTTCCACACCATCCTGTAAATAAAATAATACTTTCATTCTCTTTGCCATAAGTCCTTTGCGATGTTCTTCCATATCCATTTTCATTAATTTCATTCCACAATGTGGGCAAATACCCGGGTTGGTAAAAGAGGTTGTGTCACAACTGCTGCCACAGGGTGGACAATAATAGGCCTGCTTACCCTGCGCTGTTACTGTTTGGATAGTACAAAACAAGGAAAAGAATACAAATAGGCTAATCAGGGCTGGCTTCATTCTTTTTTTTGTAAAGCTAGCAGGGCATTAAATAAAGCGCAAGGACATTCATACGCAGTATCGGGACATTATCCGGCTTGCACTGCCCCATATTTCCTGATGATATGCCTAAGTTGGTTTGTGCTTTTTAAACCACATTGGGTAGTAGCAAATTGAAGAGTTTGTCCTTCTTTCATCAATTGTTGGGCAAGCCCTGCTCTTAGCATATCGATATAATTGCCAATAGATAGCTGGGTGGTTTTCTTAAATAGACGGGTTAAATTTCTGGGACTCATATTCACCCCGGCAGCCAATTCCTCAATACTTATTTTGCAATGAAGTGTTTGGGAAAGCCTGTCCTGCACCTGGTGTATCCGGTGCTCCATATGATTCCGATATTGTGTAAAAATGCTTAATTGCGGATCATCTATTGAGCGTCGGAAATAAACGACTACTTCTTTCGCTATCTGGGCAGCAAAATGTCCGCCCCATATTTTCTCAATAATATGCAAAGCCAGATCGATACCAGAGGATACTCCCGCACTCGTATAAATGCCATTGTCTTCAACAAACAGGCGGTTCGTAAGAAGTTTTGCTTTGGGATAACGATTGGCAAACCTTTCCATATATTTCCAGTGGGTAGTACAATTCCGGTTATCGAGTAGTCCGGCTTCAGCCAGCAAAAAAGTTCCGGTACATACTGAACAAATGATTACTTTTTTTTCAAATTGTTTTTGCAGCCATTGCTGAAAATAGCTGCATGAAAGCATGAATTCATCTGTCAATAATAATCGGGCATCTAAGCCGGGGATGAATACCATGTCTCCTTCTGTTAGATTGAGTTGATCAAATGGAGTAAGTTTCGCAAAAGATAATTCACAACTACTTTTCGATTCAGGTTCATTAGGAAACAGGCTGCAGAAGAATAGGTTTACTTTGGCTCCGTAACATTCGGCCTCATAAAATATATGTGCAGGGCCTGTTATATCAAGCAAATGCACCCCGGGTGGAAGCATAAAAACGGCCTTAATAGCATTAACAACGGACATGTATTAAAAGTAAGCAGTAAATATGGATAAAAGAAAACCCGTCAAATCGGACGGTAGGATTTGGGCAATTTTTGTAACTTCATTTTCTACTGATTAATTGCGATTATCTTTTTTATATGAAAAAGTCTATTCTCATTTTTGGTGTTTTGTTACTGGTAATTTCTCAAGCAAATATGGGTTGCAAAGCAAAACCGGATGCTTCGGTAAATGCGCCTGTTGATCGAAAATGGTGGAAGGAAGCCGTGGTTTATCAAATTTATCCCCGCAGTTTCAAAGATAGTGATGGAGATGGAGTCGGTGATTTGAAAGGAATTATTTCGAAACTGGATTATATTAAAAGTTTAGGCATAAATGTGGTATGGCTGAATCCAATCTATAGTTCCCCGAATGATGATAATGGCTATGATGTGAGTGATTACCGGAATATTATGAAAGATTTCGGAACAATGGCAGATTTTGATCTTCTGTTAAAGGGCTTACATGAAAGAGGGATTAAACTGGTAATGGACCTGGTGGTGAATCATAGCAGCGATGAGCATGAATGGTTTAAGCAAAGTAAAAGCAGCAGGAATAGTCCTTTTAGAGATTATTATCATTGGTGGAATGCGGAGAGAGTAAAACCTGCTCCCCGGTATAGCCTTTTTGATGTGAATCATGATGCCTGGAAATATGATTCTCTGACCCATGCCTATTACCTGCATTATTTTTCCAGAAAACAACCAGACCTCAATTGGGAGAATCCAAAGCTTCGTCAGGAGGTATATGATATCATGAAATTCTGGGCTGCAAAAGGAATTGATGGGTTTAGACTGGATGCTTTCCAGTTTGCCGCCAAGGACACCAGTTTCCCGGTATTTCCTAAAGGCTATGAAAATGATTTTGTAAAATATTATGCGATGGGGCCGCATTTACATGATTACCTGAAAGAAATGTATCAACAGGTTTTTAGTAAATATGATGTGATGAGTGTTGCCGAAGGTGCAGGAAACTCTTTTCAGGATGCCCATGATCTGGTGGATGCAGAAAGAAATGAATTGAATATGGCCTATGCTTTTGAGGGTGTTGATATTGCCAAAGCAAATGGATATAGTCTCTTACATTTTAAAGAAGTATTTTCTCGTTGGGATAGCGCTTTTGCAGAAAAAGGATGGCTATCCGTTTTTCTTGCCAATCACGATCAGGCCAGATTGGTTAGCCGATTTGGCAATGATAGTGGCGCCTATAGAGAATTGTCTTCAAAAATGCTGTCTACTTTTTTGATGACCATGCGCGGTACGCCCTATTATTATAATGGAGATGAATTGGGCATGACGAATGCAGGATTTACCAATATCAGCCAGTATCGTGATATGCCTACCCTGAATGAATACCAGCACCAAAAAAATATTGGTGGGGATATCCAACAGTTTATGAAAAGAATACAATTCGAATGTCGCGATAATGGGCGCACACCCTTTCAATGGAATAATACAGCAAACGCCGGTTTTACAACGGGTACTCCCTGGATCAATCTCAATCCAAATTATACAAGTATCAACGAAGCCAGCCAGGAAAAGGACGCTAATTCTGTTTTACAATATTTCAGAAATATTGTAAAGCTAAGAAGCCAGCATCTGGAACTGGTTTATGGGAAATACCAATTGCTGGATAAAGATAACCCCAGGGTATATGCGTATACACGGGAATTGAATGGGTCTAAAATACTGGTATTGCTAAATTTTTCATCGTCCTTTGAAAAGCCGAATATTCCTATTGATTTCAGTAAGGGAAAATTGTTAATTGATAATTACAACAATTCAACCAACGATGGAAAACTAAGACCGTATGAAGCGATAGTTTATCAATTATAAACTACCCATGTTATCGAGAATAAGTTGAATAGCGTAATGATACTAACTATGCTGTTATTTGACTTTTATCCTCCAGCCTAGATAAAACATTCTACCACTAACCGGACCCCATACCATGGAGGCATCAAAATAAGGACTGAAGGGTTGGTCGGCTGATACAATCACTCCTTTCTGGAAAAAATTGGTGATGTTTTCTGCACCAAAATAAATATCCATGGGATGCTTATTACCAAAGGTTTTACTTACTTGTGTATTCATTAATACATAGTCGGGTGAATAAGTAGGCAACTGGTAGGGAACCGGGTTACTTGCCGTATTGGGGATTCTTTTCTTTCCATTATAAGTAACTGTATAATTAAACTTCCACGAATTGGCTGTTGTATAATCAAAACTGATAAAAGCACGGTTTCCGGAAATAAATGGCCGTTCCAGTAATTGTCCGCTGTAATTGGTTTTTACATCATAGTATCTATAGGCTATTTTCACACTTAATTCCTTGACAGGCAAAAAGCTGAGTTCGGTTTGTAAACTGTTTGAATAAGAGTTGCCCTGCAAATTATAGAATTTTACCTGTCTCGGATTTTCCATATCCACAACCACCTGGTTTGTAAAATCATTCCTGAAAAAATCAATACTTAGTTGTGCTGCATTATCAAAAAGCCTGATTGCCTGATCTATACTCACCCCTTTATTCCACGCGATTTCAGGGTTTAAGCCATATGCTTTACCCCCATTGCTGGGTATAATTTGTAATTGACGGGCACTTACCAATACACTTGTATTTTCTGCAAAAATATTCGCCGTTCTCTGGCCCCGCCCTCCGCTGGCACGGATCACAGTTCCTTTAATGGGTTCGTACCTTATATTTAAGCGGGGGGTAATAAAAAATCCAAATAGATTATCATTGTCTGCTCTTATACCCGCTACTGCACTAAATTTTGTAGAAGCCGTATAGGTATACTCAAAGAATGCACCCGGCACGATTTCCTTTCTGTTATAATTTGTTAGATTCAGTGTTTCATCATAATGATCATATTGAAAACTTAACCCTGTTCTGAATTTATGGTCTGTTGTATGAATAATGGATTGATAGATCAGATTCGTATAAAAACCCTGTTGTTTTGCCTGGTAGTTGGTTAACCCAAAATAAGAGTCCTGGGTATGGGAGATGGCTGCCAACTGAAGCCCGATACTTTTATATTTTTTTTGTGGAAATACATACCCGATTTTAGCGAAACCTTCATAACGTTCTGTGTTGATACCCAAACCATAATGAAGCGTAGTTCCTTTATCAGTAGCCGGATCGAAAGCGATTTGTCCACCCGTTCTCTTTTCATTCAGTACCTTAAAACCTAGTTGTACCAGCAAGCCCATAGAATTATCAAATTGATACCTGTTTACCAGGCTGAGTTGATTACCTGTAGGCAGGTCCCTGAATCCATCCTTATTAAAATCTACCTGTTTATTGGTTAAAAAATCATCGTGTAATAATAACCCTGATGACCATTTTTTGTTGATTCTTGTGGCGAGGTTTAGATTCAGATCCGTTTTGCCAAAATCATTTATATACACATTGCCCAGTAATTGTTCACTGTTTTCTGGTTTCTTTAATTCCACATTGATCTGGCCTGCAATACTTTCATAACCATTCGCTACTGAGCCAACGCCCTTGGTAAGCTGTATAGATTCTATCCATGGGCCCGCTATTGAGTTTAAACCCAAGGGTGTGGCAATACCACGGGGACCGGGCAGATTCTCAACCGTAAGCTGTGTATAGTTGCCACTTAGTCCCAATAATTGTATTTGTTTAGATCCTGTAACGGCATCACTATAGGATACATCTACGGAAGGATTGGTTTCAAAACTTTCACTTAGGTTACAACAGGCAGCTTTTAATAATTCTTTTCCAGTCATCACTTCTGTTCTGATAGGACTCATCGAAGAAATATAACTTGCTCTTTGCCGGTTGGTTACGGTTACTTCTTTCAGTTGTTGGTTAGAAGCTAACACAATTTTTAACTCATTCAAATCAGTTACTGTAAGGGTATCCGGTTGGTATCCTGTATAACTGATTACTAATCTGCTGAAATTGCCGCTATGTCTGATCTGAAAAATGCCCGAACTATCTGTAACCACTCCGCTATTACTTCCCAGCCAGTGAATACTTGCGTTTGGTAAGGGATTAAATTTACCCTTTGTGTCTGATTCAACCACCAGCCCTTTAATGATATGGGTTTGAGAAATTATTGGAGTAATGCCTGGGTTTACTGATCCATCTGATGCACTAAGCTGGGTAACAGTTTTTACACTATCAGCTAAAAGATTAGCCTGCATCGCTTCCATTTCACGATAATGGCAGCAGGAGGGTAATTGCTGATACACAAGATCCCTTGCTTTTTTGTTCTCCAGGTCATGCCCTACAGATACAATACGGTTTTGTATTTTTTCCAATGAAACCAGCAATGGATTGTATACTAGGGATAATTGTTTGGTATCAACATCCCAGCTAATTGATTTTACCCCTCTGATTTTAGCGGCATCTTCAATACGTTGCTTGCACTGTTCACACGCGCCGAACACTTTGAAGGAGATGCTACTGTCTTTTTCCGGTCTCTTTAGGTTTTGTGTAAAGGCAGCAGAGCACTGAAGAGTAAGCCCCATCGCTACTATATATATCAACAATTTCATTTCTGAGCTTTTTGAAAATCAAATAATCCCATGCACTTATTTGGCTAATGCCTTTCTTAACGGCAACAGTCTTTCTTTCGGATAAAAATCGATTTGATTATCCGTAGACAAAACTTCCCTGTTACAAGGATTATTTTTTTCATGAAAATGAATTAGGTTTTTATTATGGATTACCTAGCGTAATTTTTTTGTAAATGGCAGCTATGCTCATTTTACAGTATCGGTCACTTTTCCGCAGGTCAGCATCATTTTTCCATAATATGGATTTTTGATAGCAGGTTCATTACTTAGCCAATACATTTTTTTCATGGGACAATACTCCTGATAAACAGTCTGCTCAGAAATTTTTACGGCTTTTAGTAATGTGTATATTGATAGAGAGAGGGTTGCAAAATGATCTCTTTGGGTTTCAATATTTGTATTCTCAGAAATAGATTTTGCATCCGAATTTAGTTTTTCCTGTAAGGGAATAAATACTTTGCTATCCGATTCTGAAAGTTCTTTAGAATCAATACTCTTTAGTATTTGTACAAATTCGGTTGCTTTGAGAGAACTGGTTTTTGCATCACTCGCAACCAATGCATTTTTGATATCATAATAAGCAGGTAAAATCTTTGTCAGGTTTGAACCTTTTTGTGCTTTTACAGAAACGATGCTGATACAAAAAATAGATAGGGTGGTTATAATAAGTTTCATGATAATTGATTTGTATGTAGTAAAAATAGTTGCCGCATGAGGGTGCTCATGCAAAAATCCAATCAATGAAACATCAAATTCGGTAAACCTGGTTAAGTATATACAGTGGGGTGGAGTTGCCTGGAGGAACTTTCGAAATATTTTGGCTAATCCTGACTTCTTTTTGGTAATTGAAATCGTGTATCGGGAAGGTTTCCTCAATAGTGCAGAAAGGTTTATTAACATCCGATGCAATCAATGCTCTTGGATGTTCTTTCTCTGTTTTGATCTGTTTTTGTTCATCCTTACAGCAGCCGTTGGATTTCATTTTCTCCATTCCGCAGGTAGAGCAGGTGGCATCTTTCGATTGCCCTATCCCCCAACTGATCAGCCTGTTCATGCAATAATGAACATGAATAGTGGCACCTACAGTTGTGATTCCGTAGATAAACAGAAGAAATATGATCGACAATTTTTTCACTGATACAAAGTTACTAGAAAGTTCTGTTTAGAAATTGTTATTAGAAATGAGGGGGCAATTGTTTTTAATAGGTTGATTATTAGCAGTTTATCAGAATATCTCCTCAAATATGGCTAAACAGATTCCTGTAGCGAAGATTAATACAGTGAAACGAATAACTCAGCCCTTATTTTCCAGATCCCTTCTGATCTCTTCCATTGGGCCGTATATTTTCCACCTTTGCTGTAGGATTTGATCGCTTTCCAGCTACCTGTTTCCCAGGCAAGTGTATCATTAGTGCTGATGATAATTTCCGAAGGAGTGCGGATATAGGAAATCTCTGGGCTCGCATTGAAAAGCTCCTGCCATGATTGCAATACCAGGTCCTTACCAATGGTTTGTCCTGAATTACCCCTTACCTGTACAAAATTGCTAAGTAAATGCCTGGCAATTCCGGCTGTATCATGTTTGGCAATCGCTGCATTATTTTCAGCCCTTGCTTGTTTGATTAAACTGATGTCTTTCCCTGAATGGGGTTGGGCAATAAGGAATAAACCCGAAAACAAAACAATCAGGGTGCAATTCAATTTTCTAAATCCAGCAGTATTGAGCATAGCAGATGATTTGTTTTAGTTAAATAGAAGTGTGTTTTCAAGCCGTAGTTCAGTTTTATTCGTATTGTGAATGGGCTATTCAATTATTTTTTCCACCCGGGTAAATTGCTTATTCCCATTCACTCCTTCAATCACCACCCTCAATCTTTTACTATGATCATTATTGAAAAAAGGTAATTGAATGCTTCTATGACTGGCATCTAGTAACACATAAGGATTCCAGTAAAGAGTAGTTCGGGTATCCTGGTGCGATGCCTGTTGCCGGTCGCTATAATCAGGTGAATAAAATTCTTTATAAGCAGTATATCCGGATAGATAGGTTTTTGCCATAGATATATCATTGGCTTTATCAGGGAGTATTTCTGATTCAGCACCATCCCGTAAATAAATGGCAACTGCTCCCCCTGAACCTTCTGAGCCAAAACCATAAAATATGGGGGGAAATATTTTGATATAGGCAATGTTTTGCATAGGAGATTTCAATATGGCCATTGTCTCCAGTTTTAATTCGTTTAAAAAAATACTCGGTTGTTTCCCACGCCAGGTTAATACACCATCTGTTCCATCTGCAATCCCTTCATCAGTAGGTTTGGCACCTGCAACTTTCCCAAATCGTAATCCGGGTACCCGGCCCTGTAAATAAGTAAGTACATTGGGTGATGTTTGTGCAATCTGGTCATTCACAATATCAAACGTATACGCATTACCACCACTAAATGCACCTTTTGCATATTTTTCGTCAAGTAATTCCAAGCGTGATTTTACTTTTGATTGCACCACCACTTCCTGAAGTGTAGCAGAAGCTTTTAGCTTTTCTATTCGATCATGTTCTTTTTGCATGTTTTTTACCATGCTGTCCCATACACTGTCATTTATGCCGTTACTGAATGTTGACTGACTGGGATAGTGCAAGGATAAACCATCCTGTAATAAGCCGTTTTCAAAATGCAATGAACCGATGCCTTTTGTTTTCTTATCTCCGTTAAATTGATACTGAATTTGTACGGTATCAAAAAAAATACCTGTTGGGTAGCTAAAAGAAGCATCCTTACTTAGGGTTACAGATAAAATTTCCCTTGCATTTTCTTTGTTTGAAATAATTACATTCAGTCTGGGCTTGGGGTTCATCTTTTCATACAGTTCTGCCGGGGCTTGCCCTTTTATCTGAACATAGTCTTTTTCAGGAGCATATACCAGTTTGGGCAATTTATTTTGAGCCATATCTTCCCATGGAAACCTTCTCCAGCCATGAGTAAGCAATAACAGGTCAAGATGCTGTGCAACAGCCTCACTGGTATCAGAAAAATAGTAGGTAGGGTTATGCACGTATCCTTTTATATCACTGGATAATAGTAGCTGAGAGTAAATAGTATGACTGGTATCAGTTAGATTTCCTGCATCGGTAACTGAAACGGATAGATTGGCGGAAACTGTATCCGGCATATCTATCTGGATCAGGTTCTTTCCATTTTTAGCAAGTGATTTTTCAGGGAATGATACCGAAGGATGAAAACTATATTGCTGATTATTAACAAAAACAATTCTTTCTGCCAAAGGCAACCAATGATCATCTAATACCGTGATAGTTAGTACGCCAGTTGGCAATGAAGCTGTCGAAAACTGGGAGAAAGCTGTATTTTTTGCAGAAAGATTTAATGTAAAATGATAATACAATTGCTGATGCATACTAGCAATCAAGTGCAGCAGTTTCTGATTGTCAGGAACGATTCCGGTTCGTTTTACTACGAAAACTGTGTTTCCTTTTAAGGGATGCACTTCCAGGTTGATCCCCGATTCTTTTGCAATAGGCAGGGGCGTTGTATAACTGCCTCCTTTTTCATCAGTCCAATAGGCTGTATAGGTTTCCGCCTTTTTGGGTTCTATTGAAAAACTGCCCAGTCCATCATGCACAGTATTCAATGAATCAATAAAATCGCCCTTGTCATTTTTTACAACTCCTTTCGCTTTGACAGGATATCCCGAATGATTGGTTACTGAAAAAGCAATATAAGAGAGCAATCCGTTGACCAGATCACCGCCTTCAGGGAAAAAATGAATATGACTGATATTGGTAACGGGTAATTTTTTATCCGTGTTAACCTGAACGATGGGTATTTCTTTTTTGTAAAGAAAAGAGCTATCAAAGTTTAACATCCAGCGGGTATACGCCACTGCTTGTAATGCATTTCCGGCATAATCAACCGGTATTACAAACTGTATCCTCGCACTGGATTGTATCAGCGGTGCCGATACATGTTTGAGGAGTTCTCCGGATGCTGTATACCAGTCTATATAAACGTTCTTACTAAGATCTGAAAACTCAGTTCCAGCCATAAGGTATAATTTCATCCAAACCGTGTCTCCTTTCGTATAAAGAGCCCTGTCAAAATGAATATGGATTTTTTCCTGCTTGTAACTTCCCTGGTATATGCTCAGAATTGAGTCTGCTTTCTGAGAAAATAAATAAAGGGGATAGACTAACAAAAGCCAGATCAGAGAAAGAAATATCGTTTTTTGTATCATCAGCTATTCGTATTGAATCATGAATTCTTTTTTGTTTCGGGCCAATAATCTGAAGGTAACATGGTAGATAGTTTTTCTGACCATGACCAGTAACCCTCAATAATCAGATTCTCCCCGTTAAAATAATTTCCATTTGTATAGATGCTAATCCCTTTCCCAAACAATAATTCAATCTCAGAGGTGATCACATCTTTATCGGATATTTTTAACTGGGTACTGGTATAATCATACGGAACGGGTTTATGCAGATAACTGATATGCAAGGCACCCGGGAATTGTAAAACGATAGTCTCAACCGTTTCTTGCGCCCTTTTAGAAGCAAGTACCAGGCTCTCCCTTGGTAGCAGTTTATTAAGAATAATTTTATTGACTGAATCTGGCAGTACTTTTATTTTTTGATAATAATCGAGTGAATCCTTTTGTATCCTTAGCCTCGGTTTTAATCCGGCTTCCTGCATCTGGTCATACACTTTATTGATTTCACTTACCCTCTCTCTTTCTTCAGTAGTAATTATTTTAATGGCCCTGACTTCAAAGCCCTCCTGTATTAGTTGATTGGTATAGATACTTCGTAAAAAATGCCTTAGTGATCCCCTGTAAATGTGTACCCTTGCAGAATCCCATTTCTTTTTTTCAGACAGGTTTTTCGGTACCATGTTTTCAAACAACGGGTAGCCTACATATTTAAAAGTATTATAGGTAAAATCAAGTTCAAACCTAGTGAGAAGATATTGAATACGATAGCCAAGTGATTTGTTTTCAAAAATCAGCTTTTCATGTGCAAAAGCCCTCAATATATTTTTTTTACTAGTAAACCTGAATTTCACCGCATCGGGATTCAATAATTTACAATTTTTAATCAGCGAAAAATTCCCGATAAAATGCGTTTTGAAATAGGCCCCCCAATTTTTCCAACCATCTTTATCATAAGGCTCAACAATCACTTCTTGTAATGTATGTTCGGTTGGCGTCATATCAATACTAAGCGGATCGCCTTTGCCCGGATATTCGATAATAGTTATATAATTCTCATAATTTAATGAGGAGGCAATCAGTTGAAATTTTCCTTGCGGCATATTGGCTATCACAAACTCGCCATTATCATTACTAACCGTGCCGATGGTAGTATGGCTTAAAAAAATACTTACGTTACCAATCGGTTTTTTGGTTACTGCATCTGTAACTTTCCCTGTGAGCTTTGACTGACTAAATGAGTATAGTGCAAATAGGTAACCTATTAATAGCAAAAAAGACCGCATGCGTATTTTTTTATAACTTTTTAGATCAATATACTATTTTCTGTCGGGAATAGTTCAGTATAGTCAGGCCCTACATGCAAAAAGCCTTTGAAACAAAGGCTTTTTAAAATCGGTTTCAGAAAATATCACATTTTATTGATCTCTCTCACTTCAACATTCCCGCCGATTTCCAATATCGGACAATTCTTTGCCAATTCAGCAGCTTCTTCCAATGTATCTGCTTTTACAATCGTGTACCCTCCAATTAGCTCTTTGATCTCTGCATAAGGACCGTCAGTGATCACATTATCCGGCCTTACTACTTTACCGGCTCCGGCGAGACTGCTTCCCGGATTGGTTAATTTGTTCTGGGCTGCAATACCCGAAATCCAATTCATCCACTGGTCCATGATGGCTTTTGATTCTTCTGTGGAACTTGGCCGAATAGATTTGTAATCGGCTCTGAATACCAATAAAAAGTCTTTCATTGTAAAATATTTACATTGTTAAAAAGAAATAACAATCGAACCTGTGTATAATGGACATAAGGTAAGAAATAATCTAAATACCCCCGGAACTTAGAAGGGTAGCTTGCCAGATAGGCTGAATTTAACTGTCAAGGATATTTTTTCCAAATGACCAGCTTTGCTATTACACCAATTTCCATCCTACTAGCTTATAAAAAATTAAAGGTATTATTAGGAGTGACAGTTAAATAATTACTAATCAGTCCCGCCGATGGCGGGATAACAGGGACGGGGCTCCCGAGTACTCGGGACTGTGAGCGACACGGAGTCTCGACTAGTGGAGTGATTGAATTTTATTACTAGTATAAAGTATTATTGAATAATAATATTAGTGAGTAGTAAATGGATACAAGATATTTTAGATTGTCAAATGCCATCTTTCACATATCCGAATACTTTAGCCACTTCATCAATTTTTTCTTCAACACCGTAAAATCCTGCCAGTTTGCGAACCACTTTTTCTACTACTGCATCGGGGCAACTGGCGCCGCTGGTGATTAGTATTTTTAAAGGATTTACATTCGGAAGATACCCGGTGATTTCGGATAATTCCTTGGTTCTCCAGTTGCAGGTTTCAATAGACGCTTTATTAATAAGCCTATCAGCAGAGTCTATAAAATAAGTAGTTAGTTGATGTTCACAAAGCTCCACCAGGTGAGAGCTATTGCTGCTATTATGCCCGCCAATCACAATGGCAATATCAGCAGGAGTTGTCAACATACCCGAAACAGCAGTCTGGTTATCATTGGTAGCATAACATAAAGTATCTCTGGTATCTGCAAACCGCTCATGAATATTTTCGGCAGTTAATTGGTATTGCTGAATGAATATATTTTTGAGATAATCAGATATAGCCTGTGTATCGCTGGCCAACTGTGTAGTTTGGTTTACTACCCCGATTTTTTGTAAGTGCAGATGGATATCAAAGCCTTCCGAAAAACGCCCCTTGAATTCGTTATAAAAATCTTCCGGTTGTTTTTCCCCGGTAATGTATTTTGCTAACTCAATGGTTTCGGCCATATCATTAATAACCAGTGTGGGGGTATAGGAAGAAGCATGTGAAAAGGTAGCACGGGTTTCTTCGTGTTTGGGTTTGCCGTGTACAATGATGCTATACCCTTTTGTAGCAATCTGTTCACTCCGGTTCCATACTTTTTCTACAAAAGGGCAGGTAGTATTATAGGCAGCCGTAGGAATACCCATGTTGTGTAATATCTTTTCAACTTCAAGGGTTGTTCCAAATGCAGGTATGATCACAATATCTGCAGGCGTTAATTCTGAAAATGGGATCACCTGTTTGCCATAGGTATCCTGTAAAAAACGAACTCCCTTTGCCTGTAAGTCATGATTCACCTGGGGATTATGTATCATCTCACTCAACAGAAAAATACGTTTACCGGGGTTCTGCTCAATCGTATTAAACGCGATTTCAATGGCATTTTCCACCCCATAGCAAAAACCAAAATGACGGGCAAGGTAAATGTCTATAGGTCCTAATGCTAAAAGGGTAGGGCTAAAATCCTTCTTTAATTTATCTTCCTGCCTGCGATAGCTTTTAATGGCACTGATAAGCTGGCTTCTGTATATATTGGGTACACTGAACTGTTTCATAAAAGGTAAAATTAATCATTCGTAATTAGTAATCCGCAATTCTCAATTGATAAGGACAGATACCTCACTAAATTCATGCTTGCTATTTAAAAATCAACTATTTTCATCATCAAATCAGGTTGCTATGCGGATCGTTCCTCTTATTATTTCCGGGTTATGTACAGTTGGGTTGGTTTCTGTATTAAATATGCAATTGCCTTCAAAATCAGGGAAAACACCCCGATTGGGTTATTTTTTATCGCCCCAGCAAGGGTTTTGGCAGAATGCAGAACCGGTAAATACCAGTTTTTCTACAGATATTAAAACAACCGACCTGAAAGGAAAAGTGGATGTGTACATGGATGACCGCCTTGTTCCACATATCTATGCAGATAACGATCTGGATGCCTATTATGTTCAGGGATACCTGCATGCAAAATTCCGTTTATGGCAGATGGAGTTTCAAACCTATGTGGCAGGCGGCAGGTTAAGTGAAATTGTAGGAGAGGATCGGGTGCCTACTGATCGGTTTTTCCGGAGACTGGGTATGGTATATGGTGCAGAGCAGACACTAGAAAAAATGAACCAGAACCCGGAAATGAAAGCAACCATGGAATCCTATGCCAAAGGAGTCAATGCGTATATCAATTCTTTACAACCCGAACAAATACCATTCGAATATAAACTGCTGGATTATAAACCGGAAGCATGGACCCCTCTAAAGACCTATTTATTCCTGATGCTGATGTCCTATGATCTAACGGCCAGAGGAGCCAGTACCGACTTACAGATGAGTAATGCCAAAAATTACTTCGGGCTGGATGATATGAATAAATTGTTTCCGATTGTGCAGGACTCACTTGATCCGATTATACCCAAAGGCACTGTTTATGCCAAACCCTATATAGTTCCTAAGACCCCGGCAAATGTGGATTCGGCCTATCTTGGTAAAAATATTTCTCCAAAATTCACCGCCTATAACCTGCCCGATGTAGCAGCACCGGATAAAGACAATGGAAGTAATAACTGGGCAGTATCCGGTAAAAAAACAAAAAGCGGACGACCCATCCTCTGTAATGATCCACACCTGGGACTTAACCTCCCTTCTCTTTGGTATGAAGTACAGATAACCACCCCCACGCATAATACCTATGGGGCCAGTTTCCCCGGCTCACCAGCGGTAATCATAGGATTCAATGATAGTATTGCCTGGGGCGTTACCAATGCCGGCAGGGATGTAATCGATTATTATGATCTTACTTTTAAAGATTCTACTCTGAATGAATATTGGTACAACGGTGCCTGGGTGAAAGCAGAACATCGGAAAGAAGTGGTGAAAGTAAAAGGGAAAGAAGATTTGGTTGAAAATATTGCCATGACCATTTTCGGGCCGGTTATGTACGATAAAGCATACTCAAACGAAAGTACAGAAGGCAAATACCTGGCTATTCACTGGACTGCACACCAGGCGAGTACAGGGGTAAAAGCGTTTTATGATCTTAACCGGGCTAAAAACTATGAAGATTATCTAAGTGCTATTAATAACTGGACCTGTCCCGGACAAAATTTTGTATTTGCTTCAAAGTCCGGTCATATCGCCATCAAACAACAGGGAGCATTTATTGCCCGTTGGAAACACCAGGGTGATTATGTAATGCCGGGCACTGACAGCAGTTATTTATGGCAGGGTATCATACCTGCTTCAGAGAACCCGATGATCAAAGATCCTAAAAGAGAATTTGTAAGTAGCGCCAACCAGAAATCTACAGATTCTACTTATCCCTATTATTTAGGTGCGGCAAATAGCTTTCCACTTTACAGAGGGTTTATGATTAACCGCTTATTAACCGGGATGAATGATATTACGCCGGAGGATATGCAAAAAATGCAAATGAATAATTATAATGTATTTGCAGAAATGGCAAGACCTGTTTTACTTAGGTATATTGATAAAAAAGCATTGAGTGAAACGGAGAAAAAATATGTAGAGATTCTGGAGAACTGGAACCTGAATGCAGATATAAAAGAAAAAGGAAGTACCGTATTTGTATGTATGTGGGATAGTTTGCAGGCAGCCGTTTATGGGGATGAATTTGCCAAAGCAAAATTACCTATGCTATGGCCCGACCAGCCTACGCTGTTGGAAAGTATGTTACGAGGAACCGGATATGAGTTTGCTGATAATATCAACACAACGGATAAAACAGAAACCATTGATGATGATGTTATGATTGCCTGTAAAAGGGCTTGTGCACATCTGGCAGCTTTGGAAAAAGAAGGTAAATTGGATTGGGGTGTTTTTAAAGATACCAGGGTTAACCACCTCTTAAAGATCCCTGCATTAAGCCGGTTACATCTTCCTATTGGAGGCGGGTCCAATATTATCAATGCCACACGTGATGCCCATGGCCCCAGCTGGCGAATGATTGTTCAGTTAACAGATGATATTGAAGCGTATTGTGTGTATCCCGGCGGTCAAAGCGGAAACCCGGGAAGTAAATACTATGATACATTCATTGATTCATGGGCCGCAGGAAAGTATTATCGCGCTTTGTTTATGAAAAAAGAAGAAGCGGGTAAAAGTGATAAAATGAAATGGCATATCAGTTTTTCTAACAGCTAATTACAATATTATGAAGATTGCATCAGCCATCTTATTAACTGCATTTTTGGGTTTTGTTATTGGGTTATATACGAGTTTACCCTGGTGGGGCTTTGTGGTCACTTCTCTGCTGGTTTCAGTAGCCATACACCAAAAACCATGGAAAGCATTTGTTTCAGGTTTTTCAGGTATGTTCTTGTTATGGGTATTGCTTGCTTTTTTGAAGGATGTGGCCAATGAACATATCCTCTCTACCAAAGTAGCCGAAATCCTGCCCCTGGGCGGTTCCTATTTTCTGCTGATACTGGTTACAGGCTTTGTTAGTGGCTTAGTAAGTGGTGCAGCGGCAATAACCGGAAGTTTTTTGCGAAAATAAAACCTGGTTTTATTTTCCTTATGGCCTTCCTTTCAATAGCATGAGGAGTATATTACATGATAGGATATAATTTAACAACATATTTCGCAACCAGTAACTTTCCCGCCCTATTTTCGTTGTAAGCAGCGCTTATGCGGAAATCATTATTTTTTTTGGGTGCCTTTATCTTTTCCATTGCTGGATATTCGGCAACGATTAGTGGCACAATCAGAGAAAAAAACGGAGCGGTTCTTGCCTTCTCTTCTGTGCTGATAAAAGGCACTACCCAGGGCGTATCTGCCAATAGCAAAGGTTTTTACAGTATTACCGTAAACCCGGGCGAGTATACCCTCGTATGCCAATACATTGGCCATAAATCAATCGAGAAAAAAGTAAAACTTGGGCGCACAGATATCACCATTGATTTTGTACTGGAAGAACAGCAATACGACCTCACCAATGTAGTTGTAAAAGCAGGTGGGGAAGACCCGGCCTATGCTATTATCCGGAAAGCCATCGCCAAAAGGGAAGAGCATCTGAAGGAAATTAAAAAATTTCAATGCGAGGTTTACCTGAAGGGACAACTGCAATTACGCAATTATCCTAAGTCGTTTATGGGACAAAAAGTAGATTTTGAAGATGGAGATACCAGTAAACGGAAAATACTTTTTCTTTCGGAGTCAGTTGCCCATTATTCGGTAGAAGAGCCGGATAATAAAAAAGTAGAAGTATTGTCAACCAAAGTAAGCGGCAGAAGCGATGGTTTTGGTTTCGGCAATCCACAGTTTATTTCTTTTTACGAAAATATTATTTCATTGGGCAGGGGATTGAATCCCAGGGGATTTATTTCTCCTATTTCTGCAAATGCGCTCAACTATTACCGGTATAAATTTGAAGGAACTTTTTTTGAAAATGGAATTGAAGTTAGCAGGATAAAAGTGATGCCCAAACGAACCTATGAACCTCTTTTCACCGGCTATATTACCATTATAGAAGATGAATGGAGGATTCAAAGTGTTGACCTGAAACTGTTGAAAGAACAACAAATGCAGGTATTGGATACATTGATCATTAAACAACTCTATGTACCCGCAGGTAAATTCTGGGTAATCAAGAACCAGGTAATTTACCCTTCCGGGAAATTTTTAGGGTTTGATTTTTTTGGAAATTTTATCCAGGTATATGATAAGTTTGATTTGGACCCGGGTTTTCAAAAAAAATATTTTACAAATACCATTTTAAAATACCTGGATAGTTCCAACAAGAAACCCATGGCGTATTGGGATAGTATTCGACCACTCCCATTATTGCCAGAAGAGAAACTCGATTATAAAAAGAAAGACAGTCTGGAACAGGCAAGAAAAGATCCGCATTACCTGGATTCTCTAGACAGAAAACGAAACAAACTTACCCTGAGTGGCCTTGTATTGACTGGGCAAACTATCAGCAAACAAAAAAGAAAAGAAACCATCAGTTTCGAACCGCTGATTCGTAACCTCAATTATAATACGGTAGAAGGAGCGGTACTGAATTTCTCACCCGATTACAACAAAAATTTTGAAGGAAGAAAATCATTATTCCTGAGTCCGGATATACGATATGGTTTTGCCAACCATCATTTGAATGCACACCTCACAGGTAATTATCGGTTTGGAAATAAATATTTACAAACCATCAGTTTTTCAGGCGGACAAAGAGTATTCCAATATAATAACGACCAGCCAATTGCGCCGCGAATTAATTCGATATCTACGTTGGAATACGAGGCCAATTATATGAAGATCTATGAAGCTAAGTTTTTACAACTTGGGTATTCTACGAATATCGGTAACGGTATTACAGTAAGGGGAGGGGTCCAGTTTCAGGACAGGAATGGCCTGAATAATCTGGCCGACCCTGTTTCCTGGAGACAGGTGAAGGACAGGCAATTTACCCCGGATTATCCAACCGATATTATGAATGCCAATATGCCGCATAACCGTGCACTAACAGCAGTACTGGGATTTACGTGGAGACCCGGAGGAAAATACATTGAGTTTCCGGATAGAAAAATTCCATTGGGATCAAAATATCCGACACTGGATGGTTCCGTAACTACCGGTATCAACGGTGTACTAGGAAGTGATGTGTCATTTTCAAAATGGAAAATACAAATTTCTGATAACCTGAATTTCAAATTAGGGGGAAGACTAAATTATTCATTAGCTGCCGCAGGATTTTTTGATGCATCAAAAGTATATGCACCGGATTACCTGCATATTTTAGGTAACCAGACGATACTGGCCTCACAGCCATTGGAAAGTTTTCAACTGGCGCCCTATTATAAATATAGCAATACGGCTAAACTCAATCTGACAGCCCATGCAGAATACCATTTGAATGGGTTACTGTCCAATAAAATTCCAGGGTTCAGAAAATTAAACTGGTTCTTTATAGTAGGCGGAAATGCATTACATATTGATAAAGCCGCAGATTATTACGAGGCTTTCTTTGGCATCGAAAACATATTCAAAATCCTTCGGGTAGAATTTGCCCAGGGCTATCAAAAAGGAGGCGGCCTGCCCAGTGGCTTCCGGATTTCTTTACCCTTCTTCCTGAATGCCCGGACAGAAAACTAGTCTATCATTCATAATTTCTTATCTTTACACTGAAATTTTGGCTACCCTGCAAGTAGCTCTATGTTTAATAGAACATTGGAAACTATTGATTGAATTCAGTGGTTCGGATGTCTAAAATGAAAATCATGGCATTATTACATAACCGCGTATCAAACGAGGAGTTGAAGCAACGCCTCATGGAAGAACCCTTCCCAAGAACCACCATTAGTTTTTACCAGTATTTTCCCATTCAGAATCCACAGGAATTCAGGGATTTTTTGTACAAAAATCTGAATGCCATCCAGGTATTTGGCCGTATTTATATAGCGAACGAGGGCATCAATGCACAGATAAGTGTGCCCTCTGCCAATTTTGAGGTATTCAAAACCTTCTTATATTCCATAGCACCTTTAGATGGGCTTCGACTGAATATTGCGGTAGATGATGATGGGAAAAGCTTCTGGGTATTGAAAATAAAAGTTCGCGAAAAGATAGTGGCAGATGGTATCAATGACCCCGATTTCAGTATGGAAAATAAGGGGAAATATGTGAATGCCACTCAAATGAATGAAATGCTGAAAGACCCTGAAATTGTGGTGATTGATATGCGTAATCATTACGAATATGAGGTAGGGCATTTTGTAAATGCTATCGAAGTACCCTCAGATACTTTCAGAGAGCAATTGCCAATGGCCGTGGATATGATGAAGGGTAAGGAAGATAAAAACATCATCATGTACTGCACCGGGGGAATCCGCTGCGAAAAAGCCAGTGCCTATATGTTACACAAAGGCTTTAAAAATGTTTTTCATTTGGAAGGAGGCATTATCAACTATGCCAAACAAGCAAAAGAAGCTGGAATAGATGCGAAATTCATCGGTAAAAATTTTGTTTTTGACGACAGGTTAGGGGAAAGAATTACAGAAGATGTAATTGCGCATTGCCACCAATGCGGAAAGCCTTGCGATACGCATATCAATTGCAAAAACAACGGTTGCCACTTATTGTTTATCCAATGCCCGGAATGCGCCGAAAAATATGAGGGATGCTGTAGTACCGAATGTAAAGACACACTGCATCTTCCGGTAGAAAGGCAGAAAGAAATCCGATCCGGGGTGTATAACGGACAGAATATATTTAATAAAAGTAAGATTAGACTTAGGCCCAGGTTGAATGAAATAAGACAGGGATCCTGATCCCTATTTTTTTGAATGATTACTTGTGGAAAGAACTGAATAGCTAATTGACAATAAGTGATTAATTATTTAGGAGTATTGTTTTATACAATACCCAATCGCTCCAATGCACTGATAATTTCTTTCTCAATAATCTGATCATCTACAGGTTTGGGTTCAAAAGATGTACCGGTTACTTTTTCAAACAGCTCAATATATCTTTTACTGATGGTATCAATCCATTCATCACTCATTTCGGGAACTACCTGTCCCTCTTTCCCCATAAAATGATTCGCTATCAGCCATTCACGTACAAATTCTTTACTCAGCTGTTTTTGTTTTTCACCCAATGCCTGTCTTTCAGCAAAACCATCCGCATAAAAATACCGGGAAGAATCCGGTGTATGTATTTCATCCATCAGGTAAATCGTATCCCCGATCTTGCCAAATTCATATTTGGTATCGGCAAGTATCAAACCTTGTTTCGCGGCAATATCTTTTCCACGGGCAAATAATTGCAGGGTATACTTTTCCAGAATCTGCCATTCTGTTTCTGTTACCAGACCCGTTGCAATAATATCTTCTTTCGATATATCTTCATCATGCCCCTCGGCAGCCTTTGTGGATGGAGTAATTATGGGTTCAGGGAAAAAATCATTTTCATGCAATCCATCGGGCATTTGCACACCGCATAATTCTCTTTTGCCTGATTGATAAGTACGCCAGGCATGCCCTACCACATTGCCCCTGACCACCATTTCAATTTTGAAAGGAATACAGCGTTTTCCGATAGATACATTAGGTGCGGGTACGGTAACCAGCCAGTTGGGACAAATATCAGCCGTAGCTTCCAGCATAAAAGCGGCGATCTGGTTAAGCACCTGTCCTTTATAAGGTATCGGTCTTGGCAAAATCACATCAAAAGCAGAAATACGGTTACTGGCTACCATTACGAGCCAGTCGTTTTGAATACTATATACATCTCTTACCTTACCATGGTAGAGATTTGTCTGAAAAGGCAATTGCAAAAATGACATGGTTCAAAAATAGATAGGTCATTGATAAATAATGAGTAAGAAAAGATTTTTTTCCTAACAAGCTATCCCTGTTTGTGCACAAATTAAATTTTCCCGGAATACTAACAAATGGTATTTTTATTAACAATTCATGCTAAAACTTGCCTATATGAGACGATTATTAACCCATTTCGGATCCCTGGCTATTGGAATTGCTCTAAGCATATCTTCCATGGCCCAGCTTTCCAGTACAATTTCGGGTACTATTAAAAACGGTAAATCCAAGGAAGCCATTTCTGCCGTTTCTGTTACGATTAAAGGAAGTAATGCCGGAACTTTTACGGATGACAAGGGTAACTTTAGATTTACAACTGTTCAGAAGTTACCGGTAACGCTTGTGATTTCCTCTGTGGGCTATACCAGTAAGGAAGTAGTTATCAAAAATAATAATGAAACAGTAGCCATTGATATTGAGCCCTCTTTCATATTGGGTGATGAAGTGGTAGTAGCCGCTTCCAGGGTACCGGAGAGAATCCTCGAATCGCCAGTATCTATTGAAAGAATCAGTTTAAATGCCATCCGCAATACCCCTTCCAATAACTATTACGATATGATCACCAACCTGAAAGGGGTGGATGTAATAGCGGCTTCTTTAACCTTCCGTAGTGTAGGAACCCGTGGATTCAATAGTAGTGGTAATACACGTTTGAATCAATTGGTGGATGGAATGGATAACCAGGCCCCGGGACTGAACTTTTCAGTGGGTAGTGTTATAGGCCTTACTGAACTGGATGTGGAAAATATCGAACTATTGCCCGGTGCTTCTTCTGCCTTATATGGCTCAGGTGGTATGAATGGTACAGTGCTGATTAACAGTAAAAACCCATTCAAATACCAGGGTTTTAGTTTTCAGATTAAACAAGGGGTAAAGGATATTGATGGCTCACAGCGTGCAGCTTCTTCTTATTATGACTGGAGTTTGCGTTGGGGATTGAAAGTATCTGAAAAATTTGCCTTTAAAATAGGTGCCCAATTTGTACAGGCACAGGATTGGCTGGCTACCCAAACCTCTAATTATTCCAGGTCAACCGGAACCCCCAATGGACAAGCCATTCCAGGTACCCGTCAATCAGATCCTGCTTATGATGGGGTGAATGTATATGGTGATGAAACCAATGCCAATTTAGGATCTACCGCCAGTGGGGTTATCGCTTCTACAGGATTACCCGCTGCCACCATTGCCGCATTTAACGGGTTTCTTGCCGCTAACCCCGGTGCTAAACTTGCCGATTTTAATAATTTTCTGACTGCAGCAGGGGCAGGTGCCCTTGTAGCTGCCGGTGCTTCTCCATTTATTTATGGGGCCAGTCCCAGCCGTAACTATTTCGGAACACAAACCGTAAGCAGAACCGGGTACAGTGAAAAAGATGTAATCAATCCAACCACCCTCAATGTAAAATTGACCGGTGCCATGTATTATAAATTGAATAGTAATACAGAAGCTTCTTTTCTGGCCAACTGGGGAACAGGAAATAGTGTGTATACAGGAAGTGATCGATACTCATTGAGTGGACTGAAAATGGGACAATATAAATTAGAGGTAAAAAGCAAAAACTGGTTCTTACGTGCCTATACCACGCATGAGAATTCTGGCAACTCCTTTAATAGTACCATTACCACCCGCTTATTCAATGAAGCCTGGAAACCAAGTACTACCTGGTTCCCGCAATATATGGGTGCATTGGTTAGCGCACGCGATGCCGGTCTGGCTAATATAGATGCACAAAATGCAGCAAGGGCATATGCTGATCAGGGCAGACCCACCGGATTTATCGGAAATAATCCTTTATTCAAACAAATTGCCAGCACCCCTATTTCTAAAGGAGGTGGATTGTTCCTGGATGCTACGAGGTTAAATGTGTTTGAAGGACAGTATAATCTTTCCAATGATTTGGGATTAACCAAAACAGGTACAGATTTCCTGGTAGGTGCCAGTACCAAAAGATATATCCTGAATTCTCAGGGTACTTTATTTGCAGATACTGCGGGCCCTATTAAAATAGATGAAGTAGGTGCTTATGCCCAACTTTCCCAGAAATTCTTTAGTGATGTTTTGAAAGTAACTGCTTCCGGCAGATATGATAAAAACACCAATTTCGATGGACGCTTTACTCCACGGGTTTCTGCAGTAGTAAAACTGGCCAAAGATCATAACCTTCGTTTCTCTTATCAGGAAGCCTATCGTTTTCCAACCACACAAAACCAATGGATCAACCTGACCGTTGGTGGAGGTACCCGCTTAATGGGTGGATTACCGCAACTAAGGGACTACTATAATTTCAGTGGCAATCCTGCCTATTCTGTAGCCAGTGTGTATGCATTTGGTGCCAGTGCCGCAGCAGGAGCGCCTAATCCGGCTCTATTGCAAGTACAACAGTTTGGTAAGTTTAAACCTGAGTCGAGCCAGTCTTATGAAATAGGATATAAGGGATTGATTGCCCAAACCTTATTAATTGATGTATATGCTTATTGGGCAACTTATAAAGATTTCATTAGTAGTGTAACCGTGGTACAGGATAAAGTGGCAACCCCTGGTATTCCGGGATATCTGGCTTTGCTCAATTCCAGTACTAGTATCGGCTACAGTATAGCAGTGAATACCCCGGGCAATGTAAATACCAATGGTTGGGGAGCTTCTGCAGAATACCTGCTGGGTAAAAATTATTCAGTAAGTGCTAACCTGTATTCTGATATGATCGGTTCTTTACCAACCGGCTTTGTTTCTTATTTCAATACACCTAAATACCGGACTAATATTGCTTTTAATAATACCGGGTTCGGGAAAGATAATCGCTATGGCTTTAGCCTGGTATACAGATGGGTGGATTCCTTTACTTATGAAGGAAGCTTTGCAACCGGAAACGTACCCTCTTACGGAACACTGGATGGCATGGTCAGCTATAAATTCCCTAAAACAAAATCCCTTGTTAAATTGGGTGCTACCAATATATTAAATCAATATTATACAACTGCCTATGGCAATCCTTCTATAGGTGGGTTATATTATATCAGCTTTGGCTGGAACGTATTTTAACGGATAAAAGGCAAAAAATCAAAAACCTCCCCTGGAATCGGGGGAGGTTTTTGATGAATACCCTTTAACAGTTTTGGGTTTATACTTGATAATCTTATATTTTTGCTGCTCAATTATAAAAAAATACTATGCGTTCAATAGCTTTCAGAGAGGCTTTGAGAGAAGCCATGAATGAAGAAATGAGAAGAGATGACAGGGTTTTTCTCATGGGGGAAGAAGTGGCGGAATACAATGGCGCCTATAAGGTAAGCCAGGGTATGTTGGCTGAATTCGGTCCCAAACGTGTAATCGATACCCCTATCTCAGAACTGGGCTTTGCTGCAGTAGCTGTTGGTGCTGCCCAAAGTGGATTAAGACCTGTGGTTGAATTCATGACCTGGAATTTTGCTGTGCTGGCTATGGACCAGATTTTGAATACCGCTTCCAAAATGCTGGCAATGAGTGGCGGTCAGATTGGCTGTCCGATTGTTTTTCGCGGCCCCAATGGAAGCGCCGGTCAGTTAGGTGCCCAGCATTCTACCGCTTTTGATAGTTATTATGCCAATATCCCTGGTTTGAAAGTAGTGTCTCCTTCCAACGGATATGATGCAAAAGGATTGATGAAACAAGCGATCCGCTATGAAGAAGATCCTGTGATTTTTATGGAGAGTGAAGTGATGTATGGCGATAAATCAGATGTTCCGGATGAGGAATACTATATCCCATTGGGAAAATCAGATGTAAAGAAACAGGGAAGGGATGTAACCATCGTATCCTATAATAAAATGATGAAAGTGGCACTGGGTGCAGCTGCCGAGTTGGAAAAAGAAGGGGTTAGCGCAGAAGTCATTGATCTGAGAACCATTCGTCCATTGGACTGGATGACCATCTTGGAAAGTGTAAAAAAAACCAATCGCCTTGTAATTGTGGAAGAACAATGACCATTTGCTTCTATCTCTTCAGAAATCAGTTACCGTATCCAGAAAGAAGGGTTTGATTACCTGGATGCTCCTATCAGAAGAATTACCAGCGCCGATGCACCCATGCACTATGCGCCCAATCTTGCTGCCTTAGCCATACCCGATGTGGAGAGAACAGTTAAGCTGGTAAAAGAAGTGATGTACATGAAAAAATAAATTGAATATCACCATATCATCTAAATACAAAACCCGGAAATTTACCGGGTTTTGTATTTAGACAAGAAAGAAAAACTTACTAGTCAAAGTCAATCTACCGCTTTGGGTATTTTCTCTAATTTTAACAGCAATTATGATCAAAAACTGCCTGCTGTTTTTTCTTGGTTTTTTTTTAGTGGGTAACCTCATTTGTCAGGATAGTACCAGGCTACCTGGCGATAGCAGTTTAGGTGATATCCTGGTAACCGCTTTTCAATCACACCAGCAATGGAAAACAGTTCCCGCTGCGGTTGCACCCATCAGCTCGCATGATCTGGAGCGATATAGCAATGCCAGCATGCTTCCGGCTTTCAATATTATTCCCGGGGCAAGAATGGAGGAAAGATCACCCAACAGTTATCGTTTATCGCTCCGGGGTAGTTTATTACGCTCACCATTTGGTATCAGAAATGTGAAAGTGTATTGGAATGATATTCCATTAACAGATGGAGGTGGCAATACGTATTTGAATCTGGTGGATATGGCAGAGATTACCAGCGCGGAAATACTAAAAGGCCCTGTTGCCAGTGTATATGGTGTGGGTACAGGGGGTGCTTTATTATTGAAAACTGATTTACCCTTTTCAGCACAGGCTCAAAACAACTATACGGTTGGTACTTCAGGTGGTTCCTATGGTTTATTCAGCGAACAGGCTGGTTGGGAATACAGGCAAAAGCAATTATCAACTTCCCTCCAGCAAATACACCAGCAAGCTGATGGATATAGGCAGGAGACTGCTTCGCGAAAAGATATTATCAAATGGCAACTCAATCACCAATGGAAATCGCAGCAGTTGCAGGTACTGGTATTCTATACCGATCTGTTTTACCAAACTCCGGGTGGTATTACCCTTGCACAAATGCAACTCAATCCCAAACTGGCCCGGTTAGCCAGTGGAAGCATACCCGGAGCCATTCAGCAAAAAGCAGCCATTTATAACAAAACTATTTTTGGAGCCATTCACCACGAAACAAATTTTGGTAAACTGTTTACCCTGAAATCTTTTGTAATGAATAACCATACTTCTTTTGATAATCCCTATCTAACAGATTATGAGAAACGTTCAGAAGATAATATGGGTATAGGCACCAGTCTGACCCTGCATACCCAAACAGCTCATACCAGTTTTCAATGGATCAATGGTGCAGAGTGGCTGTATAATCATTCACTCACAACTGATTATGGTAACCGGGCAGGAGTGCCTGATACAGTTCAATTCACAGACAATATCTATGCAAACCAATGGTTTGCTTTTTCACAGGCCCAACTCGTCATCAATCAAAAATGGAATATTACGGCGGGCATGAGTTTTAATAACCAATCCTATCGGTACAAACGGTTAACGGATTTGAGTTCGAATTATGTAGATAGAAATATCAATGCTGTATTTACACCACGCTTGGCAGTTTTGTACAGATTGCAAACAGATGTTTCTGCATATGCAATGGTAGCCAAAGGATTTTCCCCGCCGGCATTGGCAGAACTCCGGCCAACCGATGGTAACTATTATGGTAACCTGAATGCAGAGTATGGATGGAATTATGAAACCGGTATCAAGGGTATGCTGCTTAACAGGCAACTAGAATTTGATATAGCTGTGTATTATTTTGCATTGAAAGATGCCATTGTACAAAGAAGTAATGCATCAGGTGCGCTCTATTATGTAAATGCAGGAGGAACCATTGAAAAAGGAATCGAGTCCTTGGTAAGATACCAGTTTGTAAAAAGACCCACACATTTTTTTAAGAGCTGCAAACTATGGAGCAGCTATACCTATCAACCCTATCGCTTCGATAATTATCAGCAGGATGGAATTAATTACTCAGGTAATGCCGTTACAGGTGTTCCGCGAAATACCTGGGTTTCAGGAATTGATATGGAAACGGTGAAAGGGTATTATTTGAACCTGTCTGTCAACAGCACTTCTTCTATTCCTTTAACAGATGCAAATGATGCGTATGCTTCGGCCTACCAACTGGTTCAGATGAAATGGGGCTACCGATCTAACCAGAAAGCGAACAGGATTCATGTATTTATGGGGATCGATAATTTACTCAACCAGGTATATAGCCTGGGTAATGATATCAACGCTGCTGCAAAAAGATATTATAACCCGGCTACCGGAAGAAATTTTTTTGCAGGAATCCAGTATCAGATTCATTGAGTCAAACAAAATCTCCGATAATAAATTCTTCCCCTATATCTTGTTATCTTAGCAGTAAATAATGCAGTATGCCGAATATCCTGATAATTGATGATGAAAGATCGATCCGGAATGTGCTAAAAGATATCCTTGCCAATGAAGGATTTACCGTTGAAGAAGCCACGGATGGAGAAGAAGGCCTGCAAAAATTCCAATCCGGAAATTTTGATGTCATTCTTTGCGATATTAAAATGCCCAGGATTGATGGGATTGAGTTTCTCCAAAAAGTAATGGCAACCGGTACAGAAGTGCCGGTGATCATGATCAGCGGACATGGCAATATTGAAACAGCGGTAGACGCTGTAAAAAAAGGAGCATTTGATTATATCGCCAAGCCTCCCGATCTCAATAGATTACTCATTACTATTCGCAATGCCTTGGATAAAACCGTATTGGTAAAAGAAACCAAAATCTTAAAACGGAAAGTATCCAGGGTGCAGGAAATGATTGGTGAAAGCGAGGCTATTCGTAAAATAAAAGATACCATTGATAAAGTGGCCCCTACGGAGGCAAGGGTATTGGTAACCGGTGAGAACGGTAGTGGAAAAGAATTGGTTGCCAGATGGCTTCATGAAAAGAGTAACCGGGCAAATGCACCCATTATAGAAGTGAATTGTGCTGCCATACCCGGCGAATTGATTGAAAGCGAATTATTCGGTCATGAAAAAGGTTCTTTCACTTCAGCCGTAAAACAAAGGATCGGAAAATTTGAACAGGCCAATGGAGGTACTTTGTTTCTGGATGAAATTGGCGATATGAGTTTGAGTGCACAGGCAAAAGTATTGCGCGCATTACAGGAAGGAAAAATTACCCGGGTAGGCGGAGAGAAAGAGATATCAGTAGATGTTCGGGTAATTGCTGCTACCAATAAGGATTTACTTGCCGAAGTGGCAGAGAAAAATTTCAGGATGGATCTCTATCACCGGTTAAGTGTGATATTGGTGCATGTTCCTTCCTTAAACGACAGAAGAACAGATATCCCTTTATTGGTAGATAAATTTCTGGCAGATATTGCTGCTGAATATGGCCAAGCCGTAAAATCGATAGATAAAAAAGCCATGGAAGCATTACAGCAACATAACTGGACGGGCAATATCCGCGAACTCAGGAATGTGGTAGAAAGGCTGATCATTCTTTCGGGAAAATCGATTGGTATGGAAGATGTGAGAAATTATGTATTGCCTATCTAAGCTGAAAACACCTCAATCATCTCCTTTGGCCCTTATTTAAGAAAACTTTCACCCCCAAACCGCCCTATTGTGGGTGAAAAGGATATTTTTGTTACTACTTAACTGTTAACTATGGGTCTAACTCTATTCATTATCGGAATTATTGGCTGGCATCTGGGCATGTATGGCATGTTTAAAAAAGCAGGCATTGAACCCTGGAAAGCATTCATTCCCTTTTATAATACCTGGCTGATTGTTGCCAAATGTAATATTCAGCGTTACTGGTTTTGGTTACAGTTAATACCCATTGCCGGTCAGTTTATCACCATCTGGATCACGATTATCTTTGTGATGCATTTCAAAAAAGTATCTGTTCCCGATCATGCAGCTACCGTATTTTTTCCTTTTATTTATTTCCCCTACCTGGGGTTTTCCAAAAAAGAAAAATGGTATGGCAGTGAAATCCTGAAACATTACCATAAGCCAGCTTCCAGGGAATGGATTGATGCAGGTGTATTTGCGATTGTGGCAGCCACCCTTATCCGCACATTTGTTTTTGAAGCCTATGTGATTCCTACAGGCAGTATGGAAAAAACCCTGCTGATCAATGATTTCCTGTTTGTCAATAAAATGAGTTACGGAGCACGTATACCACAAACACCGATTTCATTTCCGTTTGTGCACAATACCATGCCTTTTTCACAAACCACCCCTTCCTATATTAAAGAGGTGCAACTGCCCTATAAAAGATTACCTGCCATTACCGAAGTAAAAAGAAATGATGTAGTGGTATTCAATTTCCCGGCAGGGGATACCATTATCAATGATATCAACCATGGCAGCAAAGTGCCGTATTATGATGTTTTGCGGGAAACTTACAAAGGCAATAGAGAAGCCCTGGTTGCAAATGAGAGTCCTTTACTGGTTCATCCGATGGACAAAACCGATAACTACATCAAAAGATGTGTGGCCGTTCATGGAGATCAATTACAGGTGAAAGGGGGCGTATTATTTGTCAATAACCAACCTGCTTTTATTCCACCGGGTTCTCAAACAGAATATATCGTGGTAACCAATGGCAGTCCTTTTCCTGAAGATTTTTTTAAGGAAGAACTGGGTATTGATCCGGAAAACCCGGATGATCAGTTAGTGGCTGCCAACCAGCCCAATACTTTCAAGATCAATATGACCCATGAGGAAGCAGAAAAAGTAAAAAAGCAACCGAATGTAAAATCCATCAGTCTGTATAATGATAATATGGTAGGACAAACTTTCCCCTTTGATGAAGCCAATTATCCCTGGACGGTAGATAATTATGGACCCTTAACGGTTCCTAAAAAAGGAGACATATTGCCCTTAAACCCAAAAACCATTGCGCTTTACCGTCGTTTGATCATCACGTATGAACATAATACGATGGATGAAGTAAATGGGAAATACATTATCAATGGAAAAGAAGCCACCAGTTATACGACCAAATACGATTATTACTGGATGATGGGAGATAACAGGCATCGCAGCCAGGATAGCCGTTTCTGGGGATTTGTTCCGGAAACCCATGTAGTGGGAAAAGCTTCCCTGATCTGGTTTAGCTGGGATAAAGGACCCAGATGGAAGCGCCTGTTTAATGGAATAAAATAAAATGTTTATCTTTATTGACCTATGGGGTCCTCATGGCTAATGGCTTTGAGGACTTTTTTGTCTAAATAGATTACCATGAACCGAGAAACAATCAGTTTTACATTCGAGGTGTATGATTCGGTTGAAGAATTATCCGCAGAGGATGCCTGGCTGCTACAGGAAGCAAGAAAAGTAACCAATCAGGCCTATGCTCCTTATTCGCAATTCAATGTAGGCGCCATTGCCCGTTTAACCAATGGAGAAACCGTTACCGGCACCAACCAGGAAAATGCCAGCTACCCGGTAGGCTTGTGCGCCGAAAGAGTATTACTATCCGCAGCATCATCTATCTACCCCAATGTGCCCATAGAAACCATGGCCATCAGTTATCACAATACAAAAGGAGAAAGCGACCGCCCCGTTACCCCCTGCGGCATCTGCCGTCAAACCCTGGCAGAATACCAATTACGTCTCAACCATCCCATTCGCCTAATCTTATCCGGACTTGAAGGAAAAATCTATATCATCCCCCAATCAAATATGCTACTCCCCCTCAGTTTCAACAGCTCCGACCTACAATAAATTAAACCCCAAACCCCCAACCCTAAACTAAAAAAGCGTTTGCACCCCATGCGCCACTTTAAACTCATGCCCTAATAACCATTTTTTCCGCCATTTCCCCCCCGAATAACCCACCAAGGAACTATCACTGCCAATAACCCGATGGCAGGGTATGATGATGGCAATATTATTTCTTCCATTTGCCGAAGCCGCCGCACGAATGACTTTGGGATCGCCCAGGCGTTTTGCGAGGTCCATATAGCTAATGGTTTTTCCATAAGCAATCTCCATCAACTCATTCCAAACCCTTGTTTGAAACTCTGTTCCTTCCTGGTGTACGGGTAGTGTGAAATTTTTGCGGCTGCCATGAAAATATTCAATCAATTGTTCGGTGCACTGGTGCATCACTTCGGTAATACCGGGCTCACCATACGTGAGCTGATCCGGATTGTCTACAAAAGTTAATTCACCAATATACGTATCTGTACCGCCCAGTTTAAGCAATCCAATCGGACTCTCATAATACGTATAATGCAGTTCACTCATTGTAGGGCAAGATTCAGTACACCATAAATATAGTATGTTGTAGAATTCTGCAACTAATTTTCTGGATTTGACTTAGTCTTCAGGATGAATAAACCTGCCAGTTTGGTAAAATAGACGAACCACTGTTAACCTATTTTTTGCCCGTTCAGCGTAGTTTTATCTGTTTGCAGCAGGATCACCTGGTTATCTGCATCATAAACGCCCAATACAAGACATTCACTGAAAAAATTAGCGATCTGTCTGGGTGGAAAATTCACAACCGCTACCACCTGCTTGCCCACCAGTTCCGAAACAGAATAATGATGCGTAATCTGCGCCGAACTCCGTTTAATACCCAGAGGCCCAAAATCAATCGTCAACTGATAAGCCGGCTTCCTGGCCTTCGGAAAATCAGCAGCTTCCAAAATAGTTCCGGAGCGAATATCTATTTTCTCAAAGTCTTCCCAGGAAATCATAGTAATTTGAAAATTTGAAAATTTGAAAATTTGAAAATGAAGCAATTCAGCAATTCAGCAATTTGGCAATTTGAAAATAGGTCTGTTCGCACAAACTAACGGAATTTCTGCTTACTTTCATTTTCAAATTTTCAAATTTTCAAATTCTCAAATTGTATTCTTATGAAACGCAACGCAACCGCCGTTTGGAACGGTTCTGGAAAAGAGGGAAAGGGCACCCTTTCTACACAAAGTACTGTTTTGAACAAAACGCAATACTCATTTAATTCCCGCTTTGCAGAGGGAGTGGGTACCAATCCGGAAGAGTTAATGGCTGCAGCACATGCAGGATGTTTTACCATGAAACTTACCTTCGTTTTAGGTGCAGCCGGGTTTACACCCGATGAATTGGAAACCAGTTGTGCAATTTCATTGGAAGATGGGGTAATTACCAAATCTGAACTGGTGGTAAAAGCCAAAGTGCCCGGTATCACACCTGCACAATTTCAGGAATGCGCGGCAGATGCAAAAGCCAATTGCCCGGTGAGCAAAGCATATAATATGGAGATTAGCCTGGAAGCAAGCCTGGTGTAATGATACAGGAATAGATAATTTATTGCAGCACGGATTATATCTGTGCTGCTTTTTTTAGCGCCAGACCTATTGATCCAACAGGTCTGCCAGACTGATCAGCTCTTTCTGCTTGTAATCATTAGAGGGCAGATCAAAACATTTGGCCACTTCTTCCAGTAAGATCTGGATGATGCGTTTATGCGATTGGGGTTTGAAATAAGAAGGAGAGGGAGGCACAGATATCCGCTTAAAATAATTTTCTACATCCTTATGCGAAAAAGCCTGGCCCGTAGTGGCATCTACATAAAAATGAATCTTGTCCTGCGGGTGACCCACATAAGTTGCCGGATCATAATCGGAATGATAGAAGGCAATAATACATTGCTTGGGGATATGGATGATCTTGGCATTGATATCCAGTAAATCGCACATCACCTGGTACAGGATTCCATTGGTTAAGGCGTTTCCTTTTTTACTTTCCAGTACTTTATGAATAAAAAAATCTTCCGGATGTTCGTAATTCACTTCCACCCCTTTTAGATTATAATAATTGTAAATAATGCTGGAGAGTACATTGGCCTGCTCCAATGGCGTTAAAAAGCTGTTTAGTTCCAGCCAAACATTGCGTCGAATTTTTTCTATGTCCTGCAATACAGGGGTAGAATGCAGATCAGGATACTGAAATTTTGAAACCAGTAATGCCCCAAACAAAAGATCATGGTAGGCACTGTCTCTCCATTCAATCAAATCATTTCTCAGATCGCTGAAATGTAAATGATGAATGATCATCTCAATACGTTCCTGCACATCCTGGCTAAGCGTGGTTTCCCATAAATGCTCCAGGTTGGGGATGATATTCTTCCCGTATGCCACGATCTTTTCCGATACGGTTGAATAAACTTCTTCATCCGGATCATCTATCAGGGTAAACAATGCATTGATTTCACGGGTTTCCTGCATAGGCTTGATCAATACAAAAATGCTTTTTAAGGAACCATTCCTTGAAATACATCCTGTTTGTCTTGTCAAACTAAATTAAATTTTAGTTAGCATCCCCTGTTAAGTTATCCCATGACTGTGGAAATATGGGGAATTTGTTGAATAATAAAATACTTATATACACGTTACCACACAGCCACTTATATAAAAAATCTAAAATTAACACCCGCCCATAGGCATAAATAAGTACTTTTGCACGGTATCATTTAAAGCGTATTATGTCACAATTTGCCATTCCTAAATTTCCGGCAGTTACCCATTCCCTTCACTCAGAATTGAAAAAAAGAGTGCAGGAGTACTTTGAGCAAAGAGGTATAGATTCAACAGGGAACCCAAATTTGTTTAGCAAAGCCATCATCCTGGTGGTTGCTTTTATAGCTGTATATATTCATTTATTGTTCTGGACACCTGTTTGGTACCTGGCACTGGGGGAATGTGTGATCATGGGCGGTATTGTGGCCGCTATTGGGTTTAATGTAATGCATGATGGTAGTCACGGTAGTTTTAGTAAAAACAAAGTGATGAACCGGGTGGCGGCTTCCTCTATCAGTTTATTAGGCGCCAATCATTTTATGTGGAATATGAAGCATAATATGATCCACCATAGTTTTACCAATATAGACGGGGTAGATGATGATATTGAAATCGGATTCCTGATGCGTATGGCACCCACCCAGAAAAGATATATGATGCATCGTTTCCAGCATTTGTATTTCTGGTTCCTCTATATGATGCTATATGTTTTCTGGTTATTCTTTACCGATTATAAAAAATACTTTTCACGCAAAATCGGAATTGTTCCATTAAAGAAAATGAGTTTTATGGATCATTTCGAGTTCTGGGCAGTAAAAGCCTACCATGCAGCTGCGTTTATTATAATTCCGATCATTTGTTTGGGTTGGGTTAAATGGCTGGTAGGTTTTATGGTCATGAGTATGGTAGCTGGTTTTGTACTCAGCATCGTATTTCAATTGGCACATACGGTTGAGCAAACAGAGTTTCCGATAGCCGATGTGGTTACCCATAAACTGGCCGATGAATTTGCTACACACCAGATAAAAACCACCGCCAATTTCGCTACCCGTAATAAACTGGTTAGCTGGTTAGTGGGTGGATTGAATTTCCAGATAGAACACCATCTGTTCCCAAAAATTTCCCATGTCCATTATCCTGCCATCAGCGAGATTGTAAGATCGGTTTGCAGGGAATACCAATTGCAGTATATCGAATACCCTACCATGCGTAAAGCAGTTTGGGCGCATGTACGGTTTTTGCGTCAGTTGGGGAAATATGATTAATGAAATTCCTACAGAATAATATATAAAGAAAACCCTGGAAATGTTTCCGGGCTTTTTTTTTTAGAGGTGGTCCTATACTAGTAGGATTTAGGCAAACCATAAATTGATAACCAACTTTTCTTTTTCTGAAATTTGCCAATAAAAATGTAGAATTTAACATAAAAGGCTTACCGCCTCAGATGAAAGACATTTGCGTAATTTTCAGTAGACAGTTTTCGCTAATCAAGATAACTTATCATACCCTGCCCCATCAGGGCTGCCGCCCTGTAGCCCATCATAATTTTTGATATTCCAATGCCCCATAGGGGCTACCCTAATGGTTAGTACTGAGCGAAAGATCGATTACCCTCGGGGTAGCCCCTATGGGGCATTATGGATAGTTGGGTGTGGGAGGGCGGTTATAGGGCTTTAGCCCCTATGGGGCATTAGGAATTAATGGGTTATCCTATTAAATTACTTACGGTATTACAAATTTAGAATTCAATATAAAAAGCTTCCAACTCAGCGGAAAGATATTTGAGCAGAAATTCTCAATAGGGGCTTTTCATAAAATGAATATAACTTACCGGGCCTTGCCCCATAGGGGCTACCGCCCTGTAGCCTATCGTGTTTTTTTGATATTCCAATGCCCCATAGGGGCTACCCTAATGGTTAGCACTGAGCGAAAGATCGATTACCCTCAGGGTAGCCCCTATGGGGCATTATAGATAGTTGGGTGTGGGAGGGCGGTTATAGGGCTTTAGCCCCTATGGGGCATTAGGAATTAATGGGTTATCCTATTAAATTACTTACGCTATTAGAAATTTAGAATTCAATATAAAAAGCTTCCAACTCAGCGGGAAGATATTTGTGCCGAAATTCTCAATAGGGGCTTTTCATAAAATGAAGATAACTTTCCATATCCTGCCCCGTAGGGGCTGCAGCCTGTAGCCTATCGTTTTTTTTTGTGTTCCAATGCCCCATAGGGGTTAACCTTATGGCTGGCACTAAGCGATAGATTGATTTACCTCAGGGTAGCCCCTATGGCGCATTATGGTTGGGTGTGGGAGGGCGGTTATAGGGCTTTAGCCCCTATGGGGCATTAGGGAATTAATGGGTTATCCTATTAAATTGCTTACTCTATGACAAATTTAGAATTCAATATAAAAAAGCTTCCAGCTCAGCGGAAAGATATTTGAGCAGAAATTCTCAAAAGCGGCTTTTCATAAAATGAAGATAACTTTCCATATCCTGCCCCATAGGGGCTGCAGCCCTGTAGCCTATCGTGTTTTTTTGAATTCCAATGCCCCATAGGGGCTAACCTTATGGCTGGCACTAAGCGATAGATTGATTTACCTCAGGGTAGCCCCTATAGGCATGAGAAAATTAATCAACCTTAGAGCTTGTAATAAAATACTCTTCTTCCTCTTAAATTTGTTTTCTCCGAACGTTACTATTAAAAATACTTTCTTCTGTAAGCACAACCAGCATCTCTACCTGATCTTTTTCATATGTGATGGACAAAATGTTTGCAATTAAACAACTGCTATGCTGAAGGTCATCCAGGGCTTTTAGTGCCTTTTTATCCTTAATAAAATGATCCCATTGGGCATCAATTATTTTACCTTGTTGTGGAAGTACTGGCGGATTTAAAATTACAAAAGAAGTACAACCCAAACCTTCCGCCTCAAAGCAAAAACGTATTTTAGTGTCCATAGTAATAGCGTATTTATTATATTAAATATATATTAAAAAATATATTTAAATGTTTAACGAATGCTTTTTTTTGGTTAAAATGAAAATTAACAAAAAAGGCCCCGCAATTGCGGGGCCCTGTATCATCGGGTGGAATGAAAATAAATCAAAGTATATGACATTTGGATTGGATAGACTATCTGAACTGTCGGTATTGGAAATTAAACAAAAATTAAGGACAGATTTTCAATATGATACTTTTTTTCAACATACTACTGGTATTATGAAGGCGGCTGAAAAGCCAACAAAAATTGAACTTATTATAAAGAGCCCAATCAGTGAATTAGTCATGCTAGAGCCACTTCATCTATCTCAAAAGCTTTTAAAACAGGAGAAAGGACAAATAAAGATCAAGATATCAGTTTATGTGAACGAGGAATTTTATTTGAAATTATTGTCCCTCGGAACAAATTGTATTGTTATAAAGCCCTTATCCCTAAAAATTAAAATGCAAGAACTTATTGAAAGTATGAGATTAAATTACGTTTAATTAAATGATTACCCACATGCGTACGGTTCGAAAGTAGAGAAATCTACATTTACTCATCAAAATCCTTATTAATAATCATTCTTTTGACTGTTATTTTATCACATCTTATCATAATGCCGGGTTCAATATAGAAACCAAATCTTAGCCCTTCCATACAGAGATGAGAGGAATGGCATACGTAAACAGGTCGTTTATCTTTGTGTAAAAAGAAATAATAATAATCTTCCAGTCTCATGATTGAAAAGAACTGGGTATTCTTTGAATTTAATTCTTTTTTATAAGTATTGCTAAATCGGTGAAAAATTCTATTATGATTTTTTTCAAACCTGCAAACTGAAAAACGATTGGCCTCTACGGAAACAGTTAGCCTATTTAGTATTTGATGCTCTTTATCAAACCCCCATACCAAACCATATTGACCAAACCCTTGATGATCCAGCAGATCAATTTGGGTAATAATAATAAAATTTTCGTTCCTCTTTGTAGGTAGTTTTTTATGATAAAACATCCAACGGCTTTCACTCTTATTCTCCATCCAGTAATAACTATCTTTTAGGAAACTTTTTTCCTCTTCATCTTCAGTTATTTCCCACCCCTCACGATTTGATGAAAAATCATCTTTTAACAAAATATCAGAATGGAGGATATCGGCTATCGGTAATGTAAAGATCATCCTATTAATTTGAGCGTAAACTACGAGTGTCAGAACTCAATGTATTGGAGGGGTATTTTCTTCCCAGCGAAGTGTCCATTTGAAAATTCCGGCCAATGTCTTCCCGCTGCTGCTGGAGACTTAGCGTTTTGTAGCACTCAACTCTCTCGGTTACTCAAATACTATTTTAATTGTCATTAAGTCAAATCAATACTATGTAACCCCCTAAAAGTAAGCTCAGTAAAATGTCTCGTATTATTTTGATATATCTATAAATTGTAGCTTAAACCTAAGCGATGAAGTACCACCATTTCCTAAACTTACACATAAAAGAAAGCCCAGAAATATTTCTGGGCTTTCTTTTATGTGTAAATGAATCTAATTATTTCGCGAGTTTCTTTTTTGCAGCTTTCTTCGCTACCTTCTTCACTGTCTTCGGTTTAGTTGCCGATTTTTTCGCCGCCACTTTCAATTTTTTCGAAAACGCCCCCGGCACCTGCTCTTCAATCATTTTCTTGATCTCTTCCAGGTCTGCCTCTGCCAGTTCCTCTGCGGTGTACTTGGTATTATCTGTTTTCTTACCCAGTTTCAACATCTTTTTCTGGAAACGGATAAAGGGGCCCCATCGTCCATTTTCAATAGAGATTTTTTCAGCGGGCCATTGTTTAATATACCGGTTGGCTTCCTTATCTACTTTTTTAGCCACCAGTTCATCAATATCTTTTTGAGAAAGGGTATCAAAATTATATGCCCTCGGTACATTGATATACATATCGTTCCATTTAATAAATGGACCGAAACGACCTTTTCCCTTGGTTACCGGCATTTCCTGGTAAAAACCTATCGGGGCATCTGCCAATTGTTTTTCATTGATCAGTTGAATGGCTCTTTCCAGTTCCATCTCATGCAGATCCTCTCCCTTAGGTATGGAGATAAACTGTTCGCCGAGTTTAATATAGGGGCCAAAACGTCCGATATTCACAGATAGTTCCTGGCCTTCGTATTCACCTAGTGTACGTGGAAGACTAAATAACTGCATGGCTTCCTCCATACTGATGGTTTCTATACTTTGCGATTGCTTTAATTTGGCAAACCTGGGTTTCTCTTCTTCATTGGAGGAATCTCCAATTTGTACCATGGGACCATAGCGACCCATTCTGGCAATTACTTTTTTACCGGTGGCTTCATCAATGCCCAGTTCTCTTTCTCCTTTGGCGCGCTCGGCGTTTTCAAGGGTATGTTCAATGGTATCATGAAAGGGTTTATAAAAACCATCAATCATATTGCTCCATACAATTTTACCCTCTGCAATCTGGTCAAATTCGGTTTCAATTTTGGCGGTGAAACCAAAATCCATCACTTTATTAAAATACTGTTTCAGAAAATCAGTAACAACAATGCCTAAATCGGTAGGGAAGAGTTTGTTTTTTTCTGCACCCGAATTTTCCTGTAAAAGCTCTTTCTCGATCTCATTCTTTTTGGTGAGTCGTAACAGGTTTACTTCCCTTCGGGTACCATCCTTATCTCTTTTCTCTACATAATTTCTCTTGATAATTGTAGAAATTGTAGGGGCATAGGTAGAAGGGCGACCAATACCCAGTTCCTCTAATTTTTTTACCAATGTGGCTTCGGTATAGCGGGCTGCGTGACGGGTGAATTTTTCGGTAGCCGACATTTCTACAAAACCCGGGCGCATACCAATGGTTAATGGCGGGAGTATGCCTTCTGTATTTTCCTCATCTTCATCATCATCTTTTCCCTCCATATATACTTTCAGGAACCCGTCAAATTTCATTACCTCACCAGTAGCCGAAAGGGTTTCCTGGTTGGTACTGATATTGATTTTAGCCGTTGTTTTTTCAAATTCTGCATCACTCATCTGCGAAGCAATCGTTCTTTTCCAGATCAGTTCATACAGTCTGCGGGTTTCATCATCCGGTACCGTATGATTATTCATATAAGTAGGACGGATGGCTTCATGCGCTTCCTGCGCACTTTCATTCTTATTCTTGAATTTGCGTGGCTGGTGGTATTGAGGGCCATAGGCCTGGGTTACTTCATTACGGATATCATCCAGTGCGGTATCACTTAAATTGATACTATCGGTACGCATATAGGTGATCTTACCACTTTCGTACAGCTTTTGCGCAAGCAACATGGTTTTGCTTACACTATATCCCATTTTTCGGGAAGCTTCCTGTTGCAGGGTTGAAGTAGTGAACGGAGCTGCCGGTGTTCGTTTGGCAGGCTTCACCTGTATATCATTCACTTCATAAATGGCGCCTTTACAACTTTCCAGGAATTTGCGTGCATCTTCCTGTTTGGATACTTTGGAAGGGCCCTCCGCTTTAAAATTTACCGGCTTATTATAGATATCCAATGCGGTAAACAATGCCTCTATCTTATAACTGCTTTCAGGTAAAAAATGATTGATCTCTCTTTCGCGTTCCACAATCAGTCTCACCGCTACGCTTTGCACCCTGCCGGCGCTCAGGCTTCGCTGCATACCTATTTTACGCCATAATACCGGACTCAATTCAAAACCCACCAACCTGTCTAATACACGCCTTGCCTGCTGTGCATTCACAAGATTCATATTAATGATACGCGGATTTTGCACGGCTTTTTTAATAGCCGGGGCGGTAATTTCATGAAAAACGATTCTTTTGGTCACTTTGGGATCTAAACCCAGTACTTCTGCCAGGTGCCAGCTGATACTTTCCCCTTCACGGTCCTCATCCGATGCCAGCCATACTTCATCTGCTTTTTTTGCCAATTGTTTTAATTCTTTTACCACTCTCTCTTTGTCTTCAGGAACCTTATACCTTGGCAGGTAATGATTGTTTACATCAATCCCCATATCATCTTTCTCAAGATCACGTATATGTCCATAACAACTTCTCACCTCAAAATCGGTTCCGAGGATCTTTTCAATTGTTTTGGCTTTTGCCGGTGACTCAACGATCAATAAATTTTTAGCCATATCCGCTTTTATCCGCCTGTGACGGAGTTTTTTATTGAATTTTCCCAATATCCAACACCTTACAAAACACTCCCCTGAGGGGGAGCTTGGTACGCTTGTTTCCCTGCAATATTAGTCCAAACCAGCAAAACACAAAAAATATCAGGCAGGGTTACCGTTAAAAAATCGGATGATTTGCCGGCATACGGCATTGTCTTTATACACTTTACTATGTCCCAACTGTTCGGTAATCAAAAATTGTACATGCGGAAGATCCAATGATAGCAAGGGTTTTACGTCATCAAAAGTACAAACCGGATCATTTTTATCATGTACCCATAAAACAGGGGCCTGGATATTTTTCACTACCCGGCTAACCGAATAATAACTGATGGGCTGGTCAGCAATTTCACCAATCAGCTCGATAAATGCCGTTTTTACCTTTTCCTCAACCGGTATCAGGGTAAAGAAATTATCAATCGCACGCCAGGTTTCTGTGGCAGGAGCAATCAATATCAGTTTTCTTTTTTGGTGATCAGGCATTTGTTCAAAAGCCAGTGCTGCGGCCAAACCACCCAGGGAATGTCCCATAATACCATAAAACGGTCCATACAATGCCTCGATCTTAAGAATCGCTTTTTGGTAAATGGCGGCATTGATTTTCTTCCCTTCACTTAATCCATGGGCCGGGGCATCAAAGGCAAATACTTCAAAGCCTTCTTTTTTCAGGGGGTTAATATATTTTTCAAATTTGTAACTATAGCTTCTGAATCCATGAACGATTAATATTTTTTCGCCATTGGGATATTCAGGCAGCCAGTGAAACCCGCGAATGGTAGATCCGTCCAGTTCAAAGGAAATCCGGCTTGCTTTGTGAAAAACAGGGGGTTCTTTTCTTTTTTTGTGGGTGCCATACGGGGTGCAGAAAATCTGGTAAGCCGCTTCGGCCGCTTTTCGGGGCGAAACCAGCCCGATTGTCTTCAATTTGGTTTTATAATAAGCCAGCAGCAACTTTTGCGCCAATTTCATCTTCATGGTTTCAAAGATAGGGAGCTTATTCGGATAGGGTTTTAACCAACCGGTTCATCATAATAAATTATTTCAGAAAAGCCGAATACGGATGAGACCCATTTGCAGGGTGTACCGATTTCAGGAATTTTTGCGTCATTAAGCCTCTCTGTTCCAAACTTTTCCGGATACCGGATGGTTAAATAGCCATTCTAAGATACTTTTGCGCATCAAATAAAGCTGATATGTATACGATCCGGATAAATTTTGAGGAAAAAGGGCTGGAGCCGGTCACGCTCAATAATATTGCGGCCGATCAGAGCCTGCTGGAGGTTTGCCTGGATAACCAAATTGAATTGCACCATAATTGCGGTGCAGTTTGTGCCTGTAGTACCTGTCATATATATATAGATAAAGGGGCAGATTTTCTGGAAGAGCTGAATGATAGGGAAGAGGATTTTATAGATCGCGCCGTAAATCCAAGAATCAATTCACGTTTGGGCTGTCAATGTGTGTTGCAGGAAGGTAGCGGAACAATAGAAATCACCTTACCCGATCAAACCCAGTTTCTGGGAGAATAAACCAATAACTATTCAGACCAACTGTTAACCCACCACTATGAGCCATTTTGAACCCCCGATACACTGGAGCGATCATGAAGACATTGCAATGAAACTATACGAGCGATTTGGAGATGATTTCAACGAAGGAAAAATCTATCGTATCCGATTTACCGACCTGCTGGAATGGATCCTGCAAATCCCTAATTTCGATGGAACAAAAGAACAAAGCACAGAAGGGCATTTGGAAATGATACAGAGTGCTTGGGTGTATGAGTGGAGGGATAATCAGAAGTAATTTGAAAATTAATTAATTTGAAAATTTGAAAATGCAAAGCATGAAAAACCACAAAGTATTCATAAGCAGTATTACAATTTTCAAATTTTCAAATTTTCAAATTTTCAAATTTCCATTTCATCCCTAATTCAAAAATTTATATTGTTATCTCAATTCAAACATATCAGCACCCTGGTTTTCGACGTGGACGGCGTTCTAACGGACAGTACCCTGTTGGTTCTGCCTGATGGTGTGATGGCGAGAAGGATGAATATTAAGGATGGATATGCTTTGCAATTGGCAGTTAAAAAAGGATATCGGGTATTGATTATTACCGGGGGGAACGCGCCTGAGGTGAAAGAGCGGTTGGTGAAATTGGGGATTTCGGAGATTTGGATGAAAGTGGAAGACAAAGCTGCGGTGTTGAAAGAATATATGGAGCAGCATGGTTTAGTAAAAGAGGAAGTACTGTATATGGGGGATGATATGCCTGACAGACAGGTGATGTTATTGGCGGGATTGCCTTGTTGTCCGGCCGATGCTGTGCAAGATATTAAGGAGGTTTCGGTATATGTATCGTCGATAAAAGGCGGCGAAGGTGCTGCCAGGGATGTGATTGAAAAAGTTATGAAATTGCGGGGTAATTGGGGAGAAGATACTACGGTAAGGGCCAGATAGCGTTAGTGTATTTGCGTAAACATTTTTACGCTCATGATAAACAGATATTTTGAAATTAATTACTGCATTTTTCCGTTTGATTCGTTGGCCCAATCTCCTGTTTATTATCATTACACAGGTACTATTTGAATATTGTATTTTCCGAAAAGTGTATGCAGGTACGATTATTTATGAGGGTGAGGATCGGCAATTTCTTTTTATAGTGATTGCTTCTGTTTTAATAGCCGCTGCCGGATATATCATTAACGATTATTTTGACCTGAATATTGACCAGGTGAATAAACCCGATAAAGTAGTGGTAAACCTGATCATTAACAGGCGCTGGGTGATATTCTGGCATATGTTTTTAAGTCTGCTGGGGTTTTTCTTTACCGGGCTTGCCTTCCCCTTATCAGCATACTGGTACCTGGTATTAGCCAATCTGGTTAGCATTGTATTGCTCTGGTTTTATTCAACCAATTTCAAGAAAAAATTACTGATCGGTAATATTATCATATCCCTGTTAACGGCCTGGGTGATTGCGATTCTGTATTTCTCAAAATATCCTTTGCGGCTGAATCATTTATTGGAGATTGATCAGAATGAGATCCGTTTGTTTCGCTATACAATTGTCTATGCATCATTTGCTTTTGTTATTTCTTTGATAAGGGAAGTGATCAAGGATATGGAAGACAGGGATGGTGACAGAAAATATGGTTGCCGAACCATGCCCATTGTATGGGGAATCAATGCCAGCAAAGTATTTGTGGGTGTTTGGCTGGTGGTATTAATAGCGGCAGTAGTGATTTTGCAATTATATGTAATCCCTTTTGGTTGGTGGTACAGCATTGTCTATTGCCTGTTATTGATTATTGCGCCACTGATTTGGATATTGGTTTCTTTATTCAGGGCCCAGTCGCAGTCTGATTTTCATCTCTTAAGCAGTGCTGTAAAATTTGTTATGTTTACAGGAATTCTTTCCATGATTTTTTTTAGAATGTATTCATGATAATTCGGAAAAAGAATACTCGGCAATAACCTTATCTTATCCAATATAAAAACTCGTATGCAGGATATTATTCTAGCTTCCCAATCACCCCGTAGAAAAATGTTATTGGAATGGGCCGAGGTACCCTTTGAAATTATTGTAAAACCAACCCCCGAAGATTTCCCGGAAGAGCTACCGATAGCAGAGGTGGCTGAATATATTGCAAGGGAAAAAGCAAAAGCCGTTCAGGTCTTTGTACAAGATGCATACCATGGTCAGTATGCAAACAAAACCATTTTAGCTGCAGATACGATTGTTGTATTAGGAGATACCATTATTGGTAAACCTAAAGACCGGGAAGATGCGATCCGGATACTGCTTTCTTTATCTGGTAAACAACATACGGTAATAACCGGAGTGGTAATCCTGCATGCTGAAGGTGAAATTGCTTTTTCTGATCGAACAGAAGTTAGCTTTTATCCATTAACAGAAGAGCAAATTGTTTTTTATGTAGACAAATACCAGCCTTACGATAAAGCAGGTGCCTATGCCATTCAGGAATGGATTGGCGTGGTGGGTATCCAATCTGTAAAAGGAGATTTTTATAATGTAATGGGCTTGCCGGTGAGTAGGGTGATACAGGCATTGCATACAATAAATAGCTAAACAAAAATCAGGTATTTACCGCAAGGATTTCTCCAGTATTTTTTCAATCCGCATCTAAAGCGGATTGTATGAACGAAAAACTACTTCAATTCATCTGGGAGTTTCAATATTTTCACCAGAACGGTTTATTCACTTCCCAAAATGAACCATTGACTATTTTGCATCCGGGCAAAAGAAACCATCACCAGGGTCCTGATTTTTTAGAAGCACTTATCCGTATCGGAAACACTACCTGGGCCGGTAATATAGAAATACATACACTGGCATCTGATTGGTATAAGCACCACCATACAGCAGATAAAAATTATGCTAATATTATTTTGCATGTAGTATGGGAAGAAGATACACCGGTATATGATGGTAATGGTCATCTTTTTGCTTCCATCGAATTACAAAACAGGGTATCAAAATATTTACTGAACCGGTATAGCCAGGTAATGGAAAATAACCGGAATATTCCCTGTCATTCTTTTCTTCCTGCTTTACATGATCTGGGATGGATTGCCTGGAAAGAAAGACTGGCAGCAGAAAGGCTTGAAAGAAAATCAGCACTGGTACTCGCTTTATACAGGCAATCCGGCGACAATTGGGAAGAACTATGCTGGTGGATGATGGCCGCCAATTTTGGAGGTAAAGTCAATGGCTTACTGTTTAAACTGGTTGCACAAAGTATTCCAATAAACTTACTGCTGCGGCATAGAAAACAGGCACACCAGGTAGAAGCTTTGTTAATGGGACAGGCCAATCTTTTGAAAGGAAAATTTACGGACGAATATGCCCGTGTATTACAAAAGGAATATCAGTTTCTTCAAAAGAAATACCGGCTATTGCCAGTGAATACGCAACCTGCTTTTTTACGGATGCGCCCTGCCGGATTTCCAACAATTCGTTTGGCACAGTTAGCCGTTTTGATGAGTGAGAATGAAAATATTTTCTCCACCATAAAAGAATACAGCACTATACAGGAAGCAGAAAATCTATTGGATATCACTGCAGGCAAATATTGGGATACGCATTATCGATTTGATGAATCCAGCCATTATTTGCCAAAACAAATAGGCAAAAGCATGAGTGAAAACATATTAATCAATACAGTGATTCCTTTGTTGTTTTCGTATGGACTATATCATCAAAATGAAGGGTATCGTGAAAGAGCCCTGGCATGGCTGGCAGATGTACCTGCAGAGGAAAACCGGATCTTAACAGACTGGAGAAGATCCGGTATCCCGAATAAAAAAGCAATCGATTCGCAGGCACTGTTAGAATTAACAAATCATTATTGCCTGCACAAGCGTTGTCTTAGCTGTGCAGTAGGCAGCAAAATTCTAAAAGGAAGTATCTGATGCTATTAAAGAATCTATAAAATCTATAAGGCAAAAAATACTGCCTGACAGTCTTATAAAGAACTACCAGTTGAATTGCATGTCCAATTCCACATCCGGATGAAGGGTTCTTTCAACAGGGCAGGTGCGGGCAGTTCTTTCCAGAATTTCTTTTTGTTTTTCATCAACGGGTAATCCCGCAGGGAAAAAAACATGAACAATGATTTTACCAATACGACGAGGATCGGAAACCATTACTTTGGTCACCTCTAAACGGGTTCCATCGAGCGCAATATCCATGGTGCGGGCTTTGATGCCCATGGTAGTCACCATACAGGTACCGAGGGCAACCACTACCAGATCAGTAGGGGAAAACCTTTCTCCTTTTCCCTGGTTATCAGTAGGGGCATCTGTTTCAATAACGGTTCCGCTTTGCAGATGGGTGGCTTCGGTTCTCAGGTCGGATTTATAAATAATTTGTGAAGTCATTGTATCAATTTGCCATAAATTTACAAGTAGTAAACCAATTGGAAGTGAAGAAACTATTTTTTATCCTATTCTTATCAAATGTGATCCTGGTTTCTGCACAGCAAAACCTGCCAACCCTTTCCAATGACAGGGCCCAGAAAAAAGCAGAAAAGCGTGAAAAAATAAACCAGCTTATCAAGCAGGAAGAAGAAGGTGCATTGATTTACCAAAAACAAAACGCTTTCGGTTTCAAATTGAATACTGACGGTTGGGGAATGTTTTATGAGCATGGAAAATATAAGACCATTACAAAAACCAATCTTTGGTGGTTAGAATTTGGAGAAAGAAAAAGTCCCAAAGAAGAAAAAGTGCCTACCCTTACATCCTCGCAGGGTTTCCTGGTATCCTCCAGTTATATTTTCGGAAAAATCAATGATTTTTATTATTTGAAAGCCGGACTAGGCTCTCAGACACTAATTGGTGGGAAAGGGAATAAAAATGGGGTGGCTGTTTCCGCAATATATGGCGGTGGATTAACAGCTGGCTTATTAAAGCCCTATTACCTGGATATAGTAGATGCTTCTACCGGACAAAGTATTTCTGTCAGATATACCAATAATGATAACCAGTTTCTGGATCCTTCCATTATACTTGGGAAAGGGGATTATTTCAAAGGTTTTAATGAGATCAAATTTGTTCCGGGTGTACATGCCAGAACAGCGCTCCGATTTGATTATGGACGATATAATGATAATCTCTCGGCTATTGAAGTAGGTTTGAATGCCGAATATTATTCTCAAAAAATGCCCATTGTATTGCTGAATCCCTATAATCAATTCTTTTTCAACGCCTATGTGGCTATCGTTTTTGGTAAAAGAAAGTAACCTATTTTTGTGCTTTGACTATTGTAAACAAGTTGGTTAATTGACTTGTTTAAACAGTTCATTTCCCATATTTAAGCGCTATTCATGCAAGATATATCTCTGGATACAACCGTTAACCCTGCTGCACCTGTTACCAAAAAGCCAAACTGGCTTAGGGTAAAACTGCCATTGGGGGAAAGCTATAAGCATGTAAGGGGTTTGGTAGACACCCATAAATTGCATACAATTTGTGAAAGCGGTAATTGCCCGAATATGGGTGAATGCTGGGGCGAGGGTACCGCTACTTTTATGATATTGGGTAATACCTGCACGCGTAGCTGTGGTTTTTGTGCGGTGGCTACCGGCAGACCAGACCCTGTTGACTGGGATGAACCCCAAAGGGTGGCCGAAGCGATTCACCTGATGAAAGTGAAGCATGCCGTGATTACCAGCGTTGATCGTGATGAGTTAAAAGACGGGGGCTCCATTATTTGGTATAACACCATTGAAGCAGTGAAAGGATTAAATCCCCAAACCACACTGGAAACACTGATCCCCGATTTTCAGGGCAGGGCCGATCAGGTTCAACGGATTGTTCATGCTGCGCCAAATGTGGTTAGTCATAATATGGAAACCGTGGAGCGCCTTACCAAACAGGTAAGGGTACAGGCAAAATACAGACGAAGTCTGCAGGTGCTGGAAATGCTGAAAAAAGGAGGCATGCGTACCAAAACCGGTATTATGTTAGGCTTGGGCGAAAGCCTTGATGAAGTGGTAGAAGCCATGAAACACCTGGTAGAAGTGGGTACCGATGTACTTACCTTAGGTCAATACCTGCAACCCACTAAAAAACATTTACCCGTTCAACGTTTTGTACACCCGGATGAATTTGCAGATTTGCGGAAGATCGGTTATGAACTGGGCTTTGATTATGTGGAAAGCGGTCCATTAGTAAGGTCTTCCTATCATAGCGAAAAACATGTGATACCCGGATACGGAAAGATGCAATGGGAAAATGAAAACAGAAGCTAATTGCTTGCATCATTTCGGGGAACCCGCATCCTTATCTTTTATACGTATTTATGAAATCTCGGTTACCTGCATTGCTTATTTTCTGCTTATTCTTTTATACCTGCACGGCCCAATGGCATTGGCAAAATATAGATTCTGTATACCAGCCCTTACCCGCATCTATTCATGTGTTTGTTACGCATGATTCCACAGAAGGAAAACCCAATATTGCTTATTATGTTCGTGTTTCGCTGAAAGACAAATCACTGGATCTAACTGCGCAAACGGGAAATGGCAAAAGACTTACTCCTACGCAATATTTTAACCAGGAGCAACAGCCTTTCCTGGTAATGAATTGTACATTCTTTGAATTTGTACATAACAGCAATTTAAATATTGTGATAAAAGATGGTAAAATGCTTTCTTACCAGGTTCATTCATTGGCAGGAAGGGGTAAAGACACATTAACCTATCGTCATTCTTTTGGCAGTGCCATCGGAATATCTAAAAAAGGCAAAGCAGATATAGCCTGGCTGTATACAGATTCGCTTGATCAATATACGTATGCGAGTCAGCAGGCGATCACTTCCTTTAAGGATTCCACTGATAAATTGGGAAAATCGGTCATGCTGTCAAAAGGATCGTTCAGAAAATGGAAAATGAATACCGCGGTTGGCGGCGGACCTGTTTTATTGCAAAACGGAAATATTCAGATAGCCAATAATGAAGAACTGAAGTTTGCAGGCAAAGCCATTGAAGACAAACATCCCAGAACCGCGATGGGGTATACTAAAAATGGGGACTTAATCTTACTGGTAATTGAAGGAAGATTTCCCGGCAAAGCAGAAGGAGCCACCCTGGTGCAGGAAGCAAAAATGCTGCAGCAGGCAGGATGCGTAGAAGCGTTAAACCTGGATGGCGGTGGAAGCAGTTGTTTATTGATTAATGGAAAACCTACGATTACACCCAGCGATAAAGAAGGGCAACGTCCCGTGCCGGCCGTATTTATGGTCAGGTCAAAAAAATAAATCTATTGTATCCGGTATCTCAATTCTGAATAATAGGCTGGGTATTTCTTTTATGTAAAGAGGATTTATTTTATCTCCCATACCAATGCCGATGCACCAAGAATTGCTGCATCAGATTCTTTTAAATGACTTACCAAAATTTTCACTTTATTTTGAAATACCTGGATCAGGTTATCTTCCATATGCTCGCGGGTAGGCTTTAGTAATAAATCGCCCGCTTTTGTTAAGCCACCAAAAAGAATAATTGCTTCCGGACTTGAGAACATTACAAAATTAGCCAATGCCATCCCAAGGATTTTGCCGGTGTATTCAAATATTTCTTTTGCCAGATCATCACCTTCCATGGCGGCATCGTATACTTTTTTTGAATCCACCTGATCGGCAGGGATATCTCTGAGTGAACTTGGGGTCTTGCTTTTGGCAAGTAATTCCAAAGTGGTTAAGCGGACGCCGGTGGCGGAAGCATAACTTTCCAGAGAGCCTTTTTTACCGGTACCCTGGTGAAAGCGACCTCCTGGGATGATGATGGTATGACCCAGTTCACCAGCAAAACCATCATGCCCATAAATCAATTTACCGTTGGCAACAATACCACTACCCACCCCGGTTCCGAGTGTGATCATGATAAAATCATTCATACCCTGTGCCGCTCCATACATCATTTCGCCCAATGCGGCAGCATTTGCATCATTGGTAAGTACAACGGGTAATTTGAATTTATTTTCCACGAGTTTGGCAAGTGGAATAATCCCTTTCCAGGGAAGATTGGGTGCATATTCGATGGTTCCGGAATAATAGTTTCCGTTGGGGGCTCCCAGACCAATGCCTTTCATGCGACCAACCCCTCCGGCCTGTTCAATAAAAGGAGATAAGTTGGCATGCAACTCATCAATAAAGCCTTCGACCTCGCTGTGATTACGGGTAGACATCTCGCTGGAGAAAAGCAGGTTACCTACTCTGTCAACGATACCAAATTTGGTTCCGGTACCGCCAATATCGATCCCGATGGCTAACTGTTCTAAGCTGGGTTTTGTTCTGGGCATGATCTCTTATTTTTATAGGGAAGCAGTATGCAAATATACAGGTAAAAGGTTTTAGTAAACCATCTATCAAAAATCGTGAATTTGGCTCCACGATGCACGATTTCTGATAGATGGGTAAACATATTCGTTAAGCGGGTAAATTAATGGCCTCCTTTTACGGTAATATCATAATCAATACCCTGTGATTTTAAAATGGATTTTGACCTGATGGCATAAAATGCAAGGTATACAAAACAGGCAACGCCTACTACATAGCTATAATGGATACCCAATAAATTATCAGCTGCCAGCCATCCCTGTAATACGCTGATAAATCCACCTCCCATAATCATCATAATCAGCAGACTGCTTCCCTGGTTGGTATGTTTGCCCAAACCGGCAACAGCCAATGTGAAGATGCAAGGCCATAAAGTACTGCAGAATAGTCCAACACTGATAAAAGCAAACGCACTTACCATACCATTGGTTAACATCCCAATCACCAGTGCCGTAATGCCCATAGAAGAAAAGATTAATAACATTCTGGCAGGATTGCCTTTACTTAAAATATCACCAATGATCATAGCGATGATTACAAAACCGTAAACATAGAATGAACTGATATCATGTTGTGCAATGCTGTTCACCAAAAGAAAAACACCAAATGCCAGGTAAGGCATTAAGAAGTTAAGGATTTTTTTCGCTCCCATACTTACATCAAATGCACCCACAGCTCCTGTCCATCTTCCCATCATTAAACTGGCCCAGTATAGTGAAACAAAAGGGGCGATTTTATCAGTAGGTGTGTTCATATGCTGCCGCATATATTCTGGCAGATTACTGGCTGTAGATACTTCTACTCCTACATATACAAAGATGCCAATCATTCCCAGAACCAGTTGCGGGTAACTCACAGCCGAACTGCGGTGTAATACTTTTGACTCAGATTCGGCTTCTTTCTCGGCCACTTCTTCCAGATCAATTTTATTGGGTATAGAGGAAAATTTAAAGAAAATAGCCACCAATATAAAGGCAACACCTAATAAAAGATAAGGCGTTTTTACACTTTCAATACTGGCTACAGAAGATCCGGATGCAACACTTCCAAAAATGGCAAAACTAACCAGTAAAGGCCCGATGGTAGTACCAAAATTATTGACCCCACCCGCCATATTCAGTCTTTGTGAGCCCGTTTTCGGATCGCCAATAACAATCGCCAGTGGATTCGCAGCAATCTGTTGCAAAGAAAATCCCAATCCTACAATGAACAATCCACTGATCATTAAAGTGAAAGAACTTGTGTTGGCCGCAGGATAAAACAGCAGGGTTCCGATGGCAGAAATCACCAGACCGAGGGCAATTCCATTCTTATATCCCATTTTGTTAAGCAAATCTCCTCCTGCTATTTTTGACACACCCATATAAATGATAGAACCTACCGTATAGGCCACATAAAATGCAAAAGAAACCAACTGACTCTGTAATTGAGTTAGATTGAATGCTTTCTTAAAAACAGGGATTAAGATATCATTACTGGCAGCAACAAATCCCCAGAAGAAAAATACGCTGATCAGGGTCCCGAATTGTGACCATTTTGTGGGTTGGCTCATAGCAAGCATTTTATGATTTAGCTTGTAAAATAAAATAAAATAATGACTAAATATTTTAAAAGTAGAATTTGGCAGAATCATTTTAGTTGCTAACTTCAAAAAAGAATTATAGAAAACCTTTACATGGAGATTATACATATTAGTGCCGAGTGCTATCCCGTGGCGAAAGCCGGTGGACTGGGTGATGTGGTGGGAGCCCTTCCCAAATACCAGTGTAAAGCCGGACATATTGCCAAAGTGGTGATGCCCATGTACCGTACCAAATTCCTCTACGAAAACGAATGGACGGTCGATTTTAAAGGAAATGCCAATCTGGGGAGTTGGTTTTTTGATTTCACTATTATTAAAGAATCCACGAATAAATTGGGTTTTGATCTGTTCCTGGTAGATATCAACGGACTATTGGACAGGCAAAGAATCTATGGATATGATGATGATTCGGAACGTTTTACCGCTTTTCAGATTGCAGTAGCCAGTTGGATGAGTAGTTGGGAGCACAATCCAGATGTGGTTCATTGTCATGATCATCATACCGGTTTATTGCCCTTTATGATGCAGTATTGTTATGATTTTAAGAAACTGAGTTCTGTTCCTACTGTATTTACGATTCACAATGCCCAGTACCAGGGATGGATGGGCTGGGATAAAAGTCGCTATATACCCCGCTGGGATCTTTGGAAAAGAGGGATGCTGGATTGGGCCGATTCGATTAATCCATTGGCTTCCGCCATTAAATGTGCTACACGGGTTACTACGGTTAGCTGGAGTTATATGGAAGAACTCAGGTTCCATTCAAATGGTCTTGAAAAATTATTTGAATACGAAAGAGGAAAATGTATTGGGATTTTGAATGGTATTGATAATGAAGTATGGAATCCCGAAACGGATAAATACCTGACAGATCATTACTCTGTCAAAAAGGTAACTGCGGGTAAGCAGAAAAATAAAGAATCTTTATGCCGGCAGTTTTCATTGGATCCTGAAAAACCTTTATTTGTTTTTATCGGACGTCTGGTAGGGGAAAAAGCAGCTGAAATATTACCCGATGCGATTAAAACTTCTCTCTATTATACACAGGGGGCGGCTTGTTTTCTGGTATTAGGTAGTGGCGACCCGGAAGTTGAATGGCGATTTACCGAAATGATAGAACCTTATAAAGGCAGTTTCAATGCCGTAATCGGATATGATGAAACACTGAGCCATAGAATGTATGCAGGTGCCGATTTTCTATTAATGCCCAGCAGGGTAGAACCCTGTGGTTTGAACCAGATGTATGCCATGCGTTATGGAACCGTTCCGGTGGTGAGAAGTACGGGAGGGTTGCAGGATACCGTAGTGGATATGGGCGATCCTGAAGGATTTGGTATACGATTTAATCACGCCAGTATTCATGATGTGGAATATTCTATTGGAAGAGGAATAGCTGTTTACCAGGATACAGCATATATGGAAAAAATGCGCAAATGGATGATGCAGATTGACCATAGCTGGGAGAGTACTGTTGATCAGTATACACAGGTATATAAAAGTATACAGTAAGGAATTATAGCACCTGGAAGATAATGGTAAGGATGGATGATAGTATTAGACTAACTTTACGAGCGCATGCTAAAGCATGTGTTTTACTGAAACGGACCGCAACCAGCAACTAATAACCGAAATATAAATTCGTAAATTGCCCCATATGACAAGTATATCACAATCCGTTGTATCGGTTATTCTTGGCGGAGGAGCCGGAAGCCGGTTATACCCACTTACTTCCAGCAGATCGAAACCGGCAGTACCCATCGCAGGAAAATATCGTTTGGTAGATATTCCAATCAGTAACTGTATCAACAGTAATATTAACCGGATGTTTGTACTAACCCAGTTCAATTCAGCATCCTTAAATAAGCATATTAAGAATACCTATCATTTCAGCGCATTCAGTACCGGATTTGTAGATATTCTTGCTGCTGAACAAACCCCCGATAACCCGGGATGGTTTCAGGGTACGGCAGATGCGGTAAGACAATCATTGCGACATATTTCCAATCTTGAATTTGAATATATTTTGATACTGAGTGGCGACCAGCTTTACCAAATGGATTTTAGTGAAATGATGGCTGCCCATATTTCCAAAGGAGCAGATATTTCTATAGCAACCATACCGGTTAATGACAGAGATGCGCCTGAATTTGGGATCCTGAAAACCAATGAAGACAATTTCATCACTTCTTTTATTGAGAAGCCGAAAAAAGAATTGCTGCCCGACTGGGTAAGTGATACGGGTGCAGATATGCAGCGTGAAGGGAAAAATTACCTGGCTTCCATGGGTATTTATATATTCAGTAAGCAGGTATTGTATGATCTCTTAAATACCAAGCACCCCAAAGCCACCGATTTTGGTAAAGAGATTATTCCGGATTCTATTGCACATTATAAAGTGGTAGGGTTTCAATATGATGGCTATTGGACAGATATCGGAAATATCTATTCTTTTTACGAAGCCAACCTGGCCCTTACACAGGAAATTCCTCCTTTTAATCTTTTCGACAACAATAAAACAGTTTACAGCAGGGCCCGTATGTTGCCTCCTGCCAAGATTAGTGGAACTACTTTGGAAAAAACAATTATTGCCGAAGGCTCCATTATACATGCCAGCCGTATTGAGCAGAGTGTAGTAGGTATCCGTTCAAGAATCGGTCATGGTACAACCGTTGTCAGCACCTATATTATGGGTAACGATTACTATGAAACGATAGAAGATATGGCCCATAATAAGCAAAGCGGAATTCCTATGATCGGTATCGGTGAACGTTGTTATATCAAAGATGCCATCATTGATAAGAACTGCCGGATTGGAAACGATGTAAGAATTAATGGGGGCAGTCATCTTGAAAATACGGATCATGCGCTTTATACTGTAAAAGATGGTATTGTGGTGGTTAAAAAAACAGCCGTATTACCTGATGGTTTTGTCATCTAAATAACTCAGTATACTGAATGATACAATAAAAAAACATCCCTATCTGGATGTTTTTTTATTGTATTTTAGAGTTTGTGTATTTATTACATATTTACTACGATAAACGATTGCTATGTCTTCTACCGTTTCTACCCCTGCCAGACCAACTACTGTGGCCAAACCCAGGCTAAGTCTTGCCCAGATTTGTTACATGAGTTTTGGTTTTTTGGGCATTCAGTTTGGATTTGCCCTTCAGAATGGGAATACCAGTCGTATACTTAGGTCATTTGGTGCAGATGTTGATCAGTTACCCATGTTCTGGATAGTTGCGCCATTGGTAGGTATGATTGTGCAACCCCTGATCGGGCATTATAGCGACAGAACCTGGAATCGGCTGGGAAGAAGAAAACCTTATTTTTTAACAGGCGCATTATTATCCTGTGCCGCCCTTGTTTTTCTCCCCAATTCGGGAGCGGTATCTTCTATCGTACCTGCCTTATGGATTGGTGCCGGTATGGTGATGATTATGGATGCTTCTTTTAATGTTGCGATGGAACCCTTTAGGGCATTGGTTGCTGATAATCTCCCTGATTCACAAAGAACCAGTGGGTTTGCAGTGCAAACTTTTTTAATTGGGATTGGTGCCGTGGTAGGATCTGAATTGCCTTCTATCCTGGCCAAAAATGGTTTTTCACAGGAAGCAGGTAAAAGCGGGGTGGCTGATAATATCCGGTACTCATTTTATATAGGAGCGGCTGTTTTTGTAATTGCCATCCTGGTTACTGTTTTTAAGTCGAAAGAATATCCTCCGGCAGAATATGAAAAATACCATGGAAAAAATGAAACAGCAGAAAAAGCCGGACTAGCCGAAATCGTAAAAGATTTTGGAAGGATGCCAAGAACCATGCGTCAGTTAGGACTCGTGCAATTTTTTTCCTGGTTCGCTTTATTTAGTATGTGGGTATTTACTACCGATGCGGTAGCCACACATGTATATGGGCTATCCGGTGATTATGCAAAATCTGTTGCATACAATGATGCGGGTAACCATGTAAGTTCTGCTTTTGGTACCTATAACCTGGTAGCGGCTGTATATGCTTTATGTCTTCCTTTTGTGGCAAAATTATTGGGTAGAAAAGGCACACATGCTTTTTCGCTGATTGCCGGTGGAATCGGATTGATTTCGATTTATTTTATCAAAGACCCTGCCATGTTAACCTATTCTATGATTGGCGTAGGACTGGCCTGGGCAAGTATACTGGCCATGCCTTATGTAATTCTTTCAGGGGCCATTCCTCCGGGAAAACTGGGTATTTATATGGGCATTTTTAATTTTTTCATCACCCTTCCACAAATCATCAACGGCATTTGCGGTGGATGGATTGTGAAACATATTTATAACGGACAACCCATTTATGCCATTGTACTTGCCGGTTTTTGTATGCTATGCGCAGCGGTTTCCGTGTTATTTGTATATGATGAAGGTGCGGTGAAAATAAAATCCGGGTTATCCTAAAGTGTATTGATTTTTTGCAAAGCAGCATATTTATGAAGAAGTATTTTTTAGTAATTAGTTTTTTCCTGTATGCTTTTTCGCTACAGGCGCAATACGCAACATTATATCCAACCAATTGGTTTACAGGGATGCACTGGAATAAAGTGCAGATCATTTTGCGGGGCCAGGATACAGATTTTTCTAAAGGCAAACCCAGCATCCAATATCCCGGGGTACAGTTAGTTGGCGTACATCATTTTGAAAACGGTAAATATTTGGCACTGGATATAAAGATTGATCCCACTGCAAAACCCGGAAGAGTACAAATAGAAATCAAAAATGCAGGGATCACCCATATCGTTGAATGGCCATTACATGCCCGGAGGGAGGGAAGAGGAACCCGTTTTGCAAAAGGCGTTAGTTCCGCAGATTTTGTATACTTGCTAATGCCCGACAGATTCAGTAATGGCGATTTATCGAATGATCATTTTACTGATTTGCGGGATACGAGCTGTGACAGGAAAGAGTTGTTACTACATCATGGAGGAGATTTGAAAGGAGTAACCAATCACCTGGATTATTTGCAGGAATTGGGTATTACTACTTTATGGATGACACCTGTGAATGAAAATGATATGCCATTGGAAAAGGAACCTTCTGGTATGTTAAGCGGATATCATGGATACTGGTTTACAGATCAATACAAAATAGATAAGCGATATGGTGGGGACATAGCGTATAAAAAATTAATTGAATCTGCGCATGATCGGGGTATGAAGATTATACAGGATGCAGTATATAATCATATTGGAAATGAGCATTGGATGTATCGGGATGCACCTTCACCTGACTGGATAAACCAATGGCCAAGCTATACCGGCAGCAATCATAAAGAAGAAACGGTTTTTGATGTAAATGGAAGTCAGAAAGATAAAAAGCGAATGCTTGATGGATGGTTTGTGCCACATTTGCCCGATGTAAACCAAAGAAATCCCTTTGTGGCCAATTACCTGATCCAATATGCAATATGGGCAACTGAAGAATATGGGATAGACGGATGGCGGGTAGATACCTATAAATATTGCGACGAAGCTTTTGAGAACCGCATCAATGATGCTTTAATAAAAGAGTATCCAAATATTACAGTATTTGGAGAAGCCTGGACCAGTTCTGTAGTGGGAAGTGCGTATTTTACCCGAAACAATATGGATCTGCCTTTTAAGCATAACCTGCTTGGAGTAACAGATTTCCCGATAAGTTTTGCCATAATAGATGCATTGAATCAAAACTATGGCTGGTCCAGCGGTGTAAACCGTCTGCATGCAACTTTAGCACAAGACATATTATATAAAAACCCACTCAACAATTGTATTTTTCTGGATAACCATGATATGGACAGATTTTATTCCGTGGTGGGAGAGGATATGGATAAATACAAACAGGGGATTGGTTTATTACTTACCCTGAGAGGGATACCGCAGTTATATTATGGAACAGAGATATTGATGAAAAATTATAAGAACCCCAGCGATGCCATGGTAAGACTCGATTTTCCGGGCGGTTTTTCAGGCGATCCGTCAAATAAATTCCTGAGTTCGGGTAGGACACAACCTGAAAATGAAGCGTTTGATTTCGTAAAAACCCTGGCTGGGTTTCGTAAAAAATCAACTGCTTTGCAAACGGGAAAAACCATGCAATATCTTCCTTCTGAAGGTTTATATGTATATTTCAGGTACGATTCCAGACAAACTGTTATGTGTGTACTGAATACAAGTGATAAAGAGAAGGAGATTAAATTGACAGATTATGCTGAGCGAACCAATGGATTCAGGTCAGGGAAAGATGTGATAAGTGGAGCAGTCATATCCGAGAAGTATACCCTGGCGCCCAAAAAAATAAGTATCATTGAATTGAGTAAATAATTTTAGTAACCATCATCAAAACAAATACCATGAACACAGGAACCGTTAAGTTTTTTAATGCCGCCAAAGGATTTGGTTTTATTGTAGACGACGCTACCAATAAAGACATTTTTGTACATGTTACCGGGTTAAACGGCATCACTATCCAGGAAAAAGACAAAGTGCAGTTTGAAATTGAAGATGGAAAAAAAGGCCCGTCGGCAGTGAAAGTTGAAAAAATATGATAGAACATTTATATGGTAGCAGAGCCTGGTATTTATCCTTTTGGTAAAACCTGGGTCGGCCTATAACAGTTAATAAAAAGTGATGTGTAAATCAATACACATCACTTTTTTTATAAGGTAATTAGTAAAGGGTTTTACAATAGCGCTGCTTTAACATACATATCTGCATATTTCCCCCAATCTTTCAGACTTGATTTTATATTCTCTTTCATGGCTGCGTTGGTAGTTTTTGATCCTTTGGTTGGGATTTTCAAATCGGTTTCCTTAACAGGTATGCCATATAGTTTAGTGGCAAACCAGGTAACATGCTCATGTGGAATAGCCACCCCCAGAATCATGCCCGGCAGGCCTGAAAAGGATTCAGGTCCACCGCTGATAGCGATTTCATCTGTATAAAAAGCTACTATATATATGGAATCCATAATAACCGCATTGGCCCTTCTGCATTCAAAACCGGCAATCGTTCTTTTTTCGTCAGTAATCTTCCATTTGATATTACGGGTACTATCATGAACAAGGAATGTTTTTTCAAATATATTTTTCTGACTTACTGAAGCATGATTATTAAGATCGCTGAAAACAATATTGTCTTCTGCAGGTTGTTCCCATAACCGGTTATTATCAGGGTTTTCTTTCCCGGGTTTGTACAAAGTTTTATTATTGGTGAATTGCAGATCGAAATAGGAGAGTTTAAATTGCGGGAGCGTTTTTTTCATTTCTTCACCCCAAAAATTATCATCACTGAATTGAGCGTGCAGGTTTAATTTTTTTTCAAACTCAATTTTGCCTTCCGTAATAAAATGCGCCTGCTGCGAATAAGCATTCGCTGCCAGCAATAATAAAAAAGCAAGTATAATAGGTTGTATCTTTTTCATAATAGTCGATTGGCAGTTTATCAGTTTTGTTGACCGGCTGGTTTAGGTCCCTTGTTAAAATTCCATACAACGGAAAGCATAAAATAACGTTGGATGGTTGAATAGGTGTTCTGGGTGATATAGTTTGAGTTTACTGTTCTGTTAAAACCGATATTCTTATTTAAGATATCATTTGCGGAAATTTTTATCACCATAACATCCCCTTTCATTAACTTTTTCCCGAACCAGGCATTCCAAAGAATTACATTATTATTATTGTCGAATACACTGGTTTTCTGCCTGAAAATAAAATCACAGTCGGTATGAATTTGCAACTTTAAGGGCAAAAAGAAATCCAGGTCGGGACGGATATTATAAGTCCAGTAATGCGTAGAAATATTCTGCTGTATAGATGAAGTACTGGTAGTATATGTAGCATTGGCAGAAATGCTGTTGTCGTATAATTTTTCTACGGACTTACCTATAAATGTTCCAAAGGAATAACTATTGCTGGTGGTAATATTCTGCAGGTTATTAACTACGCTTGCATAATGAGCACTGCTGATATTGCTATTGAATCCTACATTGGCTTTGAATAATTTAAAGCCATAATCTATATAACCATTAAGCGAATTATTGCCATCAACATTGATGGACTGTGAAACTTTTCGCCCAAGTGTATCAATAAAATCCTTTGAAGCAAATGCATTATTGGTGGAACTATAAGAAACGCCCAGGAAAATGCTTCTGTTAGATAATGCTTTGAAATCATTAAAATTCAAATTGAAATTATTTCGAAAAGACGGTTTCAGTAAGGCATTACCGATCGTGATATTCAAAGGGTCATCATTTGTTTTTAACGGCTGTATCTGTTGCAGGGAAGGTTGAATGGTAGAACCGTTATAACCGATCCATAATCTTCTTTGGCTGGTAAATGCATAGGTAGTATACGCT
>Ga0316218_1000115_pt1 | contig 121101 bp, 97 predicted proteins | sample TBH18003metaG_FD_203634 | JGI IMG/M metagenome (GOLD analysis project Ga0316218, IMG submission 203634) | Freshwater microbial communities from Trout Bog Lake, Wisconsin, USA - TBH18003 | ecosystem: Environmental > Aquatic > Freshwater > Lake > Hypolimnion/Profundal zone | place: USA: Wisconsin... | reverse complement strand
GTTGGAGGGGAAGATGGGGGTGGGGAGCTCTTTTTGTGCGAGGCCTTTTTTTGCGGATACTTTTATTTCTACGGATAGTATTTATCGGTTGGTGGATGGGAATATTGAGCGGGTTAGCGGGGGGAAATTGATTGGGGGAAAGTATGGAAGGTGGGAGGTTTTGCCGCTTACCTGGGATAACCAGTTTACTAGTCACCATCCGTATGGGTGGAACCAGACGGATATGATTCAAGCCAAGGGTCTTGAATCGGTTTTGGGGGTGGGGGTGTTTGCTTCGATTGGGGTTTTGAGTGTGCAATTGAACCCGGAATTTGCTTATGCGGCCAATCCTAATTTTGAGCATTCGGCTAATTATGGGGCTAATACGAAAGGGGCATATCATCATTTTTTTCCTGGCCAGTCTTCTTTGCGATTGAATTTGGGGGCGGTTTCTTTAGGGGTTTCTACAGAGAATATATGGTGGGGGCCGGGGATGAATAATTCACTTTTGATGAGTAATAATGCCCCGGGTTTTTTGCACCTCACTATCAACTCAAGAAAGCCGTTGAAAACAGCGATTGGGAGCTTTGAGTGGCAGTTTGTGAGCGGGAAAATGACGGAGGATACTACTGTGTTGTTGGAAAATAAAAACCTGACGACTACTTATTATAACCCACTAACTTATGGCGGTGATGGGTATTCTGGCCCTTATGACCCTACCAAGAAATGGCGGTATTTTAATGGAATAACCGTTACTTATCAGCCTAAATGGATGCCCGGGTTGTTTTTGGGGGTGAGCAGAATTGCCTATGCTTACAATGACTCCCTGCGTAATGGAGATCCCAGTTTCTTAAAGAGTTATCTGCCCACTATTTTCGGGGTTTTCAGACAGAATTATGCGTATGGACTGAACCTGCCCGCAGGTAGTAAGCGATATAAGCAGATGGCCAGTGTTCATTTCAGGTATGTTTTTGAAAAATCGCATGCTGAATTATATGGAGAATACGGATGGGGGGATAATCAGTATAATATCCGGGATTTTGTGTTGAATGTGGATCATTCGAGGGCATTTATATTGGGCGCACGTAAATTGATGCCCTTGGCTAAAAACCGTTGGTTAGATTGGCAGTTTGAGATGACCCAGATGAGCCAGGCGCCTAGTTATCTTGTTCGTACTGCGGGTAATTGGTATGGGTACCAGGGTGGGTATACTAACCAGAGCCGGATAATGGGGGCGGGGGTTGGGATGGGGAATAATGTGCAGACTTTTACGGTGAGTTGGGTGGAGGGGTTTAGCAGATTAGGGGTTAAGATGGAGCGGTTGGAGCATGATCCGGATGATTATGCGGTTAAGTGGGTGGATGAGTCTGTTGGGGTGTTGTGGCAGAAGCGGGTGGGGAGGGTTTTGGTGAGTGGGGAGGTGCAGGGGGTGGTTTCTAGTGGGTATCTGTGGATGCAGGGTAATAGTGCTTTTAACTTGCGTTGTATTTTAAAGGGGGTTTATCGATTCTAAGGCTTTGTGGTTAAAAGCTGGAACGCAGAGAACGCGGAGAACCGCAAAGGACGCAGGGAAATTTTTTGCGTCCCCTGCGGTTCCCTGCGTTCTTTGCGATGCTGCTTTTCCTGGGGGATAAAATTAAGTTGAGTCCATAGAAATAAATAATAGAATTTAAAAAAGAAATAAGCAAGTCTATTTTGAAACTAACTATAAAAACATATTTCCTCATTCTGTCTCTATTAATCAATACTTCAGAAATCTACTCACAGTCGGTTTCGAATGATATGGTGAAGGAGAGTTTTCGGAATGAGCAGTTATTGAATCATTATGCCCCTAATCAATCGCTTTGCATTAATGCCAACCAGGTAAGTCTGCATGATCTGGATTCGGCATTGGGTTTTGATAGGAGAAGCAAAACACTTCGGTTTACACGCAAGAACCTGGTGATTGGTTTTATGCCGGTTAGTCTCACTAATTTGTATAATTCGCAAACCCCCTATGACTGGAACCTGGGTTCGATGATACCTGCCAGGGGTTACCAGGCTATGGTTAGTTTGGGGGTGTATGCGCAGATAGGGAAACATTTCACCATTCAGGTGGCACCGGAAATTGTATCGGCACAGAATTCTTATTTTCAAACTTTTCCGCAGGAATTGGGTACGGCTGTTTGGGCCAGTTATTACCGGTTTTTGAATACTTCGGATATTCCGGAGCGTTTTGGAAACGGTGTATATCATAAATTATTTGCAGGGCAATCCAGTATCCGATACAATACAAAATCATTATCTCTTGGTATTTCTACTGAAAATCTTTGGTGGGGGCCGGGATATCGGAATGCGCTGATCATGAGTACCAATGCGCCGGGTTTTTTACATGGTACCCTGGAAACCCGTAAACCGATTGTTACCGGTATTGGTGATTTTGAAGGTCAGGTGATTGCAGGTGATTTAGAGAACTCGGGTATTTTACCTCCCAGAACCAATAGCGTAGATCCCTCGGGCAATTTTGTTTATCAACCGAAGCCTAATCATCTTAGATATATCACCGGCATGGTGCTTAGCTGGCGACCCAAATGGGTAAAGAATCTGTACCTGGGTTTCGCCAAGACTTCCTACCTGTATGCAAAAGATATTAGCAACCCACTGGATGCGCTGCCTTTACAGGGATTTTTTGGAGATGCGATTACTGCATCTGAACGGAATAGTCATAAATCTTCTCTGGGTTCTGTTTTTGTTAGATACCTGATGCTGGAAGATCATGCGGAAATGTATATGGAGTATGGGAGAAAGGATCAAGCGGTTACTTTGCTGAATATTATTCCGGGTGCCAATATGTATAGAAGGGCGTATACGGCGGGGATTAGAAAACTATTTGCTTCTGCTAATAAGAGTCATATTCAATTGGTAGCTGAATTAACCCAATTGGAAGCGCCTACAGCGGCTTTACTCAATAATCCAGACAGCTGGTATACTGATCAGTATGTGCGACAGGGGTATACCAATATGGGTAAGGTATTGGGTGCGGGTATTGGTCCGGGGAGTAATAGCCAGACACTGGAAATCAGTTGGGTGAGGGGTTTGAAAAAAATTGGATTACAGTTTGAACGGTTACGTCATAATAATGATTTTTATTATTATGGATTTCAGTCGATCGGTGATTTCAGGAGGTATTGGACGGATATTTCGACTACTTTGAAAGCCCAGTGGAATTATCATCATTTTCTTTTTTCGGGGCAGTTGGGGGTGATTCGGTCCTTGAATTATGAGTGGTTGGTGATACAGGTAGATCCTAGTAATTATTTTGCGCCGAGTAGTGAGGTGTTGAATATTGAGGGGAGGGTGGGGGTGAGTTATCGATTTTAGGGATTTCCTCTGCGTTCTTTGCGGTGCTGGTTTTATTCGACAATCTTGAAAAGCAGCACCGCAGGGGACGCAGGGAACCGCAAAGTACGCAGAGAGAGATGAAAGAGATTTATTTTTCCTTTCCGATTATTATGAACAAGCTCATTCCTACTATTGCAATGATGGCACCTAGTAGGGCGCCTATGGCGAAATGTAATTGGTTCTTTTTGAGGGGGAGGAGGGGTTCGTCTACTATTTGGATGGTTGGGGTTTCCTGGATGAGGGCGGTTTTGCTCATTTCGAGGTTTTTGACGATTTCGGCGTAGATGGTTCCCTGCATATATTTTTCGCGGGTGGATATTTCTGCGTTTGCCTGGTTATTGCTATAAGCAGGATTTAGATCCAGCAACATTCGGTTGGCTGAGCCTGAGGAATAGGTTTTTTGGTTTAGGGTAGCTTCTAAACTATCTGCTTTGTTTTGTAATCTTCTTACATTATTACTTAGCCTTCTTGTTTTGGCTTCGATATAAAAATCGATGGTTGATTTGAGTAACCGCTGGCAAAACAGCTGGCATAGATTTTCATTCCGCATGGTTACTTCCAGTTCAAAGAAACCCAGTTTTTTATCGGGTTTGGCAATCGATAATTCATCTTCTGTTATCTGCTTGATGATTCTTTGCAAAAGACTATCCTGTAAACGATTGGTTTTTTTGTTTACAGGGAAATTAATTTCTATCCCCACTTTCGAGCTATTCAGCCATTTTGTTTTCCATCCATAAGAGTCTGCATATACATCTGCCAGCGATTTTCCGCTACTATCAAACGCTGTTAATAAAGTTTTTCGGATCAGGCTTTGGCTTTTGACCAGTTCCAATACATTATCTCCCGCCAATACACCGCTGGCACCGGTTAGTCCGCCTATATCAACGCCCATTTGTCCGGCGAGGGCCGACATGATAGAACCGCCGCCTGCTTTGGATTCTTCCACTACGAAACTGGTTCGGCCCATATAGGTGGTGGGTTTGAGCCAGGCGTAACCAAGGCCGATTAAGGCGCCGATTAGGGCGGCCAGTAATAGTTTGCGCCAGAAGCTTAGGGTATATACCAGGAGGGCATTGTAGTGCTTTATCTTTTCGCGGAAGGAAAAGGGGGCATCTTCTGGGATGGGCTCGGGGGTATATAGTTTGTTTTCCATTTTATTTGTTTTCCTTTGCGTTCTTTGCGGTTCTCAGCGTCCTCTGCGATGCTGTTTTTATTCGATCATCTTGAAAAGCAGCATCGCAGAGGACGCTGAGAACCGCAGGGGACGCAGAGTTTTTATAGTTTTAGTATGCTCATCAAACTAACCAGGGCTGTTAAGGAGCCGGTGATGGCGGAGAGTTCGATGATGGAGAGGCCCCTTCTTTCACTATCTACTCTTTCCGGCACTATGATTTTACTGCCTGCTTTAACGGTTGGGTAGATCCGGAAAAACAGGAAATGGTGAATTTTACGGCTGATGCCATTACTGTACTGGATATAGGCTTTTCGAAGGTTTCCTTTATCGGTTACTCCACCTGCATCGGAGATATAGGCCGTGAAACGGGCTGATTCAAAACTGATGATCTGTGGGTTGAATACGGCACCTTTTACTTCTACAAAGGGTTCATTTCTGGGTATATAGATACTATCATCCGGTAATAAGAGAAATTTCTGACCATTGATTTCCTGGTTGGCCAGTAGGGTGGTTCCTACCCGGGTATTGTTTCGGAATACCTGTACATCTTTCATGGAAGCATAGGGCGAAATGCCACCTGCACGTTTAATGACTTCCTGAACGGTTTCATCTCTTTTTTCGAGCTCATAATCACCTGCGTACAATACTTCGCCTCTTAATTTTACATTGCCTAAGGATACATAGTTGAGTAGGCGGGGTACGAATATATAATCCTGGGGTTTGATCATCATCATACCTGCCTGGGTATTGCCTGAGGCAGAATCCATATCTACTTTTATTACCTCAAGCAGTTTATTGGCAACCGTATCTGCTTTGTTTTTTTCGAGTCTGGAGATTTCTACTTTATGACTGGCTGCCTGGTTGGTAAAGCCCCCGGCCATTACAATCAGATCCTGTAAGGTCATGCCTTGTCTGTATTGAAAAATACCCGGTGCTCGTACGTTGCCGCCAACACTTACGGTTGGGATATCCTGCAAGCTATCTTTTGAAATAATAAAGATGGAATCTTCTTTGATCAGGGAAATATCGGGAGCAGATCCGCTAAGTACTTTGGTAATATCGAAGGATTTGAAATCTCTTTCTCCATTCGGTAATCTGCGTTTGATATAGCCATTTTTTACAAAAGCATCTTCGCGTAACCCGGCTGATTTCTGTACCAGTTTTGAAAGCGTTAATCCATTGGTGAGTTCATAATTGCCTGGACGTTGTATACCACCTGTTATATAAATTCGGTTTTCATAGCGGGGTAAGAGTTTATCAAAGAAAACAGAATCGGCATTGTGTAAAATGAAATAGGCAAAATCTGTTGAAGACACGTCCCGGATCCTTCTTTCCTGGCTACCCATTTGCACCACTTTGGCTGACTCTGTATAAGCCGTATCGCCCAATCCACCTCCATATCGTAAGAGATCGGCCAGGGTTTCTTTTTCCAGTAATTCATAAATAGCCGGTCTTTTTACCTCTCCATTTAAGGATACTCGTTTTTCGTATACCGGGAAGCGGATGATATCCTGGTCTTCCAGGCGAATATTTTCCGGTAGGAGACCGGTTTGGAGGAAGGTATAAAAATCGATTGTCTGGATGACTTTATTATTTCGAATCAGTTCCAGTTTTCGTAGTGATCCATTTTGTGAGGGTCCGCCGGATTTGTACAATACATTGATAAAACCTGCCAGCGATGAAACATTGTATTGGCCGGGTAATTGTGCCTCGCCGATGATATGGATGGTGATGCTTCTTACATTTCCGAGGGTTACATAGAGTTTGGTGATGCCGGAATTCAGTCCGGGATACACGGCTTTCATTTTTGCACGAATCTTATCTGTGGCACCCTCTACGGTTAATCCCGAGAGCGCTACAATGCCCCCATGTTCCAGGTCAAAATTTCCTTCGCGGGTTAGTTTATTGGTGATATTGGTTTCGTTGAGTCCGGTAAGGGTTACGGTTAATTCATCGCCGGGCCCGAGTATATAATTTTTGGGTGTACCCATGTTCAGGTTGGGTTCGAAAGATACATTGGGGTTGCTGAAGAAATCGTAGCCATAATAGACAGATCTTTTCCTGGCTTCGGGCACTTCAAATACCCAGGAAGTATCGCGTAAAAAATTAGCAGTATCCAGGATGAGGTTTTGCGATTTTGTTTTTGTTTTTGAAGAACCCTGCAGTTCAACCAGTCTTTTTTTGAAGGTATTTACCTGTGAGGGGCTCATTCCCTGACGTACCAGCATTTTCATGGCATCGCTTTCTGACATGCCACTTTTTTGGGCCTGTTGCCAGAGTTGCATGATTTGCTGATCGGACATTTGGCCGGATTTGCCAAAGGAGGCGCCGGATAGGTCCTGGGCAAAAAGGGTGGTGGTGCCCAAAAGTGTGAGGCTGAGCAGGAACAGGATATAATATTTCTTCAGGTTGGGGTTCATTCTGTGCAATATAAACATTGGTACGAATATCGGTATTTAATGGGATGTGAGGGTATTGAAATCAATGTGAAATCCTTAATTTTTAGTTAGGTTCTCCTCTCTGCGTCCTCTGCGGTTCTCCGCGTCCTTTGCGATGATGCTTTTCAAGATCTTTTGCAATTAGTTAATGATGCAAATGTTTACTAACCCCAGAAACCCTGAAAAGCAGCATCGCAGTGAACGCAGGGGACCGCAGAGGACGCAGAGGGGGGTTAGAGGCCGTAGGTGAAACCTAGGCTGTAGTTTTTGTTGGTGTAGGTGGTTAGAGCTATTTTATCATCGGTGTGTTGGAGTTGGAGGTAGGCATTGATATAGAGTTTATGGGTGCATTCATAGGATATTTTCGAATAGAATTCTTTCCGGATGCTTTGGAGATCGAAAAGAAAATGGGGTTGGGGTTGCTGGAAATATTGCTGATCGATGGTTCCGGGGCCCCCTTTTCGCATTGCCTGGTAGCGTAACAGGATTTTTAGTCGGGGTAACGGGGTATATTTTGCTGTGAACAGGAGCCTGTCGGCATTATTACCCATCCAATCGCCCATCAGGTAACCATCATGGGTATAGTTTTGTGCGGGGAGCAGGTTCCGGTATACAAAGGGATTGATACGGGTATATTCCATACCCAGGGTTAGATAGGGCAGGCCGATATCGGTAACCGATCCGCCCAGGGTAAAGCCCAACTGGTTTCTGCTGTTTACCGGGTCGAATATCGTGGAGAGCCTGATCTCATCAATAAACAGGGTTGCATATAGATGTGTTTTTTTGATCTGGTTGCGGGAGCTTAGCTGTAAAAATACCTGCTTGTTTGAGCCTGCATTGTTGTTTCCATTATTAATCAGGTTATCATAAATGGCATAGATAAAAATGGGATTGAGGTAGCCGATGTTTAGTCGGTCAGTAAAAATGACATTTTCTCCAAAGCTGATGTCCAGGCCTTTGGTGGGGGTGATTTGTATGCTATGGCTGGACATGTATTTTGATACATAAATAATGCGTTGACCGCCATAGGCTGTTATGCCAGTATTATAAGTGGCTGTTGAATCAATGATATTAGAATTCAGCCAGGCATGGGTAAAATTGAAGCTAAGCCAGGGCAGGAGTTTATAATCGAATCGTAAATAGGGGTAGGTAGGCGCTTTATCGGACAAAACGATTCTTCCGTTTTCTCCATAGCCCCAGGTCAGGTAATCCTGGCCAAAACTGACCACTCCGTTTTTCCAGCTATAGGCAATGCCGCCCCTGAGTTCCTGGTAGTTCTGGCTTTTGTGGTTGAGTGCCACCCTGGTAACGATACCGGTTTCGGGGGTGTTTTGTTTGAGACTATCGATAGCGGTTCCTCTTTCCGTGATATCATTATAGGAAAGATAAAAACCCCAGTGTTTACCGAGGTAGCCATAGATATTCAGGCCATTACTGACTTGTATAACATTACTGCCATTGCCAGGTATGGTGCCTGCGGAAAGGATGGGATCGATTCTGATAAGTGTATTGTTTCCGGAAGCTGTGAACATTCGCCAGCGATTGGCGGTATCTTTTTTTAGAAACCTTGTTTGAACTATTTGCATGGATGGTTGAAAGGACTCATCACTAAACTCCTGTTTGTAGAAGTTCAGTTCTTTTCTTTCTACCGGTGTGAGTTGGCTTTGTTTTGTGAGCAGGGTATCGAGGCAATGTTCTATATAGATTCTGGGGATGGGGCGGATATTATCGTTATATACGATCAGGCCTTTTTGGGCCATTCGGTAGAGGTAATTGTATATTTCGGAGTGTGGGTTTTCCCAGATGGTTTGTGATTGGAGTTTGGGGGTTAGGAGGAGTAATAGAAAAGCAAAACTAAGTAAACCCTTTATTGAGATTACGTTTCTACGGTGATATATATTGATTTTCAAAACTCCCATTTTTATTTACTGTAAACGTGTAGTACTATTGAAAATTGTACTCCTTCTTCTTTGCGTTCTTTGCGGTTCCCTGCCTGCCCGACTATGCGGTTCAGGCGGGCGTTCTTTGCGGTGCTGTTTTTTTTCTTGAAGTCTGTAAAAGCAGCAACGCAGGGAACGCTAAGAACCGCGGAGGACGCAGAGAATAAATATTTCTATTCAATATGCATTTTGATCTCCACGGATTAGGTTGATGATGGTTTGGAGGATGATCTGGCAATCAAGCCAGAAGGTCCAGCGATGAATATAGTAGAGATCGAAATTTACGCGTTGTTGCATGGAGCCGGGCAGGCGGGTTTCGCCCCGGCAACCGTTTACCTGTGCCCAGCCAGTGATGCCGGGTTTGATTACATGTCGTAATATATAATTATCTACTGTATGCATTACTTCGAGGTTAAGCGGGGTTGGATGGGGACGCGGGCCTACTACGGACATATTGCCCCATAATACATTCCAGAACTGGGGTAATTCATCTAAATTGGTTTTGCGTAAAAATTTACCGATCAGGGTTACGCGTGAATCTGTTTTGGATGCCTGGTGATAAAAGCCATTGACATCTATATCGGAACTATCTGCTACCATGGTTCGGAATTTATAGCAGGTAATTTTTTCGTTATTCAAACCCCATCTTTCCTGTTTAAATAAAATAGGGCCTTTGGATGTTAATTTGATGGCTAAGGCGATTAAGGGGAGTAACCAAAAGCCCAGGAGCAGGAAAAAAAGTATGGAGAAAACAATATCCAGTGTTCTTTTTAACACTTTATTCTCCAGTTTATCGAGTGGTAATGATCGTACACTTAATAAGGGTAATAAGCCGATATTATTTACCTGTATACTACTGGAAGTATATTGCTGCAGATCGGGAATCATTCTGGCTTTGATTCGATGGTAATCGCAAACTTCGATACATTCCTGTATCTGCTTATTCTGGGTATTGGGCAGGGCTATAATGACCTCATCTACTTCTTTTGATTGCAGGATAGAGGAGAGGTTTCGGATTTCTCCATGGTAATGACAACCATTCATTTTTGGATTATGGTCGTCAAGAAATCCTACACATTTATAGCCATAATAGTAATATTTATTAATGGTTTCATAGAAATCCATTGCTTTTGTATTGGCCCCTACGATTAATAAGTTATCGAATAATTTACCCTGAAAAATAGCTGAGTGCAGGTATTTACGAATAATATATTTGGTGAACGTGATCAGGGCAAACAATATGCTGACATATACAATAAAAAAATGGGTAGTAAACTGTAGCACATTGCGCAGGAAGAAAGACATGGAACTCAGGAGCACTGAGAAAACAATCAGGGTATAGATGATGAAGATGATTTCTTCTGAATATTTATTGGATCTTCTGTCGGCATATAGTTTTGAAAAACTGGCTGCTATATACCAGGAAAGCAGGGAAACAGAGATAAATAAATAGTCGTTTGGGGTTTCATGAAAAAAGCCCCCGCCATTGGTAAAGTTCCCGGCCAAAAAATAGGCTATACCCAGCACGGAGGCATCTATTATGTACCGGATGGTTGTATAACGATTATAGGTTTTAGCCATGTTTCAGATGCAGTGGTCGGTGATTTCTTGTTATTATGGATCCAGGGGTGGCAAAATAGTTTAAAATGGGTTGAGTTGGGTGGTTAAATATGTTAAGTATTATTAATATTTTTTTTCGTTTGTTTCATTTTATGAAGGTAGGGATATGTATCTATTGTTTTGATATACTCTTTGCGTTCCCTGCGGTTCTTTGCGTTCTCTGCGATGCTGATGTTCAACCAGATTCTAAAACCATATGGATCAAACAGCTTCTAAAACCAGCACCGCAGAGAACGCAGGGGACCGCAGAGGGCGCAGGATAGTACTAAATATTATAGACCTGTATTAAGCTATTTACGTTGCTTGAACCATTGTTTGATGACCAAGGGGATGAAGGCGGGGGCTTCGAGGAGGTATCTTTTGAAGAGGCGGGTGGGTTCTTTGTATAGGCGGTACAGCCATTCGAGTCCGTTTTTTTGCATGAACAGGGGGGCCCTGGGGATAGTGCCGGCGGCTACTTCGAAGGCACCGCCTATTCCGATTAGTATTTTTGCATCGAGCGCCTGTATATGTTCGTAAATCCAATAATCCTGTTTGGGGGCGGTGAGGCTTACCCAAACGATATCCGGTTTGGCTTCGTTAATCAATCCGATCATTTTCAAGTTTTCTTCTTCACTGAATTTTTCGGCAAAAGGGGGTGAATAGATTCCGCTGATCCTGATGTTGGGGTAATCCTGCTCGTATTTTTTTTGTAAAAGGGCGGCAATACCTGGTTTTGCCCCCAGGAAAAAATGGGAATACCCTTTTTCGCTGGTATGTTTCAGGTATTGGGGTAAGAGATCGAGTCCGGTTACCCTCCCTTTTAATGGCGAGCCTAATAATTTGGATGCCCAGATAAGGGGTACTCCATCGCATAGGGTGAGATCGGCTTCATTATACAGGTTTTGGAGGGTTGGGTTATGGTTGGCCCAGAGTACGCAATTGACGGGGGTAACGCAGATGCGTTTTTTTTGACGGGTTTCGATCCATTGGTCAAAAAGCAGGATGGTATCGGTAAGAGATACATTACTGATGCCGGTTCCGCAGATATTTACTTTGGGGGCTGCTGATTGATTCATGGGGTTGAAATTACCGGTTTATGGGGTATTGGGCAAATGGAGGAAGCGAATTTGCAAACTAAGGCACAAAGGCAGGTTTTGTTTGTTGTAACATGGGAGATTTGTAATACTAAAGATGTACCCAACCGTGCCTTGGTGCCTTAGTGTGGGATTTTTTTATGCAGAAAGTTTGCTATAAATAGCTGTTATGGCTTTGGTGTGTTGTTCGGAGGAGTAGGTTTGGAGAAAATGTGTTTGAACATTTTGGGATAGGGTGTTCAGTGATTCGATGGGTAATGATTCGAAATGATCTATTAGATTTAGCAGATCGGATTCATTTTCGGGTGTATATAAAAATCCATTCACGCCATGATCCACTATTTTCTCGGTAGTTACTGATCTGGCTGCGATGGGTATGGCGCCTGTACTTTGTGCTTCAATGATGGTCATGGGCATACCTTCTATCCATAATGAAGGGAAGACCAATGCTTTGCAGGATGTATAGAGATGGGTGATTTCTTCTTTAGGTAAAAGTCCTTTGTATTGAATCGTTGGGGAAGTATGTTCGGTTACAAAATTTCTCAGATCACCATCGCCAGCTATCACCAGTTTTTTTTGCATTTTTTCAAAAGCCCTGATGAGTTGCCTGATGCCTTTTTCTTCGCTTAACCTGCCAACAAAGAGGTAAAAATCAGCCCTATCGCGGTAATTGGGTATTGATTCGGTTTTCTGTATTGCCAGGAAATTGGGTTTCACGAAAATTTTTTCGGAGGGGATCCCGATATCTTGTAAGAGTTGGGGCATAAATGGGTTTATGACAATAAACTGGTCTACTTTATTCTTCCAGGTATGTATTTTCCGATGGAAGTTGGTGGATAGGGCTAATACGTTTGAAGATATTGCAGATGAACGAAAGCATTTTTCATGGATGCCTTTTGAAAAATTTTTCTTTGTATGACATTGAAAACAAATTTCTCCTTTTCTGAAAAATAGTCCATTCAAACAAAATAATCGGTAATTGTGCACCGTCATAACCGTAGCTGCACCCGCAGCTTTTGCGGCCCAGAAAACGGAGGGAGAGGCGTTATAGAAAAAATTATGTACATGCACTACCTGTATTTTGTGTTTTTTGACCAGGAAGTATACTTGCAAAAAGGAAGCGATATTAAAAAAAAAATTGAGTGGCATTAATAAGATGCCTGGTTTTAGTGTATGAATATCCTGGTTGTTAAACTCTTTATAGTAGACTGTGTAACCGTTTGTTTGCAGAATGGATATTTCATTTTGAACAACGGTGTCTTCCCCGCCTTTTTGGAGGTATTTATTGTGAAGTATGAGGAGGCTTGGTTTTGGGTTCATTTGGGATAGTCAGGTGTCAAAAGTAATGCATTGTACTGTTTGGAATATATGATAAAATGAATTGTTTCATTCTTCTTTGCGTTCTTTGCGGTGCTGCTTTTATTTGAGCATCTTGAAAAGCAGCACCGCAGAGGACGCTAAGTACCGCGGAGTACGCAGGGAAATATTTAATAGCGATATACTGGATAAGTTATTAATTTTCTTGAGCAGCTTTTTTGAAAAGGCTGATTAATTGCTGGGCTGTTTTTTGCCAGGAAAAATAGTTGAGTCGTTGGTGCCCTTTTTCGATCAGGTCTTTTTTTAGGGGATCATTTTCCAGGACCATTTTTATTTTTGTGCAAATATCCTGTTCATCAAAAGGATCAAAAGTAAGTATGGCATCGCCACCCACTTCGGGTAAACAGGAATTGCCTGCTGCTACTACGGGAACACCCAGTTTGAAGGCTTCCAGTATGGGTATTCCGAAACCTTCGTTATAAGAGGGTAATACCAATAATGAAGCATGTTTATAAACAATGGCTACCTGCTCATCAGGCAGATACCCGGTTAGGATTACTTCGTTTTCCAAACCCAGTTCGCGGATGGTTTGTTTTAACTGTGCTGAATCATCTGAAAATAATTTTCCGTTCCCTTTTCCTACCAACACCAATTTTATTTCTGACTGGTATTGTTGTTTTAATAAACCGAATGCCCTGATTAGTGCCGGCAGGTTTTTTCGTTTTTCCATAACACCTACATGCAACAGATAGGGTTGGTTATGTAACTGACGGGTGATGGTATCGGGTAGTTGTTCATTATCTGAATGCGAAATGGATTTTGGACCCAGGTAAATGGTTACGATTTTATTTTCGGGGATATGGGTATATGCCTGCACTTTTTTTCTGGCATAATCGGTAACGGTCATAATATACGCACATCTTTTTGCAGCGGGTACTGCGATATTGTGAAATATTCTGAGCCAGATTTTATTATAGTGTTGGGGGTATTCAAAAAAGAAGGCATCGTGAAATATTTCTATGGTTTTAAAACCGGGGTGGAAGTAGGGAACAAAATAATCTCCACAAAAAACAATATCACAATGATGGCGCCATGCTTTAATGGGCAACATTACTTGTTTCCAAAACTGCAGGCGTATATGTTCTATCAGTATCAGGATTTTTTTTCTGCCTGCGTATACCGGCAGCCTTGTATCAAAAAATACAAAACGAATTTCCGGGTCTGTTGATTTTCTGAATTGGTTGGCTAATTCTTCTATAACCGTTCTTTGCCCTGTTTTTGATACCTGGAGATCTCTGATATCTATGCCTACCACAAATTGCTTCTTTTTTTTCATACTCTTGGATAAAACGAGTCGGATGGGAATTGTAGGATATGCAATTCCGTTATCTATTTAGTAAATATAAGTGGTTGTTTCTATTAAACATATTCTTTGTATTTCCATCTCTGCGTTCTTTGCGCCCCTGCTATTAAAGGTTTCTTTGTGAGTAGTATTTATCTTATGTAAACTGGAATACTGATATAAGCTTTAAAAGCTGTAACGCAAAGAACGCAAAGAATGCGCAAAGGACGCAAGGGTTATAGGGCTTTTTGTTTGGGTGTGGGTTGCATGCTTACGAGGAGGCCGGCAAAAAACCAGGTGATATAGGCTACATAATTATAGGATTCGGCGTTGGCTGTTAATGTGGGCATGATCATTCCGGTTTTAACCAGTAGTAGGGCAAGGGCCAGTTTTTTTATTTTGCCTTTGTATTTTCTGAATGATGTAAAGCAGAGATGGATGGTATAGATATAGATGGCAATATATAACCCAACCGAGATAAGACCGGTTTGAACGCCAATAATGATCAATTGATTTTCGCCCCCAATATTCGCACCTATTTCTCCGGAAACTCTGCCAGACATACCCAGGCCCATTCCGAATGGACTTGTTTGAATTGCGGTAATACCATCCAGCCATTGGAGTATATGAAAGGCACTTGAAGAATCGCTGAAGTCGATGGTGCCGGCTATAAATTCATATACATCTCCGCTGATATAAAATAAGAATGCGATAACCGTTACTAAAAATCCATAATGAAAGATTTTTAACCATAGGGTTCTTTTGGTTACATGGGCATAGGTATATAGTATGATAAAATAACTTGCGAAGGCTGCCCTTGAGAACGCAAAATAAATACAGAGTAAGGTCATGGCAAAAGCAAACCAGGTAAATGCATCCGGCTTTATTTTGTTTTTGTACCCGGTAGCTAATGCAGTAATTACGGAGATAGCCAGTAATGTATTTGCTCCCATTTCCAGTGGCTGACTAAAAAAACTGGCGAATCGTTTGATTCCATTGGATGTTTCAAAGGTCCAGCTTAAACCATAGTTGCCGCTTGCTTCCTGTCCGAAAAATCGTTCTGAAAATACTGCATAGCCGGTATGTATCTGTAAATGTTCATTATGATATACTTCCCACAATAACACTACTGCGGCCATGATGGATATCAAGCATATATAATGGAAGTACTTATTCAAATCAACATTTATTGGATTCATTAACCGGCCGGTGAAATAAATAAACGGGAAGAAGCAAAGACCTTTAAAGGCCAATAGTTTTTCAAAAAAGCCAAAACTACCCACCGGGATGAGGATATATATAAAATTGTACAACAAAAAAGCCAATACCAGTTTATCCAAAGGCTGTAAAACCAGTTTTGTTTTCCGGTTAATTAGTAGAACGATCAAAGCGGCCAGTACGATAATTTCTTTGGTTGCCTGTAGAAAGGGTATCCATTTTGAGAAGCCGTATAAATAGGATAGGGATAGTGCGGTTATATAAATGGGTAATCCGAATATAAAAAATAGCAGACTATTTTCAGGTTTATTGCGTACAACGGTTCTCCATAGTGCCACCAGGAATGAGAGTAGGAATATGCATGGCAGGAGGAACATTTGCGGTTGGTTATTCTATGATTGTGTTAGTAGTTGGTTTATCAGTATAAGTTCTCTCTCTGCGTTCTTTGCGGTTCTCTGCGTTCCCTGCGATGCTGCTTTTCCTGAGATCTTGAAAACCAGCATCGCAAAGGACGCCCGCCTGAACGGCAAAGTCGGGCAGGCAGAGAACCGCAAAGAACGCAGAGGGGGGCCGAAAAGAGGGAGAGATTGAGTTCATTATTTAAGTCCGTCTTTTATACCCTTCCATACTGCTGTTGCTTTTGTAAACCGTAAGCGGCACACAAAATAACCCATAATTGCAATTGTATACAAAAAAGTATACAGGGTTGCCGTTGGGATATACATGAGGGGCAAATGTTTTCTCAATAACCAAAGATGATTTCGGGTATTATAGTAGTGAACCATTGGATCCAGAAAACCTTCTTTTTCCTTTTCTGTTTTCCGGGTAGCCACCCCTGCAATATGATAGATTACTGAACCGGGATGATAGATCAATAGATAACCTGCTTTTTTTATCCTGAATGACAGATCCACATCTTCATAATATAGAAAGAATTCATTTGCCAGTAAACCTGTTTTTTTTAATACCGTATTCCTGATAAAGAATCCGCATCCGGTTATCCAGTCAACGGGTTTTATGGTATCTTTTGAAGGATCAGAGATCTTTCCATGTCCGGGTGTATACGTGATTCCCAAAACCGGCTGAAAATAAGCGCCATCATTCCAAACCAGGTTTCTGTTATGGTAATAATATATTTTTGGCTGAATGGCACCTACTTCTTTATGCCCATCCATATAATCGGATAAAATCGATAAAAATGATTCGGTAACTTCTGTATCGTTGTTTAATAGAACTGAGTATTCATATCCATGATCGATGGAATATTGGAGTCCTAAGTTATTGCCTCCGGAAAAGCCCAGATTTTTTCCTGCCCTGATCAGAATGATTTCGGGAAATGCCTGTGTAAGTTTAGTGGCTGAATCATCTTCTGAGCCATTGTCAATAACCAGGATGGTAAAATTTTGCTGGGGTATTTTATTCAGAGAAAGGATACAGTGGCAGGTATATTGAAAACTGTTCCAATTAATGAGAATGATTGCGATTCGCTTATTGTACATCCGGTGTTTTTTTTGATTGGCGGATGAAATAAAGATAAAGCGGAAGGCTGAAAGATTCTACGATAAAAAGATAATAGCCATAGATGCCTGTTTTGTTGATATATAACAGGCAACCCGATACCAGTGCAGATATACCCAACAGTATCATACTAATGATAAAAATATAATGGTATTTGTCTTTAATCAGCAAATCGATCACGTTCATTGAATTGATGGCCGCTATTAAGGGTACGAGGCAAATGCATTTGGTATACATAATGGCCAGCGGGTCGGTACCCCCTGTAAATATTTTTACGATCAATGGGGCAAACAGGAATACAACTGCAGCTACCACTATAAATCCTCCTCCCAACAGTAATACCAGGTTCTTTTTCATGTTTACCCATTTAGGTCTGCTTTCATGGTATACGATAACCGACCTTGGATAGACTGCGCTAGAAAATGCAATGATGATTTGACGAAAGGCCCAGACAATTTTATCGCATAATGAATAGGCTCCCAATATTAATGTGTTTCCTGAAGCGGAAAGGGTGAACAGGAATATGGATTGTTGTAGTTGAACGGATAGGTTATTGCCTACCAGGAAAAAATTTTTAGAAAAGAATTTTTTCATTTTGTGAAGGGGTACCTGGAATTTGGTTAATTCATATTTTCGGATCAGGTAAATGCATAAGAAAAAATTGCTGGCCAGGGTAACTACCCCCAGGTAAAAATTTACCCATACACTTTGCGCTTTTGAGGTAATGATTACTACAATTAAAACGGCGGATACAATTTTGGAAAATAGGTTAATCAGGTTATATAATAATAGTTTTTCTATTCCTACAAAAAAGAAGAACGGACTGATGGTTTCGGAAACTATGATGGTGAGTGCATAGGGAAAATACTTTGCGTTAGGGAACTGCAGTTGATAGACGATAACCAGTATCAAAACGGATACTGCCAGCAATACCATACGGGCATAGAAAATAGTATAAAAGGTTTCGGATAGTTGCGGTTGATTGGATTTATGTATGGCCACCTCTTTGATACCTGATTGGTTTGTGCCATAATTAATAAAGAGGGCGTTTAACATGGCATAGGTATTGGCTACCATAATTAACCCGAATTCTGTTAAGCCCGTTACCCCGATGATAAGACGCAATAAGATTAATTGGATGACTGCGTTGGATACCTGTATTGAGCCCAGGTTAATAAAATTGGATAGAAAACCAAGATGTCGTTTTATGAATTGGAGGTATCTTTTGTTTTCTGTTATCATCATTTAGAATATATGCTTAGCCAATGGCTGCTAAAATAACTTAATCTGGGTATACTTCTTATATCTTCCACTTTGCGGTTCCATGCGTTCTTTGCGTTACTGCTTCTAATGGTACCTTTAAAAGCTGGAGCGCCCGCCTGAACGGCATAGTCGGGCAGGCCCTCCTGATCGGCGGACAAGCAAAGAACGCAGGGAACCGCAAAGAACGCAAAGGATTAGTTATGGGTATTTGATGGCGGTGACTGTGATGTTGTCTATTGACCAGCTTTTTGAGCAAAAATCTCCAAAAGGGTGTAGATCATCATTACAGGATATAACAACTGTGTTTCCATAGTGGGAAGTGGTTTGTTCAATCCGGTACATGGATGTGCCATCTGCTCTACCTGATAAGGAACAAAAGCCGGGTAAACTGGGGCTCCAGGCATTTGCTCTGGGGGGATTGGGAAAACTGCTGGTATAATTAGCGGGGTAGGATTGACGGTAATTTGTATTGGAGAAGGTAGTTTGGATAAATGGGTTATTATCTATTGCCATTGACCAAACATCCGGTATGGTATTGCCGGGTGCCAAATAATCTCCCACCCATCCATCATGAATCAATAAATCAAACTGTACTTTAATGGCATTATGATCTGGCAGGTTATTTATTGTTAATACAACGCGGTCATTATTGAATCGGGCAGAAACTTTGCTGCCATTAAATTCTATTGGGTTTACGCCTACTACCAGGCCATTATAGTTATATACCTGTATCCCATTCATACTATTATTCTCAAAATCGTTTGAATAAACGACCCTAGATACAGGGATATTTTTAAAGCAGGCAGACAGGGAAAATATCATTCCTGCGCAAATAAGGAGTATATAGGCTTGTGAAGAACGCTTTTGTTTCATAAAACCAGTTTGCCAGTCACAGTATTCATGTTGTAACCAGGTCAAAAATAAGCCAGGGGCCAGTGAGAACCATAAATATCTTTTTCTCATGATATGTGGCCCCAAACATTTTATCGACTCTGTAACATCGCTGAACGCCACATTTCTTACATTTGCCGATATGGCTCAACCAAGAAAGTCTGTTAACATTATCAACCGGTCAACCAATCCACTCCCTGCGTATGCAACAGATGGTTCATCCGGTATGGATATCAGGGCCCAGTTAGAGGCGCCGGTAGTTCTGAAACCCATGGAGCGTTTTTTGATTCCTACCGGCTTATTTGTTGAATTACCTGAAGATTTCGAAATACAGGTTCGTCCGAGGAGTGGTTTGGCGATCAAGCAGGGAATTACCTGTTTAAACACTCCCGGAACCATTGATGCAGATTATCGGGGTGAGATAAAAGTGATTTTAATTAACCTGTCGAATGAGGTGCAAACCATTCAGCATGGGGATCGTATTGCACAAATGGTATTTCAGAAAGTGGAGAAAATAAACTGGGAAGCGGTTACAGATATTAATGAAACTGAAAGAGGTACCGGCGGTTTCGGTCACACCGGTAAATAATCAAATTATGAGTAAGTATTCTTTTCTATTTATTATCTTATTACTATCTGTGGTTTACTCCTGTAAAACAGTGAAGAAAACGCAGATAATTCAGGAAGCCATCACAAGAAAAGATACAGCACCCACTATTATCATCAAAGAATCGCCCAAAGTAGATTCTGCGGCTATTGTGAAAGATATTCTTGGAAAAGTTGTGAAGCAAAAAATCAATTTCGCCACTTTTAATGCTAAAATCAAAGTATCCTATGAAAGTGCTGAGAACAGCGATAACTATACTGTTTACCTGAGCATGAAAAAGGATAGTATTATTTTAATAAAAGTAACCGGAACCTTTCTGGGCATTCCTGGTATCGGATTGGAAGCCAAAATAACCCGGGATAGTGTGGTAATTGTACGCTTAGCGGGTGAGAAATATGTAATGAACCGTTCGATCAGCTATGTACAGGATGTAACGGAAATACCGTTTGATTTTTCTACCATTCAGGATATTCTTATTGGTAACCCTGTGTTTATAGACAGCAATGTGGTTTCTTACCGGGCAGGTATCAATCAGTTATCGGTATTTATGGTGGGTGATGTGTTTAAACACCTGCTAACGCTGGATAATATCGATTTTAAGGCCTTGCATAGCAAATTGGATGATGTGAATATTCAGCGTAGCCGTACTTGTGATATTACCTTCAGTACTTATCAGCCATTGGGGCCCTATCGGTTTGCTACTTATCGTAAAATATCTGTAGCGGAGAAATCTAAGCTGGATATATACCTTGAATTCAAAGAATTTAACTTAAATGAACCGTTAAAATATACGTTTGAGATACCTAAAAAATTCAAGCGTAAGTAATTTACTGGATATTAGACTGGCTGGGTTAATGAAAAAGTGTGGTCATTTAATTTCAATCTTACCTAAATATAAATTTGGGCACTGGCTTTTTGGATGGTAGAAAAGCTGGAACGCAAAGAACGCAAAGAACCGCAGAGAACGCAAAGAAATGGGTGAAATACTTGAAACGAACTGATTGGCAGGTAATTTTTAATAACAAAGCATGTTAGAAAATAATAAAATAACTGTATTGATCATTAGAAAATCTATTATGTATAAAAGAATCCTCTTCCTTATTTTTCTGGTAAGTTTTACAGGGTTTTGTGCGTTATCTCAGACCCGGGAAGAATTACAGAAAAAGAATGAAGAAATTCAGAAAGAGCTGATAGAGCTGAATAAACAGTTGAGCGAAACGCAGAACAACACCAAGATGTCGTTGAAGCAACTGGCTATCATCAAAAAAAAGATCAATAAACGGGAAGAACTGGTAAATAGTATTAATAAACAGGTACACCAGTTAGATGAGACGATATTTACCAATGAGCGGGATATTTACCGCTTACGCAGGGAACTGGACACATTGAAAATGAAATATGCCAAGAGTCTTGTATTTGCTTATAAGAACCGGAGCAGCTATGAATACCTCAACTTTTTATTTTCTGCAAGTGATTTTAATGATGCCATTAAACGGATCACCTATCTGAAAAGCTATCGTAGAAACAGGGAAACACAGGCGAATACCATCATTAAATCGGATCAGTTATTACAGGAAAAAATTACGGTGCTCAGTTCCAATAAAAAGGAAAGATTAAGCACTTTGCAAGCCCAGGGCGAACAGCTTAAAGTATTGCAGGCGGATAAGAAAGAACAGGACCAGGTAGTTCAGCAATTAAAGGGCAAAGAAAAAGAATTAACCGCACAGGTTCGTGAAAGAGATAAACAAAGACAGAAAACCCAGCAACAGATCAATGCCATTATTCGCAGAGAAATTGAAGACGCCAGAAAGAAGGAAGCCGCAAGATTAAAAGCAGCGGAAGAACAAAAAAAATCACAAGCTGCTAAACCAGCTGATAATACCGTTAAGAATAATCCTAAACCGGGTAAATCTTCTTTGGGTACAGAACCGGAAACCGGGTTAGCTCCGGCTGCCAAGGACCGTTCGTATACGCCACTTGAGTCCACTCCGGAAGGAAGAGAGATGTCGATTAATTTTGAAAAAAACAGGGGCCAATTGCCATGGCCGGTTTCTTCGGGATTGGTTACGGCGCATTTTGGGATTGAATCCATTCCCGGTACCAAACTGAAAAATAAAACAGATGGTATTGAAATATCCCTTCCGGTAGGATCGGGTGTGAAATGTGTTGCCGATGGCAAGATTATCGGTATCAATGAAGAAGAGGGACAAATGATGGTGATTGTACAACATGGTAAATATTTTACAGGATATACCAATCTTTCCTCGGTATCTGTTTCAAAAAGTCAGGAAGTGAAAGCTGGAACAGTATTAGGCAAATCCGGTGCCTCGCTGGTAGGTGAAGGTTCGCTTATTTTTATGATCATGAATGAAAAGGGCAATCCTATTGATCCGGAGATTTGGTTGAAGAATCGGAGATAGGGTAATTGTTGCATTGTTTAATTGAGTAATGGTTATTAGCTGTTGGCTATTGGCAGTTGGCTTTTGGTTGGTATGGGTTTCGGCGAATTTGAGAAGAGTTCTTTTAATATAATATCATTACTTAATCTCCATTAACAATCAGCCAATGGCCAATAGCCAACTTCCCCCCAAAGCTCCCCTAATTAAAAAAACAATTATCTTCAGGCAAACGCTTGCCAATGAAACAGTATATACTTTCCTTTGACCAGGGAACTACCAGCAGCAGGGCTATTGTTTTTGATCATTCGGGTGCTATAGTGTCGGTGGCACAAAAAGAATTTACACAGTATTTTCCTGAGCCCGGTTGGGTAGAGCATGATGCCAATGAAATATGGAGCACCCAATTGGGTGTAGCGGCGGAAGCGATTACCAAAGCGGGATTACAGGTAAAAGATATTGCTGCCATTGGTATTACCAATCAAAGAGAGACCACGGTGATCTGGGATAAAATTTCGGGGCAACCCATTCACCCTGCCATTGTTTGGCAGGATAGAAGAACGGCCGGGTTTTGTGATGAGTTGAAAGAAAAAGGATTGGATAAAATTTTACAGGAGAAAACCGGCTTAGTGATCGATGCCTATTTTTCTGCCACCAAGGCCAAATGGATACTGGATCATACACCTGGTGCCAGGGAAAAAGCAGACAAAGGCGAACTTTGTTTTGGTACCATTGACAGTTGGCTTTTGTGGAAACTGACCAATGGTAAAGTTCATGCTACCGATGTATCTAATGCCAGCAGAACACTTTTATTTAATATTCATAGTCTGGAATGGGATACTGAACTGCTGAAAATATTTTCTATACCGGCTTCCCTGTTACCGGAAGTCAGAAGCAGCAGTGAAATTTACGGGTATACACAAAATATTCTTACTGCCACCAATATTCCCATTGCGGGTATTGCAGGAGATCAGCAGGCTGCTTTATTTGGGCAAATGTGTACCCAGCCGGGGATGGTAAAAAACACCTATGGCACAGGTTGTTTTATGCTGATGAATACCGGCGAGAAAGCGGTACCCTCGGTCAATAATCTATTAACTACCATTGCCTGGAAAGTGAATGGCATTACCCATTATGCACTGGAGGGTAGTGTATTTATTGCAGGTGCCGTGGTGCAATGGTTAAGAGATGGCTTGAAAATTATTCGGAACTCGGCTGATGTAGAAATATTGGCTGCTGAGGTAGAGAATAGTGGTGGTGTATATATTGTACCTGCATTTGCCGGTTTGGGAGCCCCTTACTGGAACCAGCATGCGAGAGGCACGATTGTAGGGATTACCCGTGGAACTACCGGGGCTCATTTTGCCAGGGCTGCTTTGGATAGTATTGCTTATCAAACTATGGATGTATTGAAAGCCATGCAGGCTGATTCGGGAATAGCCATCAAAGAATTACGGGTAGATGGCGGGGCTACCGCCAATAATTTATTAATGCAATTTCAAAGCGATCTTCTGAATACAAAAGTGATTCGCCCAGCCATCACAGAAACGACTGCTTTAGGCGCTGCTTACCTGGCCGGACTAGCGGTTGGATATTGGAGCAGTATGGAAGAAATACAGGAGCAATGGAAAATGGAAAGAACGTTTTCTCCCTCAATGGGTGATGAGAAAAGAAAGGAATTATCGAAGGGTTGGGAGAGGGCGATTGGAGCGGCAGTTGAATTCTAGCGATTGGCTTGATTGGGTTTAAACGAAAATGAGTAGTGTTTTAGAGGCTATTAGCTGTTGGCTATTGGGTGGATTGGGTTTAACGAAAATGAGCGGTGTTTTATAAGCTATTAGCGATTGGCTATTTGCTTGATTGGGTTTCAACGAAAATGAATAGTGTTCTTTTAATTAAAAGCCCACAGCCCACAGCCAATAGCCAACAGCCAACCGCTATATGATAATACTATATCCCGAACCTTGTTTATGAACAGAAATTTTATGTTGGAGCAGTTGGCAAATATTCAGGAATGGGATATTGTGATTATAGGAGGAGGGGCAACGGGGTTGGGGGCTGCGGTGGATGCGGCTTCGAGGGGGTATAAAACACTATTGGTTGAGCAATATGATTTTTCGAAGGGGACTTCGAGCCGATCAACCAAACTGGTGCATGGCGGGGTTCGGTATTTGGCCCAGGGAAATATTAAATTGGTGAGAGAAGCTTTACGTGAGAGGGGCAGGTTATTAAGAAATGCACCACATCTTTGTTCTGTTCAACCCTTTATTGTACCTGTTTTCAGCTGGTGGGAAAAATGCTATTATGCGTTGGGGCTTTTTGTATATGATATTCTTTCCGGGAAATTATCATTGGGAAAAACACAGGTATTGTCTAAAAAACAAACCTGCACTCATTTACCTGCTATTAATCCTGCGAGGCTATCGGGTGGTGTATTGTATTTTGATGGGCAGTTTGATGATAGCCGTTTAAGTACGGATCTGGCTGTAACGGCTTCAATACACGGAGCGGTATTGCTGAATTATTGCAGGGCAAGCGGATTTACCAAAAAACGAGGAAGGATAAATGGGGTAGAACTGATGGACACTCTCTCTAATAAAACCTATTTGGTTTCTGCCAAATCGGTGATTAATGCAACCGGCGTTTTTACAGATAGTGTGATGCAAATGGAAGATGCAGAGAAACATGCGATCGTTTCTCCCTCTCAGGGTATTCACCTGGTGGTGGCTGCTTCGTTTTTTCCGGGTAAGTATGCCATGATGATTCCCAAAACAGAAGATGGGAGGGTATTGTTTGCGGTACCCTGGCATGAGAAAGTAGTATTGGGCACCACTGATACGCCAATAAAAATGCCTTCTATTGAACCGAAACCTTTGGAAGAAGAAATTGAGTTTATTCTGAAACATATCAATCAATACTGCAGTTCTCAAATAAAGCGCTCTGATGTATTAAGTGTGTATGTTGGTTTACGACCCCTTGTAAAAACAAATGGCAGCAAAAGCACGGCACTATTATCAAGAGATCATACGCTGCTGATTTCAACAGGCGGCTTGGTAACGATAACGGGAGGGAAATGGACCACCTATCGTAAAATGGCGGAAGATGCGGTAGATAATGCAATCTTTATTGGAAAATTGAGTAAGAAATTTTGTGTCACCCAGGAGCTGCCGATTGGTCACCCTAGAAACCGTAAACTGGCTTTGGATAGATTGGTGAACCTGGATCCTTCTTTGGCTGACTATATTTATCCCGGGTATTCTTATAGCAAAGCAGAAATCGTTTATGCTACGCGATATGAAATGGCGATGACTGTGGAAGATGTTCTGGCAAGGAGAACCCGTTTACTTTTTCTGGATGCGAATGCAGCTATGCAAGTAGCTAAGGAGGTTGCTGCTATCATGGCAAAAGAAATGGGAAAGGATGAGGTTTGGCAGAAGCAACAGGTAATTGCCTTTAAAGAAATTGCGGGGCAATATTTACTTTCTTAATTTGAAATACTATAATTTACTGGTGTGATTGAGTAGTGTAATTCCAAACTCTGCGTCCTCTGCGGTTCTCTGCGTTCCCTGCGTTGCTGCTTTTCCTGAGATCTTGAAAACCAGCATCGCAGGGAACGCAGAGAACCGCAAGGGACGCAAAGAAGGAAAGATTATTATATTTTATAACGATTGCTTTATTCATTTAAATGCCTGCTATATGACTCCTTTTGTTTCTGAACTAACGGGTACTGCTTTGTTGATTATTCTGGGGGATGGGGTGGTGGCCAATGTGATCCTGAACCGGACCAAGGGTAATAATGGTGGATTGATTTCCATTACCATTGGATGGGCCATTGCTGTATTTGTTGGGGTATATGTTACTGCCAGCTCCAGTGGCGCTCACCTGAACCCGGCAGTAACCATTGCCCTAGCATCAATCGGAAAATTTCAATGGTCTTTCGTGCCTGTTTACCTGGCTGCTCAATTGTTGGGGGCTATGCTGGGAGCAGGAATTGTTTGGCTGGCTTACCGTCAGCATTTTAACGAGACCAGTGATGCCGCTACTAAATTGGGTGTGTTCTGTACTTCGCCATCGATTAATAGTCCGTTTGATAATATACTATCTGAATTTATCGGGACTTTTGTATTTATATTGAGTATTCTGTTTATCACTAAATCGCAAACTTCGCTTGGGTCATTGGATGCATTGCCTGTAGCACTTTTGGTATTGGGTATTGGGTTAAGTTTAGGCGGACCTACGGGGTATGCGATTAATCCGGCAAGGGATTTGGGGCCAAGGGTCATGCACGCTTTGTTACCGATTAAAAATAAGGGAGGAAGTGATTGGGGGTATAGTTGGGTGCCGATAGTGGGGCCAATATTGGGGGGTGTTTTGGCTGCGTGGGTATGGCAATTATTGTAAATTAACCTTTGCGTTCTTTGCTTGTTCGCCGACAGGAGGGCGACTCTTCGTTTATTATAAGTTGTTGGAAAAGCGGCACCGCAGGGAACGCAGAGAACCGCAAAGAACGCAGAGATGGAACGAAAATTTAGTCATCTACCATTTATTTTAAAACCATTTTATGTACAAAAAAATCCCTGTTCTGGTTTGTTTAATGTTGTTGGTGATAACTTCTTTTTCGCAGGAAGCGAAATCGAAAGAGGATCCGGAATTAGCTGGTATGACGCCTCGTGAGTTGAGGTTTTATAAAAAAATGAAAGTATCGGGCCTGTACCCGGTTATTAAATCGCATGCATTAACCGGTGTGATTCCTGTTAAAGACATTGATGCTTTTCCTGATACCACTCAGTTGTATAAGATCATTGTATCCTGGACTGTGGGGGGACGTGATTCTGGGAAATTGAAAAAAGTGAATTCAGGGCTATCAGAAATTGGGCGGATATTAAATCTGCATGTTTCAGCGGGCATTCCAAAGAAAAATATTGAAATGGTAGTTGCGGTTCATGGGGCCGCGATTTTTTCTATCCTGAACGATGAAGCTTTTCATAAAATGTTTCATATGAAAAACCCCAATGCCGTATTATTGAAAGAATTACAGGATGCCGGGGTAAAATTTATTGCCTGTGGGCAAGCAATGGGTTTTCTGGAAGTACCTAAGCAATCGCTTTCGGCTGATGTAAAATTGGCACTGACTGCGAATGTGATCCTTTCTTCTTATCAGAGACAGGGGTTTGTGCTTTTTAATGAGGATGTGGAGAATTAGGGCTTGAGACAACTACGGGATATACTTTGCGTTCCTTGCGCGTTCATTGCGTCCTTTGCGCTATTGCTTTTAATGGTAACTTTTAGAAGCTGGAACGCAAAGGACGCAGAGAACTCGCAAAGGACACAAAGGATGTTTTGTGATAGGTCGGCATTCTGATCCTGCTTTTCAGCGGGTTGGGTGGGTTTTGACTCAAAATGGCTGGTTCTGAGGCCTATCCCAGGGGCATTTTTAGGCGATAGGAAGGGGCTTGAACCCCTCCCTAGCATTTTCTAATTTTATTTTCAGTTTTTCTGATTTTTAGGGAGCATCCCCTTACCTTTGCCGCCAAGTTGGAAAAATTGGTTTCCGGCTATGAATTCGTACATTTTTAAACCTTAATATATCTCCTGAGATGGCTACAAAAGGTAAGATCAAACAGATTATCGGTGCGGTGGTTGACGTTCATTTTTCTGATGATAACGTGTTACCCGAAATATTTAATGCCTTGGAAATCACAAGGGAAAACGGCGAAAAACTCATTTTAGAGGTGCAGCAGCATTTGGGTGAGGACAGTGTTCGTACCATTGCCATGGACGGTACTGAGGGTTTGGTTCGCGGTATGACGGTTATTGATACCGGTCGCGCGATTACCATGCCGATTGGTGAAGGTATTAATGGTCGTTTGTTTAATGTAACCGGAGATGCTATTGATGGATTGCCGCAAGTAAGTAAAGCAGGCGGACGTCCCATTCATAATAAACCCCCATTATTTGAGAACCTGAGTACAGCTTCTGAAATTCTGTTTACGGGGATTAAAGTGATTGACCTGATCGAACCTTATGCAAAAGGGGGAAAGATCGGTTTGTTTGGTGGAGCGGGTGTAGGTAAAACCGTATTGATTCAGGAATTGATTAACAATATTGCCAAAGGGCATGGTGGATTATCCGTATTTGCCGGAGTGGGTGAACGTACCCGTGAAGGAAATGATTTGCTCCGTGAAATGATCGAAGCCGGTATCATGAAATATGGCGATAATTTCAAACATAGTATGGAAGAAGGTGGATGGGATCTGAGCAAAGTGGATCTGGAAGGATTGAAAGATTCAAAAGCCACTTTCGTATTCGGTCAGATGAATGAACCACCGGGAGCCCGTGCGCGTGTTGCCCTGAGTGGTTTGACCATTGCTGAATATTTCCGTGATGGAGATGGAACCGGTAAAGGAAAGGACATTTTATTTTTCGTAGATAATATCTTCCGTTTCACACAAGCGGGTTCTGAGGTATCTGCCCTTTTGGGTCGTATGCCATCTGCGGTAGGTTACCAGCCAACATTAGCTACTGAAATGGGATTGATGCAGGAACGTATTACTTCTACCAAAAATGGTTCGATCACTTCTGTACAGGCAGTATATGTACCAGCGGATGACTTAACCGATCCGGCCCCGGCAACTACGTTTGCTCACCTGGATGCAACTACCGTATTGAGCCGTAAAATTGCGGATCTGGGTATTTACCCTGCGGTGGATCCATTGGATTCAACTTCGAGAATTCTGACACCCCAAATTGTTGGTGAAGCGCATTATGAATGTGCCAACCGTGTAAAACTGATTTTACAGCGTTACAAAGAGTTACAAGATATTATTGCGATTCTGGGTATGGATGAATTGAGTGAAGAAGATAAAATGACCGTACAACGTGCCCGTAAAGTGCAACGTTTTCTTTCTCAGCCCTTCCATGTGGCTGAACAGTTTACCGGATTAAAAGGTGTATTTGTAGATATCAACGATACAATCCGTGCTTTCAATGCAATCATGGATGGTGAAGTAGATGAATATCCTGAAGCAGCATTTAACCTGGTAGGTACTTTAGAAGATGCTGTTGAGAAAGGTAAGAAAATGATTGAGTCAGCTAAATAGTCGTCAAATTTTCAAATTTCAAATTATTTCATGGTTTTAGAAATATTAACTCCCGAAAAAAAGATCTACAGCGGTGATGTATATGGGGTATTATTACCCGGCATCACTGGTTTGTTTGAGGTGTTAGATAAGCATGCTCCTTTGGTAAGTGCTTTGGGGAAAGGCAATCTGAAAATTTTACTGGATAAAAACAAAGCAGAAAATTATTCTATACAGAGTGGGTTTGTAGAAGTGTTGAATAATAAGGTAACCGTTCTTGTAGAAGGGGCCACTGCTCTGTAAAAGAAAATAGTTGATATAATATTCGAAAAGCCTCCTATAACCGGGGGCTTTTTGTTTTTCAACCCCCGTTAAAATCTTCTCCCCATTGCGTATTTAATCCTATAGTATTGCTTCTTATCAGTTGGTTATTTTGTTCTGTTCTAACAAAACCTTATTGCAATAAGTCGAAGTACCCCGATGTCGGATTTTTCATGTTTGGGGAAATCAAAAACTAACAAAATGAAATACAGATTTCTTTTAGCGGGTATGGCACTGTTTATTTTTATCATTTCCTGTGAGAAAAAATTAGCGGAGGTAAAAGCAAAGCCATCTGTTTCAGCCATGGCAAATAGTCTTTATACCAGTGCCGGTTTTATCAGTTTTAGCAGAAATTTTATCACAGATTTTGCAAGACAGGCCGATTATTTCCGTTCGGCTGGCCTCAATAGTCGCCAAAATGAGTTGGCCGGCAAATTGAAACTGGCAGGGGATGATGATGCAGCGCTGGCTTCGGTTTTTAACTCTTATGGTGTATCGATAGAAGAAGTGGTGGCCAGAAAAAATAAAGTGGATAATGACCTATTGGGTTTCATAAACGAGAATAAGGTATTATTGTCGTATTCTGAAAGCGAGGTATGGGATATTATCCGGGAAGGAATTAATTTAGGGTGGCAATCAAATCTACCTGAATGGCAACAGATCAGAACTGCTACCATCCGAATGTCGAGTAACCAGGTAGGTATGAATACAATCGGGGCTTCAGGATACCAGGCCAATCAACTGGATGCTTCGAAAGTATGGGAATGTCTGAAAGATGCCATCGGTATCGGATCGGCTTCTATTTTGGGAATTGCCGGACTTCAAAAATTGGCGCAGGAAGGTATACAAACGGCAGTAATTACAGTTTCTAAATGGTTAGCCAAACGAGCAGGTTGGATAGGAGCGGTCATTGTTGTTCTCGATTTTAGTTCTTGTGTGTATTCACAAGCGGTTGACTAAATTAATGTATATGAAGCTGATAAAATTTTTATTAATCGTGTATGTTTTTTTTCTGATTGTGGCGGGTCCCATCCTCCATATCTCCGGTTTTTTTCTGAATAGGAAATTAATTGGCGGAGCAGAATATGCCATGGCAACTATTTTTTTTGTGGTGGCGCTTTTGGTTTATCAGGGAAAAGACAAAAAGACAGCATAATCAGTCTTTTGTGCGAATGCCTTCTAGCGAATGATTTTTATCGGTAGAAGGCATTTTTTTATCTGTTAGGTTCTGAATCGAATTAGTAGGTTTTTTTTAACACAAATAAAAATGTGAATGCAGCGTCAAAAAAATATTCGATAGATAACTATTTGAAAAAAAAGGATTCTTATTGTGATATATTTTTTACCAAAAATTATCAATATGAGAACGAAAACTACACATCGCATTTCTTTACCCGCTTCTTTTGTAATTGTGCTCAGTACAATTGTTGCAAGTTGTAATAAAACCCCGGTCGTACCTATTGCAGTATTAAATGTGGACTCATCTAAAACGATTACAGCCTTTGATCCAGCAGTCAGTTTTTCAAATTACAAAACCATAGCGCTTACAGATTCTGTTTCTGTTGCCAATGGTTTTTCAGTTAGCAAAGAACTAACGAAAACAGACTCTGCTTACTTGGTTTCATTAGCAACCAGTTTTTCCGCTAAAGGCTTTACCATAGTTTCTAAAACTGCGCATCCTGATTTGGTATTGAATATCACCAGGATTGCCAGTACCACAGATGGGTTGGTTGATAATGCAAGCTATTGGAGTAATTACAGTAAGCTATATAATCCAACTGTATTTGGAGAAAGCGGGGTTTCTTATACAACCAATTTCACTACCTCCCAAAGCGTTGAGGATGGTGTATTAAGTTTTGAATTACTGGATATTAAAAATGCATCTGCCAATAATCAAATCAATATTATATGGAATGGCATGATCAGCGGGTATTCATTGCTTTCTGATATCAGTTCAGTATCTATTGAAACGGGGATTTTATTTAAGAAATCGCCTTATCTTAAAGCTAATTAGAATAAGTAGTAAGTATGGCAAAAAGCGCTATTACTTAACTTGTTGTGTTATTAGAATAGTGGGGAATTTAATTAATTGGCGACATTTTTTTTGCGTCCTTTGCGCTCCTGCTTTTTAAAGGTTACCATTAGAAGCTGCAGCGCAAAGAACGCTAAGAATGTATAAAAAGAACAGCACGTAACGAATTTTGCTATTGTAAACTATTTATAAATAGCCAACTTACTATTTAATCAATTCAATTGCGGGTCAATAGGATAATTGGTCATTTGTGTGTATTCCCCACCAAGGTCTTTAAGAGATTTTGTCCAGGTTTGTTGTATATCTGGATTGAATACAAGAGAAGCATTGGCATTGCGGGTGATCCAGCTTTTTTCCTGTAACTCTGTATCTAGTTGTCCTTCGGCCCAACCACTATAGCCCAGAAAAAGGCGTATGTCTTTCTGTTGTAAGACATTTTTCCTGGCCAGAGATAAGACTTCTTCAAAATCGCCGCCCCAAAAAATTCCATCTGTCAGTTCAATTCCCCCTGTTATTTTATTTGGACATCGATGAATAAAGTGCAAGCTGTCTTTTTGCACCGGACCTCCATCATATACGGGTAATGAAATGCCTTCTGCGTTCAATACCAGATCGGCTAAAGAATAGCCGGGCAGTCTGTTTAAGACGAAGCCAAGGCTTCCTTCCTGTCTATGTTCGCATAAAAGTACTACGGAGCGCATAAAATTCGGGTCTTTCAGAAAAGGATCTGATATCAATAAAATGCCAGGTGCAACGGTAGTCATATTGAAAAGTTAAGGCAAATATGCTATCCGGAGAAGGAAAAACGGGTATTTTCTGCCGTTAAAATCCTGATAAACCTATTTTGAGGTGCAGTAGGTTTTGCCGTTCCCATTATATTTGTAAGGATGAAGAGAACTTTCCCCGTAATTATCATACTGATCTCACTTTCACTATTTGGACTGATTGTTTTACAGTCCTCATGGTTACAAAACCTTTTGGAGCTGGCCAAGGCACAACTGGATAATAATTTTAATGAAGTAGGGGTTGCTGTTGCGAAAGATTTGGGAAAGAATGTATACAATACCCAATCCCTGAAACTACCCCGCCGGGGAGGACTATTCAATTCTGAATTTCATATTCATTCTCTGAAGACACCCACTGTTGAGGAAAAATTTACACCCCAGGAAATCCAGGAAAAAATTAAAAAAGCACTTGAAAAGGTAAATCTGAATGACCTTAAGTTCGAGTATGGTGTAACCAACACGAATGATGATTATGAAATGTATTCTAAAGGGTTTGAAAAAGCATTTTGGGATACGACCAATAATATCAGAAGATATTTTCCGATACTTCCTGAAAATGAACTGGATATTGAAGGGGTGGTGAATTTTGAGCATCTGGTTATTGTGGTCCCGGATTTTAAGCGACAGATTTGGACTTCTTTGCGTTGGGTGATTATCGGGGCCGTAGTTTTTATGTTGGTAATTATTGCTGCATTTTATGTAACTGTAAAAACTTTGTTGAATCAGAAAAAGTTGAGTGAGATAAAGAGTGATTTCATCAATAATATGACCCATGAATTTAAAACTCCGTTGGCAACCATTTCTTTGGCCGTAGATGCTTTGAAGAATGAAAAAGTGCAGGCAAATCCGGAAAAGGCAAAATACTTCACGGGTATTATTAAGGAAGAGAATATTCGAATGAATAAACATGTGGAAACTATTTTGCAGGCAGCATTATTGGAAAAGCAGGAATTGCAATTACACCTGGTTCCATTATCTGTTCATGAAATTATTCAGAATACGATAGATAATTTCGAACTTCAACTCAATACTCAGCAAGGGATTATTGAACTTTTTCTGAATGCGAAGAATGATGTGATCAGTGGCGATGAAGTGCATTTTTCAAACCTGGTTTCAAACCTGGTTGATAATGCGATTAAGTATTCGAAAGATAAACCCGAATTAAAAATATATACCCATAATACTAAGAATTACCTGGTTTTGCGAGTGGAAGACAATGGGATTGGTATGAGTAAGGAATCAGTAAAAAGAATATTTGAAAAATTTTACCGTGCGCATACGGGTAACCTGCATAATGTAAAAGGATTTGGATTGGGTATGAGTTATGTGAAAACAGTGGTTGATGCGCATAAAGGGAAAATAAAAGTAGAAAGTGTTTTGGGGAAAGGCAGTGCATTTACGGTGGAAATGCCTTTGTTTGAGAAGTAACCGGATACCTAAGAAAACTTTGTAATTTCCTTTCTTTTCTTTACAGCCTTAACTTCTAAGTATCTTGAAAAGCAGCTACGCAGAGAGCGCAAAGAACCGCAGAGGACGCAAAGATTTATCTTGCTATCCAGATCAGGCTACCATCTCCGTAGCTTAGGAAGCGGAAATCATTTTCTAAAGCGTAGTTGTATATTTTTTTCCAATCATCTCCAATGGCAGCAGCTACGAGTAATAAAAGTGTTGATTGGGGTTGGTGAAAATTGGTGATGAGTGCATCTGCAATTCTGAACCGGTATCCGGGTGCAATTATGATCTGTGTTTGGGTAATCAACTGTTTTCTGTTTCGTGTGTGCAACCAATCGGATAAGGATTTCAGCGACTCCTCTTTTGTAATTTCTATTTGATCTGGTTCATATGGGTCCCATTGATGAACCAGTAATGCATCCGGACTAATGGAAGGATTCAGGAAAGTTTTTAGCCCCAGCCAGTAAAGGCTTTCTAGTGTTCGCAGAGAAGTGGTGCCAACAGGAATAATGGATTGACTGGTTTTGGTGCGAAGGCTATCTATAAAATCTGTGGTTACCTCAATGAATTCTGCATGCATTTCATGCAGATCCATGGTTGCTGCTTTTACCGGTTTAAATGTTCCGGCACCTACATGCAGGGTTACAAAATCATGATGGATTGATTTCTCTTTTAGTTTTGAAAACAATGCGTCTGTAAAATGAAGACCTGCTGTTGGCGCAGCAACGGATCCATCCATACTGGCATAAATGGTTTGGTAGCGTTCCTTGTCTGATTCATTTGCCAGTCTTTGCAGATAGGGAGGAAGTGGGATCAGTCCCGCATAATGCAATACTTCTGCAAAACTAAGTGATGCCTGGTTCCATGTGAATTCTACGAGGTAACTATCCGATAATTGTTCTTTTTTCTGTGCAGTGAGTGTAAAAGAAATCGTTTTGGTTTGTACCAATATACTTAAAGGGCCTTCTTTCCATTTTTTAGCTCCCCCAATCAGACAACGCCACCAAACTTTTTCTTTCTGCAACATGGCAGTTGTGATATCCGGGTAGCGTTTATCAGGCTCGAGGCAAAATATTTCGATCGTACTTCCATTTAATTTCTGAAACAGTAAACGTGCTTCAATTACTTTGGTATTGTTAAAGACCAGGAAGCTTTTTGTCGGGAGATGATCTGCTATATTAGCGTAAGTATCGGATTCAATAAATCCATTTTTATAAATCAATAATTTGCTCTGATCCCTGATGGGTAAAGGATATTTTGCAATACGATGTTCAGGTAAGGGGTAGGTATAATCTATAATGGATAAATATTTCGGGTGTAGCACGGATTATCTGTTTAGTCTTCTTTTTACAATTTTTAAACCACTCCATGATTCATCAACTGCGCAAACTTTTACATCTACCCAGCCAGTTGGTAAAACTAATTCCCTGATCGCATCTTCCGTGATATCTGTAGGAATTTTGGCTGATTTTTTATACCAGGAGATCCAGATAATTGCATTGGGAGAGAGTACGGCAATCAAGGAAGCAAAATAGTGAATAAGGTCATTTTTGCTGGTAACAAACATATGAACCCAATCAGCCTCTCCAGATTGGGTGAGTTGTTGGCTTATATCCGCACCCAATAGCTCAAAATAATGATCAGGCGGGTTGATTAGCCGAACCCGCATTTCTTTTTTGATACCCAGTTTCTGGATCAAGGGGGTTCCTGAATAGCCTGTTACAGACATATTCGACTATTTTATCGAGTTTATTGGGTGCAAAATTGCCAAAATCACAGCAAAATACACTCTACGCACCTGTTATCCACAGCAATTCACATATTATTTCCGGATAATTCTATGAATTCAGTTCAAACGCTTGCCTGTATTGTATTACAGCTCAATCAGTTCTGTGGATAAATACAAATGGCCCAAAATAGGTTTAAAAGTGGGAAAAAGTGTTATTTTGTGTCAACAAGTGGTAATCTTGGAAATATTTATTCACTTATGAGCGGATTTCACGGAGAATATGAAGCTACGGTTGACGCGAAAGGGCGTTTCCTGGTTCCGGGCGGGCTTAAAAAGCAGCTACCGGAAGGGGAAGGCCGTTTCATACTCAGTCGTGGTTTTGAAAAATGTCTCACGTTATATCCGATCAAAAGTTGGGAACAGATTATTGCCAAGATTAGTCAGTTGAATGATTTTGATCCGAAGGTACGTCAATTTCGTCGCCAGTTTTTGGGTGGGGCAACCGAGGTAGAATTGGATTCTGCCAATCGCTTGTTACTTCCCCAAACACTGAAAGAATTTGCCGGGTTAGGTAAGGACATAGTTCTTGCCGCCGCACTAGACCGATTCGAAATCTGGGATGCAGGTAAGTACAAACAGCTCTTTGAGGATTTCTCACCTGAGGCTTTTAGTAAGTTGGCGCAGGAGGTTATGACAGACAAAAATGAAACAATTTGAACGTGAAACAATTTGAAAATGTGGCAATTTGAAAATTTGAAAATGGGCTATAGCTCATGTACAAAGTTATTTGCTCCATTCTTGACTCATTTCCCAATTTTCAAATTTTCAAATTTTCAAATTCAATGACCTACCATACCCCGGTCCTATTTACAGAAGTCTTAGACGGACTGGCCATTCAGCCCGATGGTGTGTATGTGGATTGCACATTTGGGGGTGGTGGTCATAGTAAAGGAATATTGGAAAAATTGTCTGCAAACGGAAAACTGTTTGCTTTCGATCAGGATGCTGATGCGCAGAAAAATCTTCCGGATGATCAACGGATCATTTTTGTGCCCCAGAATTTTCGTCACATGCAAAGAATGCTTCGTTTGCATAAAGTAACGGAAGTAGATGGAATATTGGCTGATCTGGGCGTTAGCAGTCACCAGTTTGATGAAGGCGACCGCGGTTTTTCCATTCGGTTTTCGGGTCCGCTGGATATGCGTATGGATAGAAGACAGGGGGCAACCGCTGCCGATATCATTCGCAATTATTCTGAGCAGCAACTGCACAAACTGTTTGAGCAATACGGAGAAGTAACCAACTCCATCACATTGGCCAAACATATTGTACAGAACCGAAAACATTTACAATCAGCCACCATTGAACAATTCAAAGCGCTGATTAGTCCGGTAGTAAAGGGAAATCCTAATAAGTATTTGGCGCAGGTATTCCAGGCTTTACGAATTGAGGTGAACGACGAAATGGGTGCTTTGAAAGAAATGCTACAGCAGGTTCCTGCTGTGCTAAAAACAGGTGGCCGTGTTGCCATCATCACCTTCCATTCTATTGAAGACAGGGTTGTGAAGAATTTCTTCCGCCAGGGCAGTTTCGACGAAACTCCTGTAAACCCCTTTTTGTCTGAACAGAAACTGGAAGTATTGAAAATTATAACCAAGAAACCGATTACAGCCGGAGAAGAGGAATTGAGAAAAAATAATAGAAGCAGGAGCGCAAAGTTGAGAGTAGCTCAGAGAGTTTAGGGTTAGGGTTGTTTCTGGTGGAAAGTTTAGGGTTGTTCTAGGTGTTCGGTTTTTGGCTCTGTTTGATAAATCTGATTAAAAGAAAAACTAATTGAGTTAGGATGGCTGAGCAGTTGCAAAATTCAGGTAACAGGAACCCGCTAAAAGGGTTATTCAACTATCAATGGATAGTAAAGAATATTCCTTTCTTCCTGTACCTGTCTGCACTTACTGTTTTGTATATCGCAAATGGTCATCGCGCGGATACCACTATCAGAAGGATTAATGCTACTACCAACGAATTAAAAGAACTGCAGTTTGCCTACAAGACCCTGAAAAGTGAAGTGATGTTTAAAAGCGAAGAAGTGCAGATTGTAAAAGCTACTGAGCCACTGGGATTAAAAGTGAGTAAAGAAATGCCGACACGTTTGAAAGAAGAAAAGAATAATTGAATGAGAGGAATTGTATAATAAGTAGAGATCAGTTATAAAATAATTATTAATTATTCATTACAAAGATGGATGTAAAACGCGACATACTCTGGAGAGTGTACCTCAGTTATATACTGGTGGTATTGGTTTGCGTAGCCATTTTTGGTAAAGCTGTTTATATACAACAGGTTCAGGGTAATCACTGGCGGGAATTGAGTGATAGTATTCACCAGAAACTGGAAGATATTGAAGCAGAGCGTGGCACGATTTATAGTGAGGACGGACAAATGTTAAGTACCAGTATTCCTCAATTTGACATTTATATGGATTTCCGAGTGGCGGGATTACATGAAAAAAATGGAATCCGGTTTCGTGAAAATATTGACTCTTTAAGTGAGTGCCTGGCTAACCTTTTCAGGGATCAGTCGGCAGGCGAGTTTAAAACAATGCTGCAACAAGGATATGATAACTACGATGGCTATTTTTTATTGCGCAAAAAAATATCCTTTCGGGAATATGAACAACTTAGGAAATTTCCTTTGTTCCGTTTGGGGAGGTACAAGAGTGGGTTAATTGCTAATGAAAGAACCATCCGATTAAATCCTTACCAGATGCTGGCATTCAGAACAATAGGTTTGGCCAGGGATTCCAATAAAGTGGGTTTGGAAATGACCTATGATTCACTTTTGAAAGGAAGAACCGGGAAACAATTGCTGAGAACCATTGCCGGCGGTGTAAAAGTACCCGTTGAGGATGATACCTATGTAATAGAGCCGGAAACAGGAAAAGATATTGTAAGCACGCTGGATGTATTTATACAGGATGTTACCGAGAATGCATTGATGAAAATGTTGGTAAAGAACGAAGCTGAATATGGTTGTGCGATTGTGATGGAAGTAAAAACCGGTAAGATAAAAGCCATTGCCAACCTGGGTAGAAAATCAGATGGCAATTATTGGGAAGATTTTAATCATGCCATCACCAGATCGGAACCGGGTTCCACTTTTAAGCTGGCTACTATGATGTCTTTACTGGAGGATAAAAAAGTAAAGCTGACGGATGTTGTAAATATCGAAGGAGGCACCTGGCATATCAATAGGCTAACCGTATATGATGCAGAGCAAAGAGGGGATTTTGAAGTGACAGTAAAACAGGCTTTTGAAAAAAGTTCGAATGTAGGTATGGCAAAACTAGCCTGGGCCAATTATAGTAATAACCCCAATCAGTTTATCAGGCATTTGTCTAAAATGCATTTGGATTCAGTAACCGGTATTGATTTGGCTGGTGAAAGCAAGCCGGTTATATATAAGCCGGGTCAATCTTCCTGGGTACCTACTACTTTGCCATGGATGGCATTTGGATACAATCTTTTGATTTCACCTTTGCAAACCGCCACTTTGTACAATGCTGTAGCGAATAAGGGTAAGATGATGAGGCCTTACCTGGTTAGTGCAGTAAAAGATGAAGGTGTATTAATGAAGCAATTTGACCCAAAAGTAATCGATGAGCGGATATGTAGTGAGGGAACGCTACAACTTTTACAAGAATGTTTGGAAGGTGTTTGCATTGAAGGAACCGCTAAATCTTTATTCAAGAATTCTCCCTATAAAGTTGCTGGTAAAACTGGAACGGCCTTAGTAGCAAATGGAAAACTGGCTTACTCTGAGCAAATCTATCAATCCGCTTTTGCCGGATATTTTCCTGCCGAAAATCCGCAATATACCTGTGTAGTTGTGATCAAAAACAAACCACATGCATTAATTCATCATGGTGCTGATGTTGCCGGGCCCGTGTTTAAAGAGATTGCAGACAGATTATATAGTACCTATATAACACAGGGTAATTCTTTGCAGGTAACCGTGAAGAAATCAGACAGTTCCCTATTCAGTTATACAGGCAGCAAAAAAGATATTTCAACTGTTTCTGCAAAACTCAACCTGCGTTATGCCGATTCTACCACAGCGAACGACCAATGGATTAATCTGAATAGTACCCATGCAATTACTGTATTGAATAAAAAAAATATTACACAAGCCGCAATGCCAGAATTAAAAGGGATGGCATTGAAAGATGTGGTATATGTATGTGAGAACCTTGGCTTAAAGGTGATGGCAAAGGGAAGAGGGAAGGTAGCCTTGCAATCGATACAACCCGGTCAGGCATTTGTAAAAGGGCAGATGGTAAATATTGAATTGAATTAATCAATAAGAATAGTAATCAAAACAATCTGTTTTTGATACACATTATGGCAATACTTCAGAACATATTATATAAAGTGCATCTGCAGCATGTATCTGGTAATACCAATATTGCGGTGAATAGTATTCAGATTGATTCCCGGAATATAAATGGAGGTGATGTATTTGTTGCCATTAGAGGCGCACAATCAGATGGACATCTTTTTATTGATAAAGCCATTCAATTGGGAGCCATTGCCATTGTATGTGAAGAAATGCCCGAGCATTTGTTGGAAGGGATTACTTACCTGCAGGTTGCCAATACACAGGAAGCTGTTGCTTATATGGCCCACCAGTTTTATGGTGAGCCTTCTGGAAAGCTTAAGCTGGTGGGTGTAACCGGCACGAATGGGAAAACAACTATTGCAACTGTTCTATTTAAACTATTTACCAAGTTGGGTTATCAATGTGGGTTAATCAGCACAGTTCAAAATCAGGTTGCTGACGAAATCATTCCGGCAACCCATACTACCCCAGATGCGGTAAGTCTGAATGCATTGTTGAAGAAGATGGCAGATTCCGGTTGTTCGCATGTATTTATGGAAAGCAGTAGTCATGCAATTCACCAACACCGGATTACGGGTTTAGTTTTCGCGGGAGGCATATTCAGTAATATCACACATGATCATCTTGACTACCATAAAACCTTTGATGAATATATACGCGTAAAGAAAAGTTTTTTTGATCATCTCTCTTCTTCGGCTTTCGCCATTTCCAATGCAGATGATAAACGTGGAGAAATCATGCTGCAGAATACACCGGCTAAAAAATATTTCTATAGTCTGAAATCGCCTGTGGCTTTTAAAGGGAAGATACTCGAAAATGTACTTACCGGATTGGTAATGACCGTAAATGACAAAGAAGTTCATTTCAGATTGATTGGTGAGTTCAATGCGTATAACCTGTTGGCAGTATATGGAGCGGCGGTTTGTTTGGGAGAAGAGAGCGAGAAGGTACTAACTGTGTTGAGTTCACTAACTGGAGCTGAGGGCCGTTTTGATTATAGTATCAGTAAAGGAATGATTATTGGCATTGTGGATTATGCGCATACGCCGGATGCTTTGGAAAATGTATTGGCCACAATTAAAAAACTTCGCAAAGGGCATGAGCAAATCATTACCGTAGTGGGTTGCGGTGGTGACAGGGATAAAACGAAAAGGCCGATTATGGCACAAACTGCCTGCGATTTGAGTGACCGGGTAATATTAACCAGCGATAACCCTAGAACAGAAGATCCATTACAAATATTGAAAGACATGGAAGAGGGTTTGAGCAGTGCGGCGAAAAGGAAATATATCTCCATTGCTGACAGACAGGAAGCGATTAAGACAGCGGTAAGTTTTGCTAACAGAGAAGATATTATACTGGTTGCAGGAAAAGGACATGAAAAATACCAGGATAGTAAGGGAGTAAAGCATCCTTTCGATGATAAGAAAGTGTTGTTAGAAATGTTTGAATTACTTGGAAAATAATAGGGTGTTGGGAAATAATCAAAAGAAATAACCCAAACAACAAACCATCATACGTATGCTGTACTATTTGTTTAATTGGCTTTACAAAGAGTTTCATATTCCGGGCTTAGGTCTTTTTCAATACCTGACTTTCCGTATTGCCATCGCCATTATCTTATCACTGGTAATTGCAACAGTATACGGGAAACGGATTATTTTATTTCTGAAGAAAAAGCAAATAGGTGAAAGTGTAAGAGATCTGGGGCTGGAGGGACAGGCACAAAAAAAAGGCACACCAACCATGGGTGGAATCATTATTCTTTTGAGCATATTGATTCCAACGATATTATTTGCTAATCTGGATAAAGTATATATCCGTTTAATGATACTATGCACTGTTTGGCTGGGTGTAATTGGTTTTCTGGATGATCTTTTTAAGATACGTGCACGCAAAGCAGCAACAGATAAGGGTGAAACGTATAAAAAGAAAGATAGTGATGGATTGGCCGGTATATCAAAGATCATTGGTCAGATAGGGTTGGGAGTGATTATTGGCGTTACCCTTTATTTCAGTAATGCTGTTACCGTAGAAAGAGAAGTGTTAGCTAATCCACGTGAGCAATTGCAGAAAGGAGAAAGACTGGCAAAAGATTCTAATATAGTAGAAAGAAAATTGAATGGGATCAATAAAAAATTTGTAAAAGTTAAGACCCCGATCACTACGATTCCTTTTGTAAAAAACCACCAGTTCAATTATAGCAAATTGATTAGTTGGATTGGCCCCGGTGCGGAAAAGTATACCTGGATCATCTATATCCTGATTGTAACCTTCATAATTACGGCTGTATCGAATGGTGCCAATTTAACGGATGGGTTGGATGGACTTGCCGCAGGTGTTAGTGCGATTATCGGAGCTGGTTTAGGGGTATTTGTTTATGTGAGCGGTAACTATATTCTGGCTGATTATTTCGATGTAATGTATATCCCGAATCTGGGCGAACTCGACATTTTCGTAGGTGCTTTTGTGGGCTCCTGTATCGGATTTTTATGGTACAATGCTTTTCCAGCTCAGGTATTTATGGGTGATACAGGAAGCCTCGCATTAGGTGGGATAATTGCTTCGCTTGCTATTATTGTTCGTAAAGAATTATTGATACCTATTTTTTGTGGCGTGTTTCTGATTGAACTGGTGAGTGTGATTATTCAGGTAAGCTATTTTAAATACTCGCGAAAAAAATGGGGAGAAGGGCGTCGTGTATTTCTGATGAGTCCCTTGCACCATCATTACCAGAAAAAAGGATTTCATGAAAGTAAGATAGCTGTTCGGTTTTGGATCATTACCATTATCTGTGTGGTTATGTCAATTGTAACACTGAAGATCAGGTAACAGCCATCTTATTGAAAGAACGAAGTAAGTAAATGAAAAAAAGGTTTGTCATACTAGGAGGAGGAGAAAGCGGAGTGGGAGCGGCTTTACTGGGTAAGAAAGAGGGATATGAAGTGTTTTTGAGTGATGCCGGGTTCATCAAACCAAATTATAAACAAGAGCTCTTTGATAACGGAATTGAGTTTGAAGAAGGAAAGCATTCAGTTGAAAAGATTCTTTCGGCAGATGAAGTGATGAAGAGTCCGGGTATTCCAGAAAAGAATGAAATGGTAAAACAGATCAGGGCAAAAGGAATCCAGGTAATCAGTGAGATCGAATTGGCTTATCGGTTTAAGGGCAACAGCAGGATTGTGGCGATAACCGGAAGCAATGGAAAAAGTACGACCACGGCCTTGATCTATCATATCTGTCAGACGGCAGGTTTGGATTCAGCGATGGTAGGCAATATCGGGATTTCTTTTGCGAAACAGGTAGCCCTTGATCCTAAGTCTGTTTACGTAGTAGAAGTAAGTTCTTTTCAACTGGATGATATCAAAGAATTCCGTGCAGATGTAAGTGTGTTACTGAATATAACTGAAGACCATCTTGACAGGTATGAGTACCGGTTTGAGAATTATATCAACAGTAAGTTCAGGATTATCGAAAACCAAACAAAAAATGATTTTTTCATCTACTGTGAAGATGATGAAGTGATCATGCAAAAACTCCCATTACTAACCATTCATACTAACCCATTACCATTCTCTATGAAACACGAAGTAAAAAAAGGCGGCTACATCAAAGGCGACCAGATGATGCTCAGAATACAAGAAGAAAGAGTAAGCATGAGTATTTATGACTTTGCTCTGAAAGGTAAACACAATAACTACAATACTATGGCAGCAGGAATCGCAGCCGCCACTCTTGGCATTCGTAAAGAGAAAATCCGTGAAGCCGTGAAAAATTTTCACAGTCTTGAACACAGGATGGAGTTTATTGCCATGGTAAGAGGTGTTGAGTTTATCAACGACAGTAAAGCAACCAATGTAAATAGTACCTGGTATGCTTTGGAGAGTATGAATAAACCAGTTGTATTGGTATTGGGTGGAACGGATAAAGGGAATGATTATACCCTGATCGCCGATCTGGTAAAAGAAAAGGTAAAGGCAATTGTTTGTATGGGACTGGATAATAAAAAGATCCTGGATGCCTTTAAGGATATTGTTCCGGTAATTGTTGAAACCGACTCAGCAAAAAAAGCGGTCAATGCCTCTTTTAAACTTTCTGCAAAAGGTGATGTGGTATTGTTAAGTCCGGCCTGCGCCAGTTTCGATCTGTTTAAAAACTATGAAGACCGGGGTACACAGTTTAAGAATGCAGTAAAGGAACTATAATCAGTGAAAATCTGAAAGGGATACAATTGCCTGTCAGGTAAATCTTAGGAATTACAGTATGAACGAAACAACAGATAGTCTTTTCTCACAAATGCCTTCTATTTCAGGTATGAAGGGGCAGTTAGTGGAAAGAACCCGGGGTGATAAATATATCTGGGGGATTGTTGTATTGTTATCGCTGATCTCTATCCTGGTTGTATACAGTGCCACCGGATCGCTCGCCTATAAAATGAATAAAGGGAATACCAGTGTTTACCTGTTTAAACAGCTTTCTTTTTCTTTGATTGGACTGGTGTTGATTTATTTTCTACATAGAATTAACTATACAATTTTTTCGAGGGTAGCAACTATCCTGTTTTTAGTATCGGTTCCACTATTGTTGTATACACTTCTATTTGGAGCCAAAATTAATGATGGTAGCCGCTGGATAAAATTGCCGATCATTAACATGACCATTCAAACCAGCGATTTTGCCAAGCTGGCTTTATTCATGTATATCTCGAGGCTACTTAGTAAAAAGCAGGAAAAAATAAAAGATTTTAAAAAAGGGTTTATTCCGGTGGTAATGCCGGTGGTAATTATTTGTGCCCTGATTATGCCGGCAAACTTATCTAATGCCCTGCTTACAGGTGCTACGGCATTATTGCTGATGTTTATTGGTCGTGTTAGTTTGAAGCATATTTTTCTAACCATCGGTATTGCGTTGATACCTGTTGCTATTATTGTAATGGTATCTGTGCTTACCTATGATGGAAAGCAAAAAGAGGGACCCAAAAAACCTGCGATGGCTGAGAAAGTGAAATCCTTTGGACGCTTTGGTACCTGGGTAAGGCGGGTTCAGGATTTTATGTATGCCAGAGATAATGAAACACCTTACCAGGTTCAACAGGCAAAAATTGCTATTGCCAATGGAGGAATATTAGTGGGTTTGGGTCCGGGTAATAGTCGGCAAAGAAATTTTTTGCCACAGGCATACAATGATTTTATTTATTCAATCATCATAGAAGAATATGGGTTATTGGGTGGAGCTTTTATGATTTTTATTTACCTGGTTTTTCTTTTCAGGTGTATCCGGATTTTCAGAAGATGTCCGTATGCATTTGGCGCTTTTCTGGCGTTGGGACTCAGTTTCACTTTAGTAATACAGGCGATAGCTAATATGGCTGTTAATGTAAATCTGGTGCCGGTAACGGGAGTAACCCTTCCATTGGTGAGCATGGGGGGCAGTTCATTTTTATTTACCTGCGGGGCTATCGGAATTATTTTGAGTGTAGCTAGAAATGTAGAACAGATGGAGCCTGGAAATACATCTGTGAATCCGGCTTCTCCATCAATTGAACCTGTTATCAGCTAAATGGAAAATGGAATACAAAATATTAATATAGCTACCGGCACGAATAAGCCAGCAGTACCCTTGAGGATTATTATTGCCGGGGGAGGAACAGGCGGGCATATATTTCCGGCTATTGCTATTGCGAATGCGTTACAGGTATTGGATAAAAATATCGATATCCTTTTTGTGGGAGCTAAAGGGAAAATGGAAATGGAAAAAGTGCCACAGGCGGGATATTCAATAGAAGGGCTGGATATTGCAGGATTTAACAGGCAATCACTCTTGAAAAATATAGGGTTGCCTTATAAATTAGTAAAAAGTTTTTTGCAGGTAAAAAAGATTTTTAAAAAATTTCAACCCAATGCTGCGATTGGAGTGGGTGGATATTCTTCTTTTCCTGTATTGCGGTATGCGCAATCAAAAGGAGTTCCCAGTTTTATTCATGAGAGTAATTCATTTGCTGGCCGGTCGAATATATTATTGGGAAAAAAAGCTACCCGTGTTTTTGTGGCTACAGCAGGTATGGAAAAATTTTTCCCGGAAGAAAAAATAGTCGTAACGGGTAACCCGGTACGGAAAAATATTGTTGAATCAGTTATTAGCCGGAGCGAAGCGCTACGTTTTTTTGGATTAGAAGATCAGCCGAAAACTATTTTAGCTATTGGCGGGAGTCTTGGAGCGAGAAGTATTAATGAATCATTGGCGAATCATTTAGCTGATTTTGAAAAAAACGGATTGCAACTGATATGGCAAACGGGGAAAACAACTGCTGCTATTTATCAACAGATGGGTGAGGGGGAAAAAAATATCTGGGTAGGAGATTTTATCCGGGAGATGGAAATGGCCTATGCTGCTGCCGATATTGTGATCAGCCGGGCAGGGGCAATGTCGGTTGCTGAACTATGTGTTGCCGGAAAACCTACTGTATTTGTTCCTTTTCCATTGGCAGCAGAAGATCACCAGACGGTGAATGCGATGTACCTGGTAAATAAGCAAGCTGCACTCATCATACCAGATAAAGAGGCAAAAGAAAAACTGGTGGCAACTATCATAGACCTTTCTAAAAAAGAGGAATTAGAGAAAACATTGGCAAAGAATATAAAACAGCTGGCTGTTTTACACGCAGACGAAACCATTGCAAAAAGTATACTGACAATTATTAGTGAATAAACTGGCTCATATACAAAAAATCTATTTTATCGGTATCGGTGGTATTGGTATGAGCGCCCTTGCGCGATATTTTGTATCGAAAGGGGTAAGTGTTAGTGGATATGATAAAACAAGTACCCCGCTTACACGCGAGTTGGAAGCTGTTGGTATAGCTATACATTATCAGGAAGATATGGCATTAGCTCCCATGGATGCAGATGTTATTGTGTATACACCCGCTATTCCTGCAAGCCATATTGAATTGGTATACTATCTGGAAAATAAGTATACCGTGGTAAAGAGAAGTGATGTGTTACAGTGGATAACGGAAAGCTCATTTAATATATGTGTAGCCGGCACGCATGGAAAGACAACCGTTACTTCTATGATTGCTCATTTGCTAAGGCATTCGGGGTATGGGTGTAATGCTTTTTTGGGGGGGATTGCTGCTAATTATCAAACCAATTTCTGGAGTAATGAAAGAAATGTAGTAGTGGTGGAAGCTGATGAATATGATAGAAGCTTTTTGAAACTGGTACCAGATGTAGCGGTGATTACTGCTATGGACCCGGATCATCTGGATATCTATGGAACAGCAGAGGAAGTAGAGAATGCATTTGTTCAATTCTCAGGTAAAGTGAAACCCGGGGGATGTCTGGTTACCAAATATGGATTGAGAAGAAGTGATGCGTTGCATGCTGATCATCATTTTACGTATGATTATAATCATACAGCTGCAGATGTATTTTCAACAGACTTAACCATACAGGATGGCAGCTATGTATTTACGGTTCGATCTAAGGAATGGATGATCTCGGATATTATTTTGCCTATGGGCGGGTTGCATAATATTGAAAACTGTATTGCTGCCGTTACTGTTGCCAAATACCTGGGCATTGAGGATACAAAGATCAAAGCTGCGATTGCAGATTTTAAAGGGGTTAGGAGAAGATTTGAATATATATTGAAAGACCAGAAACAGGTATTCATAGATGATTATGCCCATCACCCGGAGGAATTAAAAGCACTTATCAATGGAGTGAGAAGCATTTATGGAGACCAAAAAATGGTATTGGTATTTCAGCCTCACTTATTCAGTCGCACAAAAGACCTTGCTGATGCATTCGCGGAAAGTTTGGATATGGCCGACGAAGTGATTATCCTACCCATCTATCCGGCACGTGAACAACCGATAGCCGGAGTAACCAGTGAACTCTTGCTAAACAGGATGCGGATTTCTGAGAAGCAGGTACTGGACAAAGAGGCGATGAAACTATGGATGAAAAAGCACCATCCCGGATTGGTAGTCATGGCGGGAGCGGGAGATATAGATGCATTGGTGCAACCGGTAAAAGAAATTTTAATACAATCCACCCATGCGTAAACTAAGCTGGAAGAAAATAGTAGCAGGGGTTTTCTGGCTGTTTGCTGGTATTGGAACCATTGTATTGTTTGGTGCTGCAATGCAAAAAAAAGGGCAGAAGCCCTGCGCGGATATTCGAATTGAAATTACCAGCAATAACAAGCATTTATTTATAGATGAGAAAGAAGTATTGGATATTCTCAATAATTATACATCAGTAAAAGGGCGCCCCTTACATGAAATCAACCTCAGGGCTATGGAAGCGATTGTGGAAAAGAACCCCTGGGTACAAAATGCAGAAATGTATGTAGATAATAACCAGGTTCTTCAGGTGAGAATCAGTGAACGCGAGCCGGTAGCCAGGGTATTTACCCTGCAGGGAAATTCTTTTTATCTGGATAGCGGGGCATTGCGACTTCCTTTGAGCGAGAAATTGTCAGCATGGGTTCCCGTATTTACGGGATTTCCATCAGATAAGGAACAGCTTGCAAAACCCGATAGCGAGTTGTTAGGCAGTATTGTGAAATTAAGTTCTTATGTACTTGCCGATTCGTTCTGGATGGCGCAGGTAGCACAGATTGATATTTCGAGCCAGACTGGTTTTACCATCGTACCTGTTATTGGAGACCAAACCATTGTTTTTGGAAGCATAGAGAATATGGATCAGAAATTCAGAAAGCTCTATACTTTTTATCGGAAAGCCTGGCTACAAAATGGGATCAATACCTATGAAAAATTGGATCTTCAATATGATAACCAGCTTGTAGCGGTTAGGCGTGGAACCGCAAAAGCCATGGTAGATTCATTAAAGGCAATGGAATTATTGAAAGGTATGCTGGTGAATAATCAGATCAATTCTGCAGATAGTAGTACAGCCGGTAGTGGGAAAAAAATTGTTTGGGCTAAATCTATTATCGACTCAATTGGAAAAACCAGGATCATGAAACCTGCTGAAAAAGCAAATTCTGTTGCAGGTAAAAACAATAAAACAGGTGTAAAGCCGTTATCGAAGGGGATAAAACCAACGCAGCAGAGTAAGCAGGAAAAAAAGAGCGATTCAAACGATAAACCAAAGCAGCCTAAAGCAGTAATGGATAAGAATACAAAAGAATAAGAACAGGGTCAAAATACTGAATGGATAACCATCATTTGGATAAATAAAGAGAAGGAATTAGCAAAGGATATAGCAAACAACTAAAAATCAAAACTTATGAATCACAATGAATCACCGATCATTGTTGGTCTAGACATCGGAACAACGAAAATTGCAGCGATAGCAGGCAGGAAAAATGAATATGGTAAGCTGGAAATACTAGGCTTTGGGCGTGCCAATAGTAATGGGGTACAACATGGTCAGGTGTTAAACATTGACCAAACCATCAAAGCCATTCAACAGGCATTACAGAATTGCTATGAAAGCAATCCTGATTTGGAAATTGGGGAAGTGTATGTAGGAATTGCCGGTCACCATATCAAGAGCTTGCAAACCCGTGGAGACATTGTTAGGCAAGACCCTGATACTGAGATCAAGCGTAACGAGATCGACCAACTGGTCAATAACCAGCGCAAAACATTTATCCCTGCCGGCGATCAGATCATTGATGTGATTCCACAGGATTTTCATGTGGATAATATCCAGAATATCAAAGACCCAATTGGATATAATGGTGTAAAAGTGGGCGCCAATTTCCATATCATTACTGGCGACAGGAATGCCATCCGTAATATCAACCGTTCAGTAGAAAGAAGTGGCCTTGTTACCAAAGACCTGGTTTTACAGCCTTTGGCATCTGCCAGTGCTGTTATGAGCGATATAGATATGGAAGCAGGTGTAGCGATACTGGATATTGGCGGTGGAACCAGCGATCTGGCTGTTTTTTATGAAGGCATATTAAAACATACCGCGGTTATTCCTTTTGGTGGTGAGAATATTACCAATGATATCCGGATGGGATTGGGCGTTTTGAAAAGTCAGGCCGAAGCCATGAAAGTGCAGTTTGGTAGTGCATTGGCTGATGAAGCGAAGACCAATGCGTACATCACCATACCCGGATTAAAAGGTATGCCGGCTAAAGAGATCAGTGTTAAAAATCTTGCCGGAATTATACAGGCAAGAATGAGTGAGATACTTGATTTTGTTACCTACCATTTGAAACAGGTTGGTTTAGACAGTCGTGCATTAAACGGAGGTATTATACTTACTGGTGGGGGCTCTCAATTAAAACACCTGATACAACTTACAGAATATACGACAGGATTAAATGCAAGAATTGGTTTGCCCAATGAACACCTGGCACCTAATCATATTGAAGAATTAAAGAAACCAATGTATTCAACCTGTATCGGACTGATATTGAAAGGGTATAGCGACTATGATCATAAGTACAAAGAGTTTACTGAAAAATTCAGGAAGATTGAAGTTCCAAGAACCTTAACTGTTCAAAATACGGAAACAGTTAAAGAAGCTCCGGCAACAGTAACTCCGGCAGAGTCCATGGAAAGAAAACAGAAGTTCTGGGATAAGTTCAAAAATAACCTGATCGACCTGTTTAAAGAGGAAGAGGATCATGTTATAAAATAAACTATCGGGTATTAGCGTTATGATATATCCAAAATATAAGAAAAAGCGGTTTCACACATTAAAATAGCAGATTATGATTCATTTCGATCTTCCCAAACAAAAATCTTCCATCATCAAAGTATTGGGTGTGGGAGGTGGAGGAAGTAATGCAGTAAACTTCATGTTTGAACAGAATATCGAAGGCGTTGATTTTATCATCTGTAATACAGATGCCAAAGCCATTGAACAAAGCAGGATACCGAATAAAATACAGTTAGGGCCACATCTTACACAGGGACTAGGTGCAGGTGCCAATCCGGAAGTAGGTAAAAAAGCTACCGAAGAATCTCTGGAAGAGATTAAACGGATACTGGAAGTAAATACCAAAATGGCTTTTATTACGGTTGGAATGGGTGGTGGTACCGGTACAGGAGGTGCACCCATTATTGCACAGATATGTAAAGACCTGGGTATATTAACTGTGGGTATTGTAACTACCCCGTTTGGGTTTGAAGGACCACGTCGTCAATTACAAGCAGAAGAGGGAATTATGCAATTGAAGCCTTATGTTGATACCTTACTGGTAATCAGTAATGATAAATTAAGGGTTCAATATGGTAACCTGAAAATGAAAGAAGCATTTGGCAAAGCCGATAATGTATTAGCTACTGCCGCCAAATGTATTACGGATATTATCAATAGTCGCGGACACATTATAGTAGATTTTGCGGATGTATGTACCGTTATGAAAAATGGAGGTGTTGCAATTTTAGGTAAGGCAGAAATTGAAGGCGAAGACAGGGCACAGCGTGCTATTGAAGAAGCATTGACATCACCTTTATTAAATGATAATGATATCAGGGGTGCTAAATGGATTTTGATCAATATCAATAGTGCGGAAGGTGAGCATGAGTGCACTATGGATGAACTGGAGATCATTAATAATCATCTGCGTATGCAAGCTGGTGATGATACTGATGTGATTGTAGGTATGGGCTATGATAATGAATTGGATAAAAAAATAGGAATTACGCTGATTGCTACCGGGTTTGAGCATAAAGACCCGTTTGCAAAACCAGTAGCAGTAAAAAAACCTGAACCAGCACAAGAGAAAATTGTGATGGTATTGGGTATGGATACTGAAGAAGTAACTCCTGCACCGGTAGTATTACCTGTAGAAGAAAAAGATCCATTTGCGCCCAGTCTGCAGGAAACTTTAGTTGAGGAACAAATGATACAGATATTTTCTCAACCAGCATTCACAGCTCCCGAGCCAATAGTAGCTGAAGTGGAAGAAGAAAAGGAATCAATGGTGTTACAATTTGAACTGAGTACAGAAATTACACAGGATGTAATGGTAGAAATTCCGGTGGAGGAAGTGCCTGTAGTGAAATCTGCTATGGAAGAAATGATGGATTTCAAATTGAGTGATACACCTGCTGCACCAAAAACAACCCCTTTTGCCTCAGGCTTATTACATAAACCCACCAATATCTATGCTGAACCAGAAATATTATCACAGCTTTCTGTGATCAATACAAAGCCGGTAGAAAATATTGAACTGGAAATTAAAAAAGTGGAAGAGAAGCCTGCCATTGTTGAACCGGTTATTGAAATGGAAATGCAATTGGTAATGAAAGAAGAGAAAGCAGAACCCGTGATAGCTCCTCAACCTGAATCGAGAGTTGCAGCAGCTAGTGAAGATTTTGATGATGCAGAAGAACAAAAAAGAAGGGCTGCTGAAAGAATACAGAAACTCCGTAATCTTTCTTATAATATGAATAATACTGCGGATGCCAATAATGAGTTTGATGCAGTACCGGCCTATGTTCGCAGGAATATGGATTTGTTTGGGACAGCACTTACTTCTGTCGAGAATTTCTACAGTAAAGTAACCGTGAGTAAAGATGAGAATAACCAAACCCAGATTTCTACCATCAATACTTTTTTGGATGGTAAAAAGCCAGACTAACCCTTGCTTGCTATAGATTCCTTTATCAATTTGGTGATTTTAGTTGTTATCCCCCGGTGCCGAACCGGGGGTTTTGTTTTCAGGGTTACCAGCTTCTTTACTTAATTTTATAGATAAATTGTAACACAGAGAGAGTACTAAATTGATAACACAATGGCAGTAATACTGATAACCGGCGGTACGGGAATGATTGGGAGAAGATTAACGGAGCATTTGGTTGCTGAAGGACATGAAGTAGTGATTTTGACCCGTAAATTACCTGAAGGGAAACCAGTGCAGAATGGAATTGGTTATGCACTTTGGAATATTGAACAGCAAACCATCGATCAAGCAGCCATCAGCAATGCGGATCATATTATTCATCTGGCAGGCGCTGGTGTGGCGGATAAAAGATGGAATACAAAAAGAAAGAAGGAAATTTTGGATAGCCGTACACAATCCAGTGCCCTGATTGTAAAAGCATTAACTGAGATCCCCAATAAAGTGCAATCTGTGATTAGTGCTTCGGCAATTGGCTGGTATGGACCGGATACAGCAGATAGCAGGATAAATGGGTTCTCTGAAGATGCGAAGCCCGATAATGCTTTCCTGGGTGAAACCTGTCGTTTATGGGAAGAAAGTATTGAGCCGGTTACTGCCTTGGGCAAACGGTTAGTAAAATTAAGAACGGGGATCGTACTAAGCACTCAAAACGGTGCCCTGTTAGAATTTATGAAACCCTTGCATATGCGGGTGGCTACTGTACTTGGAACGGGTAAACAGGTGGTAAGCTGGATACATGTTGATGATCTTTGTCGTATGTATCTCTTTGCAATTGATCACCCAACTATATCCGGTGCTTACAATGCGGTTGCGCCCTCGCCGGTAGCCAATAAAGAATTGATACGCATCCTTGCCAAACAAATGTGTGGCCAACTCTATATTACCCTGTATGTGCCATCATTGATTTTAAAAATTGTATTGGGGGAGATGAGTATTGAAGTGTTGAAAAGCGCGACGGTGAGTAGCCGGAAAATAGAAGGAACAGGATTTACATTTTTATACCCTCAGCTAGGAAATGCTTTGGAAGGACTTCTGGGTAAGTAGGCTTGCTGATATTTTAAAATATTTGCACACTAAGGCACAAAGGCACGGTTTTGGGCACTAGCGATATAAAATTGTTGCTGAATTATGCAGACACTATCTTTTACAGCCAATTGAAAACAACTTAACTAATTAACACAAAATAAGCCGTGCCATTGAGCCTTGGTGTGAAAAAAATGCAATCTATAAATCTCTTCTCTTATGAACCGCATAGCAGATTAACCAAATAGCAGTAGTCAATAAAATTGTGTATACAACATGCTCGGGTATCAAACTCAATGCATGGTCATAACTGGCTTTCGCATCTTTCCCAAAGCGACTAAAGAATGCAGGAGCTGGTATAATTCGATCTGATATTTCAAAAGGCAGGAACCTGCCAATATCGTTTAATTTGAACCTTGCATAAGCTACAGCAATATTTTCTATTACCAGATAATAAAAAAGAAAAATTCCCAAAGCGATAAATGCTTTTTTAACCAGGTACCCTAATAAAAATGCAATAGAGAGCTGCGCAAATGTTTGTAATAGGAATAAGGGAATGTACTGTAATTGTGCAGTCCATTGAGATACACTGGTACTGTCGGCATAAACGCCAAAACCGGCTGCAGCCAATACATATACAAAGGTAACAATCAGTGAAACTATCAATACATCAAACAACTTGCTGGTAATATATTGCTGTCTGCTCCATCCATCAATGATATTCTGGCGATGAGTTTTGAAATTGTACTCGTTTGTAACCAGCATGATTACTAATATAGAAGGGAGCAGTATAAAGAATGATGAGAAATAAGCAACAGAATGCCAGGATTCAGGGAATGAGAATGGATTACCCAGCAGGAACTTGGCAATATTATTGGTCATTTCTTTACCATTGGTAGCTTTCTCATATCCATAATAAAACATACTGTTTACGCCCGGATAGGTTAACGCCACAATACCCAGCATCCACCAGAAAGCAGGATATTTTTTTATTTTAAGCCATTCAATTTTTATAAGAGTAAGCATATAGTTCGGTTTCTTTTAGTCGTTGGTTAATTCGAAGAATTTTGTTTCGAGGCTCTTCTTTTTTACAGACAGGAGATTTAGTGTGATGCCTTTTTCAAAACAAAAGCGATTGATCTCTTCCAGTTTTGCAGTTCCTACAGGAAAGAATACCCGTACATTTTTCCCTTCCTGTTTAATGCTGCTATAACCCGGAAATTCATTTAATATTGACTTCAAATGATCAGGATCTCCTGAGGATACTTCAACAATATCTTCATTAGACAATACTTCATCTACTTGTCCGGCAGTTAACAGCGTTCCTTTCTTTAAGATAGCCAGGTGTGTACATACTTTTTCAACTTCATCTAATAAATGACTAGCCATGATAATGGTTTTACCTCTGATGGCTAGTTCGCGTATTAATTCCCTGATTTCAGCAATACCAACCGGGTCAAGTCCATTAGTAGGCTCATCAAATACCAATACCTGCGGATTACCCAGCAAGGCGGCTGCAATGGCCAGTCTTTGTTTCATACCCAGACTATAGGCACTGAATTTGCTATGTTTACGTTCTGCTAATTTTACGATTTCCAGTACATGATCAATATCCGCATCTGTACCTCGACCACTGATTGCCTGTGTAATATGGAGATTATCTACGGCAGATAAATAGTGATAGAAATTAGGAGTTTCCAATAATGAGCCAATCTTTTTTCTTGTATCGGGAGAACCGGGTTGCCCAAACCAAGCAAAGGTTCCACTATCGGCTTTTAAAATATCCAATAATATGCTGAGCATAGTGGTTTTACCACTTCCATTGGGTCCCAAAATGCCAAATACACTCCCTTCAGGAACATCGAAAGAAACATTTTTCAGTGCCTTTATCGATCCATAGGATTTCGATATACCGTTAATTGACAGAACAGGTTGCATAATATTTATTTTAAAGAAGCGGGAAATTTTACAGGCTTATAAGGTATTCAATATCTCTAAGATAGAAATATAATATGGATTCGTTTAGAATAATGATGATATGGCTTTTCTGCACATAAATGGTGAATTGAGAGGATTTGCGGAAATAAGCTTTCAGGTTTCATTCATCATGCTTTCTCCCCAATGCATTTTTGATCATTGATAGTTAGAACCTGGATTAATTGTTTGAATGCCTAATTAACTTCTAACCCATCTTTACCAGGTAATTTTGGAAATGGACTATGCGCTCCCTGCTGGTACCAGAAAACCGTGGATGCGATATCATCCTGTAAGGGAAGGTACCTGCCGCCATCCCTCCAGCCTAATGCCTGTATGGTGACTTTCAAATTTTTTTCGAAACGGATGGGATCGGTAATATGCCAGCGATACATGCCAAATCGTTGTTGAGAGCCATAATGCCCATCGCCCTTGATTACCTGGTGTAAGCCGGTATAAGCGGTGGAAAATTCAGTGTAATTCGTTTCTGTAACACCGGCCGCATTCCTTGTTTTTGTATCAAAATCATAAGAGCCACAGAAATAGTCTTCGGTTCCGGTTCCACAGACTGTCGGATAAGGACCATCATCATCCATAAAAAATTTAATTTCTCCCTCACCCCACCATCCATTGTTATGAACACCCCAGGCAATATAAGTACCTACATACTGTCCCTTTCCTTTGATATCATCTACCAAAACATAATCCTGTTTATACGGTAATGGATTCACTCTCCTGAATTGTGCATGAAAATAAGCAGCATCGGCTGGCACATCCGTTAAAATATAATCTACCTGGTAATACAGAATCATATCCTTTTCATCTATATTCTCCATGGTGATTCTACATTTTTTACGGAATGGCATGGGCCAGTAACAGTTGAATGCACTGCCTGGGTTCACCGTTACTGCTAATGAATTCAAAGCAGCGTATTGTCCCCATCCCATCCCAAAAAAATCGCCTACCGGCACTTCTACAGAAGGGGTTGTTTCATCATCCCAGTAAAAACGTAAAATCGAATAGCGCCAGTTACCGGTAGGTGTCATCCAGATATGTTGAATAGATCCTGCGCTGTCTATTTCTGCAATGGTAAAAGTAGATTTCGCTTTGATTTTTACACTCGGACTCAGTTTCCAACCCTGACCCAGATCGCGGGCAGCAGAAGAGCCGGTACCGGTTGTAGCCATTCCTGCTTTGCCTTTCGCGCCGGTAAAATTTTCGGGGCTGATAGAACGTGTTCGGGCATTGGAGACTCGGAATAAATTACCCAGGTTATTGTCTATTCCGTTAAAAACCTGTTGTGCTGAAACTTGAAGTACAATTATATAAAGCAAGACAAGCAATCCTGTTTTTCTCATGGCTTTGATTTTAGAATAGTATAAATCTATGTTTTTTCTGTTTCTTTTCATAATAGATTGGATAAGAGAGCCCAATCGTATACAAACAAAAAGCACAGAATTTTCTGTGCTTTTTGTTTGTATCGAATACAGTAAATATTGACTGAAAGAAATAAGTAACTTGATTTTTAGTTCCTGATAGGTCTTCCGTTTTTTAGAACGCTTTGGAGTCTTTCGAGTGTTTTCTTCTCTCCGCAGAGACTTAGGAATGCTTCTCTTTCCAGATCCAGCAGGTATTGTTCGCTAACCAGGCTTTGACTGCTTAGGTCGCCGCCACACATTACATACGCTAGTTTACGGGCTACCAGTGCATCATGGTCGGTAGCATAACCACCACGCCACATTCCATTAATGCCAGCATACATTGCACCCAGACCCAGGCGTCCCATTACTTTTACATCTGTGCGTTGAACGGGGATTGCATATCCTTCTGCATGAATTTCTAAAACACTTCTTTTGGCTTCAGCAATTCGTCTGCCAATATTCATCACTACTTCATCATGTCCTTTTCTAAGTATGCCCATATCAAATGCTTCCTGTGCAGATGTGGCCACTTTGGCGGTAGCTATTGAGAAAAAGCGATTTTTTAAAGTAATGGTTTCCGGTTCATCTTCATGTAATTCATCACCGGCCCGCAGTGCAAATTCTTTGGTACCACCACCGCCAGGTATGAGTCCTACACCCAATTCTACCAACCCAATATAGGTTTCAGCAGAAGCACAAATTTTATCAGCATGCAGATTCATTTCACAACCACCACCTAAACTGAGACCATGTGGAGCGATCACTACGGGAATGGAGGAATACCTTACCCGCATCATGCTGTTCTGGAACATTCGAATCGCCATATCCAGTTCATCGTATTCCTGTTCAATGGCCAACATAAAGATCATACCTATATTGGCACCCGCGCTGAAATTCGCTCCGGTGTTGGCAATTACTAAGCCCTTAAATTTTTCTTCTGTAATGGCAATGGCTTTATTAAGACCTTCCAATACTTCTCCGCCAATGCTGTTCATTTTTGAGCTCCATTCAAAACCTGCTACGCCATCACCTATGTCATATAATCGGCAGGCACTATTTTTCCATACGGTATTATCTGCATGATTACTTAGTATCAGGAATGCATCTCCACCCGGAATGACTTTATAAGATTTGGACAGGATATCATAATACATTCTTTTACCATTCTCCACTTTATAAAAACTTTCAGCACCTGCGGCAAGCATTTCTTCTACCCATGTAGAAGGGGTAAAACCTGCAGCTTTCATGGCCTGGATTGTTTTGGCAACACCTAACGTGTCCCATGTTTCAAACGCACCAATCTCCCAGCCAAAGCCGGCCTGCATAGCATCATCCAATCGGTATATTTCATCACTGATTTCTGGAATTCGATGTGATATATAAGAGAATAAGGAATAATGGAATAGCCGGTAAAATTCACTCGCTTTATCGGTACCACTATTCAGCATTTTTATCCGCTGTTTCAGGTCATCAATGGGTTTGGCTGTTTCCAGACTGGCAAATTTGGGTTTTACCCTTGCCCCATATTCCATGGTTTGCAGATTTAGGGTCAATATTTCTTTGCCGGAAGCAGATTTTATTTTTTTGAAAAATCCCTGTCCTGTTTTATCACCGAGCCAGTTATTGGTTACCACAGTATCTAACCAGGAAGGAATGGTGAAAATATTTTTTGCTTCATCATCCGGACAATTGTCCGCAACTCCTTTGGCTACTTTTACCAGGGTATCAATGCCAACTACATCTGCTGTTCTGAAAGTGGCTGATTTGGGTCTGCCAATCACAGGACCGGTTAATGCATCCACTTCGTCGATACTGAGACCGAGCTGATTCATGATATGAAAAATGCTCATGATACTGAATACACCAATGCGGTTGGCAATAAATGCGGGAGTGTCTTTACATAAAACGGTTGTTTTACCCAGATAAAGATCGCCGTATTCCAATAAGAAGTCTGTGATTTCTGGATCGGTATAAGGGGTTGGGATGATTTCTAAAAGACGCAAATATCTTGGCGGATTAAAAAAATGGGTTCCGCAAAAATGTTTTTTGAAATCCTCAGATCTACCTTCTGCCAGCATATGAATCGGGATGCCGGAGGTGTTGGATGTGATAAGGGTGCCGGGTTTACGGAACTTTTCAACCTTTTCATAGATCAATTGCTTTATATCCAGACGCTCTACCACTACTTCAATAATCCAGTCATACCCCGCTATATCTTTGAGTTGGTCGTCGAAGTTTCCGGTAGTAATTCGCTTAATCACTTCTTTAGTAAAAACAGGCGAGGGATTGCTTTTAACAGCTGCCTGCAATGCATCGTTCACTAACTTATTACGTTCTGATGGGGAGGTGCTTTCCTCGGCACCTTTTGGAACCATGTCTAATAATAAGACCTGTAAACCAATGCCGGCAAAATGACAGGCAATTCGGGAACCCATGACACCGCTACCCAGTACCGCAACTTTTTTAATGGAACGTTTCATATAGCATAAGCTTTCCGTAAAATTAGTTAGTTATGCAACTAATTGTACAAAATGGGACAAAATATTTTTATTGTGCTTATAAGCACGTTTAAAAAAGAGAATAATAAGGGTAATGATTATTGTGGAATGGGTGGTTAAGATAAGGCATGCACTACCTGATACTCAACCTAAGGTTGGGAGGCAGGATACATGGATTTAAGAGTCAAAAAGAATAAGTTACCTTATTCTTCAGACCTGGAAGCACCTTTGTATGCCATATACAGGCATACCAGGTAAACAATCAACAAAACATTAACTAACATAATCGGGGGGATTTGATAATACAATTTAATTAAAAATTCAATTCGTAACATTGATTTAACATTATCAATGTTTTGTCTGTAAGTTTTTAAATCAGTGAATGTGTAGTTTATGTGGAAAATACCTAGTATATAACGTGTTTTATCATCAAAATGTTTCAAAATCCGGCTATCCTTTATACCTCAGTAGCTATTCATCCAGAAATAAATAGCCGTAAAGTTTGTTTATGCCTTATAATTACCGTTGCTTCAGCCTAATAACCTTTCAAAAATTACGGCTTTGTTTTGCCGGGCTTTCCTCTATTTTTGTTATCCATGGAAATAAACACAGCATTGGTAGACCAATTGGCACATCTTTCAAGGTTGCAGTTTGAGGATTCTGAAAAAGAGTCCATTAGAAAGGACCTGGAGAAAATGGTATCCTTTGTAGAAAAATTGAAGGAAGTTGATACTACCGGGATATTGCCCTTATTGTATATGGGGGATAGTGCCAATGTGCTTAGAGAAGACAGGGTAGAAGGCTCAGTTACCCGGGAAGAGGCCCTGATGAATTCACCTTCCACAGACAAAGTATATTTTACTGTTCCCAAAGTAATTAAGAAATAGATTTATTATACCGAAAACGAAACCCGATTTATATGAGTGAGGTAATTATCCGGTTAGAAGACATTCAGAAAAGTTATTTTATGGGTAACCAGGCTATCCCTGTATTAAAAGGGATTTCGCTGGATATTTTCAAAAATGAGTATGTGGCATTAATGGGCCCATCTGGTAGTGGTAAAAGTACTCTTATGAATATTTTGGGTTGTCTGGATTCACCTACCGGTGGAAAATATATCCTAAACGGGAAAGATGTCAGTAAGATGCCTGATGATGATTTGGCAGAGGTAAGAAATACTGAGATCGGGTTTGTATTTCAACAATTTAACCTGCTTCCTCGTTTATCAGCTGCCGAAAATGTTGCCTTACCCCTGATTTATGCCGGCATCAATAAAAAGGAAAGGATGGAACGGGCTATGGAAGCTTTGAAAAAAGTGGGATTGGAAGAGAGAAGTCACCATAAATCGAATGAACTGAGCGGTGGACAAATACAAAGGGTGGCTATTGCCCGGGCCCTGGTAAATAATCCTTCACTTTTATTGGCAGATGAGCCTACCGGTAACCTCGATTCAAAGACTTCAGTTGAAGTAATGGAGATTTTTGGAAAAATCAGAGAAGCCGGTAATACGGTTGTTCTGGTAACGCATGAAGAAGATATTGCCAGTTATGCCCATCGGGTAGTACGACTCAGAGATGGTTTGGTTGAAAGTGATCATGTGAAGGAACTATCAACTATTCATCACTAAGGCAAAAGTTAAGCGGTACCAGTTACGGGTTAGGTGTTGTTTGTAGCAGGATAAATACTGGTCGCCAGAGTTATCTAAACTTACCCCATAACATGTAACTTGTAACCCGCAACACCAAACCAATTACAAGGCGTAACTTGCAACTCGAAGATCGTACCCCGATATAAATTCCCATGGCTTCAAAAATATATACAAAAACAGGAGACCTCGGTAAGACCTCGCTGATTGGCGGAACGAAAGTAGCCAAGAGTCATATTCGTATTGACAGTTATGGAACGGTAGATGAACTGAACTCCTATATCGGGATGGTAAGTGATTTAACTGTTGAGGTACATACCAAAGAAATATTGAGAGAGATACAGGATCGTTTATTTACAATTGGATCTTCTTTGGCCTGTGACCCGGAGAAAGAGCCCTTGATGAAAATTCCTGATTTGAAAGAAACGGATATTGATTTATTAGAGAGAGAAATAGATTCGATGAATGATATACTCCCATCTATGAAATCATTTATATTGCCGGGTGGACATATGGCCATATCAATCACACATGTAGCAAGATGTGTTTGTCGAAGGGCAGAAAGATGTTGTGTAAATATGCAGGAACATGAATTGTTTGTGGAGCCGCTGGTGATCAAATACCTGAACAGGCTGAGTGATTATTTATTTGTCCTATCCCGTTATACAGCACATGTATTGAACATTGAAGAGTTAAAATGGAAGCCCAGGGTATAAATCCAGCCCCATTTACCCGATAATTTTCCCATCTTTCATATGCAGTTTTCTATCGCTCATAGCTGCCAGTTCTTCGTTATGGGTTACGATCAGAAAGGTTTGCTTGAAATCGTTACGGAGTTGAACAAAAAGCTCGTGTAATTCTTTCGCGTTGGTACTGTCCAGGTTGCCTGTTGGTTCATCTGCAAAAACGATCTCCGGGCTGTTTACAAGGGCCCTAGCAACGGCAACACGTTGTTGTTCCCCGCCGGATAATTGCTGTGGTTTATTGTCCAGACGGTCGCCCAGCCGTAAAGTTGTCAACAATTCTATGGCCCGGTTGGTCACTTCTTTCTTTTTTTTGCCGGCTATCCAGCCCGGTATGCAAACATTTTCCAAAGCAGTAAATTCAGGCAGCAGGTGATGGAACTGGAAAACAAAACCAATATGGTTATTTCGGAAAGCGGCCATTTTTTTACCGCTCAGTTGATCTATGCGTTGGTTATTGAGCCAAATGCTGCCAGAATCAGCATTATCGAGGGTTCCAAGGATATGCAGAAGGGTACTTTTGCCCGCTCCGGAGGAGCCCACAATACTAACTATTTCGCCAGTATTTACCTGAATAGCCACATCTTTCAGCACTTCCAGACTACCGTATTTTTTGCTAATATGTTCTGCTTTCAGCATCTGTAAGAGTTAAATTAGAGCTACAAACCTACAACAGGAGGCGGCTTATTAGACAATTTTTGAACATTTCTTTCCAAAACAGTAAAAACACGTATTTGGTGGTTTCATTTATACGGCTACATTTGCAAAAAATTAAAAGGTAAAATATGTTCTGGACTTTAGAATTAGCAAGTTACCTGGAAGAGGCCCCCTGGCCCGCAACAAAGGATGAATTGATCGATTATTCTATCCGTAGCGGTGCCCCACTGGAAGTGGTTGAAAATCTCCAGGAACTCGAGGACGAGGGGGAAGTTTATGAGAGCATTGAAGATATCTGGCCTGATTATCCAAGTCAGGAGGATTTTATGTTTAATGAAGATGAGTATTAAACAATCTCTTCCTTTTTTGGGAACTATATAATTGCAAAAGCCATTCAATTACTGAATGGCTTTTGCAATTATATAGGTGAGTTCTTGGTATCCTGGTTTTTGGCCTGGAAAATCTGGAGGTTTTGGTTCAGATGGATTACCAGCAGCTACAACCGGTAAATGAAATCTATGGTTTCTTAAAACTGTATTTGAAATAAAGCAGTACCAGTGTGAGTACTAGCACTACCAGGTTAGCAGAGATTACCGGACCACTATGTATTGAGAACCCATAAACAAGCCAAACAATTGTGCTGGTTACTACAATCAGGATCATCCAGATGCTTAGGTCGCCCACACTTTTAGATTGCCATGATTTATAAACCTGTGGTATAAAAGTTACTGAAGTTAAGAAAGAACCCAGATAACCAATATACTCAACCATATTGGGTGATATGTCTAATAGATTTGTCATAATTATGATTATTCAGTAATCCCCATTTTTTTCAATACACTATCACTTACTCCTGTGGTAGAATAACCACCATCATGGAAAAGGTTTTGCATGGTTACCATACGGGTAAGGTCAGAGAATAAAGTGATACAATAGTTAGCACAATCTTCTGCGGTAGCATTTCCTAATGGAGCAATGGCTTCGGCATAATCAAAGAAGTCGCCAAAACCTTTGATACCCGTTCCGGCTGTGGTTTTGGTTGGGGATTGAGAAACGGTATTGATCCTTACTTTTTTGTCTACACCATAATGATAGCCAAAGCTACGGGCAATAGATTCGAGCATAGCTTTGATATCAGCCATATCGGTGTAAAAAGGGTAGGTACGTTGGGCCGCCATATAGGTAAGCGCTACCACACTTCCCCATTCGTTGATTGCATCGAGTTTTTTGGCAACAGCCAGCATTTTATGAAAAGAAAGTGCTGAAACATCGATTCCTTTCTGAAAGAAATCGTAGTTCAATTCTGTATAAGGTATTTTTTTACGGATGTTCACACTCATGCCAATAGAGTGTAATACAAAATCTATCTTTCCACCCAGTATTTCCTGTGATTCGGTAAACAAAGTCGTGAGCTCTTCTACACTGGTTGCATCGGCAGGTATAATCTTTGAATTGGTTTTTTCGGCCAGCTTGTTTATTTCCCCCATTCGCATGGCAATGGGCGCATTGGTTAATACGAAAGTTGCCCCTTCTTCATGCGCTTTTTCGGCTACTTTCCATGCGATTGAATTTTCATCCAATGCACCAGTGATAATCCCACGTTTTCCTTTTAATAAGTTGTACGGCATAGCGGTTGATTTATGGTTTATTCTTTAGGCATTGCCTAAACATAGGCAAACATAAAGATTATGTTTGAAACCACCTGTTTGTGGTTTTATTTACTAAGTAGTTAATTCAGGATCATTTCTTTTGCATTTTCCAAAGCAGCCGCGGTAGGTTTTTCGCCACTCAGCATTCGGGCAATGGCAGTAATCCTTTCATCTTCTTTCAATCTGCGGATATGGGTCTTTACCGCATCATTCACAATCTCTTTATATACAAAGAAATGGGCATTTGCTTTACCTGCTATTTGTGGTTGATGTGTAATGCATATGATCTGCCTGCTGGCTGCCAACTCTTTCATGATAAAACCTACCTGTTTCGCAGCTTCACCGGAGATTCCTGTATCGATCTCATCGAATATCATTGTTGGAAGGTCGACCGACTGGGCTACCAATGATTTTATGCATAACATCAGCCTGCTCAGCTCTCCGCCGCTGGCTACTTTACGAATAGGCTCAAAGCGATTGCTTTTGTTTGCATCAAACAAGAAATCGATATGGTCTTTCCCATATTGGCTAAGTGTACTTTCTTTCAGTTCAACCTGCAAACGGGCATTTGGCATGCCTACCTGAGACAGGAGTGTATTTACTTTTTCTTCCAGTGGTTTAATTTGACGATGCCTTGCTTTTGATATCCGTTCCGCAATAGCAACGGCTTCTGCAAATAATTGAGCTACCTGTTTTTGTAAGGAAAGAATGGTTTCATCCATATTCAAAACAGCGTTCAGTTTCTCCTGTAGTTCTGCCTGTATGGAAAGTAGTTCAGTTGTAGTATGAACCCCATGCTTTTTCAGCAATTTATATCCCTCCATCAATCGTTGGTTGATGGATTCAATTCTTTTTTCGTCGAAACTGATTCCGTCATTGATACTATCTAATTCTTCGGCAATGTCCTGTAGCTCAATTTGGGTGCTTTGCAGTCTTTGAATCAGTTCGGTTAATACCGGATGGAGAGAAGCATATCCCTGTAATTGATTACCCATTTGTTTTACAACCTGTATTACTGGTTGCTCACTTTCTTTCAGATCAAAGAATACCTTGGTTAAAGTGGTTTTAATGCCTTCCGCATTATTCTGGAGTTTTAATTCTGCTTCCAGTTCTTCCAGTTCATTTTCCTTAAAAGCAGCATCGCTTAATTCTGAAAATAAAAACCGGTGATAATCGAGTTCTTTATCAAAAACTGCTTTTTGCTGTTGCTTAGTTGCCAGTTCTTTCTCAACGTTCTGCCAAAGTTTGTATACTTTCTGATAGGCGGTCAATTCTTGCTCATTACCTGCCAGTGCGTCTAAAACTTCCCGTTGAAAATCACTATCGCCAAGTTCGAGTGTATCAAATTGCTGGTGCAGATCAACCAACAGAGAGGCTAGTGATCTTAATTGCTGAAGAGTGGCAGGTGTGTCATTGATAAATGCCCTTGATTTGCCATTGGCTGTGATTTCTCTTCGTAATACTAATTCATCTTCTATATCCCATTCATTCTCCTGTAAAAATGACAATACTTCTTTTTTGCCATCTACTCTAAAAAATCCTTCTATAAAACATTTTTTCTCAGTATTTACCAATACACTGCTGTCTGACCTTTCACCCAGTATTAAACCCAGTGCCCCCATCAGAATACTTTTTCCTGCGCCGGTTTCTCCAGTAATAATATTCAGCTGAGATGAGAAATCGATTTCAATCTCATCAATGATCGCATAGTTTTGAATAAAAAGTTTACGAAGCATGATCCAAAGCTGTTTGTGTAAGAAACTGGGTGTAAGTTAGTGTAGGGTTTTGTGTTATACAAATCCTGGTATAAATACCAGGTATTTTCCGTATCAGAATGATGGGTTATTCAATGATAAGGCATAGTTTTATTATTCTCCTTTACATCGGGCAATTCCGGATTTGGCTCTTTGATCAAGCGAGTCCTTATAATCATGATCGCCCATATCCAGGCATTTCTGATAATAGGTAATTGCCAAAGCTTTTTGTCCGCGACTCTCATAGATTTGCCCTATCTGTAAAGCAGCCCTGGCTGCATAATGTTCTTTTCTATATTGTCCTAAGCGAATGGCGATTAAATAATTGCGGATCGCATCATCCGTTCTCCCCATATCATCATAGATACGGGCTACCCGATAGGCAAATTCCAATTTATCTTCCTCTTTAGAAAAATCGTCTTCTTTTTTGCCTTGTAATAGTGCTGCAGCTTCGCCATGATATCCTCCATCACTTAATAATCTTGCTTTTAGTAATAGGGCATTGGGCCATAATCCTGATCTGGCATCTTTTAATGCTTTTTTATCTGCATCAGTTTCAGTAGATCCTTTGGTAAGTATATTTTTTCTGGCTTCTTCTGCTTTGGTCATATTACCTTCCAGGTAATAACACCAGCTTAATTTCATATAGGCATCTTTGACATAAAATTTGCCTTTGAATCGAGCAATGAAATATTCCATGTACTGGGCAGCTTCCTGAATTTCCAGGTGATAAAGTTTTACAAAAGCCATTTCAAAATCCCAGAAACTTACTTTCAGGTAATCCTCTGAATGATTGCGATTGAGTAAAATGTTTTTTGCGTATTCCGATTGTTGGTTGTTGATAGCCAGGTTGGCGGCCATAAAAGCATGCAGGTGATTATTTACCAGATCAAGTTTATGTTCCTGTACAAAAGAGAGGGCTTCTGCTTTTTTATTTTCTATATAGAAAGCTAAATAAGGATATACAAATGCTGCTTCATTGAATAGGATTTTGGCATACGAATCATTGCTATTGACAAAATCGCGTACTTTTTTCATTCCTTCAGTAACCGATCCCCTGATTCCAAAAAGACTGGCTATCCATTTATAACCATTCGGCATCGTGCCAACTGCCGCTTCCAAAGCTCCATAAGGTAAATCGTTAGGTATGAAATTGGGGAACTGTTTTTTATTTTCTCTAATCAATAGATAGCCTTTCCGAAAATCCCAACCAGCGTCCCATGTTTTGCCGAATTTTATAGAAATAGCCGCCCGGTGAATCCGCATAACACTTAAACAATAATTATAAAATGGCGAACTCCTGGGTCCTTTCTCTAACTGATCTATCTGTGCAGTAAAATGAGGATATCGGATTTGGTAATCTTTGGGGTCTTCATTAAAAAGAAGGGTATAAAAGTCAATATAACTCTCCAGGAAAACGGGAATCAGGTTATCAGGATTCTGTTGTTTGGCTTTTTCCAGTAAAGCCAACCCGCTGTTCATTTTCAACTTGGTGATCTCTTGGTAAGCCTGCTGACAGGTACTGTTAAAATCATAGACTTTCTGGGCGTGCACCCATGTGAAACCAGTTAGCAAAAATAGGAGGAGGGTTAACCATTTTTTCATTAGACACCGAAAATAAGAAAAGGGCAGCCAATGGCTACCCTTTCTATGGTATGTTTTTGGTAATTTTTGGGGATTACCATTTAGTTATTTTACATCAACACTGTCATTCAGATCAGCATCCACCAGAATTCGTCCGCAGTTTTCACAAACGATGATCTTTTTGTGTAAACGGATTTCGCTTTGACGTTGAGGAGGAATAGAATTAAAGCAACCACCACAAGCATCTCTTTCAACTGGTACTACAGATAAACCATTACGGTAGCTTTTGCGGATACGGTCATAACTATACAACAATCTGTCATCGATATGCGCACGTGCATCAGCACTTTGTTTGTTGAAATGAGTTTCTTCTTTTTCTGTATCAGTAATAATTTTCTGCAATTCTCCTTTTTTGTGGTTCAGAACGCCTTCTTTTACAGCCACTTGTTTTTTGGCAACTTCCAATCCTTTGATTTTCTCAGCCAGTTCCTCATTGGCATCACGAATATGTTTTTCTGCGAGCTTGATTTCAAGCTGTTGCATTTCGATCTCTTTATTGATCGCTTCAAATTCGCGGTTATTCTTTACGTTTTCGCTCTGCTTTTCATATTTGGCATTCAAGGCTTCACTTTCTTTGATGGCATTTTTCTTGCTCTCAATGAACTCAGTGATACCATTGATCTCTTCTTCAATCCGGGTCTGGCGACTGGTTAAACCCTGTATTTCATCTTCCAGGTCACTTACTTCCATTGGAAGTTCGCCTTTCAGGATCTGGATCTCATCCAGTTTGCTGTCAATTTTCTGTAAACGTAGCAGGTTTACCAATTTTTCTTCTACAGAGAAATCTTTAACGGAAGCCATATTTTTTTGTGGTTTGAGGTTTGTGGTTTTAGTGCTATGGATAGTTTCTTTTGCAGCGATTTTAACTGCTTAAAAACGAATCCTAGCTCCTTTCTCAGCCCAGGAAATAGTTTACCGGGTTGGTTCTTATTCCTGATTTGAGGACGGCAAAGGTAGGGAATTTAGCCTGTAAAATCTCAAGCAAAAGGTCTGTTGTATATTGTTCACTCTCCCAATGGCCAATATCAGCCACCACAATCCGGCGATTGGCATCAAAGAACTCGTGGTATTTGATATCGGCAGAAATATAGATATCTGCGCCAGATCCAATGGCTTTCTCTATTAAAAAGCTACCAGAACCCCCACAAATAGCCACTTTTTGTATGTTTTTGCCTAATAATGGGGTATGTCGGATCACAGAAAGATCAAACGCTGTTTTCAGCATCTGAAAGAAACCTGTTTCGGGTATGGGTTCCGGCAATTCTCCAAAAAGACCCGACCCAACTGATTGATAATCATTTGATAAGCTAATAATATCATAAGCCACTTCTTCATAAGGATGATTTTCCAGCAGAGTTTTTACCAGGGTGGATTGTAAAAAAGCCGGGAAAACCATTTCTATTTTAATCTCTTTTTCGGTATGTGGCTTACCCGGTTCTCCAACAAAGGGATTGGTTTGATCTGATCCGGTAAATGTTCCGATTCCTTCGCCATTAAAACTGACCCCGCTATAATTTCCAATATTGCCTGCTCCCGCCTCAAAAAGGGCCTTTCGTAGATGTTCGGCATGGTTAACCGGGACAAAACTGACTAATTTCTTTAATTGTCCGGCTTTGGGGGCAAGAATCCGGCAGTTAATCAACCCTATCTGCTCAGCGATTCTTTTATTGACACCATTCAAAACATTGTCCAGATTGGTATGAATGGCATAGATAGCCACCTCATTTTTGATGGCAGCGATTACTGTTTTTTCCACATAATTCCGGCCTGTGACTTTTTTCAATCCGCCAAAAATGATCGGGTGATGAGCCACTACCAGGTTACAACCTCGATTTTTGGCTTCTAAGATTACCTCTTCTGTTGCATCCAATGTACAAACTACACCAGTGCATTCCCAAGATGCTTGTCCGGTAAGTAAGCCTGCATTATCATAGGACTCCTGTAAGCTAATGGGTGCCCATTCTTCCAGGACATTTATTATATCGGCAATTTGCATAAGTATATCATTTAAATCATCTCTGAATCATCTAAAATAATCCAAAACACCAAACCCGAAGCTAAAACCTATGACTAAGGTTATCTTTGTTGCATGGCTCAGTCAAAATTCCTTTTTTACAACGGCAAATTAATGCGGTCTGATCAATTATTAATCTCGCCGGATAATCGCTCATTTCGTTATGGTGATGGATTTTTTGAGACCATAAAAGTATGGAAGGGAAAGATAGTTTTGGCAAATTATCATATGGAACGATTGTTTTCTTCTCTGAATGTTTTACAATTTGTACCCCCTTTTTATTTCACCCCGGATTATATAACCGAGCAGGTTCTTGCCTTAGCCTCAAAAAATGGTCATCAAAAATTGGCAAGGATTCGAATAACCATTTTCAGGGGCGAGGGGGGATTATATGATGCCCAAAATCATTTTCCCAATCATATTATACAAAGCTGGGAATTGAACCCGGCTAATAATCAGCTGAATGAAAACGGGCTTGTACTTGACTTTTTTGCGGACGCAAGAAAAGTATGCGATCATTATTCGGCTGTAAAAAGCAATAATTTTCTTTCTTATGCTATGGCAGCTTTTTGGGCAAAGCAGCAAAAACTAAATGATGCCATCCTTTTGAATCCGTATGATCGTGTGGCAGATGCTACGATAGCCAATATATTTATGGTAAAAGATGGCATTGTAAAAACTCCCCCTTTAATAGAAGGGCCGGTAAATGGTGTGATGCGAAAACATGTCCTTAGCTCCCTGCGTAAAATGGATATCCCTTTTGAAGAAACTCCAGTTACAACTGTGGATTTATCAGAAGCCTCTGAAATATTTCTGACAAACGCGATCTATGGTATTCGATGGGTAAAACAATTAGGCAAAAACGGGTTTACAAATAGTTTCTCAAAAATGCTGCATAAGGAATGTATTGCAAGTCTTTTGCAGCAATAATCTACCTCTTGAATTCTATAAGATTCCTCATTAAACCTTTTAACAACAAATTTGTTCTACCCTTAAACAGTAAACAATGAAGCCTGATGTAAATATTATGTGGTTCAGAAGAGATCTTCGGTTATCAGATAATGCGGCTTTGTATCATGCGCTAAGATTGGGTGTTCCGGTTTTGCCTTTGTTTATTTTTGACAGAAATATATTAGACCAATTGGAGGATACCCGCGACAGGCGGGTAGAATTTATTCATGCTGCTTTGGGAGATATGCAAGAACAACTAGCGGCATTGGGAAGTAGTTTGGAAATTTATTATGGTTCTCCCCTGGAAGTTTTTACACGGATAACTGAAAAATATGCAGTTAACACTGTATTTGCCAACCACGATTATGAACCCTATGCTTTGGAGAGGGAAAAAGATATTTTCGATTTTTTGAATAGTAGGGGGATATCTCTGCAAACCTATAAAGACCAGGTGATTTTCGAAAAAGATGAAGTGCTAAAAGATGACGGCAAGCCGTATACTATATTTACGCCTTATGCAAACAAATGGAAAACGAGATTGACTCGATTTCATTTGGAATCATATCCAACGGAAAAATATTTTTCGAACTTATACAAGCAAGCTCCTTTGCCAATGATTTCATTGAAGGAAATCGGTTTTGAAGCTGTTGGCAAATCTTTTCCCGCTAAAGAAGCTAAAGAGGAAATTATCAAGCATTATACTGAAAGAAGAAACTTTCCGGGATTAGAAAACAGCACTTCCCGATTAGGTGTTCATCTTCGCTTTGGCACAGTTAGTGTTCGTGTATTAGCCGCAAAGGCAAAGCAATTGAATGAAACTTATTTTAATGAATTGATCTGGCGCGATTTTTATCATATGATTTTATGGCATTTTCCACAGGTAGGCAAGGGAAAAAGTTTTAAACCTGATTATGATTTAATTCAGTGGCAAAATAATGAAGCTGCGTTTGAAAGGTGGTGTAATGGAACAACGGGCTATCCGATTGTAGACGCCGGTATGCGTGAATTGAATGCTACGGGGTTTATGCATAATCGGGTGAGGATGATTGTTGCTTCCTTTCTGACCAAACATTTGTTGATCGACTGGCGTTGGGGTGAAGCTTATTTTGCACAAAAATTACTTGATTTTGATCTGGCTGCTAATAATGGTGGCTGGCAATGGGCCAGTGGTAGTGGGTGTGATGCCGCTCCTTATTTCAGGGTTTTCAATCCGGCATTGCAAACACAAAAATTTGATAAAGATTTTTTATATACCAAAAAATGGGTGCCTGAATTTCAGGAGTTTGGTTATCCGCAACCGATTGTTATCCATGAAGAGGCCAGGAAAAGAGTTTTGGAAGTATATGCGGAAGCCTTAAAAAAATAACGGCAGATACAAACACCTATGAAATAGTATTGGTTAATCTAGAAAAATATTTTCTGTAATCCCAATTGCAGAATGGTTTAATTGTTGGTACACTTCTAATAATTTTCTTACGGCGGTTTTGCCTTCTTCTCCCAGGTCTAGAGAATAATTGTTTACATAGAGATCAATATGTTGCCGCATAACGGTTTCGCTCATTTCCTGAGAATGCATGCAAACATAGTCGGCCAGCATAGGATAATTCAAGAAAGCATAGTCAATACTTTTTCTAATCAACCGATCTACTTTTTTTAGTGTATCCGGGTCAATGGAACGCTTACCGATAATTCCTCCTAAGGGAATAGGAACCTGAATGGTTTCTTCCCAATAAGAGCCCAGGTCAATGATTTTTGTCAAACCTTTTTCCTGATAGGTAAACCGATTTTCATGAATGATGACACCTGCATCTACCCGTTGATGAAGCACTGCATCTTCTATCTCATGAAATACCATGAAATCTTTATTAACAGCTCCGGGAAATGCGAGTGAAAAAAGCATATGGGCCGTTGTGTTTTTGCCGGGAATAGCAATCTTCATTGTATTCACGTCGAATGGCTGATCTTCTTTTATTGTATTTCCATTAGTAATCAGTAAAGGCCCAACACCTTTGCCCAAGGCACCGCCACTGTTCAGCACGATATATTTACCCAGCACCAACGGTAGCACCCCGTAACTGATTTTCGAAAAATCCATTCTTTCTTCTTTTGCCCATTCATTGAGTGTTTGCACATCTTCGAGTAACACATCGAATTCAAAGCCATCTGTATCAATTTTATGATTGACCAGTGCATCAAATATAAAAGTGTCGTTAGGACAGGGGGAGAAGGAGAGGGTCATACTGAAAATTCAAAATTCAAAATTCAAAATTCAAAATTCAAAATTTAAAAGCCAAAAGCCAAAAGCCAAAAGCCAAAAGCCAAAAGCCAAAAGCCAAAAGCCAAAAACTATAATTGGACTGCAATTTATTTAATACTGGCTAAGACTCAGTTAATTTTATAGAGTTTATCAACGTACCTTAATAATGTTTCGTTTAGATTTTCCAGTGCTTCCTTCATTTTCCAGTTTGCTTTGTTTCTTTCGCCGATATAATTTGAGATCGTTCTGATTTGAATGAAAGGAATATTGGCCTGACGACAGATATAATGAAGGGCAGCACCTTCCATGCTTTCGGTTATCGGGTTGTATTTTTTGATAAGTTGTTGGATCCTGTTAGGATCTGTTGAAATTTCATTGACGGTTAATCCGCTTACCTCAGGTAGTTTTAGCAAATTGAATTTTTCGAGCCAGGGATTAGCGAGTTTTCTTTTCTCGAAAGGAGGGTAACTGCTTTTTTCAAGTTTCAGATCGAATAAATCCTTCCATTTGCCGTCTTCTTGCACTCCCATATCTCCTAAGGATTCATCCTTTATAATTACAGTTTTACCAAGAGGATATATAGGATCGAAAGATCCCGCAATTCCTGCCTGGATAATGAGATCAGGCTTATCTTCAAAAACCATGTTAGTCAGGGAAACAGCAGTAGCCAACATGCCTACTCCGCTCTGGTGAAACTGCAGTTTCAGGCGATGACTTTCACCTGTATACAGGCTGTTCATTTTCAGGAAAGAAGGCATCCATTCCCCTACGGTGGCAGAAGTAATGATCACTCGCATACAGTAAAGGTAGTGGTTCTTGCGGTTTTAGGGGTTGTGGAAGGGGGCTTCTGGCTTTTAGCAGTTAGCTGTTGGCCATTGGCTTTTGGCAGATTAGGCTAAGCTAAATAGAGTTGATGTTTAATGGATAAAGGACTTTTTCATTAATTAGTTAATCCAATTTTATTTCGTTTAATCCTATTCGTTCCAAAAAGCCAACACCCAACAGCCAAAAGCCAATGGCCAACCGCAAGCAGCCCGCTCATAAGCCAATGGCCATCAATCTCTATTTCCTTAACTTTGCCGAAATTTAGGGTGAGAATGGTGTACTTAACGAGACAGGAGCATTTTAATGCTGCGCATAAATTGTTCAATCCGGCCTGGACCAAGGAACAAAATGAAGCAGTTTTCGGGGTTTGTGCCAATGAAAACTGGCATGGACATAACTATGATTTGTATGTAACCATCAAGGGAAAACCAGATCCGGATACTGGGTTCTTATATGATGTTAAGAAACTTAGCCAATTAATCAGGAAATATGTGATAGAGCCCTTAGATCATAAAAACCTGAATCTGGATGTGCCTTTTATGAAAGATAAAATGTGCAGCACCGAGAACCTGGCAACTGCCATCTGGCATCAGTTAATCGATCATTTACCTGGCGGGGTATTACTCCACTGTATTAAGTTATATGAGACCCCCAGAATATATGTTGAATATTTTGGGGAAGAATGATTCCAGAAAATAGCTGATGGTGTTTGCAATTTGTCTGGGGTTGATTCTGTGTAATAGACTCTTTTTTAGTTCGCAAAAACCTCAACAAACTATTTTTTCTGTCTATTTTAAACAAAATATACACCTGAATGGTTAGTATATTCGTATCTGGTGTTTGATATGGCAGTTTACACAAAATAGATGTTTCCATTTTACAAGTTAATTTCCGTATCAGATAGGGCTCACTAAATTCCGGCAACTTGATCAGCACACTTCTGAAACAGTGTCCGGGCATTACTAATTGGTCCACTTGAAACACAGATTCTTGGTATGAATAATAAAGTTGCGGTTTTCAGAAAAGAACATTTTAATGCGGCTCACAGACTGCATAATCCCGCGTGGACAGAAGAAAAGAATGATGCCATATTTGGATTATGCAATAACCCAAATTTTCACGGTCATAATTATGAATTGATTGTAAAAATAATAGGGGAAGTTGATCCGGCCACTGGATACGTAATTGATTTGAAAATTGTGAGCGACCTGATTAAAGAAGAGATTCTGGATAGATTTGATCATAAGAACCTGAATCTCGATACGATAGAATTTGCGAACCTGAACCCGACTGCAGAAAATATTGTGATGGTCATATATACACTGTTAAGAGCAAAATTAGATGCAAGGTTTGAACTGTCAGTTCGCCTATATGAAACCGAAAGAAATTTTGTTGAATACCCCGTTTACCATAATTAAAAAGTAAATACGTTACCATGGCTTATTCTAAAATTGAGAAGTACGATGAAGATGTGACTTCAGGACTGATAAAAAATTACCGGGATTCATTGACCCTCCTGGGAGAAGATCCTGAGCGTGAGGGTTTAATAAAAACACCTGAACGTATGGCAAAAGCCATGCAGTTTCTGACTCAGGGCTACTCGCAGGACCCTAAACTGATTATCGAATCTGCCAAGTTTAAAGAAGACGTTAGTGAGATGGTGATTGTGAAGGATATTGAATTGTATTCCATGTGCGAACACCATATGTTGCCATTTTTTGGTAAAGCGCATATCGCTTATATCCCTAATGGTTGGATCACCGGGCTGAGTAAAGTTGCGCGTGTAGTGGATGTATATTCGAGAAGATTACAGGTACAGGAAAGATTAACCACTCAAATATTACAGGCACTAAAGGACTCACTAAATCCATTAGGAATAGCTGTTGTAATTGAAGCCAAGCATTTATGTATGATGATGCGAGGTGTACAAAAGCAGAATTCAATAACCACTACTTCCGCTTTTGATGGAGAATTTTTAAAAAATGCAACCAGAAGCGAATTCCTGAAATTGATTAGTAAGAAGCAGGATTAACTGGTTGTTAAAGATTATTTAGTTGAAAGAGGTTTAGCGAATTCTAAACCTCTTTTTCTATTTTAATAGGACGGCTAAATAACGTAAAATAATATTATTTGGGTTGCATTTTGTGAAATAGATACTTTTGCTTCAAAGCTAACCATATGAAACATGCGTATGTATTTCCAGGCCAGGGCTCTCAATTTAGTGGTATGGGGAAAAACCTGTATGATACCAACCCCTTTGCCAAAGAACTTTTTGAAAAAGCCAATTCTATATTGGGTTTTAGGATAAGCGATATCATGTTTTCAGGTACTGATGAACAACTCAAACAAACCGATATCACACAACCCGCTGTATTTATTCATTCAGTAATTGCCTTTTCAACTTTACCAGATGCAAAACCTGATATGGTTGCCGGGCATTCTCTGGGAGAATTCTCAGCATTGGTAGCCAACGGTGTTCTTCAGTTTGAAGATGCTTTGCGTTTGGTAAGTATCCGTGCGAAAGCCATGCAAAAAGCTTGTGAGTTGCAGGCTTCCACTATGGCCGCTGTACTGGCCCTTGCTGATGAAAAAGTGGAAGAGATTTGTGTAGCAGTTACTGCAGAAACAGGGGAAGTAGTTGTAGCAGCTAATTATAATTGCCCTGGCCAGTTAGTAATTAGTGGATCAGTAAAAGGAATAGAAATTGCCTGTGAGAAAATGAAAGCAGCAGGTGCTAAACGGGCATTGGTGTTACCGGTTGGCGGAGCTTTTCATTCTCCTTTAATGGCCCCTGCCAAACAGGAACTGGCTGCAGCTATAGAATCTACTGTTTTTCATCCTGCCAGTTGTCCGGTTTATCAGAACGTAGTTGCTAAAGCGATCACCGATTCTGCCATTATTAAACAAAATCTGATCAATCAGTTAACAGGTGCTGTACGCTGGACACAAAGTGTTCAGGCTATGGCAAACGACGGAGCCATACATTTTACAGAATGTGGCCCGGGTAAAGTATTGCAGGGTTTGATTGGTAAAATTGTAAAAGATATGGTTACAGATGGTGTTTCCTAAGTAACGTAACCGTAAAGCATTACTTAAAATCAAGTATTCCATTGATCCATTCCGGGTCAAGTGTTGCCTTGTATTTATTATAAAAATTGATGGCGGGTGTATTCCATTCAAGAACCTGCCATACCATTCTAGTAAACCCTTTATCTTTTGCTTCCTGAATAATCCGGTCGAATAATAATTTACCTGCACCTTGTCCACGTAATTTTTCAGTTACTAAAAAATCTTCGAGGTAAAGACACTGGCCTTTCCAGGTGCTGTATCGAATATAATAAAGAGCAAATCCTTCTACTTTACCATTCAGTTCTGCTACAAATGCCCACCATATAGGTATTTCTCCAAAACCACTTTCTTCAAAATGCGAAAGGCTTACTGTTACCTCTTCTGGAGCTTTTTCATAATCTGCCAGTTCCTGTATCAACTCCAGTAATCTTGCACAATCTTTTTTCTCTGCTCTCCTGATTATAAAATGCATGGGCTTTATTTAGCTTTTTGTAAGAGGTACAAACTTATTATAATATGGCCAATTTTCTATGGTTTCTAAAAGCACAAAGCACAGTATTTATCTGTGCTTTGTGCTTTTAAAATTCTGTATGATGAAAAGCCTTAGCTTTTTACACCTGGTCCTTTCACAAACCTGCCTGGTTTTGCGTTGGTATGTTCTCCGTCATTAAGTACCTGCACGCCATTTACCCATACATGAATCATTCCGGTAGAATATTGCTGGGGTTTTTCGTAGGTAGCATTGTCTTTTACTGTTGCCGGATCAAACACTAAAATATCTGCATAGTAACCTGGTTTCAACTCACCCCTTTTACTGATGTGCAAGCTTGTTGCGGCTACTTTGGCCAGTTTCTGAATGGCTATTTCTAATGGAATTACTTTTTCATCTCGACTATAATGACCAATCACTCTCGTAAAATTACCATAGGCACGTGGATGGGTGCTTTGTTTGAGAAAATTTCCTTCGGGAGCCATCGATGCAGCATCAGACCCAAAACTTACCCAGGGAAGTGCCAATTGTTTTTTTACATTGTCTTCGCTCATTAAAAAATAGGCTACTTCTACCCTGCTGCTGTCTTGAATAATGAGATCAATGGCAGCATCTTCAGGTGTGGTATTTCTGATTCGTGCTACTTCTCCCAATGTCTTACCCTGGTATTTAAAAAGTGAATCCCTCCGAAAACCTAAGAGCAAAACTTTGTCGGCAGAGCCAGCACCCGAATAGAGGTTTTCCCAATCCGTTGGATTGGTTTTCATAATTTTTTTCATATTCTCCCGAATGGTGGGGTCTTGTAATCTTTTCCATAATTTTCCAAAGCCACCATCCTGCAATGAGGGGGGAAAAGCAGCTGTCATCCCTGTAGCACCTGCTGTATATGTGTACATATTGGCTGCAATATCAATCCCTTCTTTTCTGGCCCTTTCCACTCTTCTGATCACGCTATCCATTTTAGGCCAGTTGGCAATACCGGCTGCTTTCAGGTGATAGATTTCTCCATGTACTTTGGCTTCCCGGGCAATGGTAATAAGTTCTTCCACTGCTTCATGTAAATGATTTCCTTCGCTACGCATGTGTGAAATATACCCGCCTCCATAAGGAGCAGCGGATTTGCACATTTCTATCAGTTCATTTGTCTTTGCAAAAAATGCAGGAGGATAAATTAAAGAACTCCCTACCCCCAATGCTCCCTCCTCCATGGCCTGTTTCACCAATAGTTTCATGCTGTCTAATTGGACGGGTGTTGGGTCACGGTTATCTTCGCCGATAACATATTCCCGTATAGTGGTAGCTCCAACATATGAGGCGATATTGCAACTGATCCCTCTTTTTTCCATCGACTGCATGTATTCCCCAAGTGTATTCCAGTTAACATTAAATTTAAAAATGGGCTGTTCCTGCTGCATTTCTTTTTTCATGTTTGCATTGAGCGGTCCCATACTTTCTCCTTCGCCAAATACCTCCAGGGTAACCCCTTCGCGTAACTCACCTTGTGATCTTCCATCTTCTATAAGAGAAACTGGCGACCAGCTAAGCATATTGATAAAGCCTGGCGATACTGCTTTGCCCTTTGCATCTACTTCTGATTTGGCTGATTCGCCGGAAAGATCACCTATGAAAGCGATCGTATCATTTTTAATACCAATATCCGCTTTAAATGGTTTGCCACCATTTCCATCATACACCATACCGTTTCGGATAATTGTATCATATTTTTTTACACTACAGGCAAATAATGAAGTGATGATGATAACCAACAGTAATTTTTTACGCATAAGGATAGGTATTATTTCTTTTTAGCTTTGAAGTTTCCATTGGGTTGCAGAAAGGTAAGACCAGAGATCTCCTCTTTTTCGTTGGTATCAAATTGTATATAATATCCACTGATCACTTTCAATGCAAATTTGTTTTTATCAATAGGGACCAATTCATAATCAGGTTGTCCCGGTACCAGGGCAAACAATGTTTTATTCTCTTTACTATAAATTTTTACAACAGCGCCTCCTAATTCATAATCGCCGATGTATTTAGTTAGTTCCTCTGTTGAAATAGATTTTGGTTTAGCACCTTTCGTAAATTTCAGTGGGGTTAGTGTAGGTTCTAAGGGTAAATTGATTGCATCAATATCTCCCGCTTCATTCATCTGGAACTGAAAATGTAAATCACTTTTTTCGCTGGTATCAATTCCTTCTTTTGGATCTTTATCAAAAGGTTCAAAAATATCATAATGAAAGTGTCTGAGCCAGAGTATATCTTTTCCCAGATAGGCAAACAGGGAATCATTGGATACAGCTATTTCGAAATTTCCATAGCCCGGGTGATTATAGAGGCCTTCGTATGCATGTAGAGGGTGGGAGGGACTGGTGCCGGTTTTCCGGTTACTGGTTTTGTTTTTTGCCAATTCTTTTGCAGTAGCTTTTGCTTTGTCTGTAGTTCTTTTCAGATCTGTATCCCAGTCAAAATAAGGAAGTTTCAGTAAACGGTCGGCCAGCAAATTTCGCACTACTGAGGGGACAGATGACCCATTTTGATTACTCAGTACTACGATACCAATACTATCACTTGGAAAAAAACAAGTGCTTGCAGAGAATCCATCAATATTACCTCCATGTTCAACACGGTAATGCCCTTTAAAAGAACCCAGCATCCATCCAAAACCATAGTTTGAAAACTGGATATCCGGTTTTTCTTTTGTTGGCAGGGCAGCCCCAATCACCATCTGCGAACTTATTGCTTCGGTGATATAGTTAGCAGGTAATATTTCTTTACCATTGTATTTGCCGCCATTGATCCAGGTACTCACCCATTTGGCCATATCCAACACATTGCTGTTAATACTTCCCGCCGGTCCCATGGCATCAATATCGTAATAATCGAGTTTATGGATAATACTGTCTTTTTTTAAACCATAGCCGATGGCTGCGTCGGCGCTTTTTGCCATTTCTTTCACTGAAAAATTAGAATTGTTCATGCCCAGCGGTTTGAAAATAGACTCGCTGATATTTTCTTCCCAGGTTTTCCCGGTTATTTTTTCAGATACCATTCCCTGCAACAGGAACATAAAATTATTATACTGCCATTTCTCCCGGATTCCAACACTTGGTTCCATGTATTGAATCCTTTTTAATAAACTGTCTCTGGAATGGCTGGTAAAACCATACCATGAATAGTCATGCCTGGGTAACCCTGTTCGATGGCACATCAAATCACGAAGAAGGATATGGCTATTCATATCATCATTATAAAAATTGAGATCAGGCAAATACGACCTGATGGGTTTGTCGAATGAAAGCTTTCCTTGCTTTTGCAATAGCCCGAGCATAGAAGCCGTAAATGCTTTGGTACAACTTCCTATTGCGAATAAGGTATTGGGTGTAACGGGAATTTTGTGCTCAGTATCCCGATAGCCGAATCCTTTTGCATAGATTACTTTGTCTTTTTCAATTACTGCCACAGCAAAACCGGCAGCATGCCAATCTTTCAATACTCTTTCAAATGCAGTATCCAAACCGGCAAACCTATCGTAGGTAACTGGAATATTTTTTGCATTTTTTTTCTGTGAAAAAACCGAGAAACTGGTGATTAGAAGGGTGATTACCAGAAGAATTTTTCTCATGCAGTGTAATTTTAAAAATGAAGAGGCCCGATAAATGTAAACATTACCGGGCCAAAAACAAATTGAATAGGAAATATTATTCACCTCGCAAAGCCTGATCAAGATCCGTGAGTATATCGGCAATGTTTTCAATACCCACGCTCATACGAATCAGGCCATTCGTGATATCATACTGCAGTCTTTCTTCCTGTGTAAGACCAAAATGACTCATGCTGGCAGGATGGGATACCAATGTGTCCACTGTTCCCAGTGATACTGCGCGAACACACATTTGTAGCCTGTCAATAAAACGTTTCCCGGCTTCTAATCCACCTTTTACCTCATAGCTCATCAAAGCCCCGGGGTGACGCATTTGTTTGGCGCTAACGGCATAATCGGGATGTGAGCTGAGACCGTTATAATTTACTTTTTTAATAGCCGGATGCTGTTCCAAAAATGCGGCTACTTCCATAGCATTGTGGCAATGTCTTTCCATTCTAAGCTCCAGGGTTTTCATACCCTGTGTCAATAAAAAAGCATCAAAGGGGTTACTATTGCCGCCTAATAGAGCATGCCATTTCCATGCTTTTGTGCGCATGAACTGAAGATCTTTACCAAGCAATACACCTCCAATGGAAGTACCGTGACCATTTAAAAATTTGGTAGTAGAGTGGAAAACAAAATCTACTCCATATTGAAAAGGTTGTTGCAGGTAAGGGGTTGCAAAAGTATTATCTACCGAAACAAGCAGATTATGCTCTTTCGCTATGATGGTTATTTCTTCAATATCTACACATTTGATAGTAGGATTAGCGGGGGTTTCAATATGCACCAATTTAATACTGGGATCTTTTTTGATAGCCTCTCTTACCTGGTTAAGATCACGCATATCAATGATGGTAGTCTTGATACCATTACTGCCAAGCACTTTATGCATAATCTCATGCGTGCCACCGTATAATGAATAGTGTGATAAAACAGTATCTCCTGCCGACAATGTACTCAGAAACAGGGTGGCCATTGCAGATTGACCGCTTGAATGTAATAAAGCTTTAAGTTGTAAAGGACTGCCATCTTCCTCTAAAATGCCAAACGCCTCCAGTGCTGCAATCGTTTCTTCAGCAGTTGTAAAAGTGGGATTACCCCAGCGACTATATATTTTCGTTTTGTCCTCACCCGCAAAACGTTCCATACCCTGTTGAGCCGAATCGAAAGTAAAAGTGGAAGTTGCGAAAATGGGTGTCAGGTGCGAAAAATCTGCATTTTCATGACCTGAAGAATGTATCGCAACTGAACTGATACCGGTTAGAGGAAATTTTTTTTTCATGATATCGGGTTGGGTGTATTGGGTTAAATTAATTGAAGGTTAAATTGTTTCATTGTTTAATGGTGTAATGACTAAAAAGAATGACGCTATTTTGGACAACCTTGCAGGGTGATAGGGTATCTATAGCCATGTAACCATTAAACCATTAAACAGTATAATAATGCATCCCGGAAAATAGAAATGACTCTGTTTATGCCTCCCCATCATACCCCCATTTTACCCAGGTAGCGCCCCAGGTAAAACCACCACCAAATGCTGCCAGTACAATATTATCGCCTTTTTTTAATTGTTTTTCCCAGTCCCATAAGCATAACGGAATAGTAGCTGCGGTTGTATTTCCGTATTTCTGGATATTGATCATTACTTTTTCTCTTGGTAAACCCATGCGATTGGCGGTAGCATCAATAATCCGGAGATTTGCCTGATGAGGAACCAGCCATGCAATGTCTTCTCCTGTGAGCCCGTTTCTTTCAAGTAACTCTGCGCTTACATCAGCCATACCTTTTACTGCGAATTTAAAAACGGGCTGACCATCCTGGAATGCATAGTGTTCTTTGGCCATTACCGTTTCAATCGTTGCAGGTTTTACAGAGCCACCCGCTTTCATATGAAGGTATTGACGACCGCTTCCATCACTTTTTAAAATACTATCTAAAATACCATTCTCATCTGTGGAAGGTTCTAATAGAACTGCTCCTGCGCCGTCCCCAAATATAATACAGGTTGCACGGTCTGTATAATCGATGATGGCACTCATTTTATCTACTCCCACAACAATTACTTTCTTATATCGCCCACTTTCAATGTACATAGCGCCAGTGGTAAGTGCATAGAGAAAACCACTGCAGGCAGCACTCAGGTCAAATCCCCAGGCATTGGTTGCACCAATTTTATCGCAGATGATATTAGCGGTTGCGGGGAATACCATATCCGGGGTAACTGTGGCGCATACTACGCAATCAATCTCAGTAGGGTCCATATTTTTCTTACGGAGAATCTCCTGGATAGCCATTATGGCCATATCACTACTCCCTTTTCCGGGCTCTTTTAAAATTCTTCTCTCTTCGATCCCGGTTCGGGTACGAATCCATTCATCATTCGTGTCAACCATTTTCTCCAGGTCGAAATTGGTTAATTTGGTTTCCGGAACATATCCTCCAACAGAAGTGATTGCAGCTTTTAGTTTACCCATAATTAGCATCTAAGATTGGCGCAAATATCTATAAAGATTTGTTTACAATGTATACCTGTTCGGCTATTGCCTCACTCAAATCTTTAGCAATACTAACTGCTTTTCAAAAAAAAAGGATTATTTTTTGTATAATCCATTGTTTGTCTGGCCATTGTGTGATAAAAGCTTCTTGTAAAAGAAAAAATACCAATATTGTCAAAACTATTTGATTATCAATAACATAAGACTGAGTAAATAAACTGTAACCCCTTTTGATATAAAATAAAAATGCAATTTGAATGAGAATTAATAAAGTTCCCCTCAAGAAACGATTTTAGCATATTTTTGGCACTGGTATGATCGCTTTTGTAAGAGGACATTTTGCAGTTAAAACACCCTCCCGGATTGTGGTGGATGTTAATGGCGTTGGATATGAGCTTCAGATTAGTCTGAATACCTATTCTGCCATCAGCAATAAGGAAAGCGGTCTGCTCTTTACTCATTTGCATATTACTGAGAACGCGCAAACCCTGTTCGGCTTTGCTGAACTGGCTGAAAAAGAAATGTTCTTACAACTGATCAGTGTATCGGGTGTGGGTGCTTCTACTGCAAGAATGATGTTGTCTGGTATGCGTCCTGATGAAATTGCAACAGCAATCATACAGGGCAACACAAGACAGTTAGAAGGGATCAAAGGAATTGGAAAGAAATCGGCAGAACGTTTAGTGGTTGAATTACGTGATAAATTGGGTAAGGCAGCTGTAACGGGTGGATTTGTAACTGCGGGGATGGTTCAATCAATAGATACAGATGCGGTTAATGCCTTAATTGCTTTGGGAATTGGACGGGCAATTGCTGAGCAGGCAGTGAAAAAGACAGTAGGATCGGTAGCAGAAAATGCAAGTCTGGAAGAAATTATCAAACAATCATTAAAAAGCCTATAATCATCACCCTTATTTCTAAATAACCAAATCTCACAGCTATCGCTCCAATTTCTACTTAACCAATTGTAAGGGTTTGAAGGTATTCAGCAAATGTGCTTTTTTCTTGGTCTTTCTACTTGCCGGTTTTCATAGCATGGCACAGCAGACGGATTCTCTGCGCTTTCCCATAAGCGACAGGAGGGGGGATCCATTTAGCAACCCGAGCATGAACCCCTTTAATATCAATGATACTTCATTGATCAAACAAACGATTGAATATGATCCTGTAACCCGTCAATATTATATTGTTGAAAAGATTGGTAATAGCTATTACAGAAAACCAACCGCATTAACTTTCGAAGAATTCTGGCGAATCAGGGCGCAACAATCAGAAGAAGATTATTTTAAAAGAAGAGCAGATGCACTCACCGCACTTAACCTCAAAGTTCCCCGACCGAAAATGCGGATTTTTGATAATCTGTTTGACAGGATTTTTGGAGTAGGGCCAAATGGTTTAAAAACAGATATCAAACCCACAGGTGAAGTAAATGTAATGGCCGGTTACCAGGGTCAGAACATCAATAACCCTACGCTACCTGAGCGGGCCAGAAAAAATGGTGGGTTTGATTTTGACATGAGTGCCAAACTGAATGTGAATGCCAGTATTGGTGATAAGCTAAAATTTCCAATTAATTATAATACGCTATCCAACCTCGGTTTTGATAACCAGCTTAAACTGGATTATAAAGGGATGGAAGATGAGATCATCAAAAATATTGAAGCAGGTAATATTTCTTTTCAATCAAGGAGTACACTTATACCGAGTGCGCAAAATCTTTTTGGTATCAAAACCAAACTCCAGTTCGGCAAATTATTTGTAACCGCAGCCATCGCAAACCAAAGATCTACCCGACAATCCGTTGGCTTACAAGGCGGTGCTTCAACACAGCCTTTTCAAAAAACGCTGGATGACTATGAAGAGAACAGACACTTTTTGTTAGGACAGTATTTCAGAAATAATTACAATACGGCCATGTCTAAGCTGCCTATTGTAAGCTCACAAGTTCAGATAGTGAGGATGGAAGTTTGGGTAACTAACAGAACCGGTGCCACTACCAATGTGAGAGATATTGTGGGTTTTATGGACCTGGGTGAAACCAATCCATATAATACGGGTATTATTCACTCACTTACATCCAATGCCCTGCCTGATAATGGCAATAACGATTTGTATCGTTCCCTGAATAATACACCCAGTGCGAGAAACCCTTCTCTGGTAAATTCGGTGTTACTTAGTAAAGGGCTAAAACCGGTAGATGATTTTGAAAGAACTTTTGCCCGCAAATTAAACCCATCAGAATATTATTTTAGTCCGCAGATTGGATTTCTCTCCTTAAATGTTCAACTACAACCCGATGAAGTATTGGGAGTAGCTTACCAATATACCTATAATGGAAGGGCCTATCAGGTAGGAGAGTTTTCACAGGATATGGCATTGGATTCTACCAATGGCGTTCAGAAAGAATTGTTCCTGAAATTATTAAAAGCCACTTCACAGAGAACCAATCTTCCTATCTGGGGACTGATGATGAAAAACGTGTATTCACTGGATCTGTTTGGTGCTATTCAGCAGGATGGTTTTCAAATGAATGTTTTATACAATGATCCGGGAGGTGGAATGAAAAGATATTTACCCATCAGTGCGCCAGCTGTTAGTGGACAGTCTTTATTAACTATCTTACATTTAGACAGGTTAAATAGTCATAATGACCCACAACCCGATGGGATGTTTGACTATATTGACAGCTTTACGGTATTATCTAAAATGGGTCGAATTGTATTTCCATTACTAGAACCATTTGGCCGTGACCTAGATACGCTTGCATTTGCCGGTATGCCAACTGCGTTGAAAAAGCAGTATGTATATTATCAATTATATGATTCTATCAAAGCCATTGCACAAACCTATGCCAACCTGAATCGTTTTGTAATGCAGGGTCAGGTAAAAGGAAGTGCAGGTGGATCCGAAATTCAGTTAAATACATTTAATATCCCGCAAGGGTCTGTTACGGTAACTGCAGGAGGTCAGTTACTGAAGGAAGGCTTTGATTATATCGTGGATTATAATTTAGGGACGGTTAAAATCATTAACCAGGGGATTCTCAGCTCTAATATTCCGGTAAATGTTTCATTTGAAAACAACACGGGTTTTGGCGTGCAGCAAAGAACCTTTACGGGACTACGATTAGATTATGTTGCAAATAAACAGGTTACGATTGGAGGTACTATAGCCCGACTTGCAGAAAGACCTTTCTTTACAAAAACAGGATATGGTGAAGACCCGATCAGGAATACTATGTATGGGTTGGATGCAAGTTATCGGGCAGAATTACCAGGACTTACCCGATTTCTGAATCGATTACCTTTTTATTCAACCAAAGCGAAATCATTTATCAATGCCTATGGTGAAGGTGCGGTATTAAAGCCTGGTCACCCTTCTCAGATTGGAAGCGGTAGCCAGGGGCAGATTTATATTGATGATTTTGAAGGCACACAGAGTGATATAGATCTGCGTTTTCCTTTAGTATCCTGGGCATTGGCTTCAACACCCCAGGGTAATGCAAGTTTTCCTGAAGCGGCATTAATGGATTCCATTGATTATAATTTTAACAGGGCAAAACTTGCCTGGTATAATATTGAGGCCAATCTTCAGGATAAAAATAGTCTTAGCAACCCTTTACGAAGTAACCTCACTGAATTGAGTGACCCAAGGGTTAGGCAGGTATTTACCACGGAATTATTTCCAAATCAGACCACCAATATCACAGATGTTCTAACTACTACATTTGACCTTGCTTATTATCCAACGGAGAGAGGGCCGTATAATTACGAGAGCAGGAAAACACAAATAGATGCCAATGGAAAACTATCCAATCCATCTTCCCGTTGGGGTGGATTAATGCGTGCACTGGACCAAACTGATTTTGAAACGGGTAATATTCAATACATAGATTTTTGGACGCAAGATCCTTTTATCAAAAACCCAAACAGCAAAGGTGGTATTATGCGGTTTAATCTTGGGGAAGTAAGTGAAGATATTTTAAAGGATGGAAAACGTTTTTATGAGAATGGAATGAATACACCTTCTATTCCAAGTGATGTGGATAGTAGTAATACATGGGGTAAAACTCCGGTAAATCCAATTCAGATTACACAGGCTTTTAGTAACGACCCGAATGATCGGCCTTACCAGGATGTGGGGTTTGATGGATTGGATGATGCTGGGGAAAGAAGGAAAAAAGCCTATGTACTGCAAAGGATTGCAAATAATTTTGGTACCAATTCAACTATTTACCAACAATCGTATGCTGACCCGGCAAGTGATAACTATATCTGGTACCGCGATGCCCAGTTTGATCAGTTGGGTACAGGAATACTCGGACGATATAAAAACTATAATAATCCACAGGGTAATTCACCGATTGCACTTACCGGCGGGCAGTTTACTTCGGCAGCAACGCTTTTTCCGGATAATGAAGACCTGAATCATGATAATACCCTGAATGAAACAGAATCGTATTTTGAATATGAAGTTGACATGAAACCGGGAATGGGTGTTGGTATTACACCCTACCTTACTGACCAAAGAACAGTATCGGTTGTTTCTGCAGATAATATTTCCCGAACAGAAAACTGGTACCATTTCAGGATACCTATAACGGGATATACCAATAAAGTAGGCAATATTCCAGATTTTAAATCTATCCGGTTTCTCAGAATGTACCTGACCGGTTTTTCTGATTCTGTGGTAATGCGTTTTGCTACTTTGAGTCTGGTGAGAAATCAATGGAGACAGTTTACCTACCAGGTAGATACAACAGGATCTTATACACCTATTAATACAAGTAACGGAACCACTTTTAATACAACAGCTGTTAATATTATTGAAAACAGTACCCGTCAGCCGGTAAATTACCTGATGCCGCCAGGAGTTCAGCGTATGCAGTTGTTAAGTAATAACGGAGTAAATATTCTTCAGAATGAGCAATCATTAAGTTTACAGACAACCGGTCTTATTACGGGTGATACAAGAGGACTTTTTAAAACGGTGAATCTGGATATGCGTCAGTTTGGAAGACTATCCATGTTCATTCATGCGGAATCTGTGATTGGTCAGCGCCCTGTAAAAAATAAGGAATTGAATGCGATTGTTCGGATTGGACAGGATTTTCTGAATAACTATTATGAAATCAAAATCCCATTAACCATTACACCTGCCGGAACTTATGTTGTTGGTCAGGAATCCATCGTTTGGCCAGCGCAAAATAATCTTGATATTGATCTGACCAGCCTGGTGAACCTCAAAATGCTTAGAAATAAAGTGGGTGCATCCCTCACAGCCATTTACAGGTATCCACTGGATAGTATCAGAACCGTTTCTATCATGGGTAACCCCAATCTGGGAGCGGTAAGTGGTATTATGATTGCGGTTGAAAACCCTGCAAAACCGGATGGTCCTACCCTCAGTAGCGAAATATGGGTAGATGAACTTCGTTTATCAGCTTTGAATGAATCAGGCGGTTGGGCTGCATTGGGAAGAGTAGATATTTCGTTGGCAGATTTAGGAAAAATATCAGTTTCAGGGAATACACATACTGCCGGATTTGGTACGCTTGAGCAGCGGGTAAATGAAAGGGCTAAAGATGATTTTATGCAGTTTGATGTTGCCGCCAATATTGATGCGGGTAAACTGATTCCCAAACAGGCACGTTTATCTTTACCGGTATTTGCCAGTGTGAATAGAACCGTAATCACCCCACAATACGATCCATTTGATCTGGATGTGAAGCTGAAAGATAAAATTAATGCAGCACCCAAAAATCAGAGAGATTCGATCAAAAATGCGGCCCTTGACCAGACAACCATCACTACCCTTAACTTTACCAATGTTCGTTTTTTACCGAGTAAAAGCAAACCTGGATTGTTTAAACTGAGCAATTTTGATTTTAATTACTCCTATTCGTTATTGGATCATAGTACCCCATTGATTTTACAGAATTCTATCAGCAAACAAAGAGGAGGTTTTGGATACACTTTTAATAAGGCACCTAATTTTATTCAGCCATTTAAAAAAATCACACGTAGTAAAACGCCATGGCTGGGATTGATCAGGGATTTTAATTTTAACCCCAAACCCAATTCGCTAAGTTTTCGTACAGATATAAACCGACAGTTTGGAGAGTATATTCCAAGGGTTATCAATACATCCGGGAGTACGGTAACACAAACCGATACATCCTATGATAAGTATTTCACGTTCGACAGGTTTTATCATTTGGGTTGGGATTTGAGTCGCTCTATGAGCCTCGATTTTAATGCCACTAATAATGCCAGGATTGATGAACCCTACGGGCGTATTGATACAAAACAAAAGAAAGATTCGGTATGGAAGAACTTTATAAAAGGAGGACGAACAACGCTTTACCAGCAAAAAGCCATCGTTACGTATACATTTCCTTTGAGTAAATTTCCACTTACAGACTGGATTCAATCACGATATTCTTATGGTACCACTTATAATTGGATTGCGGCCAGTCTTTTGGCACTGAGCCAGGGAAATACATTAGAGAACTCTCAGCAAAATAATTTCAGTACACAGTTTAATTTTGTTTCTCTGTATTCAAAATCCAAATGGTTACGCGCAGTAGACAAATTACCACCTCCGAAACCTTTATATGATCCCACAAAAAAAATCGATCCTAAAAACGGGCAAAATAAAAATATACTCGGAACTCCTATTCCCACAAGAGAGGAAGCTTTGAAAGGATTGAAGGGAAAACAAAGAACAGAAGCACTAAAGAAATGGAGAGAGCGGAAAAGAGATGAAAGAATTGCTCAAAGATTGGCCAACGCCAATCAACCTACAGAGATGAGTGACGGGTTAAGGGCATTTGGTAAACTGATTACTATGTTGCGAACGGTAAACGTAACCTATTCTGCAAATTATTATAGCCGATTACCCGGGTATATGGACAGTACGAGATTTTTAGGGCAAAACTGGAAAAGTATGCAACCGGGGCTGGACTATATTTTTGGCCGGCAGCCAGATAGTGGTTGGCTGAATAAAAAAGCCAGAATGGGATTGTTTTCAACTGATACAACAGTGAACACATTGTTGAGACAAACTTTTGAGCAGCATTTGAATATTACAGCTCAGTTAGAACCAGTAAGAAATCTTAAAATAGATATCAGTATTGAGAAAACTTTTTCTAAAGAGTATAGTGAACTATTTAAAGATACAACTGGTACCAGCGGATTACATCATCTGGGTCCATTGGCTGATGGAGGTTTTTCAGTTTCTTATATAGGTTTAAAAACCATGTTTGATAAATATGATCCAAATGTAGTTTCGGCCACATTCAGAAAATTTGAAGATTACAGGCAGATTATCTCTGTTAGAGTAGCGCAACAAAATCCATATTGGCAGGGAATACCTGTTGGACAAAAATTTAGTGCTGATGGATATGCTGCCGGGTATAACCGTTTTTCACAGGATGTATTGGTGCCTGCATTCCTGGCTGCCTATACAGGCAAAAATCCATATAATATTCCACTGATCAGGCAATCAAATCCGAATATTGGTTTTAACCCTTTTGGCGGTATTTTTCCTTTACCAAATTGGCATATGACCTATAATGGACTTGCCAAAACAAAACCCTTTAATAAAATTTTCTCCAACATTGTTATTTCCCATGCATATAATGGAAACCTGAGTATGAATAGCTTTAACAGTGCTATATTTTACCAGGATCCTAATCATTTTGGGGCACCGGGATTTATTGATACTGTTAGTGGGAACTATGTTCCCTATTTCCTTGTACCCAATATTACCATGAAAGAAACATTTGAACCCTTACTTGGGGTAGATGTAACTACGCTTAACCAGTTGAGCTTGAAATTGGAATATCGCAAAAGCCGAATTCTCAGTCTGAGCCTGATTGATTACCAACTTAGCGAAAGCAGAACTACAGGTTGGGTATTTGGTATTGGATGGCGTAAAAAAGGATTGAACCTGCCATTTGTATTGCCTGGAGGAAAAAGTAGAAAATTGGAAAATGATCTTTCCATGCGTTTAGATATCACTATGACGGATGCTGCTATGAGTAATAGTCGTCTTGATCAAACCTATGCCTATGGAACAGGCGGGCAAAAAGAACTGGCTATTCAACCATCAATAGATTATGTTTTGAATAAACGTATCAACCTTAAATTTTTCTTTGACCAGCGAAGGGTAACCCCTTATATTTCTACTTCACCACCCGTTACTAATACAAAAGCAGGAATAAATGTGCGGATATCTTTGGCACAGTAATTGGTTCGATTAAGTAAGTATCCCATGAACTATTTCAAAATCCCTTCATGATATAGCGGGAAGCCTTCATTGGGAATACATAGAATGACGGCTCTGAATTGTTGGGCATTATCATTATTGTAGAAGCGGATTTTTATCTTTTGGCTGGCTGAATTGGGGGTAAATATATTATCCCAGAATAGTAAACCTCGATGATCTGTTTTTATAGATTGAAAACCCGGATTGGAATAATCAGGCAAAAGATAATTATCTTCCTGCTCATATCCTTTCAATACAGAAGTGTTGGCTGATTTTCCCTGATTCAACATTTCCATACCGGTTTTCATATATATAAGCACTGTATGCATAGTACCGGTACCCTGTATTTTTACCATGGCCACTTCATTGGTGGAAGTAAGCGAAACCATATCCCGATTAACCTTTAGTTCATTAATATAGAATGAGGCAGTTTTAATGCCACCCGGTATTCTCGGCTCCAGCCAATAAAGCAGGTTCATACCTTCAGTACCTAGTTGTTGTACATTGATAAAATCATAAATGGTTTCTCTGGGATTATAAAACTCATTAGAGCTTAGTTTTTCATCTAATAACTGGGTTGCTGATTTTTTATTTGTTTTTACAGTTACATCTGCTAGTGGATGCACTTTTTCAAAAGCGATTTTTTCATTTTTAAAATCTTCCACTGCTTTAACTATTGGATCCGGCACAGGTTCGTTGGCTTTCTTAATAGCCAATTGGTAGCATGATGGCGGCAATGATTTCTTGTAGGGAACATATTTATTGAGCGGCATAAAATCTACCCTCAGTTCTTCCTTATCAATTCTTTTACTCGCCGGTTGGTAATTGATTCGGGTATTTCCATAAAAAGCCAACCCCTGCAGTAAGAACTTCCCATCTTTATTGGTTCTAACCTGCACTAGCTGCCTGGAAGAATCAGGAAGGAATAATATCATGTTCAGGGAAGCGTTGGGTAAAAATTTACCTTTATAATAGCTAGTGCCTTCATAGGATAGATAATTATCCATTGCATATTTGATGATTGGAAAACGGTTGTTGAGAATATCCGGCCAACTAAATCGCCTCCATTTTTCTGTAATGAATAACAGGTCCAATGTTCTTTTTGTATCCGGATCTGGGTTCATAAAATACATTTCCGGATCTGCAATGGTTCTCGGAAAATCTGAACTAAACCAAAATGAGCTGAGTATATTGTTATGTGTAATCGGGTTCTCGGCTTTGTCATCGAATACCATTATTGCATAATTCTTGCCTGTATCTATGCGAATACCAAATTCATTGACTGCTCTTGGCTTATCAGTAATAAGGAGGCTATCTGTGATAACGGGCAGTTTGCTATTGTCGGGATGCAGAAAACAGAGTCTTTCAGCAACAACTTGATAAGCATTATCAAAAAGCGTCAGCTGCAAAACGCCTTTTGTCATTTGCCCTGTTGAAAAAGAATGGATGAAAACTGAGTCAATATTCCTAAGCGTGGCTTTGTAAACAATATTATTATCAACTGTTCCGATAATTCTATAGGTTTCTCCTAGGGGTAGGTTGCTAAAATGGATCTTGTATTCTAAAATGCTATCCTCCTGTTTTATCGAGAAGGATATCCCTTTTGTTTCCACGGGTGGCAATGAAATGATTTTGGACTCTCCCTGTTCATCTTCCACCCAGGCTTTATAATTTTTTCCGGCCTCGGGTATTAAATTAAAATAAGCAATGTTTTTATCGATCGACTCAAAAGAAATTATTTTTTGTGTGGGATAAATTGAATCAAAAACATACCCGTGCCATTTTGCAGGCAGTTCAGTTGGAGAAGCTAACCGAATCACAATAGTGGATGCTTTATTATGGAGAAGTGTTCCTCCTTCCGCAAATGCCGAAGCTTTCCAGGGAGTATGAGCCGGTATGAGTTTCCATTTTGATAAAGGGTTATATACAGGAACTGGATGAATATATTGGAAATCTTCATTGAAATTCAGCATCCAATTGGTATAAGCCCTGATATAATAGATTCCTTCAGATGCTGTATCCGGAATCGATAAACTTCCTTCAGCAATTCCATTGAACAGTGGAAATGTTTTTTTGCCAACAAGGTTTTTATTGGCGTTATACATCTCCATAAACAGGTTGGTGGAAATATCAGAGAGATTATATCCCGAAAACACAAAGGCTTTCAGCCATATTTTTTCCCCGGCTAGGTAACTGCTTTTCTGGTAAGCGATATATACTTTTTCTTGTGGATAGTTTTCACCTAGTACATTGATGGCAGAATCTATCCTGTCCTGTGCATTTGAAAGCGAAGTCAAAAACAGGCAAATATATAACAGGTATCTTTTTTGCAGAAAAGCCATTTTACGATAATAAGTCCCGTTAAGTTAGGCACTAATCAACAAATCTAAAATAGAAATTGTTCAAGGCAGTGACTTTCGGAGGCTAGCATCCCTATCTAAACACAACAGGGAATTGTTAGTTGGTATAATCAAAAAGGCCAGAATAACTCTGGCCTTTTTGATAAAATATACATTCTAAAAGAACTGATCTTTTATTTTTTATGATTTCCGAAAAGCCCATTTAATCATTTCTTTCCAGGTTGGTTTTTTGCCATACATTAAAATGCCCACCCTGTAAACTTTTCCTGCCAGCCAGGTAGTAGCCAAAAACCCCAATACCAGTAATACCATGCTCAAGATCAATTGAAAATAAGTAACCCCATCTGGTATGCCATGGGCTATTCTTGCCATCATTACAATGGGTGATGTGAAAGGGAAGATGCTTCCGAAAATTGCAAGACTACTATTTGGGTCATTCACTGCCTTGGTCATGATTACCATAGCAAAAATAATCGGCATCATAATAGGGAAAAGAAGACTTTGTGCATCCTGTGGATCTTCATTAACTGCGCTGCCCACAGCGGCAAACAAAGAAGAGTATAAAAAATATCCCCCTAAAAAATAAAAAATAAAACATCCAGTAATCAACGGGAAATTAACCTGACTTAATCCGCTGGCAAGCTCACCCATCATGCCACTGTTTTTTACTGCCTGGGCAGCCTGCATACCTGCTGGTTGAATAGGCTGGCCATGCATTTGATCCATTAGCCCCGGGAAAATAAATGGTAATAAAAACTGCAGACCAAATACCAATACAATCCAGATCAGGAACTGGATTAATCCAACAGCTCCTATACCGGTAATTTTACCCATCATTAACTGAAAAGGTTTTACACTGCTGATGATTACTTCCGCAATACGACTTACTTTCTCTTCCATTACGCCCCGCATTACCATCGTGCCATATATAAAGAGGATGATGTAAATCAGGAAGCCAGATATCATTCCAACCGCATAGCTGATACCTACTTTTGTATTATTCTCTTCTTTGCCGGAAGCGGATGAAAACTTAATCAGTTCTTTTTGATTATCCAGACTATCTAATTGTGCTTTGCTAACATTCAGACTAAGCAGTCTTTTTTCTTCCAAAGCTTTATTAACCCTTGTCTGAATTTTTTCGCGGGTCATAAGTCCCATGGCTTTTGCAGAACGAAAGAAAAGAGAATCTTTTCCATCCAGACTGAATGTAGCCGGAACAACCAGGAATGCATCAAACTCTTTTGCTTCCAGTTTTGTTTTTAGGAGGTTCGTATCTGCTTTAAGAAATTCGAAACTCAATTCATCGTTATTGCTACCGATTTTTCCGTTAAAAATATTGGAATAATCAGCAACAGCCACTTTGTAATTATCTGTTGATTTTATCTGGAAATAAATCATGGCTGCATAAAAAGCAAAAATGATCAACGGTAAACCAATGGTGCTTAATAGAAATGTTTTTTTCTGCACCCTTGATAAAAATTCACGTCGGGCAACTAATAATATTTTATTCATAATCGTGTTAGCTTTTTAGTAATGGTTATGCTTCAGAAGACTGGAAGGCCCTTGTTTTGGCTCGGGTGCCTTCTACCAGGTGAATAAAAATATCATTCAGCGAAGGAAGAATTTCGTTGAATGATTCTATGGTTAGATTTTGTTGCAGAAAATATTGTAATACATCATTGCTCCCGAATCCTTCTTTTATTTTCACAGTTAAAGCATTTGCTTTCTGATCCGTAATATCAAAACAGCCACCATTGATTATTGCGGGAATTTCTTTTAGTTTTATACTGAATTTATTTTCCTTGAATTGCTGTTTTACTTCACTTACTGTACCATCCAGCACTTTCTGGCCAAGATTCATCAGAATAATATGGTCACATATCTCTTCTACCTGTTCCATTCTGTGGGTACTGAAAATAATCGTACTTCCCCGCTGTGCCAATCCATATATTTCGTCTTTAATCAGGTTGGCATTTAAGGGGTCAAGTCCGCTAAACGGTTCATCCAGTATAATCAGTTTGGGTTCGTGTAAAACCGTAGTTACAAATTGTAATTTCTGGCTCATACCCTTGCTGAGGTCTTCCACTTTTTTATTCCACCAGCTATCCATTTCCAGTCGGTTGAACCAGAATTTTATTTTTTGCATGGCTTCCGACCTGCTTAATCCTTTGAGTTGGGCCAGGTATAATGCCTGCTCCCCGATTTTCATCTTTTTGTATAAACCTCTTTCTTCAGGCATGTACCCAATTTTCACAATATCATTCAGGGGGTCAAATTCTTTTCCGTCAAAAATGATCTGGCCGCTATCCGGGAAAAAAATGCCCGTGATCATGCGTAGTAAGGTGGTTTTGCCAGCACCATTGGGCCCCAGTAAGCCAAAAATGCTTCCCTGGTTGATTGAAAAACTCATGTCCTCTACAGCTTTCTGGGTGGCATAGTATTTTTTAAGGTTGTGCAGCTCTAAGATTTTGTTCATAGTGTTTCGGTTAAAATCAAATGTAATATTACCTATTGGTTTTTCTATGTTTTTTTGAGGCCCTGCCGATTAGTAGCAGAATTCACCTAAATATTACATAGAGGGCATTCTAATATCCTAAATTTGCGGCTCAGTAAGCAGAAAGATATGCAATTCATTTTCCTAAAGCGTTTCAGGGTAATCATGGTTTTAGCGATTATCGCGGTTACTACAGCCAGTTGGGGTTTTCTGGTTCATAAAACAGTACACCAGTTAGCTGTTTATGAATTACCCGCAAGCCTTAGCCCCTTTTTCTATCAGAATATGGAATACCTGGTGAATAATGCACCCCGACCGGATGTTCGGCGTAATCAGGATAGTACAGAAGCTACTAAACATTTTATCGATCTTGAAATGTTCGGTAAAGATGCGGTAAGAAAGATGCCAGAAGATTGGGCATCTGCAGTAAAACCGTATTCTGAGGATAGTCTTTTGAAATATGGGTATGTTCCGTATCATATTGTATATATGAAAGGGAAACTCACTGAAGCATTCAAAGCGGGTAATAAAGACAGCATTTTGTTTTATGCAACGGATATGGGGCATTATATAGGAGATGCAAACGTGCCCCTGCATGTAACGTCTAATTACGATGGGCAACTGACTAACCAAAAAGGCTTGCATAGCTTATGGGAATCCGTGATTCCGGAAATGGAACTATCCGGCTATACGCAGTATTCCAATCATAAAGCAACTTATCTGAAAAACCCTTCTCATGCTATTTGGGAAGCTATTCGCAGGTCGGCTTCCCTTTTGCCCGATCTGTTTGCAAAAGAAAAAGAAGTATCTGCCGGTTTTACTGAAGCGCAGAAATATACAGTACAAACCAGGCGCGGAAAAGAGTATAAAAATTATTCTCCCGAGTTTGCGAAAGCCTATGCAATGGCATTAAAAACTTCGATTAATGAACAGATGATTCATTCTGCTGATCTGGTGGCAGATTTCTGGTACACAAGTTGGGTAGATGCCGGTAAACCTGATTTGTCAGGAATTACCCCTAACTGGAATAAAGAAATGGCAGATAAACTAAAGACTGAAATGGGTTATTTTTCCACTAATAAGTTGATAGAGAATAACTTACTTCTTTCAAAAAAACCTACAACCGCCGTAGTTGAGTAATTTATGTAAAAAAATTAGGTATAAATACGGTTGTGCGCCCTTTCATACAGTTTTACTTTCGAAACCTGATTGATCTTATATCAATCAGGTTTTTTATTAAGTAATACCTACAATAAGGGAACTATGACCATGTACATCTATCATTTTGTAGAAGTCCTCGCTTTATCGCTTTCTATTTTTTACTATTCTTTCCTGAAAGCAGGCTGTTTAAAATGGCTACCTGCTTTTCTTGGGTTTAGCTGTCTGGCCGATGCGATTGCCCTTGCCCAGGGTGATAAACTGCATATCGACAATATCGATATACACTATGCTGCCGGAATAATTCAACTCCTTTTTTACGGCAATGTATTTTATACATTAGGCAAAAGAGAAAGCCTGCAAAAATTAATAAGAGTGCTTGTATTGGCCTGGTGTCTTATGCTTTTGCTTATTTGGTATACTTCCACCAATATGTGTATTTTTTTATGGCCTGTATTATCAGCGGTTTTTTTCTTGTGGCCATTTCGCTCGCCTATCTGTATATCCAATTTGAAGAAGATGAAGAGATCAATCTTTTAACTGATTCCGGTTTTTGGATTGCGTTGGGTGTATCCCTGTATTATTCAGGAATCAGTATTGTTTTTTCCTTGTATGAAGTGATCAGACAGCGCGACCTGCGTTTATTTGGCGAGCGTTTATATAATACCATTCCCGGCGCTTTAAGTATTGTTTTGTATTCATCAATCATCATAACCATTATTTTATGCAGGAAGAAAAACATTTTACAGCCGCAATAATTTCGGTTACGCTTTTCCTTTTTCTATTCAGTTTTGCCATCATTGCTTCAATTGCCAGCTTTACAAGACGAAAAAGGAAACTGGTTTTTGAAAAGCAAATGCTTGAGTCCAGGTTCCAGCAGGAACTATTGCAAACCGGGCTTGAGATACAGGAACATATGTTTCAAACCCTCAGCAGAGAGATTCATGATAATGTTGGCCAATTGCTTAGTCTTGCCAAACTCAATATCAGTTTGCTTTCCTTGGAAATGGGCAATAATGGTAAACTTAGTAATGTAAAGGAGCTATTGCTGAATGCCATCAATGAATTGCGGAGTCTGGGTATGGGGTACCAGGCGGAGCAGTTATTAGATAAGGGCTTGGTTTCAGCTATTCGGTATCAGGTAGAACAGTTAGAGAAAACAAATCTGTTTACGGTTTTTTATGAACCGCTGGAGGGTACTATTCAGGTAAATAAAAGCAAGTGCATCTTTCTGTATAGAATGGTGCAGGAAGCGTTCAATAATATTATTACGCATTCTTTTGCAACAGAAATATCAGTAAAGATCTGGCGGGATGAGGGAAAAATACATATCTGGATTGAAGATGATGGAATTGGATTTGAACCCAATGAACCTGGCTTTACCCCAGGAATGGGTTTGGTAAGCATAGCCCACCGCGCTGCTATGATTGATACGGAAGTCATGTTAGAAAGCAAAATAAATAGGGGTACCATCATTCACCTGATTTGTAAAGAAGATGAGTATGATTAAGGTTGCAATTGTAGAAGATCATGCGATTCTCAGAAAAAGCTTGGCTCTATTGATTAAATTATTGCCCGGACTAGAAATGATGATGGAAGCGGGTGATGGTTGCGGGTTTATTGAAAACCTGAGAAAACATACCCTGCCAGATATTGTACTCATGGATATTTCCATGCCTAATATGGATGGGATGCAAACCACATTATGGCTAAAACAAAACCATCCCTCTGTAAAAGTAATTGCGTTGAGTATGTTAACGAACGAATTGATTTTAATGAGGATGATCAGAAATGGGGCCAGAGGATACCTTGTAAAGGATATTGAACCGGATGAACTTCAAAAAGCTGTAAACCAGGTTTATAGGGAAGGCTATTATTATAATGAGTTATTTAAACCAGGATATCAGGCAATAAAAAAAACAGGTGGTATGGATATCGGGAAAATGTTGAATGAGCAGGAATTGGTTTTTCTGAAATGGGCATGCACTGAATTGAGTCTAAAGCAAATCGCCGCCAAAATGGGTGTAAGCCCCAGAACAGTAGATGGCTACCGGGATGCTTTATTTCGAAAACTGGAGGTTAGTTCAAGAATAGGAATAGTTCTATATGCACTGAATCACCAAATCGTAATATTGTAACCGATTGCATTCGATATCAGAAAAAAAACGGTGTTTTTCCCGTTTTTTGGAAGGGTATTTTGGGTTAGGTTTACCGCCGGTAAAGTTAATGAGCGATTTTATGGAGACATCTATTGCTAAGACAGAAATAGTGACTATTTCCTGGGGGGGAGTATAGACTTACTATTTCTGTCACTTTACGTATTTGTAGCGATCATCATTTATTTGATGTAAGAAGCCTTTATCATTTCAGAAATACTGCTGGATAGTTTACATCTTACAGATATTTTTCTGCAATCAAATCTGCTACTCTTTCTCCATCCATTGCTGCACTAATAATGCCGCCTGCATACCCGGCACCTTCACCACAAGGATATAAATTAGAAACCTGGGGATGAGCCAGACTAGTGGGATCCCTGGGAATTCGCACGGGCGATGAGGTTCTGCTTTCAGTGGCAACTACTACTGCTTCATTGGTATAATAACCTTTCATTTTTTTACCAAAAGCGATTAACCCTTTTTGTAAGCACTGGTAAATAAATCCGGGTAATACAGTTTGCAAATCGCTTGCTTCTATTCCGGGGAGATAACTACAGTCCGGAAGATCATTTGATGATTTTTGCTCACAAAAATCAACCATTCTTTGTGCAGGTGCGCGTAACAATCCTCCACCAGCAATAAAGCAGGCCTGTTCAATAGATTGCTGAAAATACAATAAGGCTAATGGATCTTTTTCATGAATGTTTGTAGTGTGTGGGTTCTTTGTTCTCTTGCTAAAATAAGATAGTGCATCTGCTAAAGTAACTTCTACAACCATTCCACTATTTGCATAGGGATTGTTTCGTTTACTCGGACTCCAGCCATTAACAACCAATTCGCCAGGATGGGTTGCTGCGGGGGCTATAATGCCACCCGGACACATACAAAAACTAAAGATTCCTCTATCATTTACCTGTTCTACCAATCCATAAGAAGCGGGCGGAAGATGTTTGTCACGGATGGCGCAATGATATTGAATCGTATCAATCAGAGACTGGGGATGTTCAATACGAACCCCCAATGCGAAAGGTTTAGCAGATATTTCAAGTTGTTTTTCTTTAAACAGAAAAAAAATATCTCTTGCCGAATGCCCGGTGGCAATAATTGCCGCATCAGCAGGAATGCTATCCCCATCGGCAGTGATGGCGGAAATGAAACGATTATCCTTCAGTATAAAGTTGGTCAGTTTTTTTTCAAACAGGAATTTGCCACCACATTCGATGATTTTTTCTCTTATAGCGGTAATGATCTGGGGTAATTTATTCGTGCCAATATGTGGATGTGATTCAAAGAGAATATTTTCTTCCGCTCCAAACTGGCATAAAATACTTAGTATGCGGTTAATATCTCCCCGTTTACTGCTGCGGGTGTATAATTTTCCATCACTATAAGTACCAGCTCCACCTTCTCCAAAACAATAATTACTTTCTGGATTAACGATTCCTTCTTTATTTAGTACAGCCAGGTCTCTTCTTCTTGCTCTAACATCTTTACCTCTTTCCAGTATTATCGGTTGAATTCCTTTTTCAATCAATTTCAAAGCGGCAAATAAACCGGCAGGTCCCGCACCCACCACTATCACTTTTGAGCTGGCAAGAGAAACATCTCTGAAGTAAACTGGTACCCACTCTCTTTTTTGATAAGGCTCATCAATAAATACATGCAGCTGTAGATTAATCCAAACCTGTTTACTGTTTCGGGCATCAATCGATTTCTTAAGCTTATAAAATCCCGAAACAGAAGCTTCTTTTTTACCCAGTGCACCTGCTATATATTTCCGGATTACAGCATCATCATCTGCTTCAGCAGGACTGAGTTTTAAGGAGAGGGTTGTTTGCATAATGAATACTGTTAGGGGTTATCCTAAAAAGTAGGGATAATTTGAAAATCTGCTAATTTGAAAATTTGAAAATGGAAAAATATATCAGACGATTAGGCTTTCTATTTTGAGGAGTTTTCAAGTTAGCTTGTTTTCATACCGGGCACTTGGGACAAATTAAAAAGGAAGATCGTCCACTGCCTCGGCAGGTGGTGGCATATCGTTATAGTTAACGGAATCGGGTTCGGAACCAGATTGGCCCATCTTAACCGTTTCCATGCGCCAGGCATCCAGGTTGGTAATATAATTTTCCCGGCCATCTTTCATCCATTTGGTTCCTTTGATATTAAACTGAACTTTTACATCATCACCCAGGTTAAACCTGTCAGGCATAGCGGTCTTATCCTGTACACATTGGAACTTTACATAATTGGTAATTACTCTACCACCAATGTCTTCTGATTTTTCAATCACAAATTCACGGGTTTTGAAAGTTTCTGTTCTTTGAACAATCTCAAATTTTGCAACCAGTTTTCCAACGATTTCGTAGGCCATATCTTTTTTTTAAACGATTCAAAAATAGGATTAAAAATGGCTTTTCGGGCTAAAATAATTATAGTGGGTTTAATTAAAATTGTATCTTTCAACAGCAACCAACAACAGCTATGAACAGAAGTATTTTCTTTTTATTGAGTGCATTGTTATGCACTGTTGTTGCCTGCACACCTGCTCATACAGTTACCTCCCTTCAATTTACCGGGTATAATGTTGGAAAGCCATTAGCTAATGATTCCGGAATGCTGGGTTTTCTGCAACCTTATGCCCAGACCATGAATGCATCTATGAATAAAGTGATTGGATTTACCAATACTACCCTTATACATAAACAACCGGAAAGCGCGTTGGGGAATTTTTTAGCTGATTGTATTACACAAATGGCCGAGAAAAAATTTAGCAGAAAAGTAGATGCAGGTTTTATTAACCAGGGCGGTATCCGGTCTTATTTAGCCAAAGGAAATATCACCCTCGGAAAAATTTTTGAAATTATGCCATTCGATAACCTGCTGGTATTGCAGGAAATGAAAGGATCGGTTTTGCAGGCATTGCTGGATAAAACAGCGGCCGATGGCGGCTGGCCCGTTTCAGGTGGGTTGCATATGGGGATCAAAGAGAAAAAAGCAATACGGATAACCATTGCCGGAAAACCATTGGATGAAAATGCAGTTTATGTGATTGCTAATTCAGATTATGTTGCTAACGGAGGAAGCGGTTGTGATATGCTTAGAAATCTTGCCCGGACTAATAAAGGCTATTTGATCAGGGATGCCATCATTGATTATATAACAGAATTTACAAGTCAGGGTAAGCCAATCGATCCAAAATCAGAAAACAGAGTAGTCTATGCTAATTAACCGTAGAAAATTTATCGAACAGGCTTCTGTTGTTGGGGGATCTCTAGCTGTTTCGGGTTTGCTTGGCATACAAAGCTCAGAAGCTAGTGAACGGACAAGAAAACTGACCATTTTGCATACCAATGATGTGCATAGTCATTTAGATCCTTTTCCTATGGATGGAAGCCGTAACCAGGGTTTAGGAGGTGTTGCAGCGAGAGCTTCCCTAATTAAACAAATCAGGGATGAGGAGGATCAGGTGCTATTATTAGACGCGGGAGATATTTTTCAGGGTACCCCATATTTTAATATATATAAAGGTGAACCGGAAATAAAAGCCATGAGCAGGATGGGGTATGATGCAGGTACCATGGGCAATCATGATTTTGATGCCGGGCTGGAAAATTTTGCCACGCAGTTGCAGTATGCGAATTTTCCGATATTGGTTTGTAATTATGGTTTCCTGGGTACGGCTATGGAATCAAGGTTCCAACCTTATAAAATTTTTACAAAAGGAGATCTGCATATTGGCGTCTTAGGCGTGGGTATAGAGTTAAAGGGGCTGGTTCCTGACAATTTATATGGGAATACCGTTTATCTTCCTCCAGTGCAATCAGTTAACGAAACAGCGGGCATATTGCGTAAAAAAGGATGCGATATGATCATTTGTCTGTCACATTTGGGCGATAAATACGAGGATGACAAGATCAGCGACGAAATTCTGGCCAGGGAAACCTATGATGTGGACCTGATTATTGGGGGGCATACGCATCGTTTTTTTGAGCAACCCCGAAAATATACCAACCGGCGGGGAGGGGATGTAGTGATAAATCAGGTAGGTTGGGCCGGTATTCAGTTGGGCAGACTGGATTATTCTTTCCCCGGTTCCCGGGAGAAAAATCTCTCAAATGCCCATACTGTAGTTATAGGGAAAAAAACAAGGGAATAAAAAATTTTTTTTTCAACATAAAACATACATATTCGCAGTCCCAATTTATTTTTTATTACTTATCCACATGTGGAGAAAATAAGATAACTTGAAGGTTTTAGAACATGATAAAATAATATTCTAACTCATTATAAACTTTTTCTTTTTTGTATGGCTAAAAACGCTGAATCAGTCTGGAGCAATTGTTTAAACATCATCAAAGACATTGTAGAATGGCAACATTTCAAAACATGGTTTGAACCGATTAACCCTATTGAGTTAAAAGGGAATGTATTATTAATACAGGTACCCAGTCAGTTCTTCTATGAATACCTGGAGGAGCACTATGTTAACCTGTTGGCAAAAACATTGAAACGTGAATTAGGTAAAGAAGCAAGATTAGAATATCGCATCATGGTGGATAGCGGTAATACCAATGGACGTAATGGTTCCATGGATGTTCCTGCCAGCAACATGAAAACATATAATAACAACGAGATGAATTTCCCGTTGGTGATTGATAATCCGGTAAAGAATCCTTTTGTGATTCCAGGTCTGAAAAAAATGCAGATCGACCCACAGCTCAATCATATGTATACTTTTGATTCTTTTGTGGAGGGAGATTGTAATCGTGTGGCCAGACGTGCAGGTAAAACAGTAGCCGAAAAGCCAGGAGCTAATTCTTTTAATCCTTTGGTTATCTATGGCGGTGTAGGTTTGGGTAAAACCCATCTTGCCCAGTCGATTGGTAATGAAGTAAAGCGCCTGCATCCCGGTAAAGTGGTATTGTATGTAAGCAGTGAAAAATTCATCAACCAGTTTCAGGATCATAGCCGTAATAATGCCATCAATGATTTTATCCATTTTTATCAGTTGATAGATGTTTTAATTATTGATGATGTGCAATTCTTCAGCAGGGCGGAAAAAAGTCAGGATGCATTTTTTGCTATTTTCAATCATCTGCACCAAAGCGGTAAGCAATTGGTATTAACTTCTGATAAACCACCCAAAGATCTGGATGGCATGCAGGAAAGATTATTAAGTCGTTTTCGCTGGGGTTTAAGTGCCGATCTTCAAATACCTGATTACGATACCCGTATTGAGATATTGGAAAAGAAAATGAAGAATGATGGTTTGGATATGCCTAAAGAAGTAGTCAAATATGTAGCATATAATATCAATACCAATGTGAGGGAACTGGAGGGTGCATTGATTTCATTACTGGCCCAGTCATCTTTGAATAAAAAAGATATTGATGTAGAACTTGCCAAGAAAGTGCTGCGTAATTTTGTAAAAACAAGCAGCAAAGAAATTACAATCGATGCCATTCAGAAAATGGTATGTGAATATTTTGATGTTTCTTACGATAAACTACTTCAGAAAACGCGTAAGCGCGAGATTGTTCAGGCAAGACAGATCACTATGTATCTTGCCAAGGCATTTACCAAAAACTCCCTTAAAACTATTGGAGAACATTTTGGCGGAAGAGATCATACTACAGTGATTCATTCCTGCCAAACGGTAAAAGACCTAATGGACACCGATTCTATTTTCCGCGAAAATGTGATGGAACTGACGCAGAAAGTACAATTGGCTGCTATGTAAGCCTTATATAAATGGCGGTGACTAAGTATTGTTAATTACGCATTGATAATTAATGATCCTGACCATAAATTTTTGGCAATTCCCACCCGGCACCCTATTTTTGCAACCCTCTCTGAAAAGTGAGGAATGGTGAGGTGGGTGAGCGGCTAAAACCAGTAGTTTGCTAAACTGCCGTACGGGTTAAACTGTACCGAGGGTTCGAATCCCTCCCTCACCGCCTTCGCTGAAGCTTCGGCGGTCGATGACCGCTTAGGATTGAGCGATTGTATAAAATATCTTCACTAAAGCTTTTGCGGTTATTACCCGCCGAAGATTTAGCGAAGGCGGGAAGTAGCGCAGGCCGGTAGCGCACCTGGTTTGGGACCAGGGGGTCGCAGGTTCGAATCCTGTCTTCCCGACTACGCCCACCATAGCTTTTGCGATGGTGGGCTTTTTTATGGGCTTCATCGGGCAAGCCCGAGGCGAGGAATAAGGAATGTATCATTTTGGGTCATTTCATTTTATCTGCAAAATTGAGTTGAGAGAACGTTTCTTTCTTGTATAGGTCGGTTAGGGCGAAGACCGATAATAGTCTATTTTTCGTAGCGATTTATTAAATAGTGGTATCGTCAATAAGTACTCAGTCCTATTCTGTAATGATCATTTTTCATAATTGAATTTTCACTTGCAACTTGATGATGGTGAATGCAATTTTTTAATTGGATAGCCTGTACTTTATACAAAAGGGTTACGTATTGGTTAAAACTGGGTATTTTATATTCAGGCCGTAAAAAACGAAACTTCAATAGGTAAAATCCGTTGATTTCTTTATATCTTAGTTATCAATAATATGTTTCAAATATAATAAACCTGGGCTCTTTAAAATTGTAAAAAATGGCGAGAAATAAGCAACCCTCTAAGCACGATCCTATAAATAAGATTCCTTCTGCCAAGGCAATCACTCCTAAAAAATTTTCTTTCTCAGGAGATTTACTACCTATCCTTTTTTGTGTATTATATTTTATAGTAGAATTTATTCCCGGTTTGGGCGGGGTGGATGATATGGGGGCACAATGGTTCTATATCGTCATCTTGAATTTTATTGTAGCAATATATATTCTTAATACTAAAAAGCAATTTGAAATACCCTTTCTGCAAACAGTAAAGTCCGGTTTTTCTAAATTATATTTATCTCTGTTTCTGCTGGCAGGGGTATCTGTTTTATTTTCTATCAATCATACTGAAGGTTGGGTTTGTTATGCACGATTGATAGCAACAGTGATCGCATTTTTTAATATTGCGCTTCTGTTATTTGAAAAACTATATTTATTTAAATTACTTGCCCAAATCCTTTCTGTGATTTTATTGATTCAGAGTATCCAGGCTCTTTCCGTATTTCTATCGGGGATGCAATCCTATCGGTTAACTGAGTTGATTCTTGCAATGAAAGGATATGCCGGGAATAAGAATATTTTTGCAACCAGCCTATTAACTAAAATTCCATTTGTGCTATTTGGTATATATAGCACAAGAAGAGTAGGTAAAATAATAAACGGTATTGTTTTTTTTATTGCTACCCTGACAATTATTCTGTTGAACTCAAGAACAAATTATTTGTGCCTTGCTTTGGAAACGGTTGCTTTTCTGGCAATTTGTTTGTTTCAAATCTATAAGAAAAAAAATAGACTTGAAAATTTACAAAGGATTAGTATTGTAGTTGTCTTATTGGCAATATCGTTTTTTATATCCATAACACTTATTACTGCTGCAAAAAATAGTTTTCAGGACAGTGCAATTGATGCCAATCAATACGGATCTGTGGTTGAGAGAATTTCCTCAATTTCCTCATCAAATGATGAAAGTAATCAGCAACGCCTTTTCTTATGGAGTAATGCCGCAGAATATGCCAAAGCACACCCTTTTATGGGTTGTGGATATGGTAACTGGAAAATTGCTTCCGTTCCATATGTAAAGTATTTTATGGATGAGTATTGGATACCCATTCATGCCCATAATGATTTCTTAGAAACTTTTGCAGAACTGGGTTTGGTGGGGGGATTATTATTTATCAGTTTATTTATTTGCATTATCTTCTACACGATAAAAACTTGCTTATCGGCCGCAAAAACAGAGGTGAAACTGATAGCTTTCTTTTCAGCTCTGGGCTTAATTGGGTATGCTATTGATGCCATTTTCAATTTTCCACAGGAAAGACCTAGTAGTCAGATTTATTTTGTGTTTTTTGTTGCTTTAAACCTATTGGCTTATAATGCCGCAAAGCGTAAAGAAGTAACTGAAACTGAAAAACCAGCAAATGGAAATTCGAAGTTTATATTTGGATTTATAGTTATTGTACTTACACTTCCTGCTGCTTATTACACATTCTTCTCCTATTTATCTTTGGTAGCGCAGGATAAGATACTTTCCGACCTGACCAATCAGCCTCCAAAACTTACAGTAATTGAGGTTAGGAATGCTTATTATGACGTACCGAATCTTTGTTTTACAGCAAGATCCATGGATGAAATAGTAGGCAAGTATTATTACGAAAATAAAAATTACGAACAGGCAATCAAATTTCTCGATAAAGGTTCTGCTGCCAGTCCTTATGTAATGTATAGCGAGTTCCTAAAGTCAAAAGTTTATTATGACATGAATCAAATGGATAGCGCATTTAAGTATGCGAATATGGCTTTTTTTAATAGACCCAGGGTGAAAGACTTTTATCAAATGTTAGTTGCGGTAAGTAGTAAGAAGGCCGATACTGCTACGATTACCAATGCCTTTCGGCTATTTTCCAAGTACAGGCCTAAGGACCCGGATGGATGGAATTTGTATTTGAAGGGGGTGTTTTATAGTAAGAACTCGGCCTCAGCCGGACTTATTGCAGCAGCAGATTCTGCAGTGAAACTTTTTCCGGCTGATAAAGAACTAATGGGTACACGCAATGAAATAATGAATAGTAAGCAGCAGGCAGGGCCCCCGGTTGTTTATTCCTATCAATATTATGCAGAAGGGATTACTCTGTTTAATAGCGGGCAATATGAAAAAGCAGCCCAAAAGTTTATTAAATCAGCTGAGTCTGGGCAGGTTAATTATCTGGTTTATGAAATGACTGCACTATGCTATTTTAATTTAAAACAATGGGAGAAAACCCTGCCATATTTTAATAAAGCGCTTTCCATGCAAACCTCCACTGACGGGAAATCGGAATATTTTAAAGGCGCATCACTTATTTATTTAAATCGAAAAGAAGAAGCCTGCCCTGTTTTGGCTATTGCAAAGAAGAAAAATTATCCCGGTGTGGATGATTTGATTAGTGTGAATTGTAAATAAGTATGTTATGAGATAGTAGATTTAGAGAAGTGAAAAAAATAGCACTAAATATGATAGTGCTATTAAATGGATTATGATGGAAAACAGGCATTGGATTTATTTCCAGCTAACTGAAATTATTTTTCTACCCTTTAAAGAACTTTTATAGAGCGTTAATAAATAACCAGTTCTTTCTTTATTGCATCGATGAAAAGATCGAGATACACAATTGGAAGTTTATCTTAATAATAAAATACTTCCCGACTTCACTCTTAGTGCCGGATCCGATGCACTTTTTACTTTCACGATATAATAATATGTGCCAATTGGCAATGGATTGTTTTTATAGGTTCCCTTCCAGTACTCTGATAAATTGGTTGATTCAAAAACAGTTTGCCCGTCTCTGGTGAAAATGAGGATATGATAATAAGTTGGTATACAGGAAATAGAAGGCCTGAAATCATCGTTTACCCCATCTCCATTGGGAGAAAATATATTGGGGACATTCATTACACAGTCACATACTTTATCGGCCACACTAAAACTATCAGTAATCTTTCCGCAAAAATTACTGATAGTGCAATAGTAAAGACCGGCAGTGTTAACGGTATAAACAGGTGAGTTGGTTAAATCCTGCCACAGATAGTTTGCATTGTAAGCACTCAAATCCAATAGTAACTGATCGTTCCTGCATTTAGAAGTATCTACTGAATTATTTTGACGGGGTGTTTGCTGATAAGCAACTATACTGGTATCAGTATTTTTGCAACCGTTCTGTGCAACTGACACTATGTATTTTCCCGGCTTTGTTACCAGGAAATATGCAGTACCTGACCCGTTTTGCCATAGATAACTGGCCCCATTCCCTGGTTGAGCAGCGTTTAGTAGTAAAGTTGATTGATCACATAAAATTGTATCGGCTGGTAATTGTAAAACAGGCAATGGAATATAACTGATGGTAATAGAATCCCGGTAAACGCAACCATTGTTATTTACTTCCAGCCAATAAAGTCCTGGCGTTTTTGCTAACACCTGATTTTGCGAACTCCCATCCTGCCATATATATTTTCCAGAAACTGTGGTTTGTAAAGTAACAGGCTGGTTTTGGCATACACTGGTATCGTTGCCAAGTGAAAATACAGGTAGTGGCTGAAAAGAAAATAGGATGGTATCTGAAACCGTGCAGGCATGGATATCTGTTGCTGTTATATAATATTTCCCTTCTGTAGTAGCCAGAATTGAAGAATCCGTTGCCCCGGTATTCCAGGAATAAGTTGAAAATCCTGCTCCGGCATTTAATACAAGGCTTTTGCCAGAACAGGCAGATAATTGATTTGGCAAGGGAATTACAGGCGTTGGGTATTTGGTTAGTGCAAGTGTATCGAACACCATGCATCCATTGATATCTTTTATGCTGGCAATATATATACCTGCGCTATCACCTGAAAAGGAAGGACTGTTTTGGTAAAGCAATCCATCAATACTGTATTGCAGTGGTAAACTGCCACCCTTATTACTGATATGTATAGTGCCTCCTGTATTATAGCATGTGGCTGGAGAAGTAGTTATGGCACTAATCAGAGGGCCAGAAAAATTGACAAGCGTGTCATTCGCAACACCCATTAATGCAGTGGCATCTTTTGTGAACACTGTGTAAATACCAGAATCAAGACCAATAAAGCGATTACTGTTTTGAAAATGGATACCATCTAATGAATATTGATATGGAGATGTTCCGCCGAAACTCAGGGCCGTAATACTTCCATTTTTACTGCCACAGGTTTCTTGTGTAGTGGTTAGGTTTACAGTTAAACAAATATTGAACAGTGTTATGGAAACTGAATTTATTAATCCATTTGCATCTTTTGCAGAGACTGTATAATTGCCGGGCGATAAATTTGTAAATAGAGGAGTTGGCTGATAGTGTATGCTATCTATGGTATAGGTATATGGGGCATATCCATTTGAAGCGTTTACAGAAATGATCCCATTTTGCTGGTTACAGGAAGGATCTGTTTTGCTAAAGGATATACGAACCGGGTTTTTTATAAAACACCAAATAGCACCGGTATAAGCACTGTCTTGAAACCCTCCTATCAGGGCTGTAAGTCCATCTGAACTAATAGCTACTGAAGAACCTTGGGAGGCATAACCTGAATAACCTGAGCCCACAATTTTATTACCCTGTTGTACCCAGTTACCATTGATTCTGCTAAAAATCCATGCCGCACCAATGGTAGAGTCTTCGCCATATCCACCTATTATGGCTGTATTCCCATCAGCGGAAATGGATACTGAATTACCCTCTAAAGCAGAGTTGATATAGATTGGATTGGTGCTATCGGTTCCTACCAGTTTATTTCCCTGTTGCGCCCAGGTATTACCCTGCCTCGAAAATACCCAGACAGCACCCTGCCCTCCGTTTTCTCCTACTGCTCCAGCAATTGCTGTATTACCATCGGCGCTAAGCGAGACTGAATAACCTAATAAAGTTTTGCCTAGTCCACCACCAGCCAATAATTTATTCCCTTGTTGGGTCCATACATTTCCGGTTCTTGTAAAAACCCAGCATGCGCCATATTGATTATTATCTTCACAACCACCTTCGATAGCTGTATTACCATCTGCACTTAGGGAAACAGAAAATCCTTGTTGTACGCCAAATTGAGAAATTAATTGATAGTTGCTTCCTACCATTTTACCACCCTGTTGTGTCCATGCAGTTCCTTTTCTGGTAAATATCCAGCAGGCACCCACACCATTATTATCATATGATCCACCCATTATGGCGGTATTACCATCTGCACTGAGTGCTACAGATTTCCCCTGGAGAGAGAAACTAAGTCCATTTGAACCAATTAATTTAGATCCCTGTTGCGACCATGTATTATTGGCATCGCGTGTAAAAATCCAGCCAGCACCTGTTCGGTTATTATCAAAATATCCTCCTATCATAGCGGTGTTCCCATCTGCGCTTAATGCTACAGAAATACCAAATTCAGCAGGGCCGGTATTATCTGAGGGGATGAGTTTAGACCCTTGTTGTACCCAAGAATTATTTGAGCGTGTAAATATCCATGCCGCTCCCTGTTGGTTATTATCCCCATATGCCCCGGCTATTGCAGTATTACCATCTGCACTTATCGCTACAGCCCATCCTTGTTTTGATTGAAACATACTTCCACTACCTACTAATTTAGTACCCAACAGCGTATTAGGAATTCCCGCAGATTGTAGGATAAATGAATTTTGACTGGTAGAAGTACCTGTTGAACTCGTAACAGAAATTTTTCCAGATGAAGAGCCAGGCATAACCAGTCCAACGATACTATTCCCTGTATTAGAAACAATAACCGCAGGAGTACCGCCAATAGTAAAAAAATTGATATTAGTTAGTTGATTTCCAGCAATAGTTACTAATGTGCCCACCCCTCCGGATGCAGGACTAAATGATTGAATCACCGGTTGTGCTTTCAGGTTATGTAAAGGCAAAGTCCATACTGCCAAAAAGCAGAAAATCAAATATTTGATAAGGATACTTTTCAACTTGCCATAGTATTTCAATAAGAAATGGTTGACTTCTTAGGTAATACTAATGTAGACTAATTTCTTAATTTGCTTCTGAGCCTTGGTTGTTGATAGATTAAGATTAGGTTCATCTTTTTCAAACAACCGTAAAGTGGAGATATAGGAGAAATAAAAAGGGTTAACCAGCAATTATGAAAATGAATGAACTCTTTTCTGATAATCAATGATTAACCCTTACCAAAACTATTTCAGGTGTTTGCTGAGGATTTTAGCCAGTTCAAACATGGTAACCTGTGCTTTTCCAAAAACTTCTTTCAGTTTTGCATCTGCATTGATGGATCTGCGATCTTTCTTATCCTGCAGATTATTTTTCTTGATATAATCCCAGATTTTTTTGATCACTTCTGTACGAGGTAATGGTTTGCTACCAATTACTGCTGCGAGTGAACTGCTAATAGTAAGTGGGGCCATAAATGCAGCATTCGGTTTTCTTTTTGCTTTTTTAGGAGCTGCTTTTTTTACTGCTTTTTTGGGCGCTGCTTTTTTAGCGGCTTTTTTAGGAGCTGCTTTTTTTACTGCCTTTTTAGGAGCTGCTTTCTTAGCTGCTTTTTTGGGGGCAGCTTTTTTTGCTTTTGCCATAGTAGAAAATTTTAAATGGTTAGTTAGTTGATGCTACAATATACGAACAAGTTGGGTTCTGTAATGCAGAATTTATACCCAAAAATATCCACGGCCCTGTAAATAGGCTATTGCTTTACCAAAACATATACACCGTCATATCTTACTGAGTAAATATGGGTGTCGTCAAACAGGAAATCTATGGTATAATAAGGGGAGCTATTATCAGATTGCAATAAGGTTACATTTTTGGTAGCAAGGTTCAGGCTATAATAGCCATCTGTATGATAAACAGTATCATAGTCAAAATACTGATAATAGAGAAGGGTATTATTTTTTATTTGTTGCGCCCTGGGTATATAAAAGGTGCTGCCGGGAATGGATTCACTTTGGTATATCTTGTTAAGATTACTATAAACGGCAATATAGCCTGTATAAGTATAATTAGTGAAAAGCCCATTATCAACCAGATAACGGGAGGTGATTGTATACTGGCTGGTACTGTCAAAAAACTCAATCCCTTCGGTAGTAGTAGTGGGTAAAAGGGAAACGAATGATCCTGATATAGGATTTACCAGGAAATTGTTATTATAAATTGCCTCAAAATTCGCTTCCCGAATCTGTGGAAAATATACCTGACTTGAATTATAGATTAGTTTCGTACCATCTGTAAGGTTGTTCAGTGAGGTAAAACCACCATTTGCGATCGGATTGGGTGCTGTAATCAGCACATGATTATTCTTTACCCTGGAAATTCGTCCATAATTATTGGATGTCCAATCAATAAACTGACTTTGTGTAGTGCGGATATTATAACGCATCAGGGCCATGCTATCATAGCCCAGCATGCGGTTTTGATAAGTACCATATTGTACCAATAATTCAGAATCAGAAACAGCCCTTACCGGAAAAGTATATAAACGGGTACTTACAGTATCTACTGCATAGGTCTGTAAGGAAACTCTTTTGGTGAGTAGTATATTCGAACTATCATCGTTGATAAACAGATAATTTCTGGAAGGACTGATATCCATCCCATTTACCCCCATACTTTGGTTAATGGAAAGTATCTTTTGGTAATGGTAGGCACTGCGGTATACCGGTGAATAGGGAGGAAGTGTATATTGGTAGATAGTGTCAGATACAGCGTTGGTCTGAACCTGGATGGTATATTGTTTTGTACTATCAAATGGGAAATTTATCTCTGCTGAATACGCATTATTGCCATTGGAGGTAACTGTATATGAACCTAAAACCGTAGTATCTTTTTTAAATATCAGTTTCTGTAGCGTTCTTGCTTGCGGATACATGAACTGAATTTTGACAGCATTAGACGCTAATGGAATCAATTTAAAGAATACTACACCAGTATCTTTGATAAATGCCGCTTTTCCTGTCAAAGAGGTATCTGAATGATTTTTGGAACAGCCAATACCCAATGAAAGGCTTGCCAGCAGTAATATAGCAGGTACCGTTTTTTTCATACATACAAATATGCTGTAATGCAGAAATTGAATAGAATTCGTAAAATCCTTTCTTTATAAAGGTAGACAATCTCAAACCCTTTCAAAATGAATTTCCTTGAACTTTAATGATATTTTAGCGTTATGACCTTCAGTTATACAATAGAAATAAAAATGCTTAAACCTCTTTGTATCCGGGTTTGAGAAAATTTCATCAAATAAAATACTGTTCGGGTTACCCGATTTAAGTATAGTCAGTTATTTTATCCTGATTATAATTAAATCTGTGTAAAAGCATCTTCAACTCAATAGTTCGCCATTATTTGACCCCTATTGCATGTTCATTAAAAAACAGAATGGCAGCATTTACCTGCTCCTCTGAAAGGCCAATGGTTCTGATTCTTCTTTCCCTCTCTGTATACATAGCCACAGTTTTACGTATTCTGTTGAAATCTGTAGGGGATATTTTGGCAATTGCAGCAGCTTCTTTTTGCTTCCAGACTTCTATTTCAAATAGTTGGTCCGCCTGTCTGCCATTAACAGCAGCTTTCTCAATTAATGATTTTCTGAAGGGTGTTTTGTATAATAGCAAAGCCCTTGCTGTGGCCATGGTATCAAATATTGCATTATAACTAAGTGTAATTACTGCACAAGGGGGTGGATTGGCCTGTCTTTCTTTTTTAAAATCAAGTAATGCTTTTATCTGGTCACTGGACAAATGCATGGCTTTGTATTTTTTTATCACTTCATCCTGTACTTCTCTTGGGGTTGCAAAAGTATCATTGGTATTATCGGCAAATTTTAGCAATTGGAGTTGTAACCAGTAATCGATTTCACCTACCCTGTCGGCCATTTCAGGTGAAAATTTTAGTTGTTTGATCAGTTCTGGTTTTTCGCAATAACCAAACAACTCCCTTTGTTCAAGAGGTGTACGGCTTATGTTATTATCCTGTGCTTGAATGGTAACAACAGCAGTTACCAGAAAAACGATTATACAAATAAGTCTTTTTTCTCTGGTGAAACGATTTGACATACACTATATTTATTTCTGAAATTACAAAAGCCCGGCCGTTTTTGCCTGTTTATTTTCTTATTATCTGGTTAAAAAATTGGTTACATCAATAAGTAGTTTTATTTTCCGACTAACGGAACTTTTTATGGTAAAGAATGTTTTTCACATATGACAATACAAGATACGATCACGATTGCAGGGAATACTGCCAATCCATTACAAGTGTACCGATTGGGTTATGGTACTATGCGCCTAACCGGTCCGGGTATTTATGGTGAACCACCTAAGCGAGATGAAGCCTTACAAATTCTGAAGAAAGCAATCAGAAGCGGTATTCAGTTTATTGATACGGCAGATTATTATGGGGAAGATGTTACCAATCGACTCATTTATGAAGCCCTCTACCCATACCCTGAAAACCTGGTTATCTGTACCAAAGTAGGTGCTACCAGAAAGCCTGATAAAAGCTGGATTCCTTTTAATACGCCGGAAAATTTACTTACCAGTATAGATAATAATCTTCGAACCCTGCGGCAGGAGCGGATAAGCCTCGTGCATTTTAGGGTTATGCCTACCAGCAATATACCCTTCGAGGAATCTATGGGTGCGATGTTCGAGATGCAAAAACAAGGAAAAATTTTGCATATCGGGGTGAGTAATGTAAGTGCCGATGAGTTAGAAATGGCTTTGGCTATGGGTAAAATTGCCACTGTTGAAAATATGTACGGCCATGGTCAACGTACAACACTGGTTAGTCCGCACGGCACAAACCGGGGTGGCGAGGAGGTATTACAAATCTGTGAAAAAAATAATATTCCGCTGATCCCCTATTTTTCATTGGTTAATTCCATTCCGAAAAATGATGACCGGATTAGTCAGGTTGCTCAGAAATACAAAACCAGTCTGGCTCAAATTAATATTGCCTGGTTATTACATAGATCTCCCTGGATCTTACCCATTCCTGGAACTTCTTCCCTCGCACATTTTGAAGAAAACAGGAATTCAGTGAATATTCATCTAACGGAAGAGGATATGGTATTTCTTGGCTAGAGATTATCCCTACTTAGTAAATATGGGCCTTACCCTCAAAAAACTCGATGCTTTTGAAGTCCGGAGAAATGCCTGCTTGTATAAAGCCAGCATCAGATATAAGTTTTCTTACAATTTCCATTTTTGAGAAAGGAGTTCTCTCTTATAGAAATTTCCTGAGTCACTCATTTTCTATTGTATTGATAATCAACATTTTTTCTAATTGGCATGGATATGGCAAAATGATGGCAAACCTGAACGTATGAAAACCATCAGACAAAAACGAATATTTATTGTAGATGATAACCCGTATTGGGTATCACTTCAAACGCAGATGCTCAAAGAACTGGGCTTTGAAAATATTATCACTTATAGTAATGGTACCGATTGTATTAATCATCTTCATTTGAACCCGGCGATTGTATTCCTTGATTACCAGATGGAAGATAAAAACGGACTGGAAGTATTACAGCGGATTAAGGATTATTATCCGGGTATAAGTGTTGTTTTTTGTACCGGACAACCCGATCTGGGTATTGCAGTTTCTGCCATGAAGCTGGGGTCGTTTGATTATCTGCCCAAAGAGAATCTGAATAGTAAAAAGCTTTCCAGGGTTATTAGTGCCCTTAGTGTGCAACCTTTATCTTATTCTAAAGTTTATTAAGAAAACAATATTTCAAACAAACAATTGATAATCAATTAATTATAATTTCCAAAAAATGGAAAATATCTAAAATATGTATTTTTTATACATATCAGACTCTTTTCGTCCTATAGAATTTTACAAGTAAAACTAAAATAAGGAGTAACTTGTAGGAAAGTATAGAAGATGGGTAATTATTCCATTTTTATAGTTGAAGATGACCCCTGGTATGGGGAGATTTTGGAATACCATCTCAATCTTAATCCAGATCATAAAGTCACCCGATTTTTAACCGGCAGGGAATGTCTGGATAAAATGTATTTGAAACCCGATCTGATTACCATCGATTTTACATTAACGGATATTTCTGGAGATAAACTTTACAAGAAAATCAGGGAAATCGATCCTTCGGTTCCGGTAATTGTGGTAAGTGCCCAGGAAAATATTGCTATGGCAGTTGATCTTTTGAAAATGGGTGTAAGCGATTATCTCGTGAAAGATGAAACCACGAAGGATTTATTATGGAACTCTCTCATCCGTATCAAAGAAACCCAAAATCTGAAAAAGGAGGTAGCTTTTTTGCGCGAAGAATTGGGCCAGCGTTTTACGTTTGAAAAAACAATTATCGGTCAAAGTGCTGCTTTAAAAAAAGTATTTGTCTTGATGGAAAAAGCCATTAAGACAAATATCAATATTTCTATTACAGGTGAAACAGGAACGGGGAAAGAAGTGGTTGCCAAAGCAATTCACTATAATAGCGATAGAAGAAAAAATCATTTTGTAGCTGTAAACATGGCTGCAATTCCCAAAGAGCTTATTGAAACAGAATTGTTTGGTCATGAAAAAGGTTCTTTTACCGGGGCTTTGTCACGTAAAACAGGCAGGTTTGAAGAAGCCAATGGCGGCACTGTTTTTCTTGATGAAATCGCCGAATTGGATCTATCTCTTCAATCAAAATTATTGAGGGTTTTACAGGAACGCGAATTAACAAGAGTAGGTGGTAATGAAAAGATTAAACTGGATATTCGGTTAATTACTGCCACACATAAAAACCTTGCTGAGGAAGTAACCAAGGGGAATTTCAGAGAAGACCTTTACTATCGAATAATGGGTCTCCCTATCGAATTACCTCCTTTGCGGGAAAGAGAGAATGATATCCTGATTCTTGCAAAACATTTTGCAGATGAATTTGCCAAAGAAAATAAATTATCTTCTATCAGTTTTACTTCAGCTGCAAAAGAAAAATTGATGAAGTACAGCTATCCCGGCAATGTGCGTGAACTAAAAGCAATGGTTGATTTGGCGGCAGTTATGTGTGAACAGGGATCTATTAAGCCAGAAGATATTTCATACAATGCTGCCCGAAGGGAGGACTTGTTACTTACTGAAGTAAAAACCTTAAAGCAATACACACATGATATCATAACCTACTATCTGAAAAAGAACCAGGACGATGTTATGCTAACCGCTAAAATGTTGGATGTAGGCAAAAGCACAATTTATAAACTGATTCAAAAAGGAGAAATTCGGTAAACGGGCATTTACAATTCCCGGATCAGGATTTTTTTCCATTTATTGGAAAGTGAAAATGCTTTTTTAAAATATAGCTTATTGATAATCAATCAATAGCAATGTATTTGGATTTGGTACGGTTTTTTAGGATAAAGGATAATTATTTATCTATAAAACCTCTGAAACATGTACGGAATTGTAAATAAGGCAATTGAAGAGCTTGTTCTTTCTAATTTTGGAGAAGAGAAATGGGAATCTATTAAGAAACGGGGCGGACTGGAACTTGATTTTTTTATCAGCAATCAGCCTTACGATGATATGATTACTTATCAGTTGGCAAAAGCGGTATCTGAGGAAATGAATATACCACTCGGTGAAGTTTTTACTGCTTTTGGGGAATGGTGGATACTGAAAACAGGTAAGGAAAAATATGGCGGACTGATGCAATCCGGAGGATCCAGTCTTAAAGAGTTTTTAATCAATCTTCCTGCATTTCATAACCGGGTAATGTTAATTTATCCCAAACTCACGCCACCTGAATTTAAAATCAGTCATATAGAAGAGAATAGTATTCAGGTTCATTATTTTTCCAAAAGAGAAGGGTTGCAACAGTTTGTAAGGGGATTATTACAAGGGCTTGGAAAAATGTACCAGGTTAACACGCTGATAGAACTGCTGGAAAGCAGGGAAGAAGGGAGTAGTCATGAAGTATTTAAAGTAAGCTGGTAAAAATGAACACATCTGGATTCATATTTGACAAGGAGCAGTTTAACAGACTCTTTCCTTTCTATATCCTGGTCAATAAAAACATGATCATAGACTCCTATGGCCATTCACTGGAAAAAATTTATCCCGGTTGTTCGGGCAAAAATTTTCTTGATCATTTTATATTATCCCGTCCGGAATATATTTCTCCCGAATTCGCGCAACTTCAGTCACTCGGCAGCCAGGTAATTATTCTCAGAACCAATCAATCCATACAAAGAGTTTTACGAGGGCAAATCGAATACCTGCCTAATGAGGAGCAGATACTTTTTATTGGCAGCCCCTGGTTCGATTCAATCGAAGAAGTAACGGATAATAAACTTGGGTTACATGATTTTGCCTATCATGATCCTATGATAGACCTCCTGCATGTATTAAAGACACAGGAAATCGCGAATAGTGATCTGAAACACCTGGTTGAAACAGTAAACAAACAAAGAACGGAGTTAAAATTACTGTCTAAAATAGCAGAAGATAATATCAATCCTGTTATTATAGCCAATGAAAAAGGCGAAATAAACTGGGTGAATAAAAGTTTTACCAAAGTTACCGGCTACCAGTTAGAAGAAGTAATTGGTAAGAAACCAGGCACTTTATTACAAGGACCGGGCACTGATCAGAAAACAATTGCCTATGTAAGGAGCCGGATACAAAGTGGTGAATCTTTTTATGCAGAAATGCTGAATTATAAAAAAGATAAAAAACCATATTGGGTTAGAATACAGGGACAAAGCATCCGCAATAAAAATAATGAGCTGACTGGTTTTTTTGCACTTGAAGAAGATATTACAGAACAAAAAGAGATTGCCCAAAAAATTGCAGATTCGGAGCGCAGATTTCGGCTGGCTTTGGAAAAGATCGGCGACTATGTTTGGGAATATGATTTCAGGACCGGTAAAACGATATTTTCAAAATCAGAGAATGAATTTCTGGGGTATACCACATCTGAGCTTACCAATAACCAAAAATTATGGTGGGAAAATGTTTCCAAAGAAGATATACATTTATTAGAGGAGAATGACCTGAAATACCGAAACCGGGAAATTGATTCGCATAACCTCGAGTACCGGGTTATACATAAAGACGGAATTATTAAATGGGTTCTTGACAGGGGAGTAGTGATTGAAAAAGATGATCTGGGTAATCCTTTGCGTGTTACGGGTACGCATACGGATATTACGCATATCAAACAAACAGAAGAAGAGTTAGAGCAAAGGGTTAGACAGTTTCAGTCTTTATCCGAAAATATACCTGGTGTGATTTATGAATTTGAATTCAGAGAAGATGGAACTGATGGGTTTCGGTATATAAGCCCGGCTATCGAAACGATTTTCAATATTAAACCAGACGATTTTATTAACTATATCAGTTATATACACCCGGAAGACAGGGCAAAGATTATTGAGAAAAACGAATATTGTAAAAAAACACTACAACCTTTCTATGATGAATCCAGATTGATTTATACCGGGCAGGGTTTGAAGTGGATTGCGGTGCATTCCTCATTTTCCTATATCGCAAAAAACGGGGCGAAAGTATTTACTGGTTTTCTGATGGATATAACGGAAAGAAAAAATGCGGAAGAAGCATTAAGAGCTAATGAAGAAAAGTACCGAAGTATTATTGCTAATATGAATCTTGGCCTGTTAGAATTGGATATCAATGAAGATATCACATTTGCCAACCAGAGTTTCTGTGAAATGAGCGGCTATCAGTTAGA